>VSSL01000469.1_pt1 | contig 12034 bp, 12 predicted proteins | sample 4557531 | NCBI WGS metagenome assembly VSSL01 (sample SAMN10986726, study PRJNA523729) | hot springs metagenome | isolation source: hot springs | place: India:Timba, Gujarat | collected 2018-05-31 | reverse complement strand
GTGATGACTGATGTAGCTCACACTGCTGCGCCCTCTGAAGGCGCCGATCTGCTCAGCACCGTCCAGCAACAATTTGACGAAGCCGCCGATCTGCTCGATCTGCCGGCCCGCCTCCGTGGCATCTTGCGCGCCCCGCAGCGCGAGCTGACCGTTAACTTTCCCGTCAAACGCGATAATGGCCGGATCGAAGTATTCCAAGGGTTCCGCGTCCAACACAATCTGGCTCGCGGCCCAACGAAGGGTGGCATCCGGTACCATCCGGCAGTCACGCTGGACGAGACGCGCGCCTTGGCGATGTTGATGACGTGGAAGTGCGCATTGGCTGGCCTGCCCTACGGCGGCGCCAAAGGCGCGGTGATCGTCGATCCCAAACAGCTCTCGCTCGGCGAGATCGAACGGCTGACCCGCCGCTTCGCCACCGAAATCAGTGTCGTCATCGGCCCTGAGCGCGATATTCCTGCGCCTGACATCGGCACCAACCCCCAGATTATGGCGTGGATCATGGACACCATCTCGATGCATCAGGGCCATACCGTACCGGCAGTCGTCACCGGCAAGCCGATCAATATTGGCGGCTCGGAAGGCCGGCTCGAAGCGACCGGACGCGGGTTGACGTATGTGCTCACGAGCGCATCACAGCATCTTGGCTTGAAGATTCCTGAAATCCGGCTCGCTATTCAGGGATGCGGCAACGTTGGCTCAACCGTAGCGCGGGAAGTTGTTGCGTTGGGCATGAAAGTGGTCGCCTTGAGCGACAGCCGTGGCGGTGTCTACAATCCGCACGGCCTCGACGTCGAAGCGGTGCTGGCGCACAAAACGCGCACCGGCAGCGTAGCCGGCGCCGCGAACGCCGACTCGCTGACCAACGAAGAGTTGCTTGAAGTCGAGTGTGATGTGCTGGTGCCGGCAGCGTTGAGCGGTGTCATTACGGCCCAGAACGCCAGCCGGATCAAAGCGCAGATCATCGCCGAAGCGGCAAATGGCCCGACCACCAAAGCTGCCGATGCCATCTTGTACGACCGCGGCTGTCTCGTGATCCCCGACATTCTGGCCAACGCCGGCGGCGTCACGGTCAGCTATTTTGAGTGGGTGCAAGGCTTGCAAGAGTTCTTCTGGAGCGAACGCGAGGTCAATGCCCAATTGCGCCGGATAATGACCAATGCCTTGCAGCAAGTGTTGCGCGTCGCGGCAGAGCGGCAGGTTGATCTGCGCACCGCCGCCTATATGCTGGCGATCCAGCGGGTGGGTGATGCAGTGACCACGCGCGGGATCTATCCGTAGCGCCATCAGACCGCATGCGGATGTAGCCGGTATATGATCGCCGGCGATGCGCTATGATGTTGATGATAGGATTGCTGTGGAGTGCGGCAGGTTGACTGCCGCACTCTCTGTAGTATGATTGGATGCAAGTCATCTCTGTTTCTAGCGCGCTCAGAGCACTGCTAATCATTGACTGCCGCACTCTCTGTAGTATGATTGGATGCAAGCGTAGTATTCCTGTAAAGAGTAGAGTTGCTATGGATGACCTCGACGCGATGATCGACAGCCTGATCCCGCGCCGCACCAGTGGCCGGCGCTTCATCACCGGTTTGCTGCTCGGCATGATCGGCGGCGCCGCCGCAGCGGCCCTGTTGATGCCCCGCAACGGGCCAGCGCTCCGCGCATGGTTGGCCGAACGCACCCAAGCGTGGCTAGGGCAGGCCCGCCACACCCTGACCGGCGAGCAACCCTTGTGAACGTGCTGCACTGCTCTGCCAGCCTCATCGCTTTTGCAAAACTCAAACATTCCACCAACACTCTTCTCATGCAAGAGAGTGGTATACTGAGCACAGCAGCGGACAAGGACCGCATCTCAGCGTTCAAGGGAGGCGCCTATGCCATTCTTCTTCGATCCAACCTATCTGCTCTTTGCTGTGCCAGCGATGCTCTTCGCCCTCTGGGCCCAATTTCAGGTCCAGTCGGCTTTTAATAAATGGTCGCAGGTCGCCAACATGCGGCGGCTGAATGGTTTTGATGTCGCTCGCATCTTGATGCGGAACGAAGGCCTCGACCATGTTGGCGTCGAGACCATTCCCGGCATGTTGACCGACCACTACGATCCTGCGAGCAAGGTCATTCGCCTCTCGGAAGGATCAGTGCAACCGTCGGTAGCCGCGATGGCGATCGTTGCCCACGAGTTGGGTCACGCCGCGCAAGACAAAGAGGGCTATGCGTGGTTGCGCGTGCGATCGGGCATCGTTGGGTTCGCCAACATCGGCTCGCAACTCGGCACGTGGCTGTTCTTTATCGGCATGTTGCTCGGCGCCGGCGGCGGCAGCCGGTTCGGTTTCCAACTAGCGGTCGTTGGCGTAATCTTGTTTAGCGCCGCGGTTGCCTTTACGCTGGTGACGCTGCCGGTTGAATTTAACGCCAGCGCACGCGCGCGCGAGATGCTCCAGCGCGCCGGGTTGGTGACGGTAGAAGAGGCGGCAGGGGTGAATGCCGTGCTCAACGCGGCAGCGTTGACCTATGTGGCAGCGGCAGCGCAAGCGATCGCGCAGTTGCTCTACTTCGTGACGATTTTGATGCGACGGAGGGATTAACGCATGACAGAGGAAGAATTGCGCCGAAAGTTGGTGCATGGCTTGATTAGCCTCGTGTTGAGCTTGGCAGCCGCGTGGTTGGCGACCTATCTAACGAACAAGATTTTAGGCGAGCCATCAAAATCGGAATCGCAGACGGCGTAGGGGCGGTAGGGGTGGTAGGGGCTTAGCAATGCTAAGCCCCTACTCTGATACTCTTTTATTGATGGTTGTATGATGCATACCAACCCCATCATCATTGGCGTCGCCGGCGGCAGCGCCAGCGGCAAAACCAGCGTCGCGCAGGCGATTTTGCAACGAGTCGGCGCCGACCGCATTGCCCACATCGATCACGACCGTTACTACAAAGACCTGAGCCATCTGCCGCTCGCCGAGCGGGCCAAATTTAACTTTGATCATCCTGACGCACTCGACAATGATCTGTTAGTGGCGCATCTCGATGCCCTGTGCGCCGGCCAAGCGATCGATCTGCCGACCTACGACTACGCTACCTATGTGCGCCTGTCGCAAACCGAGCGGCTCGAACCGCGGCCAGTCATCTTGGTCGAAGGCATCTTGATCTTTTACGAACCGGTGTTGCGCCGCCGGATGCATATCAAACTGTTTGTTGATACTGATGCCGATTTACGCTTCATCCGCCGGCTGCGACGGGACATTGCCGAGCGCGGACGCTCGGTTGAATCGGTCATTGAGCAATATTTGGCGACAGTGCGCCCGATGCATCTTGAATTTGTCGAACCGACGAAGCGGTACGCTGATGTCATTTTCCCCGGCGGCGGGCGCAATCCGATCGCGATCGATATGGTCGTGGCGCGGATCGAAGCCGCCTTGCAAGCAACTGCTTGACGCCATTCGCAACCGAGCGCAAACTACATGCGAGAGCAATTCGATCAGCCTAGCGCCGGTTGCGAACCACGATGCCGTTAAGCCTGCTGTCTGAAAGTGATGAGCTGCCACTCAGTTGGACACGCACTGCCCTCGCTACGCCGCGTGTCCAGCGGGTGCGGTTGCCGTTGTCTGGTTTTACGTGGCTGGCTTACGCCACAGTGCCGGCGAACGGCCATTTCAGCGCCTTCCACCACGAGCACGACCAGCATGCCCGCCTCTTGCTACGCGGCTGCCCGGCAGGGTTAGCACAGCGGCTGGCCCGCGCCGGCTGGGAAACAGTGCGGGTCGGCATCGAAGGCGTGATCGATCTCACCGGTGAAAGCTTGCACCGGCGCACCGTGCGCAAAATGGCGCGCGCCGCCGCCCGCTTCGGCAGCGTCCATGAAATCCCGTGGAGCCCAACCGCCGTTGCCCGGTTGCGCTGGCTGGCCTGCGAAGCGCGCCACGGCCAGCGTCCGCAGCTCCGCTATCTCTTTCGCACGACATTTGAACCGGAAACGCGCCTGTTTGTCTTTATTGACCGTGATGGAGATTGGCAAGGCGCGGTATTGCTCACCCAGCCATCTCCCACTGCCGCCGTCACCGAATTGATGCTGCGCCGGCCACACGCACCGGCGGGGGTGATGGAAGCCATCTTCGCCACCGCCGGCCATCAGCTCCGCAGCGAAGGATGCCAGACCCTCAGCCTCAATGAAGCGCCCTTCCGCCATCTTGAGCCTCATTTGCGCCCGCTCGAATGGCTCATTACGCTCGCCGGCAGGCAAATGGCCGCCGTGTATGATGCTGATGGCCTGTACCGGTTTAAAGCCAAGTTTGCCCCCTACTGGCGGCCTGTCTACCTGTGCGCCCGGCCCCGCCTGCCGTTATTGGCGCTGGTTGATCTCTTTACCGTATCGGGATGTCTGGAACTGGCTGCCAGCGGGTTCAATCGCCGGCAGGCGGCGTAGCACGGCTACCTTGGCGGCGCTGGCGCAAGAGCCGCTCATACTCGCGCAACCGGCCCAATTGCCGGCGGTTCGGGCGAATGATCGGACGCGCGATGCGCAACGTTGCCAACGCCGCGCGATGATCGAGGCCGTGGCGAGCCATCAGATAGGCCGCCGCCATCATCGGCGCCCGACCCACGCCGGCATGGCAATGGACGAAGACCGGCAGGCCATCGCCAATGGCATGGGCCATAAAATGCACCCCTTCATCGAGTTGCTCGATGGTTGGCGGATGAAAATCCGGCACTAAGAGGCGCAAACTGCGTGTGGGCAACGGCCCGCTAAACACATCAGCCCGTTCGGCCTGCAACGAAAGGACTGCGCGTACCCCTAGCGCGTAAATTGCCGGCCACTGCTGCGGATGAAATTGGCCGCCGACAAACAACATCGGCGTGATCGGGGTAATGTTCAGACCAAAGAATCGTTGCCACTGCGTAGAAAAATACTGGCGCACCCGGTTGAACATTGCGCTTCTCTGGTACAATACAACTTCAGACCTCTACGTGTATGGTAGCACAAGTATGTGGCCGTTTCGCAAACCAGTTGATCTCAGTGCAGCTCTTGTCCGGCCAAGCCAGCTGGCCGACGTCACGGCGGTCAGTCATCTCTTGAACGCCGCCAGCCGCCGCTTTGCCGCCGCCAGCGGCAGCGAACTCTACCCCGCCGTCGAGGAAGGGCGCGCGGTCGTGATACAGCTTGAACGTGAGGTGTTGGCGGCGGCAGTGCTGAGCCGGCCCATTCATCAGGTAGCATGGCTACGCGCCCTCGCAGTGAGCGAACGGCTCCAACCGCGCGAGGCAGTAGCGCGAGTCGCGCCTGCGCTCGAACAGATCGCGCGCCAACAGGCAATCACCCACCTCTATTATGCCGGCGATGATCAGTCAGATCAGTGGCTGCGCCCGCTGTTAGAACAGGCCGGGTACTACCATCAAACTGATGTCGTCGTCTATGAAAAACGCGACTGGGAAATTCCCGCCAATGGCAATCGCGATGTGCAAGTTCGCCCCGTCCAAGCCGTTGATTTAGCCGAAGTGCTGCAACTCGACATGCGTTGCTTTGAACCGCAATGGGTCAAAGACGAAAGCATTCTCGCGCCGGCCATTGCCGATGGGTCGTTTTTCGTGGTCGCTGAACTCAACGGGCAGCTAGCGGGATACAGTTATGCCACCAGCCATTTTGGCGGCCGATTGGTACACTTGGTGCGGATCGCGGTCGATCCTGATGTGCGCGGACGCGGCATCGGTGTACGATTACTGGCCGAATTCGTCGCCTACGCGGCTGAAGCCGGCGCCGGGTTGCTCACTCTCAACACGCAAGCGTACAACCATCATGCCCAGCGGCTGTATCGCTGGTTTGGCTTTGCGCCGACCGGTGAACGCCAACCGGTGCTCTGCCGCTGGTTGTAGAGAGGGAGAACCGTGCCACCGAAAACTGATCCACGCGACTGGGATCGGCTGTTTGCACGCCGCCAACGCCGGCGCGGCCCGCTCAGCGCGCTGATCGCAGCGCTCGTAATTGGGATGATCATCGTTGGTCTGATCGGGCTCACACCCTTTGTCATTGACCAACTAGAAACGAACCGGGCCATTGCCCGCCAAACCCAAATTGCGCTGCAAACCCGTGAGGCGCGAGCAACTACGCAGCAAGCAGCTACGCAGAGCGCCATTCCGGCGGCTACAGCCACGCCAACCGCAACGACAACGGCAACCGAAACACCTACTCCGACGCCAGAGCCAATCCTTGGCCGCGCGCAAGTGATTAACGGCGGCAATATCCGGCGTGAACCGCGCGTCGCCGCCGAAACGGTGATTGGGCAAGTGTGTGTGGGCGATCGAGTGGTGCTGCTCGAAGAGCAGACGACTAACGGCGCCAACCGTTGGTACCGGTTGCGGGTGGTCGAAACTGCGGGCAATTGCGTTCCCGAACGGGTGAGCGCCGGCGCCGAGGGGTGGGTGAATGCCACATTGTTAAGCGCGCCCGAACCGTAGGAACTGGCAATGAATTACCGTGCGTTGGCTACCGCCTGCTCGTACACTGCCAGCGTCGCTTGTGCCGTCACCTGCCATGAGAAGAGCGCCGCCCGGCGCAACCCGCGCTGGCGCAGCAGCTCACGCAGATCGCGCGAGCGGAGCACGCGCAAGATGCCCTCGGCGATCTCGTGCATACTGTGCGGATCAACCGTCAGTGCGGCTTCATCAACCACCTCTGGCAAGCTGCCGGCATACGCGCAGACCACCGGGACGCCACAGGCCATCGCTTCGAGCGGCGGCAAGCCAAAGCCCTCATACGACGAGGGGAAGACAAACAGCAAGGCCCCGCTGTAGAGCGCCGGCAGATCGGCTTCGGCAACGTTTGCCAATACCGTGACCCGGTCGCTCACGCCGCGATCAGCGGCAATCGCCATTGGCAACGGGTAGCGCCGGTCAAATTTGCCGGCAATCACCAGCACTGCATCGGCAAAGGCCGCTGGCAAATCCGGCAGCACCCGTTCCCATGCTCGGACAAGACGATCGATATTCTTGTGCGGCTTGTTTGAGCCGACGTACAACACATAGTGGCGCGGCAGAGCGTAGCGCATCCGCACCTCGGTAATCTCATCCACCGGCTGCGGGGCAAAACCCGGCGCAGCGGCCAGTGGCGTCACTGCGATCTGGTCGCGCGGAATGCGGAGATGAAAGGCCAAATCATCCCGCGAAACCGTTGAGATAGTGATCAACTTGCGCGCACTCTGGGCCGCGAGCCGCAATGACCAGCGATAGAAGCGCCGCCCGCGCGGGCTCAGCGTGTGCGGGTAGCGCAACGGCAAGACATCGTAGATGGTGACGACCGAGGGGCAGGGCAACAGATACGGTTTGACAATGTAGGGCGAATGGAGCAGATCGAGGCGCAACCGGCGCGCCAGCAACGGTATCTCAAGCTGCTGACCCAGCGCAAAAGGGCCACTCTGTACGGCGACGTATTCGGTGACAGCATCGGATAACGGCGGCAATGCTTGCCCGGCATTGACCAGTATAAACAGGCGATGAGGCGCGCAGAGTTCGCTTAAGGCCGGCAAGAGCGCAGTAATATAACGGCCAATGCCGGGAAAGTGGTCGCTGGCATAGCGAGCATCAAAACCGATGCGCAGTGGGGGCATAGCAACAACGCGCGATCAGATGGCAAGTGCATGGAAGGGCGGGTCTGAAACCCGCCCTTCCATCCGCCCTCACCCTATCACCTGCTAGATCCCTTCGGCCAGCAACGACGCAATGTAGGTCAACGTCGCCCGGCGACCTTGGGGATGCAAGCGCCGCCACAGATTGAGCAGGCGCTGCTCGGTGTAGGCATTCACCACTGCCTCATCGGTCATCGCATCAACCACCGGCGTTGTCACTGCGTTGGCCGGAGCAGCAGCCGGAGTCGAGTCAACCGTCGCCGGATTCACGGCGCTCGCTGGCTCATGGCTCGGCGCCGGCGGCAACGCAACGCCACGCTGGCTCAATTCAGTCGCGATGATCAGGCGTGCCACTTCGAGCGAATCAGCGCCCAACACCTCGGCCAGTTTCATCGCGTTATCGGGATCGGGTGTGGTTTGGCCGTTGATATAGTTCTTCATCGCGCTGTCGCTAATTTTGGTGGCAGTACATAGGCTCGCGCGAGTAAACCGGCCTTGCATCTGCGCTTTCAACCACTCACCGAATGTTTGCCCGGCGTAAGGCAATAATTCAGACCGTTCACGGACTTCACTGGCCGGCATATTCAAGACTTCCGCCATCTGCTCAACCGTTTTGCTGCGCATCCGTGAACGTGCGCCTGCTTCAAACAGGTACGAACGCAAGGTAGCGACACTGAGCCCCAGCATCCCGGCAAAATCAGCCAGCGATGTGCGCCGTTGCATCGCGGCATGGAACAAGAGCACCGAAAGCGGCATCTTTTGATCGGACGTGCTCACCGGAGGCAATCCTTTCGTTATCAGCAGTTCTCATCCTATGATTACACAAGAAATTGTGAAAACCTCTTTAATCACGCTCGCTATTGTAGGATTATAGTTGGATGTCGCTAAAATGTCAAGGTTTATGTTATGGTCATTTGATACTTTCTGACAAAAATATCAAAGTGACATGCTCAGAGAAGTGTGTTACAATAGCAAGGCATTGGCACCGGTTTCATAATTGCAGGACCGCTCATGACAACCCCAACCCCTAGTCGCTTTACGATCGATGACCTCTACGAGCTGGGATGGCTGGAAGACCCGCGCCTGAGCCCTGATGGGAGCATGGCGGCAGCTGTGTGGGTTACGGTCGATCGGGTAAACAATGGCTATCGCCGCCAGATCGTGTTGGTTCCAACCGCTGGCGGGCCGCTGCGCCGGTTTACGCGCGGCAAGCAGGATCGCCAGCCGCGCTGGAGTCCTGACGGGAAGTGGCTGGCATTCGTCTCGAACCGCGACGATGAACGGGGCCAGATCTACGTGATGCCGGTTGATGGCGGCGAGGCCCGGCAAGTCACTAGTATGCCCAACGGCGCTAGCGATCCGGCATGGAGTCCGGACGGACGATGGCTCGCGTTCCTTTCGCCGGTGAACGCTGAAGAGCAGGCGCGGGAAGATAGCGGTACACTGCCGCCGCCGCCGGCTGATGCGTGGGAGGCCCGGCGCGCCCGCGAGCAGCGCCAGCACGACGAGGAGCTGCGCAACGATCCGCGCGTGGTGACGAAGTTGCCCTACCGCAGCGGCACGAGCTATTTCGATGATCGCCGGCGGCACATTTATGTGATCGAGATCGGCGACGAAGATACACCGGCCACCCCGCGCCGCCTGACGTCCGGCGATCTCCACTACAGCGCACCGGTCTGGATGCCCGCCGGCGATGCGCTCCTCAGCACTGCGACCCGCGACCCCGAAGCCGACTCGCTCTTTGCCTACTATGATGTGATGCGCATTCCGCTTGATGGATCGCTGCCGCAGGCACTGACCAGTCCCGGCTTTTCGTACTTTGACCCGCAACCCTCGCCCGATGGCAGCCAGATTGCCTTTTTGCGCCTGAATGAAGAACGGCTGCTCGGTGAAGGCCGGCGGGTAGCAATTATTCCCGCCGAGGGAGGCGAACCGCACGACCTCACCGCGCATACCGACCTGAATGTGGAGCAATTCCACTGGCAACCTGACGGGCAAGGCGTGTTGTTTAGCGCCGGTTGGCGCGGCGAGGCCCACGTCTACCAGATCGGGTTGCCGGGCACGCCGACCTACCGCAATGGGGCTACGCTGGTAGGCGGGCCGCGCATCGTGAGCGAATTTGACGTGGGGCGTGATGGCAGTGTCGCGTTTATCGCCGGCAGCCCTGACAATCCGTGCGATCTCTACTTCCGCAGCGCCGATGGCCACGAGCGCCGGTTGACGGCGATCAACGACCGGCTGCTTCGCCAGCGGATCATCGTGCCGATCGAAGAACTGGCCTATCTTGCGCCTGACGGCAGCGAAGTGCAAGGCTGGGTGCTGCACCCGCCCGATTTCGATCCGGCCCGCCGCTATCCATTAGCGGTCTATATCCACGGTGGGCCGCATGTGATGTGGGGGCCGGGTTTTCGCTCGATGTGGCACGAATGGCAAGTGGCAGCAGCGCGAGGATATGTCGTGTTCTTCTGTAACCCGCGCGGCAGCGAAGGCTACGGCGAACTCTGGCGCGACGCGATCCGCGGCAATTGGGGTGAAGCCGATGCGCCCGATATTTTGGCCGGGATCGACACCCTCGTCGCGCGCGGCTACATCGACCCCGACCGCATTGCCGTCACCGGCGGTTCGTATGGCGGCTATATGACGGCATGGCTGATCGGCCACGACGACCGCTTTGCCTGCGCCGTCGCCGCGCGTGGCGTCTACAATCTGCTGACCCAGCATAGCACCAGCGATGCACACGAGCTGATCGAGATCGAGTTCGGCGGCTACCCGTGGGAATTGTACGAAGAACTGTGGGATCATTCGCCGTTGGCGCATGCCCACAAGATTCAAACGCCACTGCTGCTCTTGCACAGCGAGCTCGATTATCGCGTGCCGATTAGCGAAGCCGAACAGCTTTTCGCCATCCTCCGCCGCCAAAAGAAGGTGGTGGAACTGGTGCGCTACCCACGCGAAGGCCATGAATTGACCCGCAGCGGCGAACCGCGCCACCGCGCCGACCACATGCGGCGGACGTTGGAATGGTTTGACCGGTATTGCCGGTCATAAATACCGATCACGTTATGATCGTAGAGACGCACGGCCGTGCGTCTCTACAAACCGCGCCCCGCCCGTTCCGCGCCCCGCCCCGGCCCGCGCCCCGTCCCCCCCCCTGTACGGGCACAGCGGCGCTGTGCCCCTTCACCAATTTCTCATTTGACACGTCAATCATTGCCGCCGTATCATACTCTTAGTTTGTCTAACTAATTGTTTTGACCTATGGTATGGATCCAACCACCATCGCCAATGCCCAACGCCTGATCCAGTTGATCGACTGCATGCGGGCCAACCAACCACGCAGCCCCCTCTTCCAGCAGCTTGGCGAGTGGGGATTGTCGATGTCGCATTTGCGCTTGCTCGGTTTGTTGGCGCCTGATCGCGAGCTGTCGATGCGCGAATTGGCCGAGGCGCTCGGTATTACGCCGCCGTCGTTGACGGCCCTTACCCGCCGGTTGGTGCAGAACGGCTTGGTCGAACGCCGCTCGCATCCTGACGATAGCCGGATCACGCTGCTGGCGCTGAGCGAGGCCGGACGCAAGCTGCATCGTGATCTCGAAACGGAGCGGCTAGGACAGATGACGCGGTTGTTGGCCGGCCTCAGCCACGCCGAACAGCAGCTCTTCCTCGATTTGCTCGAACGCGCGATGCGCACGTGACCCGAATAACGTCTTCTCGCCGCAAGGACGAGGATTTGGAAACAATGCCAGCAGGAACTGTCTATGCAAGCTCATCGTGTCGCCCAACCGCCGGCTAACCGGCCCAATCCCGGCGCACTGATCCGCGCCATTCGCTACCTCGGCAAGCAGCGCCGCACCGTGACGATTGCCTACAGCGCGTTGGTGATCGCGACGCTGGCCCAACTGGCTGTACCGCAATTGGTGCAGAACATGATTGATGCGGTCACGCGCAGTATTACTGCTACCAGCATTCTCACCGAGGTGCCGGCGGCATTTCAGGCTGCCGCTGCCGCAAAACTCGGCCTGACCGTCGAGCAACTGCAACGCGACGCCAGCAACGCTGAAGGACTGGTGATTAACGCGGCATTGCTAATTTTAGTCTTCGCCGTGATGCGTGGCGTCTTTTCGTTTTTGCAGTCGTTTATGGCTGAGCAAACCTCGCACGGCTTGGCCTTCGACCTGCGCAATGCGATCTTCAGCAAGATCCAGCGGATGTCGTTCAGCTTTTACGACCGCAACCAGACCGGCCAGCTCATGGTGCGCGCCACCGATGATGTCGAGCGGGTGCGCACCTTTGTGGCGCAGGGGTTAGTGCTGGTGGCCCAGTCGTTTTTGCTCCTCACTGGTGCGCTGATCGTGCTCGCATTTACTAACTGGCAACTAACGCTGGTGATCTTGCCGATTTTGCCAATCGCGCTGGCCGTCTTT
>VSSL01000468.1_pt1 | contig 12035 bp, 13 predicted proteins | sample 4557531 | NCBI WGS metagenome assembly VSSL01 (sample SAMN10986726, study PRJNA523729) | hot springs metagenome | isolation source: hot springs | place: India:Timba, Gujarat | collected 2018-05-31 | reverse complement strand
CCCTGTTCCCTTAGGGCCGGGCTGGGCCATCCCCCTCTTCGGGGGTGCCTGTCTTTCTATGACGATTACTCCCTTTGCGATGTATTTCTGGATGCGCCGCCGTGGCTGGATGCAACGCTGAGAGGAAGGAGCGATGACCACAGCACAGGAACTTAGCCCCAGCGCTCGCAGAGTGCAGCAGGCCCTGCAGGCCTTGGGCATGGACCTGCAGGTGGTGGAGTTGCCCGCCTCTACCCGCACCGCTGTAGAGGCGGCGCAGGCCGTTGGCTGCCAGGTAGGGCAAATCGTCAAGTCGCTGGTTTTCAAGGGCAAGCGTAGCCAGCGGCCGATTTTGGTGGCCGCCAGCGGCGCCAACCGTGTGGATGAGCGGCGGGTTGAGGCACTGATCGGTGAACCTTTGGGCAAGGCGGACGCCGATTTTGTGCGTGAGCAGACCGGCTTTGTGATTGGCGGTGTGCCGCCGGTCGGTCACCGCCAGAAGTTATTCACGATTGTGGATGAAGACCTGCTTCAATATGAGGAGATTTGGGCGGCGGCCGGCACCCCCCACGCTGTTTTTCGTCTTACCCCGGCCCAGTTGGTGGCCATCACCGAGGGGCAGGTCGCTGCTATCAAGCAGGAAACTTAGGCGAGAGGAGCGGGAAACGCTTGCCCCCCGCTCGTAGGACAAAGGAAGATGCCATGAACGAACCCTCCTTGGTCGTGGTCAGTGAAGAGGCCGGCCTGCTCCAAGCAGAAATCCTGCGGGGACTTTTAGAGGCCCAGGGGATTACCGTCTTTCTTTCCCAGGAAGGCGCCGGGCGCGCTCTGGGTTTGACCGTATCCCCTCTGGGGACGGTATATGTGATGGTGCCGGCCGAGCAAGCCGAACGCGCCTTTGCGATCTTACAAGAGGTGCAGAGCGGCGCCTTCGCGGAGCTGGAGGCCGATGAGGAAGACGACGAAGTCCAAGGTGGGGAGGAAGAGGAGCGGTTCTAGCGGGGTAAAGGCGCTTAGGGGAAGACCTTTTGCAGCCATTCCAGGGGGTCTACCTGCACCCCGCCCACCCAAATTTCCCAATGGAGGTGGGGGCCGGTGACGCGGCCGGTGCCGCCCACCTTGCCGATTACCTGGCCGGGCTGGACGAAATCGCCCACGTTGACCAAAATACGGGACTGGTGCAGGTAGCCGCTGTAGACCCCCCAGCCGTGGTCAATCAGGGTGGCGTTGCCGCGCACGGTGAGCGGGCCGGCGAACACCACCCGTCCGGCAGCCGGGGCGAGGATGTCCGTGCCTACACCACCACAGAAATCGAGGCCGGTGTGGAAATAGATATAGGCGCTGCGGTTATATGAGCGACGGTTGCCGAAGAGCGAAGGCCAGCAATCGTGGAAGGGGGGCGGGGCCGGGCTTTGGAACTGACCATCCCAAAACTTCTCAGGGGTAGCGGGAGCGGCGAGGGCCGCCCATTGGGCTTCTTCAGGCAGGGTGACTGCCGGGTCAATCGTTTCAGGGCTGACGATGAGCACCGGGTCGTAGGCGTAGTTGCCCGAAGCGATGTAAACGGCTTGAGAGAAGGCAAATTGCGCCCCATCGGGCAGGGTGCCGGAGAGCACCAAGGGATAGAGCCCCGGCTCCGTCATGGCGTGGATGCCCTGCAAACTCACGTATCGTCCGTTGGCGGCGTCGTAGAAGAAGTGCAACGGGCGGTCATTGAGGCTGCCGCTTAACGTCAGGCCGGGCTCCCCGCGCAACGCAATCACCACTGTCTTTCCCTGCACCGCAGGGGTGGGGCGGAGTTCCGCCGCTTGGATGGCTTCGGGGAAGGCGCCTGGCGCAGGGGTTTCCTCCTCCTGGCTGCCACTTGGTTGAGGTACGAGCAAGACATCGCCGGGCAGGGCCATGGCCGCGCTCGGTAAATCGTTTTGCAAGAGGTAGGTCCACGGCGAAAACCCATCTTGGATGGCTAACTCCAGCAGGGATTGACCTGGGGCGAGCAAACGGCGTCCCAACGGCGGGGGGGATGTCCCCTCTTCTTCCAGGAGCACCAGGCTGGCACCGACATGGAGTTCACTAGGGCTTGTCAGGTGGTTCAGTTGAGTCAGGATCGGAATGGGGGTGCGATAGCGGCGGCTCAAGCTGCGCAGCGTCTCCCCGAAGGGCACCTCCGTGCTGGTGAGCACGCCCTGAACTCCCTCCAGACCGGGGATAAGCAAGCGCGCCCCCACACTCAACTGATTGGCGTTGGTTAGCCCGTTGAGGCGACTGAGCTCTTGGAGCGAAACGCGAAAACGCAGAGCAATGGACCAGAGGGTATCCCCCGGTTGCACCACGTACACCGCCCCGGAAGGGGGAGGTGGGGGGGTAGTCTCCTGGGCGAGGGCGATTTGAGGGGTAATGAGCAAAGTGAGGAAGAGCACCCCAAGCGGGATGTACCTAAAGAGCGCTTGACGTTTCATCAAAAAGCACCTGATCTCCAACGGCGTAACACCCAAAATGTTGGGCGGCTACCTCTAAAACGTATTGCGCCGGCGCTTTGGGGTAATAGAGCGGCCTCCAAGGGCGCGCCAGGCGCACATCTACCACCTGCCTCACCGGGTTGAGCCACACTACCGTCAAGGGAATGAACACGAAGAGCATATGGATGGCCGCCTCTAAGCGGCTTGGACGGCTTTGCACCAAGAGCAGCCCCTCGCCGGGAAGCAGGCTCTTGCGGAAAGAAAGGCCGCGTAGCCGGCAGAGGAAGGAAGCACACCATCGGGCGCGAATCACGGGACAGGGCGGGCGCGAGAGGTTGCGCACCTCAATCCAACGATCAGAGCGACGATCGGGCTGGGTAGCAGGCATGGGCGAAGGTCACCCTTTTCTCAGCACCCTTTCCAGGCTGTCAATCAGTTCCTGGGGGCTGAACGGCTTGGTGAGATAATCCGCTACTTTGGCGATATGCAGCCCTAGAACACGGTCAATGCTTTGGGCGCGCGCCGTGATGATGATCACCGGTATCTCGCGGATAGCCTCATCGGCTTTGATTTGCTGGTAGACCTCCCAGCCATCCATCTCGGGCATCATTAGGTCGAGCAGGATAGCGGCAGGGCGCGTTTGGCGGATGAGGGTAAGCCCTTCCTGGCCGCTGGTAGCACCGATGACCTCGTATCCCTTGCGGGCCAAGATGAGACGCACCAGATCAATCATCTCTGGGTCGTCTTCTACGTAAACCACCTTCTGGTTGCGTTCTTCCATGGGCTTTCACCCTTCCGGCGAGAAGTCGTTTAGGCTTGACTCTTCCCAAAACATCAAAAGTTTACCACAAGACGTTGAAAAAAGATTGTTCCCAGGCTATAATGCGCTCTGCTCAGGTGCCTACGGCGTGAGGCGTGCGTTCACGTTTCACGTTTTTGTGCGTAAGACCGGATAAGATTATGAAACCGTGCGACGAGGCGTGTTGCGATGATTGATGTCAATGACTTGCGCAAAGGGGTAACCTTTCTCTACGAAGGCAACCTGTATCGGGTGTTGGATTACCATCACCATAAGCCGGGGCGGGGTAATGCCACCATCCGCGTTAAAACGGTGGACCTGCGCCGCGGCACGATCACCGAGCAAACCTTCATCTCCGGTGACCGCGTCCAAGATGTGCGCTTGGATTACCATAACGTGCAATACCTCTATAACGACGGCGAGTTCTACCACTTCATGGACCTGGAAACCTACGATCAGCCGGCAATATCCAAGGAGGTGCTGGGAGAATCGGCGCTCTATCTCAAGGAAGGCATGGAGTGTAAACTGACCTTCTATGAGGGGGAACCGTTGGACATCGAGTTGCCCACCACGGTGGACCTCAAGGTGGTGGAGGCCGAAACCGCTGTGAAGGGAGATACCGCCACCGGCGTGACCAAAAAAGTGACCACGGAAACCGGTTTGCAAGTTCAGGTCCCCGGCTTCGTCGAGGTGGGGGATGTCATTCGCGTCAATACCAGCACTGGGACCTATGTCACGCGCGTCTGAGGGTCGGGGTGGGAGGAAGTTTCAGAGAAGACTCTCCCTGTCGGTGACTTTATCCCTTCAAGCAGGCTCGCTTTTCCTGCGGGCAGAGCGTTCGGGTTGTCCGTTCTACCCTCCGAGGAAAACAGCCCGCTGCCGCTAAAGAGCGATGCGCACCCCCGCCGGCAAGGAATGTCCCTATTTTTATGGGGATTACTATCGCGGAAGGCAGCGGGAGGAATGCCGCCTGTTGGCTGGCGCTTCTCCACCCTTGCGCTGGCAACGCCATTTGTGCGAGACTTGCCCCGTGCCTCAAATTGCCCAGGCCAATGCCTGCCCTCATTTGCACCTAATCCCACGCCTGGAGCGCCCTTTCCCCTTCTTGCGCCAGGAAGTGCGCCTAAGCACTCATTGTGATCTAAGCGGCAAGGCGGATTTTGACCCTCACATCGGCTGCGGACAGTGTCATCCTTGGCCCGAAACCTTCATCTCGCCGGAAGAAAGCCAATGAGTTACACCTTGCTCCTCGACTTGGATGACACCCTCCTCGAAAACAACATCGAGGCCTTTGTGCCGCGCTACCTTCAGGCTTTTGTGGCCTTCTTGAGCGGGCGGGTGGAGGCTGAGCGCTTTGTGGCTGCTCTCTTCCAGGGTACACGAGCGATGGAGCAGAACCGCCGGCCCGATTGTACGCTGAAAGAGGCCTTTGAGGCAGCTTTTTTCCCTTTGCTTGGGTACGACCCCTCAACGTTCGCCTCCCTGGCCGAGCGCTTTTACGCCGAGGAATTCCCGAAGCTGCGCCCCCTCACCCGACCGAAAGCGGAGGCGGTGCAATTGGTTCAAGAGGCACAGCAGCGCGGCTATCGTCTGGCGGTGGCAACCAACCCTCTCTTTCCGCGCACCGCCATCCTGCAGCGCTTGGAATGGGCGAACCTCCCTGTAGACCGCTACCCTTTTGAGGTGGTGGCATGCTACGAGGATTTTCACTACACCAAGCCCGATCCGGCCTTCTTCGCCGAAATGCTCTCCTACCTGGGCTGGCCTAAGGAACCCCCGCTCATTGTGGGGGATGACCCCCAGCGGGAGGTTGTTCCGGCTGTGGAACTGGGCGTGGCGGCCTTCTGGGTGCGGGATGAGGGGCGATCCTTTCCACAGGAACTGCCCTTGCCCACCGCCCAGGGGTCTCTCAGCGAGTTGCTCCCCTGGTTGCAGAAGCGCTCGCCTAAAGAGTTCCACCCCACCTTCGATCGGCCTGGTGCGTTGCTGGCCATTTTACGCGCTAGCCCGGCGGCATTGGATGGATTTTTCCGCCGTTGGGCACCCGAGCATTACAATCAACGCCCTGCAGAAGGGGAGTGGTGCCTCACCGAGGTGCTCTGCCATTTGCGCGATGTGGAGGCCGAGGTGAACCTGCCCCGTTTGCGCAAGCTCGTCGAAAGCGAAAATCCCTTTCTGGAGGGCAAAGATACCGACCGTTGGGCCGAGGAACGAGGTTACCTCGCCCAAGATGCCAAGCAAGCCCTTCGCCAGTTCATCCAGGCGCGCCTGGAGTTGGTGAGTTTGTTGCAAGGCCTTGACGAGTCGGGCTGGGAGCGCAGCGCCCGCCATGCCATCTTCGGCCCCACCACGCTGCGAGAGCTGGTGGCGATCATCGCCGCCCATGACCGCGCCCACCTACAACAGGTGTATCAGTTGTCAAAAACCTTCCCGCAGGTTTAGAACCTGCGGGAAGTTACGCATTTACTTCTGTGTTTTTGATGCGATTTGCTCTCGAGCCTGCTCGCGTAGGTTGTTTAGAGGTAGCCAGTGGCCGTTTTCCTGAAGATACCAGTGGCCCCAGCCGTTACAGGGAGCGCCGTTCATGTAGTGGCTACCCACCTGATGGATGCTCCCCTCGAAGCCATCCGCCGCTCGCAGACGGGCATCCGGCTTTATGGTAGCCATGCGTTGAAGGTTCTTATCGAAATATAAAGGTTGTCCGGGGTGAACGTAGCCGTTCTCTAACAGGGTTGAGAACTCAACCTTAGGGGCGAGCTTGGCTTTACTGGTGACATCGAAGGTCGGGGCGTCAAATGCTTCCGGTTGCACGGCCTCGATTCGCCTTCGGGCTATTTCGACGTATTTCCGCTCTTTTTCTATTCCGATCCAATTCCGATGAAGGCGTTTCGCCACCACACCGGTCGTTCCACTGCCAAAGAAGGGGTCTAACACAACATCCCCTGGTTTGCTTGAGGCGAGTATCACACGGTACAAGAGGGCTTCGGGTTTTTGGGTAGAATGGGCTTTCTGGCCGCTTTCGTCTTTCAAGCGTTCGGCCCCGGTGGCCAGCGCTACGAGCCACCAATCGGAGCGCATCTGTTTCCCTTCGTTCAGGCCTTTCATGGCTTGGTAGTTGAAGGTGTACTTCGCTCCCTTTTCTCGGCTGGCCCAGATCAGGGTTTCATGAGCGTTGGTAAAACGCACCCCACGAAAGTTGGGCATGGGGTTGGTCTTGATCCAAATAACATCGTTGAGGATCCAAAAACCCAAATCCTGCAGGATTGAGCCCACTCGGAAAATATTGTGGTAGGTGCCAATCACCCAAATCGTGCCGCTTGATTTCAACACTCGCCGGCAGGCAGTGAGCCATTGGCGTGTGAAAGCATCATATTCCTCAAACGAGACGAATCGATCCCAGGCATCGTCCACGGCAGCCACCTTAGTCATATTGGGGCGATGCAGTTCATTTTGCAGTTGGAGGTTGTAAGGGGGGTCGGCAAAAATCAGGTCAACGGATTTCTCCGGGAAGCGGCCAAGCACCTCGATACAATCCCCCTCGATGATCTGGTTCAAAGGCAAGTTTTGAGTCGCCATAACTCAACTAGGACATTTGTTTGCTAAAAGTATACCCTAATTATAGGGGGCCTCCAGCAGGTTTCAAACCTGCGGGAGGTCCCAAAGCGTATCTAATGTGGGTGGGGCGGGTTATATTCTCAAAGTTGGTCTTTTTGGAGGTAATCATGCGTAGACGTGTGGTCGTCACAGGGTTGGGGACGATCTCCCCTTTAGGGAACGATGTCCCCACCACGTGGCGCAACCTTTTGGCGGGGCAATCGGGGGTGGATTGGATCACCCATTACGATGCCAGGGAATACAAAACGCGCTTCGCCGCTGAGGTGAAGGGCTTTGATGGCGTTAGTCTCTTTGGCAGCCGCGAGGCGCGGCGCATGGATCGTTTCACCCAATTTGCCCTGGCGGCGAGCCTTCAGGCGCTGGACCATGCCCATCTTGAGGTTAACGAGGACAACCGCGATCGGGTAGGGGTGGTGATCGGCTCCGGCATCGGCGGGATCGGCACCCTGGTGGAACAGATGGAGGTTTTTCGGGAACGTGGCCCGGCGCGGGTGAGCCCCTTCTTGGTGCCGATGATGTTGCCTGATAGCGCTGCTGGGATGATCGCCATCGCTGTGGGGGCGCGTGGCCCAAACATGGCGGTGGTCACCGCCTGCGCTACGGGCACGAACGCCGTGGGCGAGGCCGCCGAGGTCATCCGCCGAGGGCAAGCGGACGCCATGTTGGCCGGCGGCAGCGAGGCAGCGATCATCCCCATCGCCATGGCTGGCCTAGGCGTGATGAACGCCCTCTCCACGCGCAACGAGGCTCCCCAGCGCGCCTCGCGCCCCTTCGACCTGCACCGGGATGGCTTTGTGATGGGGGAAGGGGCAGCGGTGCTGGTGCTGGAATCCTTGGAGCACGCTCAAGCGCGCCGGGCCCCTATTTTGGCCGAGGTGTTGGGCTATGGCTCTACCAACGATGCTTACCACATCTCGGCGCCAGCCGAGAACGGCGCCGGAGCAGCGCTCTGTATGCGCATGGCCTTGGAGGATGCCGGGTTGCAACCGCAGGATATAGATTACATCAACGCCCACGGTACCAGCACCCCGCTCAACGATAAAAGCGAAACCGCAGCCATCAAAACCGTCTTTGGGGAGTATGCCTACCATCTGCCGATCTCTTCCACGAAATCTATGACCGGCCATTTGTTGGGCGCCTCCGGGGCGCTGGAAGCGCTGATCTGTGTGCTCACCCTGTGCGACCAGGTGCTGCCCCCCACCATCAATTATGAGACGCCCGACCCAGAGTGCGACCTGGATTATGTGCCCAACCAGGCGCGCCCCTGCCGAGTGCAGCGGGTGATGTCTAATTCCTTCGGCTTCGGTGGGCACAATGCCACGATCATCCTGGGGAAGTGGGAGGGGACAACCCGCTCTGCCATTGAGGAGATGGAAAAATGAGCGTGTATGCCCACATCACCGGCTGGGGCATGGCCGTGCCGGAACAGGTGCTCACCAACGATGACCTGGCGCAGCGTGTGGAAACCAGCGACGAGTGGATTCGCAGCCGCACCGGCATTCGCGAACGGCGTATCGCCGCCGCGGGGGAGACTACCGCTTCGTTGGCCGCGCGCGCAGCCTGGAAAGCACTCAAAGTAGCCCACCTCGACCCCGCCGACTTGGACCTGATTATTGTGGCGACCTCCTCGCCGGAATATCTCTTCCCGGCCACGGCGTGCCTGGTGCAGGATCGCTTGGGGGCCTCGAAAGCAGGGGCCTTTGACCTACTGGCGGCTTGTTCGGGATTCATCTTTGCTTTGAACATGGCCGCCCAGGCGATTCGGGCCGGCGCGGTGCAAAATGCGCTGGTCATCGGTGCGGAAACACTCTCCCGACTGGTGGATTGGAGCGACCGCAACACCTGTGTCCTGTTCGGGGATGGGGCCGGGGCGTTCGTGCTGCAGGCGGGCTCGGAACGCGGCGGGGTGATTTCTTCGGTGATGCGCTCGGATGGCTCCGGAGGAGACCTTTTGATTGTGCCCGCCGGCGGCAGCCATATGCCGGCCTCTTTAGAGACGGTGACCAACGGTTGGCATTTCATCCATATGAAGGGGCGCGAGGTGTTTCGCTTCGCTACGAGGGTGATGGCTCAGGCCACCGAGGAGGCCGTGCGCAAGGCGGGCCTCTCACTTGACGACATTCGTTGGGTGATCCCCCACCAGGCGAACCAACGCATCATCGAGGCGGCGCTGCGAGAATTGAACATCCCCATGGAACGTTGTGTGATCAACCTCGACCGTTATGGCAACACCTCAACCGCCTCCATTCCCATTGCCGCCTGTGAAGCGGTGGAGCAAGGGTGCTTGAAGCCCGGCGACCCAGTGGTCTTTGTGGGCTTCGGCGCCGGCCTCACCTGGGGAGCGGCGGTAGCCTTGTGGAGCGGGCCGCGGCCGGCGGTGCGCAAGGTGCGGCCAACACGCTGGCCGTTCTACGCCCGGCTGCGTTCCTGGCTGAAGCGACTCTGGCGTCGTCTGGAGGCCTTCCTCTGGGGGCGGGGCGAACCACCCCTCTAGACCTTTTTGCACAGCAGGGGGATTTTGAGCTCATCTCCCCTCCTGCATAGGAAGCTCCCTGGGCCGTGATACCGTGGCCGAGGGGTGTTCCGCTTTATTGTTAGAACGCTGTTAGAAATCCGCTCCGCGAGATTATCCTGCTACCAGGGTGTGGACAAGGTTGGTATAATTTTATAAAGAGTTTTGTGTTTGGTAAGAAACTTGGAGGTTCTCTGTGAACTCGAATCGCAACCGATCGTCCATTATCTATCTGCTGCTGTTCATCCTGATCATTTCGATGGTGGTCTACAATTTCCAGCAGAATGCCCCCAGCCAGGATGTTATGACCATCAACGAAGTGGCGGCAGCGATTCAGAGCGGACGAGTGCAACGCATTGTTGAGAACGACAACGCGCTATCCGTGATTTTGAAGGATGGCCGCAAGCTGAAGTCGCACAAGGAGAGCTCTTCGACCCTGGTAGAGCAATTGAAGGCGTTGGGAGTCACCACGGAGCAGCTGCAACCCGATAATGTCGTCATCCAGATTGAACCGCCCAGCGCCTGGATTAACATTGCGACCATTATCGGGTATATCCTACCCTTTATTATCTTGGCCGGTGTGTTCTGGTTCGTCTTTCGCCAGGCGCAAGGCAGCAACAACGCTGCGCTCTCCTTTGGGAAGTCGCGCGCCCGCATGTTCACCGGCGATCAACCGACGGTGACCTTCCAGGATGTGGCCGGTGTGGATGAAGCCAAGGAAGAATTGCAGGAGGTGGTGGAATTCCTGCGTGAGCCGGAGAAGTTCATCTCCCTGGGGGCACGCATCCCCAAGGGGGTGCTGTTGGTGGGACCGCCAGGCACGGGTAAGACTTTGTTGGCTAAAGCGGTCTCCGGGGAAGCGGGTGTGCCCTTTTTCTCCATCTCTGGCTCGGAGTTCGTGGAGATGTTCGTGGGCGTAGGCGCCAGCCGGGTGCGCGACTTATTCGACCAGGCGAAGCGCCACTCGCCGTGCATCGTTTTCGTGGATGAGATTGACGCCGTCGGTCGCCAGCGGGGGGCCGGCTTAGGGGGCAGCCACGATGAGCGCGAACAAACCCTGAACCAGATGCTGGTGGAGATGGACGGCTTTGATACCGACACCAACGTAATCATCATGGCCGCCACCAACCGCCCGGATATCCTCGATCCCGCCTTGCTGCGCCCCCGGCCGCTTTTGACCGCCGCGTGGTGCTCGATCGGCCGGATATGCGCGGGCGGGAGATGATCTTGCGGGTGCACACCCGCGGCAAACCGCTCGCCCCGGACGTGGATCTCTCCGTTTTGGCACGAGCCACGCCGGGCTTCGTAGGCGCCGATCTGGAGAACCTGGTCAACGAGGCGGCCATCCTGGCAGCGCGGCGCAACAAGAAGGTCATTGGGCAAGCCGAACTGGAGGAGGCCATCGAACGGGTGATCGCCGGGCCAGAGCGCAAGAGCCGCCTGATCAGCGAGGAGGAGAAGCGCATTGTGGCCTACCATGAGGCCGGCCACGCGGTGGTGATGAACGCACTGCCGGAGGCCGACCCGGTGCGCAAGGTCTCGATCATCGCCCGTGGCATGGCTGGCGGCTATACCCTGGCTTTGCCGGAGGAAGACCGCACGCTGTTTTCGCGCAAGAAGCTGATGGCCGATATGATCGGGCTGCTAGGGGGCCGCGCGGCCGAGGAGCTGGTGTTCGATGACATCACCTCCGGGGCGGCGAACGACTTGGAGCGGGTGACGCGCCTAGCGCGCACCATGGTCACCCGGCTGGGGATGAGCGAGCAACTTGGCCCGATGGTCTTCGGCCAAAAAGAAGAGCTGATCTTCCTAGGTCGCGAGATCGCCGAGCAGCGCGATTATTCGGAAGCGGTGGCACAGGAGATTGACCGCGAGGTGCGGCGCATCGTCAACGAAGCCTATAACAAGGCGCGCCAAATCCTCATGGAGTACCGCCAGAAACTGGATGCCATAGCTCAGCGCCTCTTGGAAGTGGAGACCATCACCCCAAGAAGAGTTCGAGGAGATGTTCCCGCCCCCCCTTCCCCCAAGCGCAGCGGCACTCCTATGCCCTCAGTGGCCTGAGCCGCGCAGTCGGCCGCGGAGAATACGCGAAGAGACAACCCAGAGAGGGGCTTTCTGGCAGCATTCGCCCAGAGCCCCCTCTTTTTGTTCATGGCGAGTTCTCGTTAAGTCACAGAGCCTTAGATGATGGATGACGTACTCCCCTCTTTCCACGGCAAAATCGCCCTGGTGACCGGTTCAGGGCGGGGTATCGGGCGCGCCATTGCCCTACAATTTGCCCGCTTGGGGGCGGACGTGGTGGTTAACTTCTACCGGAATCGCCGGCCGGCCGAAGAGACCTGCGAGGCAATCCGCGCCCTGGGGCGGAAGGCCTACCTCATCAAAGCCGATATCGGCGATCTGGAGGATTTGAACCACTTGTTTGACGAAGTGGAAGCGCAGGCCGGTGGCTTAGACTTTTTGGTTTGCAACGCCGCTTCGGGCTACAACCGCCCGGTGATGGAACAGAAGCCGAAGGGATGGGAGTGGACGATGAACATCAACGCCCGATCGGCGCTCTTCGCCGCACAGCGGGCAGCTCCGCTGATGGAACGCCGTGGGGGAGGGGCGATCGTCGCCATCACCAGTCCCGGCTCGACCCGCGTCTGCCCAACTATGTGGTGGTGGG
>VSSL01000467.1_pt1 | contig 12036 bp, 14 predicted proteins | sample 4557531 | NCBI WGS metagenome assembly VSSL01 (sample SAMN10986726, study PRJNA523729) | hot springs metagenome | isolation source: hot springs | place: India:Timba, Gujarat | collected 2018-05-31 | reverse complement strand
TTTTCGGCAAGGTGTGATTCAGTCTTTAGCTTTTGAGGAGGATATTCACCTCGTTGGGGAAGCTGAAACGGGCCGAGCGGGTTTGGACCTTATTCGCCGTCTGCACCCAGAGGTGGCTATCGTGGATGTCAACCTGCCGGATATCAATGGGCAGATGGTTGCTCTGCGGGTGCGGCAGGAGAGGCTTCCCACGCGTGTCATCCTACTCACCGCCTATGACGACCCGGCGCAACGGATGTTTGCCATGCAGGCGGGGGCTCATGCCTATAGTTCGAAGGAGATTCGCCCTGAAACCCTGGCTGAGATGATCCGCGTGGTTGCCCAAGGGGGGTATATGGTGGGGGAACAAATTCTGGAGGCCGAGAACCTCAATAGTTGGTTGCAAACCCAGGTGGGTGCGCTTCCCTGGCTCGACCCGGTAGCGAGCGAGGCATTGGCGCGTTCGCTCTCGGAGCGCGAAATGGAAGTGCTGCGCTGCATGGTGGAAGGGTTAAGCAATAAAGAAATTGCGCTGACTTTAGAGATCAGCCAGCAGACGGTCAAGAATCACGTCACTTCGATCCTGCGCAAGTTGGGGGTGAGCGACCGCACACAGGCTGTCGTATGTGCCTTGCGGTACGGTTGGGTGCGTGTCCAGTAGTGAGTGAGGCAGAAATGGAAGCGATGGAGCAAGCGAAATCGGAAGGGCAAAGTGGGTTGAGGGAATTCTTCCAGGCGGAACTGGAACAGAGCCGCCGCGAGTTGAAGGAAATTGCCTTACTGCTTGAGCAGAGCCAGGTCGAGGTGAACAAGCTAGCCCAACGCAACGCCTCCATTAGTGCTCATCTTCAACAGGTACAAAGTCAATTCGAGACTCTGCCACGGGCGGACATTCGGATGGCTTATGATGCCGCCTTGGAGGCGCAGCAACGCTTGTTCATCATGCGAGGTCAGGTAGAGAAACTGCAAAGTGATCGCGACCACCTGAGTCGTTACATCGCTGCGCTGGAGAAAGTGTTGGCTTTTCTGGAAAGTGGCGGTACGGAGAGCGCTGCTCAGGGTTCGACCGCTCAGACTCTGGAGATGATGATCCAAGCCCAGGAGGCTGAGCGGCTACGCCTTTCGCGCCAGATGCACGATGGGCCGGCCCAGGCGCTTTCGAACTTTATCCTCCAAACAGAGATCGCCTTGCGACTCTTTGACCTGGAGCCGAGCAAGGTGCGTGAGGAGTTGGATAACCTTAAAGTCTCGGCGACCAACGCCTTTCGTCAGGTGCGCGATTTTATCTTTGAGTTGCGGCCGATGATGCTCGACGACCTGGGCTTAACGCCGACCCTGAAACGCTATTTGGATACCTGGAAGGAACACAACGGGATTGAAGCCCGTTTGGTGGTCAGTGGGCGCGAGCGACGTTTGCCATCCTATGTTGAAGTGATGATCTTTCGGGCGATCCAGGAGTTGTTAAATAACGTCACGCGACATAGCGGTGCGAATGCCGTAAAGGTGCAGATGGATCTGGGAGTGGATCTGGTGCGGGTGACGGTGGACGACAACGGCAAGGGATTTGACTCGCGCGAGCTGAACGAAAAGAGTGGGATGGGCTTGAAGGTGATACGCGACCGAGTGGCGATGCTGGGGGGTATGACGGAGGTGGATAGTGTCAAGGGTCAGGGGACGCGCGTAACTTTTCAAATTCCTTTGGTCGCGTCGGTTAATGAGTGACAATTCTCCGAATTAGAGCAGTAGGAGGGGAGGGAAAATTGCCGGCCCAATGGCTGCAGTTGGCTGGCGAGGGAGGGAGCCTATCCACAGCGGTTGATGAAGAGGATAAGCCGATTTAGGGTCAACTTGCAGAACTGATAGGCTGGTTTGAAATCAAAGGAGTATAATTAAAACAGGCTCAATGGATTGGGAATGAGCACTCTAGCGGAAAGGAGGTGAAAGGCTATGTTGTTCGCGCCGAAAGAGAAGGGCCAGGGCTTGGTGGAATATGCGTTGATTCTTGTTTTGGTTGCGATTGTTGTGATCGTTATCCTCGCCCTACTTGGCCCTGCGATTGGTCAGGTGTTCAGCGACATCGTCAACTCAATCTAGCAACGCAGCACCTGCGCTTGGAGCAAGCCTGTAGCGATGGCCTTGTGGTGAAGCAAGGCCATCTTTTCTTTGTTATATAAGATTTGAAAAATTGAGCTGCTTTGCAAAAATGAAAGGCAATTTGTGCTTAAAGGTATTGCTTTTTGGTGGGTTTCGCCTATAATAAATACAGGCTCAATGGATTGGGAATGAGCACTCTAGCGGAAAGGAGGTGAAAGGCTATGTTGTTCGCGCCGAAAGAGAAGGGCCAGGGGCTGGTGGAATATGCGTTGATTCTTGTTCTGGTTGCGGTCGTTGTGATTGTCATTCTCGCCCTGCTTGGCCCCGCGATTGGTGAGGTGTTCAGCGACATCGTCAACGCTATCTAGCAACGCAGCAGCTGCGCTTGGAGCAAGCCTGTAGCGATGGCCTTGTGGTGAAGCAAGGCCATCTTTTCTTTGAAGCCTGGCGAGTGTGAGGCAAAGGATATGGCATAAAACATGCAGAGGGGAAGGAGACGGTAAATCATACCCGAAAAAGGCTTGAGAAAGGGTAAAAGGATTCAATTTCACTTGACTTTTACCCTTAAAAGGGTATGATTGGTGATAACCGAACCTAATCCTCTGGAGGGCAGCCATGCGTCTCGGGCGAGTGTTCCTTCTGCTAGCGTTTGTTTTGGCGTTGGGGCTGGTGGCGGTTGTGGTAGTGCTGCGGTTTGTGCTTCCCCAATTGATGGCGAGGCCCGAGCCTGCCGCGGAGGCAACACCTACCCCTCGGCCGGTGGAAATCCTCTACATTACCCAAAATCTATCCAAAGGGACGGTGTTGGATGCGTCCATGATGGCCGCCATCCCCTGGCAGGAGAGCGCGCTCGTTCCCGGCATGTTCCTCGCCAGCGATATTGAAGCAGTGGTTGGGCGGGTTCTCAAGCAGGATGTCTCTGCAGGGATGCCTTTGCTGGATGCTTACCTTTTGAAGGAGGGCGAGCAAATTACGCTCACCGGTTCAACCTGGGCGCTGAATATCCCTCCCTCAATGGTGGCGGTGGCCGTTCCTTTCAACCGCTTGGCAATGGTCTCCTATGCGCCTAGGCCGGGGGATCATGTGAATGTGACCGTTTGCCTGGCTTTGGTGGACGTGGACACCGATTTTCAATCTCAATTGCCCAACTACACCGGCTTGGTGGTTTCAGCCGGCCCACCCAACCCGGAGACGGGGAAAGCCGATCCCTTAACCGTGGGTGTGGCCTCCTTGGGGCAGACCGCGGTGAGTGAGGAGGGAGCGCCGGCTGCGCCACCGGCGTTGAGCCCTGGTATCGCGGGCAAGGTCACCATTGACCCGGTGTTAGGGCAAGCCCTCTATCTGGTGCCCTCCGAGGTGCAGAGGCCGCGCTACGTGTGTCACATCATGCTCCAGGATGTGATTGTTCTCCAAGTGGGGAATTTCCCTGTTCCAGGGCAGGAAATGCAACCCCAAGCCACGCCGACGCCAGAGGGTGGCCAGGCACCCGAACAGGGGCAGGCCCCTCCGCCCCCTCCGGATGTGGTGACGTTGATTGTGCGGCCGGAGGACGCTGTAGCGTTGAATTTTGTGATGGTGGCCCAATCGAAACTAGCGGCCCTGGTTTCCCTCCATCTACGTAATCCAAACGACACTTCTCGGGTGAATATCCTACCGATCACGCTTCAGTTCCTATTGGAGAGGTACCAAATTGCGGTGCCGGCGCGTTTGCCTTATAGCTTGAACCCGCGCATTGATAACGTAACGTTTCCCGGTGAATGAGGTTTCTTGACAGGACAGGTATCTTTGTGGAGCACGTTCGATGAATGGTGATGAGGCCCGCATCCGCGTGGTAATTGTGGATGATATTGGGGAGACGCGCGAGAACCTGCGTAAAATCCTCCAGTTTGAGAAAGACCTGGAAGTGGTCGGGGCGGCCAGTTCGGGGAAGGCAGGGATTGACCTGGCGCGTGAGTTGAAACCGGAAGTGGTCATCATGGATATCAACATGCCGGACATGGACGGCATCACGGCTACGGAAATGATCCGCCAGTATAGCCCCACTACCCAGATTGTGATCCTTTCCGTACAGGGGGACCCGAATTACATGCGGCGGGCGATGCTGGCCGGCGCCCGCGACTTCCTGACGAAGCCGCCTCAGGTTGACGAACTCATTGACGCAGTGAGACGAGCCGGTAGGTTGGCGCTAGCCGAAAAAGCTAAGATGATCACAACGGCGGGTTTACCCCCCTTAGGTGCGGGAGGGGCGATTGCCCCGGCTATGTTGGGGAAAGTAATCCTGGTCTATAGCCCGAAGGGGGGCAGCGGGGCAACGACCGTAGCGGTCAATCTCGCCCTTACGCTGCACAATGAGGAAAACCCCGTGGTGATCGTGGATTCAAACTTGCAATTCGGAGATGTTGCTGTCTTTCTGAACGAGCAGGTGCGCAACAGTGTGCTTGATTTAGCGCCGCGCGCCGATGAGTTAGACGCCGAGGTGGTGCGCGAGGTGCTAATCAACCATGGGCCTTCTGGGGTGAAGATTCTCGCTGCTCCCTTGAGGCCGGAATATTCGGAGAATGTGAGCGGTGAACAATTCGCAAAAGTGCTCGATTTTCTGCGCAGCCTCTTTTCGTACATTGTGGTAGATGCCTCAGCCATGCTCACCGATGTGGTGCTGGCGGCGATAGAATCCAGTGATCTCATTATTCTCCTAACCTCTCAGGAGATTCCGGCCATCAAAAACGCCCGTTTGTTCTTTGAATTGGCCAATGCCTTGAACATTGAGGAACAACGTATCCTGTTTGTAATGAACCGCTTCGATAAACGTTTGGGAATTTTGCCCGAGAAAGTGGCCGAAAGCCTGAAGCATGAGGTTGCTGTTGTTATCCCTTATGAGGGTACCGTGATCTACTCCGTCAATCGTGGTGTGCCTTTCATGTTGGGAGATCGTTCCAAGCCTATTGCTAAAGCTTTCCTCTCGCTGGCTGCCATGGTGCGCAAGCGCATTGCCGAGCTCAGCGCGGAGAGCGCGGAGGTTTCCTCGGTAAGCCGAAGACGGTGAAATCGGTGGATGGTTTTGGAGGTTTGAAATGTCGTTGCTGAAGCGACTTGAACAAGGCCAAGGAAAGGTCGGGCAACCCTCCACTGGGGGTGTGTCCTCGCCCCCCCGGAGGCGCCGGTGCGGGCGGGGTGGGGTCTCTGCCGCCGCGCCGCGTGGCTCCGCCAGGGGTGAACATTCAGCGAGATACCTACCTTGACCTGAAGACCCGTGTTCAGAATCGTTTGTTGGCCGAACTAGACCCTTCTATGGACGTCTCTAAGGTCAACGATATGCGAGCGACCATCCAAGAGCTGTTCGAGCAAATTCTCTCTGAGGAGAACATTGTCCTTACCCGGCCCGAACGGCATCGCTTGTTCGAGCAGATTGCGGCGGAAATTTTGGGTTTTGGTCCATTGCAGTCCCTGTTGGAAGACGAGACGATCACGGAAATCATGGTCAATGGAGCGAAGAACGTCTACATCGAGCGCAACGGCAAAATCTATCGCGTACCGGTGACTTTCGAGAGCGATGAGCATGTGATGCGCATCATTGACCGCATTGTCTCTCCGTTAGGGCGACGAGTGGATGAATCGAGCCCCTATGTAGATGCCCGCTTGCCGGATGGCTCGCGCGTGAACGCGGTGATTCCGCCGATCTCACTGGTTGGGCCGGTGCTCACTATCCGCAAATTCTTTAAAAACCCATTGACCATTGAGCAGCTGTTGCAATTTGGTACCATCACTCCAGAGGCGCTCCAATTCCTTAAAGCCTGTGTTGAGGCGCGCTTGAACATCATCATTTCTGGTGGTACGGGTTCGGGCAAAACAACGTTGTTGAACATTTTGTCGCAGTTCATTCCCTCTGATGAGCGCATCATCACGATTGAGAACGCCGCTGAGTTGCAGCTGCGCCAGGAACATGTGGTCACCCTTGAGTCGCGCCCTCCGAACATTGAAGGCAAAGGTGAGGTGACCATTCGTCAGTTAGTGATCAATGCGCTGCGTATGCGCCCGGATCGCATCATCATCGGCGAGATTCGCGATGAGGCGGCGCTGGATATGCTGCAAGCGATGAACACCGGTCACGATGGCTCAATGACCACGGCACACTCCAACAGCCCGCGCGATACCCTGGCGCGTCTGGAGACCATGACCATGATGGCCGGCATGGAGTTGCCTGCTCGTGCCATTCGGGAACAGATCTCTTCGGCGATTGACTTGATTATCCATCAGGAGCGCTTGCGCGACGGCAGCCGAAAGGTGGTGAACATCACCGAAGTGGGCGGGATGGAAGGTGATGTGATCACCATGACGGATATCTTCGTCTTTGAGCAGACAGGTTATGAAAACGGGAAAGTTGTCGGACGCTTGCGTCCGACAGGACTGCGACCGAAATTCATGGATAAGATCGAGGCTGCGGGTATCCACCTGCCACCTTCGATCTTCGGGATCGGCGAACGGCGGCGCTATTGATGGAAGGCCTCGAATTCGCCGAGAAAACCTTGCGAAGAGCAATCTTGGGGTTGTGTTTCTTCGTCTAAAAGGGCGTTGTCTATGGACCCGATGGTAATGATTCTCATTATCGGTGGGGGGTTCGTGCTTATCCTGTTGGCGGTGGGCATTGTGGTCACCGCCCGCAGCGAGCGTTCTTTGGTGGAAGAGCGCTTGGGACGTTACTGGGAGGCGGAAAAGGTTGAGGAGAAAAAGGCAGAGCGCGCCTCTCCCATTGGGGAGTGGGTGGATCGGCGCTTGGCACGCTCCACCTTGGGGGGGAGGTATCGGGCGTGAACTGGCTCGGGCCGATTTAAAGTTGAAGCCGGGGGAATATATTGCTACCATGGTCATCTTGGCCGTGGGCTTTGGCTTTATTCTCTATGTGCTCTATGACCGCAACAGCGGTTTCCCGGTGCCGATCTATAGCGTGGCCGGCGCCATAGTGGGAGTGATGTTGCCTCGCATTTATGTGCGCTATCGCCAATCCCAACGCCTGATTCGTTTCAACGATCAACTGGCCGATACGTTGAACCTGATGGTCAACGGGCTAAAGGCCGGTTTTTCCATTATGCAGGCGATGGAAGCGGTGAGTCGCGAGATGCCTCCGCCGGTTTGTGATGAGTTTCGCCGCGTGGTTCAGGAAATGCAGTTGGGCCTCCCGATGGATTTGGCTTTGGCCAATCTCCTGCGGCGTATCCCCAGTGATGATCTGGATTTGGTGATCACGGCCATCAATGTGCAGCGTGAAGTAGGAGGAAACTTGGCCGAAATTCTGGATACCATCTCCTACACCATTCGCGAGCGGGTGCGCATCAAGGGCGAAATTCGGGTGTTGACCTCACAGGTGATGTACTCAGGGCGCTTTCTTTCGCTCATGCCCGTTTTCATTTTTGCGATTTTGTGGTTGCTCAATCCCAATTACATGCGCGAGTTCTTCACCGTTCCAATCGTGGGGTATATCGCCTTAGGGACGGCGGTGCTCATGATCGCCAGCGGGTATTACATAATGAACCGTATCGCCACCATTGAGGTGTGAGTTGAGCGCGGAGAGGTAACGCCATGGTGCTGTGGATCTTGTTGGGACTGGGCCTGTTGGTTGTTGCCATTACGGCGATTTTGGTATGGGTGGGGCTGCGCGAGGCCGGCGAGAGCGACCCTCTCCAACAACGCTTGATGGAGTACGCTGCCCGCGGAGAAACCGCTACGCTGGAGGAGATCGAACTTTCCCAGCCGCTGCGCGATCGGGTGATCATCCCCATGGCGCGGCGTTTAGGAGAGTTTGTGTTGCGCTACACCCCTCAGAATGCCTTGCAGAACACGGCTCGCAAACTGGAACTCGCCGGCAACCCGCGGGGGGTAGATCCGGCTGTGTTTTGGGCGGCACGCCTATTTTTGGCGTTCTTGTTCGGCGGCATCTTGATTTTCGTTTACGTGGCCGGCCGATTGCCCTGGTCTTGGGGGCTGAAAATTTTGATTCTGGCGTTCTTCACGGCGATTGGGTTCTATTTTCCAGAGTTGATGCTCACCAGCCGCATTCAACGCCGTCAGAAGGAAATCCGCAAAGCGATGCCAGATGCCCTCGACCTGTTGACCATTTGTGTTGAGGCGGGTTTGGGGTTTGACGGCGCGATGCAGAAGGTCAGCGAAAAGTGGGATAACGAACTTTCGGCGGCCTTTGCGCGGGTGATCCGTGAAATTCAATTGGGCAAGTTGCGCCGCGAAGCGCTGCGGGATATGGCCGACCGCATCGGCATCTCCGAGATGAGCAGTTTCGTGGCCGCAGTTATTCAGAGCGAGCAGCTGGGTGTGAGTCTGGCGCGGGTGTTGCGCATTCAGGCAGATCAAATGCGCATTCGCCGCCGTCAGCTGGCCGAGGAGATGGCTCACAAGGCTCCCATCAAGATGCTCATCCCCATGGCTCTTTTAATCTTTCCCTCCATTTGCATTGTACTGATGACGCCAGCGGCGCTCATGCTGGCACGCTCTATTCTTTTCCGGGACGTGTTCCGCTAAAGAGGTAGGTGCTCGTCGGGCGATAGCGATCGCTCTTCACCTTATGTCGTCGGGCGAGGAAAGTCTATTGCTGGCGTATCGTCTCTATACCCTCCTATGGAGAGGATTGGATTGGATTTATCCGCCGCTGTGTGGCGGTTGTGGGGAACGAGGAAAACGCTGGTGCGAACACTGCCAGCAAGCCTCCCAGCTGTTGCTTTATGCGAAAGTGTGTGAGCGCTGTGGTGTCCCGTTAAGCGCGGGGAGATTGTGCGCTCGTTGTCGGGAAGAGCCACCAGCCTACACGGCGTTGCGCTCTTGGGCGGTGTATGCCGGCCCTTTGCGACGCGCCTTGCACCGTTTGAAGTATGGCCGTGATATTGCCCTCGGCGAAGCCCTGGCGCGACACTTGGTTGGCCTTTATCAGTCCTGCGCTTGGCCGGTGGAGGCGGTGATCGCTGTGCCCATGGGGATTGCTCATCGCGCCAAGCGCGGATATAATCAGGCTGCTTTGCTCGCTTTGCCATTTGCTTTAGCGATTGGCAAACCTCTGCGCAACCAGGCTCTCAGGAAGCGTCGCGAAACGCTCTCGCAGGTTGGCTTGGGTTACGCGGAGCGACGCGCCAACGTGGCACAGGCGTTCCAGGCCGAAAGGCGTTGGGTGGAGGGTCGCTGTGTTCTCGTGGTGGACGATATTGCTACCAGCGGCGCGACGATGCAGGCTTGCGCCGAGGCGCTCCTGGAAGCCGGCGCTTCTCAAGTGTTTGGAGTGACCCTGGCGCGAGCCACGCTTGAGGAGAAAGTGGAGCAAGAGCGATGACTCTCTCGCTATCGAGGAGGTAACCATGACCATTCCGGTTGAAATTTTTGGCAGGAGCATGGAAGTGACCGACCGCATCCAGGACTATGTGACCAAGAAGGTCTCGAAACTGGATCGGTATTTGCCGGGCATTGAAGAGGCACGGGTGGATTTAGCCTACGTGAAATCGGCGCGCAATTCGGCAGATCGCCAAGTGGCACAGATTACGGTGCGCGGCAAGGGGTTCATCCTGCGTTCGGAGGAGCGGGCCGATGACATCTTTGCCGCGGTGGATACGGCTCTGGATAAGATGCAGCGCCAAATCGAGCGCTATAAGGGAAAACGTTACCGCGGACGTGGTGATGGGCGTTCGGCTGCTGAAGCGGTGGCCGAGCCGGTAGAAGAGGAAACGGGAGAAACACCACCTCTAATTGTGCGTCGCAAGCAGTTCCGTCTGGCGCCCATGGATGAATATGAGGCCATCGAGCAAATGCAGCTGCTAGGGCACGAAGATTTCTTCATCTTCTATAACGTAAACACGCGCGCTGTGAATGTGCTCTATCGCCGCCGCGATGGTGGGTACGGGCTGATTGAACCGATTGTTGAGTGAACATGGTCGAGAGGGGGAGCTCTGCGCTCCCCGTTATGATTTTCGTGGCTTGGGAGGGATGATCGTGGCGATATGCCGAGGCGATCATCCCCTTTTTCCACCGTGGAGAAGTGAGCGGGCAGTGAGAGGCAGCCGAGAAACTATTTGGCACCCTCGGAGAGCAAGGTGCCGTGTGACCCCTTAACATGCTCCCCCGTTGAAAGAAAGTTGGCAAGGCGTCACGATCCGATGAGTTTTAGCTGAGGTCTCTATGAACGTAGAAGTGCCGCTTGAGGACGATTGGCTGGAGGCGCACCCCGAGGTGCGTATCAACTATGCCGAGGCCCAACAGGCCGTAATCCGCTTGCTCTCTGCTTTAGGGGAGGACCCCGAACGACAAGGGCTGCGCGATACACCACAACGCGTGGCGCGCATGTATGCGGAGCTTCTCTATGGTTATTGGGTAGACCCGGTGGAATTGGTCAATGGGGCGATCTTCGATGAGACTTATGATGAAATGGTGATTGTGCGCGATATTGAGTATTACAGTTTGTGCGAACATCATCTGCTGCCTTTCCTGGGACGGGCTCATGTAGCCTACTTCCCTCGCGGGAAGGTGATTGGCCTTTCAAAGATTCCTCGCATTGTGGATATGTTTGCCCGCCGCTTGCAGGTGCAGGAGCGCATGACGCGGCAGATAGCCGAGTTCCTGCAAGAGCTGCTCAACCCCTACGGGGTGGCCGTGGTGGTGGAAGGGCTGCATTTATGTGCCACCATGCGCGGCGTTAAGAAGCATGACGCCCGTATGACCACCTCGGCGATGTTTGGCGCCTTTCGCAAATATCAAGCCACGCGCCAGGAGTTCTTGGAGAACATCTCGCGCGGTTCGGCGCCATTGCTATGAGGGATAAAGAGGCCTGACATCCCCATTGGAGAGGCATTGGTGGGCCGGCAGTCAGGGTTCTTGAGCGGTTTTGTCGCAGCTTCCCGTAAAGGCTTGCTTTTGGGTGTGCTGGGGATGCTCTTGGCGTGCCGTTTGGCCTCCACGTTAGAGAGCGCGTTGCTCGCTTCTGGTGCCGCCGCCGTCATTCCCTCACCGAGCGTCACGCCCTCTCCCCGTCCCACCAAGGTCAAGAAAACCCCTTCGCCACCACTCATCACTCCTACCCTCTCACCTTTAGCAACATCATCTGAAGCGAGCGGGGAAACCACCGATGAAGATTTCTTCTTGGCGGACACAACCGAGGGATATCCTGCCGAGTTGGAGGAGTTCGCTGGAGAGGGCACGACAACGCCTCTTGCGCAAGGGGAAGGGAACGACCTGTATCCTGAACTGCCCGGGGAAGACAGCCTCTACCCCGAATTAGAGGAGGGGGACCTTTATCCAGCCGATGAGTTTCTTTTGGACGAGGAGGGGTATCTGCTAGCGGATGAAGAAGAACTTTTAGAAGGTGAAGAAGAATTTTTCGAGGGAGAGGAGACGTTTTTGCCTTTCTCACCCACAGCGCCCGCAGGGAGAGGGATGGCACAGACGCCTTTCGGGCCGGTGTCCCCTCTAACGGTAACATCCCCTGCATTTGCCCTGGCTACGGCTACGCCTTCTCCTGCAGCCATGCTAACACCCTTCCTCTTTCGCACACCCACTTTCACTACTTCCCCTACTCCTACCATAACCCCTACACCGTTGCCACCCCCACCCTGGGTGCAGACTCAGCTACGGGCAACGGATCCTCGCCAGGTGCGCTTGGCTAGCGGTAGGGTGCAGGTGGTGGTTTTCTTCGCCTTTTGGAGTGGGCCGAGCCAAGCGATGGCGCCTCTCTGGCGCGCTGTCGAACAGGAGTATCGCGGAAGGGTGACCTTTATCTACCTGGATGTGGACGATCCGGCAACAGCGGTCTTCAAAGTGCAGCTCGGCTTTCGCCGCGAGCCACATACGTTTCTACTCGACGGCGCAGGCAAGATTTTACGCCAGTGGATTGGGTATGTGGATTTAGCCACCCTGCGTCAGGCACTGAACGCAGCCCTTGACAAATTGGGGTAAAGAAGTATAATTAACCTACCCCTCCCC
>VSSL01000464.1_pt1 | contig 12083 bp, 13 predicted proteins | sample 4557531 | NCBI WGS metagenome assembly VSSL01 (sample SAMN10986726, study PRJNA523729) | hot springs metagenome | isolation source: hot springs | place: India:Timba, Gujarat | collected 2018-05-31 | reverse complement strand
CCAAATCTTGGACGAAGACGGGGTCTTCAACATCGGCAAACGCAATTACATGATGCTTCGAAAGATCTTTTGGAAAAACAATGTGCTGATTACCGCCGAGCATGTGGGGGGCAACGTGAATCGAACGGTTCGTTTGGAAATGGCTACCGGTCGCGTGGTCCTCAAGGTTTCGGGGCTCGGGGAATTCGAACTGTAGGGCATGAAGGAAAGACGGCGATGGCCTACAACGTCATGATCATCGATGATTCCAGATCCATGCGTCACGTGATCAAGAAGGTTTTGAAGATCAGCGGCTTGGACATCGGGGAAATCATCGAAGCCGGCAACGGCCAGGAAGCCTTGGATCAACTCCAGGATCACTGGGTGGACCTTATCCTGAGCGACATCCATATGCCCGTCATGGACGGGTTGGAATTTCTCCGGCGCTTCGGGGCCCAGGCGGAGTTTCGCGATGTGCCGGTGGTTCTCGTGACCACGGAAAGGAACGAAAAACGGCTGGCGGAAGCCATGGCCTTAGGAGCTCGGGCCTATCTTTCCAAACCTTTTCAGCCGGAAGAATTTCGTTCCCTGGTCCTTAAACTTTTGGGGGTGGAGGATGGATGGCAAATGGCAGGAAGCGATGAGGGCTGCGATTTCTGAGGTATTGGAAACCATGTACTTCACGGACGTGGTTTTTCAACAGAAGGGCCCTGCAGAAGACTTTCTAGGGTGGGTCGCAGCCATTGAAGTGCTTTCCGTGGAGGAGAGCACGACGGTGCGGCTCAACCTGGGATTTGCAGAATCCTTTGCCCGGGAACTGGCGGGAAACATGCTCGGCCTCGATCCCGAAGGGCTTCCGGACGAGGATGTGCGCGATGCTTTGCAGGAACTGGCCAACATGGTGGCGGGAAGCTGTGTGGTGCTTTTAGGGCCGGAAAAATGGCGACTGGGGCTTCCATTGGCGTGCAGCGGCCCGGTTTCCCGCCCCGGTCTGGACCATTCGGTCGGCATGTCGGTCGCAGGGACTTTCGTCGGCTGGGCTTCGTGTTGGAAGGCGTGAGGGGTCCTATGAATCCCATTCGTGTGCTTATCGTGGACGATTCGGCCATCGTGCGAAAGATTTTTACCCAGGAACTGGGCAAGTACCCGGACATCGAGGTGGTGGGAGCCGCACCGGACCCTTATGTGGCCCGGGATAAGATCGCCCGCCTGCACCCGGATGTCATCACGCTGGATGTGGAAATGCCCAGGATGGACGGCCTCACTTTTCTGCGAAAGCTCATGAAATACCATCCCACACCGACCATCATCGTCAGTTCCCTGACGCCGAAAAATAGCGAAATGGCTTTGGAAGCCTTGGAAATCGGAGCGGTGGAGGTGTTGGCCAAGCCGGGGGGGGGCCTATTCCGTCGGCGATATGAGCATCCAGCTTGCAGAAAAGATTCGTGCGGCGGCCTGGGCTCGAAATTCCTTGATGAGACGCCGGCAGGATCGAGCGGACGGCGAGGTCCCCTCCCCACGGCCCACTCCCTTGGCCTTGGCCCAGACCACCCACAAGGTCATCGCCATGGGAGCCTCCACGGGCGGGACGGAGGCCTTAAAAACCGTTCTCATGGAAATGCCCCCCAACAGCCCCGGGATTGTTATTGTTCAGCACATGCCGCCCAAATTCACCACGGCCTTTGCCAAGCGGTTGGACGGATGCTGCGCCATTCAAGTCAAAGAGGCCCAAAACGGGGATTCGGTGCGCCCCGGGGTGGCCCTCATTGCGCCGGGGAATGAGCACATGGTCTTAAAGCGAAGCGGGGCGCGCTACTACGTGGAAATCAAAGACGGCCCCTTGGTGTGCCATCAGAGGCCGTCCGTGGACGTGCTCTTCCACTCGGTGGCGCGCTATGCCGGGGCCAACGCCGTGGGCGTCATCATGACGGGCATGGGGCGGGACGGTGCGAAAGGCCTCCTGGAAATGCGGCAAAGTGGGGCCAGAACCATCGCGCAAGACGAAACCTCGTGTGTGGTTTTCGGCATGCCGAAGGAAGCCATTCGGATGGGGGCAGTGGAAACGGTCGTCCCTTTGGAATCCATCCCCGCAGCGATCCTGAGGGCTTTGGAGGAAAAAGGCTCCCCCTTGGAAAACAGGGTTTCTTAGAAGAGCCGGGATTTGAGCACGAGTTTGTGGGCCTGGCATGCGGATCGAAGCGGGCTTGCCGTCGCGCGGCCCATCGTGAAGGATTGTTGAAGAGCAGAGCAAAGGAGTCGAACTGTGGCGTACAAGGATATGAAGGTTTTGGTCGTGGACGATTTCGCCACCATGCGCCGCATCGTCAAGAACATTCTGAGGGAGCTGGACTTCAAGGACATTGTGGAAGCGGAAAACGGCGCGGCGGCGGTCAAGATTTTGGAGTCCCAGGACATCGATCTCATCGTCTCCGATTGGAACATGCCGAAGATGACCGGGTTGGACCTGCTCAAATGGGTTCGGGCCAACGAAAAGACCAAGAACCTACCGTTTCTCATGGTGACCGCGGAGGCGCAAAAGGAAAACGTGGTGGAGGCGGTGAAGGCCAAGGTCAGCAATTACATCGTCAAGCCGTTTACCGCAGCCGTTCTCGCCGAGAAACTGGCCAAAATTCTTCCTCAGAACTGACCGGGGGGCTGGGACCATGACCACGGAACACGTTCCTTCGGAACCTTTGGAGGCGTTGCTGTCCCGCTTGGCCGACGGGGTAGTGGCGGGCCCCGATGACCTGATGGGTATCGGGGAATGCCTCAATGTGATCGAGAGCATAGAAGCCCACGAGAGCACTCCGGACTGCTGGAAGAAGGACCTGGACGCCGTCAAGCGCCTCTTTCGAGGGATCATCCTTGAGGAATCGGCGGACCCTGTGACGGATTGGGAAAAGATCCGGGAAACCTTGAAAAATTTTTCCGGAAACGGGCAGACCGGGCCCATGCCCTGTGCCACAGCCTCTCTTCAAGCGTCACCTCCGGAGCCCCCGTGCGCGTGCCCGGGGGAGCCTGTCATTGAAGGCGCCCATCCCTCAGAAGTCGCGTCGGAAGAAATCCGCTTAGACGATGCGGAACTCATCAAGGATTTCATCGAGGAAGCGAAAGAACATCTTGCGTCCATCGAACTGAACATCATGGCCTTGGAAGCGGACCCCGCGGATAAAGAAGCCATCAATGCCGTCTTTCGGCCTTTTCACTCCATTAAAGGCGTTGCCGGCTTTCTCAATCTTCGCTCCATCCATCAGCTGAGCCATGAAGTGGAAAACCTCTTGGACGAGGCCCGATCGGGCGCCATCGACGTCACCGATGCGGTCATCGATATTGTGTTGCGCGCGGTGGACATCCTCAAAGTCCTCCTTCAGGAACTGGAGGCCGCTCTAGGGGGCGGCAAGGGGAAACTTTCTGCGGGGTTGGTGGAAAACTTCCTAAAAAGTCTGAAGGCCTTTGATCCGGCGCAGCCTTCGGCCGTCGACCGCGGCGAAAAGCCGCTCAAGGTCGGCGAGATTCTTGTTCAGAAGGGCTTGGTGGAACCGGATATTGTCGAGAAAGCCGTCGAAGAGGCTAAGGAAAGAGGGAAAAAAGTCGGCGAAGTGCTGGTCGAAGAGGGAATGCTTAGCCCCCAGGACGTGGGCTTGGCCCTTCGGGAGCAGCGCCGCTTTCAGGAAAACACGGCCTCGGTTCGCGTAGATACGGCCAAACTGGACAATCTGGTGGACATGGTCGGGGAATTGGTCATCGCCCAATCCATGGTGCTCCAGAACCCCGAGGTGCAGGCGATCAAGGACCAAAAATTCCAAAAAGATTCCGTGCAACTGCGGCGCATCACGGCGGAACTCCAGCGCATTTCCATGTCCCTTCGGATGGTGCCCATCAAGAGCACGTTTCAGAAACTCATCCGTTTGGTTCGGGATCTTTCCAAAAAGTCAGGAAAAGAGGTGCGCCTGGAAATGCGGGGCGAGGATACCGAAATCGACCGCAACATGGTGGAAGAGATTTACGAACCACTGGTACATATGATCCGAAATGCCGTCGATCACGGCCTGGAATTCCCCGAGGAAAGAAAAGCGTGCGGCAAGGACCCGTGCGGAACCATTTTCCTGAGCGCCGAGCAGAAGGGTGGCAACATCATCATCGAACTGCGGGACGACGGGAGGGGTTTGGACGCCCAAAAGATCCGGGCCAAGGCCATAGAACGCGGTTTGATCGGAGCCGATGAGGTCTTGGAAGAAAAGGCGCTGTTCGAACTCATCTTTCATCCGGGGTTTTCCACCAAGGACCAGGTGACGGATGTTTCCGGACGCGGCGTGGGCATGGACGTAGTGCGGCGCAGCGTGGAAGAACTCCGCGGCAAGTTGGAGGTGAGCAGCGTGGCGGGCCGGGGCACCCGGTTCGAATTGAAGCTGCCGTTGACCATGGCCATCATCGACGGCATGGTCATCTGCGTCGGTCCCGAACGATATGTGGTTCCCACGGTGGCACTGCGGGAATCCCTGCGGCCGCCTCGGGAAGCCTACCTCACCGTCCACGGTTCGGAGGAAATGATCAGGGTCCGAAATCAGCTCATGCCGCTCATCCGACTTCACAAAATGTTCGGTGTGGAGCCACGGTATAGCGACCCTTGGGACGCCCTTGTGCTGGTGGTCAATGAGGATCAGAAATCCTATTGCCTGTTGGCCGATGAAATTGTGGGGCGACAAGAAGTGGTCATTAAGAGTCTCGGAGCAGGGCTGCGTCACGTGAAGGGGCTTTCCGGCGGGGCGATCCTGGGAGACGGCAAGGTCGCGCTGATTCTGGACGTGAAAGGTATTGTGAGCGGCTACGAAGAGGGTGGACACCATGGATATGATCGGCAAAGAAGAGTGGCGTGATCTCCTGCAGCTTGTGGAAGACGTGGAAAGGTCCCTGATGGAAGTGGGTTCTGACCCCGAACCGGCCTGGGATCGGTGTGCCGGCGCCCTGAAGACGCTGAGCAGTACGGCGGCCATGCTCGGGATGGCAGGACTGGCCCGAGCGGGCGGCGCTCTGGAAACGCATCTGGAACATAAGGTGCGAGGCAACGGTAAAGCTTCGGAGGAAGCGACGGCGGTTTTCCAATTCGCCGTTAACGCCCTGATGGAACACATGCGCCACGCATGGCGTGCCGACCAGGTGCAAGACATTGATCCACAAGAGGTCCTCTCCATTGTAGAGAGTCCAAACGAGGATACGTCTTTGGCTGACTGCCGAACGCAGGCGGGCGAATCTTCCCTCCCGGACGATGCCGATGAGGACGCCATCATTGATCGGCTGGTGGGAACTCCCATCGTAACCCCAGCAGAACCGAGCGCGATCGAAGAGGATACCGCCCTGTCCTCGGTGGATGAGTTCTGCCGACGTCTCCAGGGCGCCGTGCGCCACGTCGGTGACCGGGACGGGGTGACGGTGGTGCACATCGAAGTGCCCTTAACGCCGGAGACCCTTAACCGCTTGCAAGTGCTCCTCAACCCTGCCGGAAGACTGGAAGACCTGCGCCTCAAAGTGTCCGAGGAGGGCAATCTTACCGGGACCGTCCTGGAGGCGATCAAAGACTTCATGCAGGCGCTTTCCGACGGCGATCTCCAAAGGGCGGAAAACATTCTCGGAAAGCTTGCGGAAAGCCGCCATCCCGGCCTTTATCGAGAAATCGGGGGGATTGCCAGGGAATTGCACAACTCTCTACGGGATTTTGTGCGCACCATGGATCCCTCGCTTCGGGAAATGGTCGAAGAGAAGATCCCCGACTCAGGGAATCGCCTCGAGCACATCATCAAGCTGACCGAAGCGGCGGCCAACACGACCCTGGATCATGTGGAAGCCTTGCAGAAAAGAAACGAAAAGGACCAGGGACGGCTGGAGGCCATCGGAGAGACCCTGGCAGGGCTGCATCCTTTGGGAGACAGCGCCCAGAAGAGACTGAGCGAAGCCGTGGCCATGGTCCACGAACTTTTGGCGTCGGCGCGAAAAAGCCACGAGGACCTGATCAAAATCCTAACGGCCCAGGATTACCAAGACCTCACGGGCCAAATCATCATGAAAATCATGGCCCTCCTTGAGGATTTGGAAACCAAACTGGTCCAGCTTATCGCCAAGTTCGGCGTCAAGGTGGACAAGGGCAGGAAGGCGAAGGAGGAGCTCTACGGACCGGCCCATGAAGCCGTGGAAGACGCGCTGCACTCGCAAAGCGATGTGGATGCGCTGTTGGCGGAATTCGGTTTTTGAAGGCCACGGTCCGCCCGGTGTTTTTTCTCTAAAGGGATACAATCCTAGGCAGGGAGGTAATGGGGCGGGATTCCATGGAGTGGTGAAAAGCTGCGAGGGAATGATGAAGGGGCGGCGGTTAGACGCCCCTTTTTTGGACAGGCCATGGTGGGCTCAAAGTGTGCCGCCGGAGCGCTACTCCGCGACGACGCAATTTCGTCCTTGGTTCTTGGCTGCATACAGAGCCGCATCGGCCCGCTCGAAAAGCCGCTGCGGGGACTCTTCCTCGGGAGACATCTCCGTCACCCCTGCGCTGATGGTCAATGGAATCCTTTGACCTTGGTAAAGAAACCGGGTTTTCCCGACGCACATCCTGAGTTTTTCCGCAACCGCCTTGGCGCCCTCTTTGCTCACGCCGGGAAGAATGACCGCGAACTCCTCCCCGCCATACCGGGCAAGGAAATCGGACTTTCTAAGGACGGCCGCCATGCGCTGAGAGACTTCCTTCAAGCACTGGTCCCCGGTGGTGTGACCATAGAGGTCGTTGACCCGTTTAAAATGGTCCAAATCAATCACGACGAGGGAAAAAACCTGGCCGTAACGCTGGAACCGATGAAATTCCTCTTGGAGACGCGCATCAAAGGCCCTGCGGTTGTGAATGCCCGTTAAAGGATCCTGCATGGCCTGTTCTTCGAGGATGCGGGTCCTTTCCTGCATGCTGGAGATCTCGTCCTTCATCTTCTTGAGGGCTTTTTGGAGCGACGCCGTGTTTTGCCCTGCCGTACGATGCCGCGATTCGTCCTGTTCTCGCTTTTCCTTCAGAAATCTCTTGATGGTCGCGAGTTTGGATTCCACAACGTTTTTGAGTTCCTCAAGGGTGCGGGTCAGGTTGACCGAATCCCGCATTTCCTGCACCTGCCCGTCCAAGGTCGCGGCGAAAACTTCATTGGCTTCTTGGGTTTCCTGGCTGTGACGAACCGTGGCCTGAAGCATGGTTTCCATTTCCACCAGGTCTTGGCCGATTTCGGTGAAGAACCTGGCCACGCGGGATCTTTCCCCCATAACGGATTCATTGAACTGTCGGGCAAGATCCGCGAGGAGCCGGGTGCCGACGAGAAGATCGTCAAGGGATCGGCACCCGTCCAATGATCAGAGACCTTCTCCCATCTTTCTTGGTAAGCCTCTCCGAAATCGCAGCGCAGGGAATCCATCACCCTGCGGTGGGCGTTGAGAAACTCGGGCAGCAGAAGGCTCGGTTGGGCTTCAGCTTTCAGCGGCTTAGAGGATCCTCCCTGGTCGCCGGCCTTTCCGTCGCAGGTGTCCTGCAACGACCACGTTTTGATCTGCTGAATGTCGCGGTCCACGGCGTCCCAGTCCGGGTCGGTGAGCAGCCGGTTTTTAAGCGCGTCAAGGGCTTCGCATGTCTTGGCGGCGGCGTAGGGTTTCAGGAGGGACATCATGTGGAGCAGCGATCGTTTGAAAATATCCGAAAGATGTTCTTTCTGATGCTGCAGATCGAGGATGTCTCTCATCAGCTCATTTTTCTGACTTCGGATGCGCTGGACCTGTTCCCTCAGGGCTTCGATCCTTTGGGCCGCGGACCCGTTGCCCTCACACCCTGCAAAGCTGTTCGGCATGGTCTTCTCCGTCACGTTCCCGTAACTCATACCGTTTTGTTGGAAAGCGGACCGGGGTGCTTCTTTTCCTGAAAAAGCTGGCACGAATATCCCGACGAGGCGCATACGGCCAAGCTCGGATGTTGCCGGCTTCTGATCCCCCAAGCCCGACAGCCATACGGTGTGCGCGGATCCCACGTCATGGCGAAATGAACGCAACGCGGGCAATAAACCGTTGACCTCTCGTGTATGGCCGGCCCCATGGCTTTCTACGGTCCCCCTTTCGTCTTCTCACAAACCTCGCGATCTGCTCATGGTTTCGAACCAACAGCAAGCACATCGCATGCCAGATTTCGTCCTTAGGCTGCGCTTGCAGCTCCGACGGAAGACGGTGGCCATGGAAGCGGCAGTTTTTTCTCAAGTCCCGGGCAAAAACTTCCGATATAGAAAGCGAGGGAGGAAGTCGGTTATGGTCGTCACGGACTATCATGTGCAAAGCGTTCTTCGCACCTACACCCGCCAATTGCAGCGGTCGCGACTGGCGTCGGCCCTAGGCGGCGGGGAGAAGGCAGAGCGCCCTGCGGATGAAAAGGTGACCATTTCGGAAGAAGCCCGGCGTCGCCTGATTCGTGACCGCGTAACCAGCCAAATCCTGGAGAAACAAGGGCATCAAGGGAACGTTGAGAGTTTCGAGTGACGGAAAAAGGCGCCGAAGATATACTGCAAGATTGCCGACGTCACGGATGCAGAGGATTGGGAAAATGGATATCAAAAAAGTTGGATACTACGTGGTCAACAGCCCCTATGTTCAGGAGAACCGTCCCGTGCGACCGGACGAACCATCCGGGCAGCTTTCCAACATCCGGGACGCCGAAGGGATGGAGGACAGGGTGCAGTTCTCCCGGGAAGCCCTCGATCTGGCCCGAAGCCGGGTCACGATGGATCGCGAGGACATTCGGAGCGAAAAGGTGGAAGCCCTCCGCCAAAAGATCCAAGAGGGGACCTACACCGTCGATCCCCAGAAAATCGCCGCCCGCATGCTCGATGAGATCATCTAGGAGCTTTCCACGCCGAGTCATATGATTGACGTCGAAGGGGGCCATAATGATGTCATGAATATGACGCATGGCCGCTCCCCATTGAAACCCCTCGGGTCGCCGCAGCAGCCCGAGGTTTTTTTTCGCCAACGGTCTTTTTTGCGCCCCGGGGGGACATGGGGAAGCGATGGTTCGGCGGGGACTGGGGGGGTTATGAGCTAGAGGTAGCGCACGAGGCTTAGGTCCTTGAGCACAAGGGTGGACTTCAGGGCGGCTTCCAAGGCGATCTGGTTCGTTTGGAGCCTGCTGATGGCGTCCAGCAGATCGGTGTCTCGAAGCTCGGAAAGGTTCTGCTGCCGGTTTGCCGCGAGCTCGTCGAAAGCGTCGCGACGTCTTTCGAGGCTTGTCATGCGAGTCCCAACGGTGGCGGAAAGGGCCCGAAGGTTGTCCATGGCCTCGTCCAAGGACCCGAGGACCGTACTGATTCCCTGGCTATCATCGTTTTCGATGTGGTTTTTGAGCGCTTCCAAAGCATTCATGACCCCTGGGATGATTTCCGAAAGGTCGCAGGGAACCGTCATCGCCTGCGTTGCGTTTCCTAGGGGCAGCTGCAGCGGATCGTCTTCCGGGCGGGACGGATCCCAAGCCCATGTTGCTGTTTCCTCATCCCACATGGGCTTTCCGCAGAAGACACTTTGGCTGTTGTATTTTTCGGAAACGGTGGATGCGAGTTCCTCCAGGAGCTGACCGAGCTCTTCCACGTATGCGTTCTTTTCTTCGGGGGAATTGGGCGTGTTCGCCGCAATGCCGATTTCTTTGGCTCTGACTAACAGATCGTGGGCGTGGTTCAAGCCGCTGTCGGCCATGGTCAACATGCCCATGGACCAATCTATATTGCTCCTGTAGCGTTCCATGCGTTGGAGCGCCTGTTGGACGTCCAGAGATCGTGCCCACGCCGAGGGATCATCATGGGGGTTATGGAGCCGCACCCCGCTGGCGATGTCTTGGCTCAAGCGAGCGATATGATCCTGCTTTCTCAGGATGTTTCGAGTCGTCGTCCCGTACATCAAGGGAAGCGTCACCCGCATGGCGTCTTCCTCTCATCAGACCATGTCGATGGCGGTTTGGATCATTTCGGCGGTCTGTTGGACCAGTTTGGCCGCCGCCTGGTAAAGTTGCTGGTGTTTGATAAGTTCCACCATTTCTTCATCCAAGGACACTCCCGAAACGCTTCGGCGCTGCGCGTCCAGCTGTTGGGCCAAGGAATCCTGCAGGAGGTTTTGGGTTGCCGCGGATTGCACCGAAAGCCCCACGTCTTGGCTCAGCTGGGTGAGGTATTGGTCGAGGGTGAGGCCCCCGAGGCCTTCTAGGGATTGGTCGTGCAAAGCGAAGGCGGCGCGCGCCAGCGCATTGGAGGGGCTGCTCAGGGGATCGTCCGTCAAGCCGATCTCGGCCGCGGTTGTGTGCTCGGGGTCGAAAAAGTAGGACGGGGGAGAGTCCAAAACCTCGTCGTAAAGATCTTGAAAACCCGTGACCAAAGCCTCGGCGAACTGATCCAGTGCGTCCTGCCAGGTGTCGACCTTCTCCAGGGCACTCACCAACGCCCCCGTGGATCCGTGCAGCGCGTCGTCGAACACGTTTCCGGCTGCATCAAACTGGGCGACGGTCGGATCTGGCTCCTGAACTTGGTCGATTACGGTGACGCTGTTCCCCGTCATTTTCAGTTCGGCGGCATATTCCGTGAAAAGAACGAGAGGGGTGCCGTCTTCGAGAAAAACATTCAGAGTTCCGCCCGTCCCGTCTTGCGTGGTGAAGCGAACATACCGGGAGAGTTCCTGAAGGGCTTGGAAGCGCTGGTCCCTGAGGTCGTTGGCCATGAAAGTCGGGGTTTCCGAACGTTGGATCTGTTGGTTGAGATCCCGGATTTTCACGAGCAACCCGTTGATGGCCGAGATGTTGTCGCCGAGTTCCTTCAGGATCCCGTCGCGGCTTTGCTGGAGCTGGGAGGCGGTCTCATTCAGGGTGGTGCACAGGCTTCGCCCGCATTCGATGACCAGGGCTTTTTCCGAGGCGCCTTCAGGGTTTTGGGCCAGGGTGTTCCATGCGTTCCAGAAATCATTTAGCGCGGCGTGGAGGCCCGAGTCGCCGCTGTCGGAAAGATAGGTTTCCACCGCCGTGAGGATGCGCTCCAGGGTGCCGTAATAGGCGCTTTGCGACGATGCGCCGAGATACCGGGCTTCCAGAAAAGTGTCGCGCTGTTGAACGATGCGATCCAAACGAGCTCCGGCGCCGATCCAGCCGGCCCGCCCAAGGATGGCGCCTTGGGTCACGGTCGGCGCTTTCTGGCGGGAGTAATTGGGATTTTCGGCGTTGGCCACGTTGTGCGAGGTGGTCTGGATCTGCACTTGGGCGTTCAGAAGGGCGTTCTTGCCGATTTCCAAGGCGGCGTTCAACCCTGCCATGATCACGCCTCCGTGCTGAGACCGCACCCTTTGAGCGCGGGCGGGACTTTCGGGGGGCCATAGCCGTAGGTTTGCGGCACCATTATGGAAAGGAGTTCCTCGTGAATGCGCAGAAGTTCCGCGATGTGCCGGCCGTTGGCATCGTTTAGGGCCTCGATGCGCTGCAGCGTTTCTCTAAGATGGAGCCATGCGACGCCGTCTCGAGCCGTGGTTGAGTTTGACGGTTTGGTGTGCCGCAGGTTCCGGAGGCTTTCGGAAATCCTTCGGGCGAGCGCTTCCTTCTGCGGAAGAATTTCCAACAAGGCGGCATGATCGCTTTGCGCCAAGCAGCGGGTTTCTTCCCGGAGCACATCGAGCAGGTGGCGTGCCATGACCTGGACGGCAGCAGCGTCCTGTTCCTTTCCGTTTTGTCCATCGTGCGTCATGGGAACTCTCCAAAAGTCCTCGGGCGACAAGCCCCATTATCTCTTACTGAGAGAAATCGGCAGAGCTCTTAAAAGACTTCACGAAAATCCACGGACCTCACCGCGAGCCGTCCTTTCCGTCCAGAAGTGGTTCCAAAGACCGGTAAAGCCATCGCCCCAAACCCAAAGATTCCTGTCGGCTCCATACCTCGGCGATGCTCTCATCGAGCATGGATTCGTACAATCCCATGGCGTGGTCCGGTTCTTCGTCCCGGAGGACCGAAGCCCGCATGGATTTCACAAGATGTGCCGCCAGCAGGCTCTCGAAATCCATGCATGCCTTTTTGAGCCGGTTTTTTT
>VSSL01000463.1_pt1 | contig 12111 bp, 14 predicted proteins | sample 4557531 | NCBI WGS metagenome assembly VSSL01 (sample SAMN10986726, study PRJNA523729) | hot springs metagenome | isolation source: hot springs | place: India:Timba, Gujarat | collected 2018-05-31 | reverse complement strand
GCGTTATGATTTGAAAGACGAGTTTATGTTTGTTCCGTTCCCAATTTTCCTTTGGGTAACAATTATTTGCATTCTTATCGCTTTACAACCAAACTTTTTCGACCGCTTTTGTACTTTTAATAATCTCGTTAATACTTCTCTTTATAGCCAAGATAAAAATTAAATACATTTTTCGATTTGGTATTATTCTTCTGATTCTTGGCGGGTTATATGGAGTATCTGAATCTTATAGGATGAACAGACTTATAGGCTACTTTGAACTTTTGACCTCCGATTCCCAGACTTATCTTACTTACCAGACCAACCAAGCCTTAATAGCTATAGGAAATGGTGGATTATTTGGACTTGGACCCGGAAAGACCAAACAAAGCAATTTATTTTTACCAGAATCTTATGGTGATTATATTTTTTCTATTATTGCTGAAGAATACGGATTTGCTGGAATAACGGTCGTTGCGTCTATTTTTTTAATCTTGCTTTTGCGGCTGTATCTTATTTCCAAAAAATGTCAGGATGGTTTTAGCTTTTATTTTGTTAGCGGTGTTTTTATATCTATCGGATTATTTACAGTTGTAAACGCTTTTGTAAACATTGGATTTTTGCCGACAACTGGCTTGCCAATGCCTTTTGTAAGTTATGGTGGAAGTGCTATGATGACCTATGCAATATCAATTGCATAGTTCAAAATATTTATTGCCAACATTACCAAGGAGGAAAATGATAAATAGGACATTTTTCTGAAATTTTTGTATTTTTCAATTTTTAGTTGTATATTTGTTTTGTGTAAATTTATGTGTTTTTATGGGATGGTTTTTAAGATCTAAGGAAAACATTGAATCGGACAAACCGAAAGAAATGCCAGATGGATTGTGGACTAAGTGTCCATCTTGTGGTGAAATAGTTTTCAAGAAGCAACTCGAAGAGAACCTTTTCACCTGTCCAAAATGTAACCACCACTATCGAATAGGCGTATCTGAATATATTAACATAATTCTCGACGAAGGAAGTTTTGAGGAAGTGAATGCAAATATCACTTCCGACGACCCTTTAAATTTCTTTGATTCTAAGCCCTATGTGGAACGAATCGAGCAGGCACGTTTATCTACTGGCTTCAACGAAGCATTAATAACTGGATTAGGCAAGATTGATGGCATACCTGTTGCTGCGGGTTTTATGTGTTTCGCTTTCATTGGCGGAAGTATGGGCTCCGCGGTTGGTGAAAAATTTTATCGACTTGCTCGCATCAGTCTTGAAAACAGAGTGCCATTGATTATGGTTTGTGCATCTGGGGGAGCGCGTATGCAAGAAGCGGCTCTTTCGCTTATGCAAATGGCAAAAACCTCTGCAATACTTACTGAACTTGCTGAGAATAGTATTCCATATCTAACTATTTTGACCGACCCAACAACTGGCGGGGTAACAGCATCTTTTGGAATGCTTGGAGATATAACAATTGCAGAACCTGGGGCATTGATTGGATTTGCTGGTCCACGCGTAATAGAACAAACAATAAAAAAGAAGTTGCCAGCAAATTTCCAAAAAGCCGAATTTCTACTTGAAAAAGGATTTGTTGATATTGTTGTTCCTCGAAAGGAACTTAAATCAACTTTAGCAAGACTTATTAAATGGTTTCTAAATTAAAGATTGTTGTTTTACTTGCTTTGCTCATACCACTGCTATCTTTTTCGAAAGAAAGAAGAAATCCTTTTATTATTAATAACATCGAGGTTTCATACAATTTTCCAATCAATCAAGTTTCAACTTCCTTCTTCGATGCTTACAATGTTTACTCTAATTCAAATTCAAGCGAATTCACTTACAGAAACTTTCCCAGTCTATCATTGAATTTTGAAATTCCAACCGTAACAAATTTTGTTTTGAGTATTGATTGGATTTCACTTTCGTTTTCTTCCAACTTCACAAAGCAATCAAGTTACTCATACAATACTTTTCTTCGCACTTATAGTGAAAATTTCGAATTTAACTTTCTTCCCATATCGTTGTCTTTTTTTGTGACACCATTTGAAACCGATTTCAAAACTCAATTCCATTTCCAATTTGGAGTGTCGTACGACAAAGCCAAGTGGAATGAATTCATTAGTTCAGAGTTTGAAGATGATCCAAGAAAAGGCTTGCGAACCCTTGAAATCAGAAAGTTTTCACCATTTTTCGCCTTTGGTATTAGGAATGTCCTTCCCTTCGATATTTGGGATAAAGAGCAAATTATGAACTTCTTCTTTTTCGAAACTAAGTTCTTTTTAATGTATCGAAATATGGATTTGTTTGCGAATGTTCCATCTATCGAGCCACTGCCAAAAAACGTAACAATTTTACCTTTTTCTATCGTTTTAATTATTGGGGTGAACTTAAATACTAGATCGTTCTTTAACAATTGATTTATTAATTAACAAATGTTTCATAATTATTGGAGTGAGATATGCAAACCAAAATCACTTTTCGACATTTGAAGTCGAGACAGGATTTGCAAGAAGCAGCATTGGATGCAATCAAAAAGTTTGAACGGTTCTCCGATTTAATTTCGAGCGCAAGTGTTGAATTCACAGCAGATAGCAAAAATAAAGTTCAATTTACTCTTGTTGTCAATGGAGATACACTTATTGTCGAAGAAAGTTCTGAAGATTTTTTAAAAAGCCTTAGAGGAGCAACTGATAAGATGGTCAGACAATTAAAAAAGCATAAGGCTAAATTAATAGAACGAAATTAATACTATCTTCTGATTATTGGCTGTCCAGGCAGTTGGACAGCCTTTTTTTTATTAGGTAAAAAACATTCTTATTCAAAAAGGTTAATTTTGAATGAGTTTTAAGGTTGGGTTTGATATGAAACGTAAAAGAGGTAATATTAAGAGAATATGGTTAATTTTTGCTTCAATGATATTTCTAATTACAAGTTGCACAGAAAATAACAACACACCACAAACAGAACAACCAAAAGACTATTCGAAAGCGCCCAAAGGCTTCCCTCCAATTCCTTTCCCAGCGGATAATCCTTATTCCAAAGCCAAATTTGAACTTGGCAGAAGACTTTTTTATGATAGTATCCTTGTGAAAGACTATTCTTTTAAATCCTGCTCGCATTGTTTAAAGCAGGCTCATAATTTTCAAGATAATGTACCAAACAGTCTGGGATATAACAAAATTCCCGAACCTCGAAATACAATGTCATTGACAAACGTTGCTTATTTTGATAAAATTTTTTGGGACGGACGTGGCAAAAGAATAGAACAGCCTGCTTATCGAAGTTTGTTTTTACCATATATTTTTGCAACAGATACGAACGAACTGCAAAAGAGGTTAGAGAATCATCCAATTTACCCAAAGTTGTTCAAAGAAGCCTTTGGTGACAGTGCAAAACCTACTGCTTGGAATGTTGCTCTTGCTATTTCAACATTTGTTCGTTGCCTGGTTAGTGGAAATTCTCCTTACGATAAGTATGTTCGAGGGGACACTAATGCTCTCACAGAATCACAAAAGCGTGGTATGAAACTATTTTTCAGCGAAAGAACCAAATGCTCCGTTTGCCACAGCGGTTTCCTTTTTACGGATTTACAATTTCACAATACTGGTACAACAAATCATTATTTTGATTTTGGACGCTACTATGTTACTGGAAAATATGAAGATAGGAATAAGTTCCTCACACCATCTTTAAGGAATGTTGAAGTATCTGCTCCGTATCTTCACGATGGAACATACAAAACTCTTGAAGAGGTCATAGAAAATTATAACCGTGGTGGTTTTCCAACAATAAACAAAGACACTCTAATCAAACCATTAAATTTGACTGACCAAGAAAAACAAGATTTGATTAACTTTCTTAAAGCATTAACGGACTGGGAATTTCTGACAAATCCAGATTTCGCAGAGCCAAAATAAACGTTGAAACCTATATTTCAATTCTAACGATTTATTTAAATTTGAGTTTTGATTTAATTCGAGCAAGATGAAAATGTCAAAATTTTATAAAATAATTATTCTTGCAATTTTTTCGGTATTACTATTACTTTTTAACAATTTTTGTTCGCAGAATTCAGTTACGACTAATTCCAGCGAAGTCGATTATTCAATTTCGCCAAAAGGTTTTCCCAAAATTCCATTTCCAAGGATAACGCTTATTCTTCAGCAAAGGAAAAATTAGGACGGTATCTATTTTTTGATAAAATTCTTTCAAAAGATTCGACTTTTTCTTGTGCAAGTTGTCACAATCCACGTTATGCTTTTGCAAATAATGTACCTAATCCTTTAACAATCAATCGTTTTCCTTTACCACGCAATGTTTTATCATTGGTAAATGTCGCATATAGGAATCTTATAGGCTGGGAGGGGAACGAAATATCTTTGGAAGATGCAATATATCACGATTTCTACAGTCCACTTTTCTTCGATAACGATACCAATGAAATTTTCAAAAGATTGAGTAATCATCCCTTCTATCCTAAAATGTTCGAGGAGGCATTTGGAAAGAAAAGCAAACCATATCCATATCTTGCTGCAAAAGCAATAGCCACTTTTGTACGTACACTTGTATCGGGAAATTCTGCTTACGACCGATATGTAAGGGGAGATTCAAATGCACTAACTGAATCACAGAAGAGAGGAATGAAATTGTTTTTTAGCGATAGAACCAAATGTTCAGTTTGCCATAGTGGTTTCCTATTTACCGACTTACAATTTCATAATACTGGAACAACAAATCATTATTTCGATTTTGGTCGCTTCTATTCGACTGGCAAGTTTGAAGATAGGAATAAATTTCTTACACCCTCATTGAGAAATATCGAAATCACTGCTCCTTATCTTCACGATGGCACTTATCAAACCTTGGAAGAAGTAATTGAAAATTATAATAATGGTGGGTACCCAACAATAAATAAAGATACGATTTTGAAACCACTCAATCTAACGGAGCAAGAAAAAGAGGACTTGATAAATTTCCTTAAAGCCCTTACAGATTGGGACTTTTTAAACCAAGAACGATTTAAGTCTTTTGGCTACTAAATAATTCTTTTATGTACTCGTATTTATTTTGGTAAATTTAAATAAGAAAATTGGTTGACAAAAATAGAAGAAAATTTCTGGAACTTGTCTTTGTTGGAACAGCAACGACAATTCTCCCACCTCATAAATTGTTGGGATTTCTTCGACCTCAACTCAAAGAAACAGGTGACGAAATCCTTGGTATTTATGGAATAAGTCTGAATGATTATCCAGAGTTAATACCTATTTGGGGTTCAATAAGAATTAAGATTGAAAATACTTTAATGTTTTATCCAAAAGTTATAATCGTGCACGTACCAAAAGAAGATTACGGAGTCGACTTTATTGCAGTATCTGAAAGATGTCCGCACGAAGGTTATCCAGTGAAGGACCTGGACCCAGATTTACATCTGTTCGAATGCTCTGGTCATGGAACACTTTTCGATGTCACTGGAAAATACGTTTGGGGTCCAGCCTCACGTGACCTGGAAAGAATTCATTTGGAATATGATGGTGATAAAACAATTTACTTGGAAGTGGCTTTGTACCCCCTTGGCAAATTTGACGAGAAAGAACAATTTACCTTTCTGCATCAGAATTTCCCTAATCCTTGTTCCACGAGTACTATTGTAAGGTTTGGAACTGAAAGACCATCATATGTTGAAATAATCTTGATTGATTCAAGAGGAAAAATTATTAATAAACTGTTTAGCGGATTGGTCAAACCATCAGGCGAAGAAATTTTGATTGATGTTTCTGAATTAAACTCTGGTGTTTATTTTATAAAAATGAGTGTTGAGGGGAAATTCGTTTCAATTAAGAAAATGATTGTAGAGCATTGATATGTTTATAAATTCTTCAAGAAGAGAATTTCTTCAAAAAGTTACAGATTTAGCAAAAGGTGTTGGGATTTCTCTCATCTTTCTTCCTATAATTAGTTGTGAGAAAGATTGGATTATTCCTCCACAATTAAAAGGGGAGTTTATAGAAATTGACTTGACAAACGAAAAAAGCGATGTTCTGAACTTTCCAGTTTTAAATTTTCTTGGTTCGGGCGTTACAAAGCAATTTGAACAAATAAATTACGGAATACCTGTAATTATTGTAAGAGTGAAAAAAGAAAACAAAATTGATGACTTTAAATGCTTTTCGGGAATGTGTACTCACGACCATTGTTTCGGTAAAGAAAAAGTTCGGGCCCCTATAAAGTTGGAAACTGTTGAGGCTAACAAGAAAATATGTCGGGTGGTATGCACTTGCCATGGCTCTGAATTCGACTTACTGAATGGTGGTTTACCATTAAAAGGACCAGCAGAAAAGCCTTTAAGGGAATTTAAGTGTGAATTTTTCCCGGAAACTAACATTTTAAGAATTTATTATTAATTTTTAGTAATGAAGTTAATTCAGTTTACAATTTTGGCTTTGTTAATTATTTCCTGTAGTAGTTCAACCAACAACAATCCAACCGATTTTCCAGATAGTAATTTGAGTTTCAATAATCATATTCTACCGCTCTTGAGAAATACCTGCGGTTTATCATATTGCCACGGTGAAGTCTCGCCAAGCGGTAATGTCCAAATTTACGACTACTTTTCATTGATGAACTCTTACAACGGAGCATTAGTAATTCCTGGAAATCCAGATGGGAGCGTCCTTGTTCAAATTATTGAATATAAACTACCGCATAGACCTAATTTACAATGGCAATTAAACAGCAAACAGATACAAGCAATTCGAAAATGGATCGCAGAAGGTGCAAAAAACAATTAATTTCATTAAATTGTATTTTTAAATAGGAGGAAATCTATGAAAAAATCAACCACTTTTTTGTTCCTACTTTTGGCATTTGTAGTATTTTCTTGCGGTGAAAAGAAACAAATAGTTGAAATCAAAGAATTGGCTACTTACGACGATCCAATTATGGGATTCTCAATCAAATATCCAACAAATTGGGAAATTCAAAAATATCCTGGTGACCGTTTCCTTGCATTTACCACCAAAACTGTCATTAAAAGATTTAGGACATTCGACCCTGAAGGAGAAGCAGGAGCAAAAATTGAATTGCTTGCAATTAAATTGCCCGAAGGTCAGACTATTGATTCAGTCATTGCAAAAAAACAATTCACACCAGAAACCTACTCTGCACCAACCAAAGTTGTCATCGATGGGGTAGAAGCAGTGAAACAAACTTACGAATTTCCATTAGGTGACGGTGTCTTTCACGGTGAGATTTACTATGCCCAAAAGGATCCCCAAGTTGTCACAGTAATTTCATTCGAGGCATTTGGAAGCACTTTTGAGAATTACAAGGCTGGTTTCGACCAAATTTTAAATTCCGTTAAACTTGCATATATTCCCCAGGTTGCCCCAGATACAATAAAGAAGGTTGTCGAAGCACCCCCACCATCCTCAAATTTGATTGAATACAAAGGCGAAGGTTTTTCAATTAAAATCCCCGACAATTTTGATGTTCGCAATCCAAAGGTAGGTGGAGCGTTGAAATCATATCAATACATCGGCGAGAGAAGACTTGATTGTGATATCCGTATTGATATTTTCGATGCATCGAAACAGAATAAACTTGACAAAATTGTTGAAGACAACAAAGCACGGCACAAAAATACTGAACCCAAACCTACGACTTTAAGCGGTGAGAAAGCATATTATTTCGAATATTCACCAATTCAAAATGTTAAAAGCCGTGTGTACTATGTAGTTCACAATAATAAACTTTATCGTATCACAATGAATTGGTTTGTTGGAGAAGAGCAAAACTACAAACCAATCTTTGAAAAGTCGGTGAATTCTTTCAAGTTTCAATAAATAATTGATTTTGATTTGAAATAAAAAGCAGGGTTGGTTTGCAACCCTGCTTTATTTTTAAACTTTTTAATGTATTTTATCGTTTTCAAAATATTACTAGAATTATTTTCATTAGAATTATGGTTAGAAATTGTCTTTATATAGTTGCTCTCATTTTTTTTATTTTTTACTTTCAATTGAGTGCCGAGGAAAACTTCAAGAATAAAGGGGTTACTTCTTTTTTAAAAAGTAACTACAGAATAGACATAAAGTACTTCAATCAAGCAATTTCGAAGGGTGACTCCTCCTACGAAGTTTTTTACTACCGTGGACTTTCAAAATTATACCTGAACAATTTTTGAAGAGGCAATCGACGATTTGACATTGTCAATTGGTAAAGGTGCGAATACACCCGATATTTACAACAATCGTGGGTTGGCTTATCTATATCTTGGCGACTTCAAACTTGCCCTTGATGATTTTAACAAAGCATTGGAACTTGATTCTACTTTTGCAGAAGCATATACAAATCGAGCAACGATTAACATTGAAATAGGGGAGTTGAAAGATGCTTTAAATGATTTAAACAAGTCCTTAAAAATTAATCCGAATAATGTTTCCACTTATTACGAATTGGGGCGAGTTTACTATAAAATGAAAATGTTCGAGGATGCGATTAAAGCATTTGATAAATGCATTAAACTAAGGTTAAAAAACCCAAAGGTTTATTACAATCGTGGTAATGCCTATTTTAAACTTGGTAACTACAAAAAAGCGATTGAAGACTACAATCAATGTCTTGCATTGGACTCTAATGAAGTAGATGCCTTAAACAACCGTGCTATTGCATACGAAAAACTCGGAAAAATTGACCTTGCAAAAAAAAGACCGAAAGAAATTGGCTATATTATTGGGAAACGAGGATTTGTTTAAACCTATTGAAGAAATAAATTTCGTGAAAATTACAGATTCGCTTGGGGTTTTCTCTGTTGAAGTCCCCTCTCATTGGAAATTATTCCATAAAGTCGCTGAAAACTATGATGAGGTTTTAATTACACCCGAGAATATCAAATCCGATACTGATTTTTATTCAGTAGGTGTAAGGCTCTCTTACAATAAGAATATGTCCAAATTATATGGCGTTCAAACCACTGGAGAAATTTTGGATTTTTGGAGAGGTAGCGTTGAAAAAAATTCAAAAGAATATAACTACTATCGCTACTTGCAACAAAAATTGTTTACACGAGGGGAATATACGGGGAATATGTACGAAACATTGGTCCAGTATTGGCAAAATTCTCCAACTTATCAATGCTTCGAACTGGCTCTTGCAAAAGAGGATACTTTGTTCTTTGCATTCTTTCAAGCACCCGCCAACCAATTTTCTTATTTTAGGCTAATTTTCGACAAAATTATCAATTCACTTTCTTTTGTTAAGTAGACTTGAAAATTTGCCCTTTCCACTTAACTTTTCTATTTAAAATAGAGAAGGGTATTGTCAGTTCAACTAATAAGAAAAAGAAAACAGAAATTGGAACATAAAAAATGTAACTTTTCTTTTTCAAGATAACTAGAGGTGGAAAAAGAAGGAGTAAATCTCCAACCATTCGAATTGCAAGTAGCAATAGAAAATGGAAAAGGTCTTCAACAATTGTGAAATAAATAAAACCAGCCCAAATAGCAAACGAAGAGAGAACGAAAATCACAGCCCGCCATCCTAAGTTCAAGCCGCCACGTGCCCAGCGATGGTGCTGTGCAAAATACTCTACAATGTTTTTAACTGGTTTTGTGTCGACAGTCGCCTCGGGGTCTATGTAATAGTGGACCTTATATCCATTTTTGTGAAAGGCTTGTTGAAGAGCAAGGTCTTCGGTCACGGAAAATGGTATTTTCTTATAACCACCAAAGGTTTCGTAATATGATTTCCGAAATGTTAGATTGTTTCCATAGCAACCCAATGGTTGCTTCCAACCAATTCCACCCATTGCCATTGTGTGCATATAAATCCATTCGACTGCTTGAATTTTGTCGAAAAGTCTTGAGCCAACAACGTTGGTATACGAAGTTACAAAGCCAGTTTCTACATCACTATAAAATTTCACAATTTTTTCTACCCAATTTTCTTTAACTGTACAATCGGCATCAGTAACGAAAACGATATCTCCTTTGGAATGTTCAACGCCAAAATGCAAAGCACCAGCCTTGCCAGGAATCTTTTGCTTTTGTTCATCGTTTTCGATAGTGAGGAGTTTTAAGTTTGGTATTTCTTGTAAAAGATTTTCGACTATTCGTTGAGTGTTATCATTTGAACGGTCATTTACAACAATGATTTCATACTTATCTTTTGGATAATTAAGTTTCTCAAATGAACTTAATGTCCTTTGTATGTTTTCCTCTTCGTTTCTGGCTGGAATTATTATCGAAACAAATGGCTGTAATTCATTTTTAGAAAACTTGTTTGCGATTTTTCTTTCCTTAAAGAAACCAGTTATAAAAAAACAAATTCTTAAAAAATAGACTATTGAACTTAATATTAAAATCCAGAAAGCGTTTTCCATTACTAATAAATAAAAGTAAATTCAAAATTACACAAAATTAGCGACTCAAAATTTGAAATCATTTGCATATTACTTTTGTTTTGCCTAATTTTGCTTTTTGTTTGAATTAAAAATGGAGATAAAAAATGCAAAACCATAAATGCAATTGCAACTGCAACGAAAATCACAATCAAAAATATTAGATTTGAACACCCTCACACTAACCGTTCTTTGTGGTTGCAAAATAAATAGCGATAATAATTCTGATGAAATTTCAACTTTCGAACCTATAACAGAAGAAAATCTTAATAAAAATTCCTAAAATTTTACTTTTAGTCTTAATCTTTTCACCTGGCTTTGCAAAAAGCCGATTGTTTTGTATTTTTGTTTTTTTAGCAAACCTATATGAAGGGATTAATACTTGCTGGAGGAAAGGGAACTCGTCTCTATCCATCAACTAATGTAATTAGCAAGCAACTTCTTCCTATTTTCGACAAACCGATGATTTACTATCCCATTGCAACACTTATGCTTGGTGGAATTAGAGATATTGTCATAATTTCCACTCCAACTGACATTCCAAATTATCAAAAACTTCTTGGCGATGGAAAACAATGGGGGCTTTCATTCGAGTATTGTGTCCAAGAGAAACCAGAAGGCATTGCCCAAGCATTCATTATTACCGAAGCCTTGATTAAAAACGAAAAGGTATGTTTAATTTTGGGTGATAATCTTTTCTATGGTAAACTTGACTTTTTCAGAAATGCAATTAAAAATTTGGCTTCGGCAACTATCTTTGCTTATGAAGTTGAAAATCCCCAAAGTTATGGTGTTGTTGTGCTCGACAAAGACAAAAAGCCCATCGATATAATTGAAAAACCAAAGGTATTTGTTTCGAAATGGGCTATTCCTGGTTTGTATTTATTTGATGAACGGGTGTCGGAGTTTGCAAAAAGATTGCAACCTTCTTCTCGTGGTGAATTGGAAATTACGGATTTACAAAAAATGTATCTTGCATTTGGTGAACTTCAAGTCGAAATCATTGGCAGGGGAATCGCCTGGCTTGATACTGGAACCCCTTCCAATCTTATTGATGCTGCTTTGTTCATTCGAGCCATCGAACAACGACAAGGGAGGAAAATTGCTTGCCTGGAAGAAATTGCTTTAAATTTAGGTTACATAACAAAATCCGATTTCATTAGATTTGTTGAACAAATGCCAGATTCCGACTATAAACGTTATTGTATTAAAGTCTACGAGGAACACAGTGAATAGCGTTTTTATTAAAGATATTTGTGAACCAACACTATTAATCGACGAGACTAAATGCAAAAACAACATTGATAAGATTTTCACCAAAGTCAAATCGATGGGAATCGAATTCAGACCACATTTTAAAACCCATCAATCAAAAGCAGTTGGAAAGTGGTTTTGGGAAAAGGGCGTAAGAAAAATCACTGTTTCTTCCCTCAAAATGGCTAAATATTTTATGCAATCCGATTGGAGAGATATTTTAATCGCTTTCCCTTTGAATATTCGGGAACTCGACGAAATTCTCATTATCGCAAAGCACATAGATTTAAAACTAACTATTTCAGATGTTTATTCTCTGGAATTTTTAAATAGAATTTTGACTTTCCCAGTCGATGTGTATTTGGAAATAGATGTTGGTTACAAACGCTCAGGTTTTGATATTAATAATACTGATTTGATTTTAAAAGTTTTAAAAATCATTCAAAAGTCGAAATTTTTAAAATTTTTTGGGTACTTTTGGC
>VSSL01000462.1_pt1 | contig 12140 bp, 11 predicted proteins | sample 4557531 | NCBI WGS metagenome assembly VSSL01 (sample SAMN10986726, study PRJNA523729) | hot springs metagenome | isolation source: hot springs | place: India:Timba, Gujarat | collected 2018-05-31 | reverse complement strand
GGGGGGACCGCCTGATTACCGGTCAGCTGGGCAGAGTAGCTGGCATCAGCCTGAACCGCCAGAAACAGAATTGCCGGCAGGCAAAATACTATGGAACTGACCCTCAGCATCTGAACCTCCTTTTTTATTCTTAACTGCTATCTGAACAGATGGTACTCCTTTTACCGGACATTGTCAAGGAAAATCTGTCAGTTGTGGTTGACCGGAGATTTAATCGGGTTATCCTGTTGGGCAGACAGCTTAAAAAGGAGGTTATATGAAACCGGCGGTTTGCTGGCTGGCAGCAGGGCTGTTGTGCATTACAATGTCCTGTTCGGTTCCGGTTTATGATCGTGCTGAAATCAACCCCGGGCCCTCGTTTCTGCTGGGTGCCGGAGTCGGGACCGGCATCGCCCCTTCGGGCTATCCGGTCGTCTGGGACCCGCCTCTGGGAATGCCTTATCTGGATTATTATCTTGACGGAATTGTCACCGCCCGGATCGGTTATGGTTTTAATCGCCGGCTCGGGCTGGTGCTTCAGGGTTCACTGGGATATGGCACCTGGCTCTTCGGTCCTCCTAATGCGCCCTATGAGTCGCTGGCACACAAGCCGCTGATTTATGACATCAATCTCGGATTGAAGATAAAAACCGGCAGAAGGACGGCGCTGGTGCCGAGTATCGGTACCGGGCTGTTTGATCTGAATTTGCTTTATGACTTCAGCCGATTTTACTCGGCAAACTTCGGAATCGGACTGCGGGGGCTGGGTGCAGGATTAACCGGGACAATTTATTTTCCCGGGTCGTGGCGGTTGCAGATCGGCGGCCGGGTGAACCTGCCCTGGGGATTCTGGAACGAGCCCGGGGTGAGTATTGGTGCCGGTCTGCAGTATCAGCCCAGGACGGGCAGGGCAAATCGTTGACAAATGGCGGAACCGGGTTTATAGTTAATCAGCAGTAAAATCCTAAAAGGAGGTCTTAATGGCGGTAACGATATTTTGCGCAGTTATAATTGCGCTCAGCCCTGCCGGGACCGGTGGACAGCTGCCGCCGGTCTGGGGCGGAGGCGGTCCGGATTCATTCGGGTACCGGTATCTGGATTCAGATACCACCTGCCCGGGTGCGCCGGTTTACAACTGGATTGAAATCAAGGGTGTGGGTACGCGGGTGACCGGTCTGGGAGATGACAATGTGGTCGGACCGTTTGAGATCGGTTTTGAGTTCCCCTATTACTGGTACCGGGTTGACAAGGTTTATATCGGTTCCAACGGGTATATCGCCTTCCACGACAATGCGCTGAATGCCTCGCCTTTCCAGCGGATTCCGAGCCCGACCCGTTCCAACAACACCCTGGCAGCACTGATGAGTGATATTGACTGCTCGGCTTCGGGTTCACCGAACGGCTCGGTCTGGGTCTGGACCAGCCCGGATAACGACACTTTTATCGTGGAATATGACAGTGTCCGGTTCTGGAATACGGGCGGGAATAACACCTTCCAGATCATTCTTTCGAAGCCGGACTCCTCAATCACCTTCCAGTACAAGGAGCAGTCGGGCGCGCCCTATAACGGCTGGGTGCCGGATGCCAATCAGTGCGGAATTGAGAATGTGTCGGGCAGAATCGGACTGAACTATCTCTCCGGCAACATTCCGCCCGGCAACATGTATCATCCCGGGCTGGCGGTCCGGTTCTTCCCGCCGGAGTCCACCACACTGCAGGTTCACGATGCCGCGGTGCGCAATGCGATGAATGACCGCTCCGGCGGCATGTTTGCGGTCAACGGTCAGCCGATTACCTTCTGGGGTGTGATTCAGAACACCGGCAATCAGTCTGAATCCCAGTTCCGGGCGGTAGCACGGGTGCGGAACCAGGCGGGTTCGGTGATGTTTATCGACTCCACAAATGTCCGGGCGCTCAACCCGTCCGAAACCGACTCGGTGGTATTTCCCCGCACCTGGACACCGTCGAGTAACGGCGTTTATACAATCCAGGTGATTTCCAAACTGCCGGGCGATGCGGTGCCGGTGAACGATACCGTGACGATTGAACTGCGGGTGGTGACCCTGCCGACGACACTGACCTATGACCGGGGCACACCGACCAATTCAATGTACTGGAACGGTCCGGGCGGATTCGGCAACCGTTTTGTCCCGCCGGTCTATCCCTGCTCCATCTCCAGTGCCCGGGTTTATATGCAGGCGACCACCAGCACGCCGGTGGCAATCGGAATTTACGATGACAACGGTCCGGGCGGCAGTCCGGGTGATACGCTCTATATCGCTACGGTCAATGTGCTCAATGCTGACTGGTATACGATCAACCCGCCGAGCCCGATTGTGATCACCGATGGCGCCTTCTTTGTCGGTGCCACCTCGGAAGTTACCGGTTCGCCTTCATTCGGCATGGATTCGGTGCCACCACTCTCCTATCAGGGCTGGGAATATACCGGGGTCTGGGCACCTTCGCGCGATGCGTCAATGCGGGACATCATGGCAAATGCCACCGTTTCCGGACGGGTCGGGGTGATGGAACTGACACCGGAGCCGGTCCGGATGCCGGCGCGGCTGGAGGTTACACCCAATCCGGGTAACGGTCTGCTGCAGCTGACGCTGAGTGAAAGAAGCGGGGCGCAGGTTGAGGTCTTTGATGCCACGGGAAAGCTGGTGAGCACGGTAACCCTGAAGGATGGAACCGGAAGGCTGGATGTGCGCAGTCTGGCAGGCGGCATCTACTTTGCCCGGGTGGTGAACAACGGTTCATCGGTTGCCAAGGTGATTGTGTCCAGATAGACACAGGCATCTGTATGGCGGGGGCAGAGTTCTGCCCCCGTTTTTTTATTTTTGCGGCTGAGTGAGGCGCACCAGCAGAGGGAATGTCCGGTGCGGATAGTGATGCGATACGAGCGCTGCCACAAGCTCAGTGAGTGTATTGTCCGGACCGGGAACCGCAAGCCGGGAAATTCCGACCGCCGGGGTATGGAGCAGTGTTCTCAGCAGTTGAAGCTGTTCGGGACCGATGGTCAGGGCGGAGGGCCGGAACTGCTGACTGCAGCGGATACAGACCAGATCTCCGGTTTCCGGGTTAAACACCACTGGAGGGGAAAGTTCCTGACCGCACCGGCTGCAGCGGACCAGTTCGGGCCGGTAGCCGAGGAATGCCAGCGCCTTGAGCAGAAATGAGAGCACCAAGAGACGGATGGTGCCGGGATCAAGTTCCGCCGGTTGCGCCAGCTGTTCAAGATAGGTTAAAAGCAGGGCAAAAACCCGTTCCTCAGGATGGCGGGGCGGCAGGGTGCGTAAGAGGAATTCAGCAATGACACTCGCCTCAACCAGGAGTTCATATTCGGTGTTCAGGCTGGAAAACAGATTGAGCAGATCAGCATCGGTTAAAATATACAGTTCACCAGCGCGGGGTGGGATAAGCAGGGCAGAGCAGTGGGCGAACATGCCGGTAACGGCACCAAGCCTGCTCCTGAACCGGCGTGCACCCTTGGCAAGGGCAGAAACCAGTCCCAGCTCGCGGGTGAACAGGGAGAGAATGAGGGAGGTGTTGCGCCAGGGGCGGGAGTGGAGACAGACCGCTTCAGTGGTTATCGGTGCGGTCATTTTCAGTCTTCGGAGCGGATTTCTCCCACCAGCTCCTCAACCAGGTCCTCGAGGGTAACAATGCCGACTGCGTTTCCAGAAGGGGAGTCGATGACCGCCAGGTGTTCACCCTGGCGCTGCATCATCCGGAGCACCTCGAGCGCCCGGGTTTCCGGTGTTACCCTGAGCACCGGCCGGATGCGCAGTGCCCCCGGCTCGAGCAGGTCCTTGACAACAATTACACCAATGATGTTTTCCGGCCGGTCCTGATAGACCGGAATCCGGGTATAGCCGTAAGGGCGGAGCAGTTCGAGCAGGACCGGACGGTCAGCCGCAGCCGGGACCGATTTTACCTGCTCCAGGGGAATAGCCGATTCACTGACCGCCATCCGGGCAAACTGAAACAGCCGGGCGGTCATCCGGCGCAGGTGCGGACCGCTGTCCGGTCTGCCGGGCAGGACTGTCAGGTAATCCTCACGGGTGAGGCTGAGCCGCTGAATTTTCGGCAGAACCCGTGCCAGTAGTGCAATTACCGGCAGGAAAAGTAACCGGGTGAAGTTCAGCAGGAATGCGGTCAGGCGCAGCCAGCGGGTAGGAACCGCCTGAGCCAGGGACTTGGGCAGGTAGTCTCCCAAAAGCAGTGTAAGGGCAAGCACCAGCCCGATGGCGAGCGGAGTGAAGGCAGGACCGAGTTCCCGGACAAAGTAATGTTCAAACAGCTGGGTGGCAAATACGCCGGTGAGATTGGTGCCGATCAGTGTTGTAATAATGGAAAGGGAAAGCCGGTCAATGGCGCTGAGGGCATCAGCAGCACCCCGGACCTTTCTTCTTGACCAGTGCAGCAGACGGACCCAGTTTGCCCGGTAGAGGGCGGTCTCGGTTCCGGCGTAATAACCGGTTAAGATAATCAGAATAAAGCCGAGCAGCAGGTCCATTACCGCTCCAGTTTCCGGATGAGTACTTTTTCCAGCCGGTGTTCGGATAATTCGGTGACTTTTATTTCAAGATTGCCGATGCGGAGCGTGTCGCCGGCCTTTGCCAGCCTGCCGAGCCGGTCGTAAATCAGGGCGGCAAGCCGGTCAAACTCAAATCCGGTAAAGGCATCGTCAAAAAGCCGGTTCAGGGTTGCCAGGTCAATCTCACCGTCGACAACATACTCATTTTCCGCAACCCTGCGGTAGGGAAGTTCCTCAGCCCGGTCAAATTCGTCGCTGATTTCACCGAAAATCGCCTCAAGGATATCTTCGAGCGTAACCATGCCCGCAGTCTGGCCAAATTCGTCAATGACGATGGCGATGTGAGAGTTCTTGCGCCGGAGCTCATCGAGCAGCGGAGCAAGCCGTTTCACTTCCGGGACAAAGTAGGGCGGGCGGGTGATATTTTTGACCGGCAGTCCGGGGTCAGGGGCGGTTAAAAGTTCCTTGGCATAGACTACCCCGGTAATCCTTTCCAGTGTCCCCGAATAAACGGGCAGCCGGGAAAACCCGGACTGCCGGCAGACATCAAGGGCCGCGGCAATGGCTGCATCCTCCGGCACCGCAACCATATCCTGGCGCGGGGTCATCACCTCCGAAACGGTGCGCCGGTCAAGCTGAATCAGGTTACGCAGAATTTCCTCTTCCCCCGGAAGCAGTACCCCCTGTTCCCGACCGAAGGTGATCATGGTCTGCAGTTCCGGTTCGCTCAGCTGGGTGGTTTCTTCCGGGAGCAGACGGGTAAAGGCATTGATTTTATTCAGCACCCGGGTTACCGGAGAAAGCAGCTGCTGGAGTGCGGATATGAAGGGGCTAAAGGCGCGGGCAAACGCATCCGGGTAGCGCGTTGCCAGAATTTTAGGGGTGATTTCGACAAACAGCAGCAGTATTACCGTCATCAGGATACCACCGGCAGGAAGCACAATTGCCGGAGCAAGCCGGAACCGGCTGCTGAACTGGAGCAGCAGCAGGGTGAAAATGGCGGTGGCGCTGATGTTCACCAGCTGGTTGCCGAAGAGCAGGGTGCCGAGCAGTCTTCCCGGTTCCGCAAGCAGCCGGCTGAGCTGCCGATGTTCCCGGACCCGCCACTGGGGCAGTGAGAAGAAGGCGGCTTCAGAGCCGGAGAAGATGAAGGAGAGGATGAGGAGAACAATGGTGGCGGGGATTTGCCAGAACATTGGGCTCAGCTCCGGTTTTCCGGTTGCGGTTGCGTGGAGGGCATCTTTGCAAATTAAAATCAGGGCAGCCGGTTCATCTCCGGATGGGAGAAACCGGCAAGATGAAGCAGACCGTGGCGCACCAGCTGCAGCAGTTCGGTCTGGAGTTTAATGCCGGCAGCCTTTGCCTGCAACCGTGCCTGTTCCCGTGAGATGTAGATTTCCCCTATTAAGCATCCGCACCCGGGTCCGTTTCGGACCGGCGGTAATGGAAAGGCAATGACATCGGTCGGCCGGTTGCGACCAAGAAAGCGGCGGTTGAGTTCGGTGATTTTCCGGTTACTGACAAAGATGATATTAATCTCGCCGGGAGGCAGGCGGGGGGTAATGACCGGCTGCAGCCGGTGCAGAAGCCAGCTGATTTCCTGTTTCAGTCGGCGGTCCCGGGTGCCGAAGATGCAGAGCCGGAGTCTATTTTTGCGATTCGGTCTGCCCATTATCCCCCTTGTTTTCGTAGGCGTGAATGATTCTTGAAACCAGCGGCGGGCGGACAACATCGCTTTTGTCAAAGTGAACAATGCAGATGCCCGCGATGCCGGCAAGCAGTTTTTCCGCCTCAACCAGGCCGGACCGGTATTTTTCTGAAAGGTCAATCTGAGTGATGTCGCCAGTGATGATCGCCTTGGAGTTCCAGCCGAGCCGGGTGAGAAACATCTTCATCTGAGTGGAGGTGGTGTTCTGGGCTTCGTCCAGGATGATGTAGGCATCCGAGAGGGTCCGGCCGCGCATGAAGGCGAGCGGGGCAACTTCGATTACCTCCTGCTCAATCAGCCGCTGGGTGCGTTCAAGCGGCAGCATGTCAAACAGGGCATCGTAAAGCGGGCGCAGGTAAGGGTCAATTTTCTCCTTGAAGGTGCCGGGCAGATAGCCGAGCGATTCGCCGGCTTCAACCGCCGGACGGGTCAGAATTATTCTGCTGGCACGACCGGCAATCAAGGCATGAACCGCAACTGCAACCGCAAGGTAGGTTTTTCCGGTTCCTGCCGGTCCGATGGCAAAGACGATGTCGTTTTCACTGATCGCTTCAAGATAGCGGCGCTGGTTGGCACTCTTGGGCACGATGGTTTTGCGCGGGGTGTGAATTACTGTCATATCTGCCGGCGCGATGGGCGGTTTTTCCAGCACCGGACTGGTGGTTTCTTTGAGTGTGCCCTTTTCCTCCCGGAGGCGTCTGATTTCCGCTTCAATCAGTTCCGGAGTTATCCGTTCACCCCGGCGGCACCGGGCAATGAGCCGGTCAAAGAGCTGCTGGAGTTCAGCCTTTTCGGCACGGGGACCGGAAAGGCGGAGCAGTCCGTCGCGGTAGACGATATAGGTCCGGTAATAGCGGGCAATGGTGGTGAGGTTCATGTCGGCGGGACCAAGCAGTTCCACCTGGTCCACATCTTCAGCAGGAATGAGGTATCGCAACCGGTATCATTTTACCCCGGGGTGAGAAGGATGTCAAATGAGCGGTAAAATGTTTTTTGACGAAAAATCCAGGGTTGTTATAATTCTGGGAGAAAGGAGGCAGAATTGACCGTTGCCGAGGCAATAGAAAAGAGAAGGGCTTACCGTTCGCTGGCGGTGGTGGAGATTGATAAAGAGCTGATCAGAGAGCTGACCCGGCATGCCCAGCTGGCACCGACCTGCTTTAACAGCCAGCCGGCACGGTTTGTATTTGTCCATGAGCCGCAGCAGCTGGAGCGGTTAAAAGAGGTTTTCAGTCCGGGAAATGAGTGGTGTCATGCGGCCTCAATGGTGGTGGCGGTATTCACCAAAAAGGAGCTGGACTGTGTCATCCGTGATCGGGAGTATTACCTGTTTGATACCGGGATGCAGGTGGCGTTTCTGATTCTGCGCGCAACCGAGCTCGGACTGGTGGCGCACCCGATTGCCGGCTACAGTCCGAAAAAGGTGCGGGAGATTCTGGGAATCCCGGAGGAGTATAATGTGATCACCTTGGTCATCATCGGCAAGCATGCCACCGAGCTGAGCCCGGTGCTCTCGGATAAACAGATTGAAGCGGAAAGACAGCGGCCGGAACGGCTGCCCATGGAACGGGTGATGTTTCTCAACCGTTACCCAGCTGGAGAGGAGGGGTGATGAAAGGTCTGCGTCAGCTCCATGTGGTCGCTGGTATGATTATGGCGCCCTTTATTGCCATTACCGGGATCACCGGCGTGCTGATTCTGATCTTTGACCGGTTCTGGGAGCTGCTCCCGATCCACTCCTGGTTCCGGTGGGGTGGGATTTTTGTCGGGCTGGGCCTGATACTGCTGGTGATTACCGGAACACCGATCCGGATTAAGAGTTTGATTGATCGCAGGAGAAAAACGGGTGGTTCCACGCGGTAATTTATACAACACTCAATAATTCAGGCTGTTAGAGATCTGCTAATCTTGCATCCTCAGCGGTTTATTTCTAAATAGTATATTTTCAAATAGTTAAGTAAACAAAGTCAATTCAACAATATTTTTGATTTTTGGGGGCGGAAAATTGTATTATTTAATAGTGCTTTAAAAAATGTGTCAAAAGTTCAGAAAGGAGGTTTTGTGGATGTATTTAATCTTGAATACCTTGAGGTTTCAAGAAGTCTGCTTGCATCGCTGATCGGTTCGCAGCCGGCACCTTTGCGGTCAATTTCGAGGCGGATGATGGGCTGGCTGCTGGCGGGTTGGGAGTCTGAGCCGGAGCATCTCCATCCGCAGCGGCATAAAAGGCAGGGCAGGCGAGAAGGTCTTGGGGGCAGAATGGCGGATGAGGAACCTGAGCCCTTATTCAAGGATATGATACCAAAAGAGTCGAGAGAGGGTTTGGAGGGCAGGATGGTGGATGAGGAATCTGAGCTTCCTGATCCGGCAAAATTCCAGCGCCGGCTGGAGGAGATCGTTCAGCGGGCGCAGAAGAACGGTTATCAGATTCCGCTGGAGGTGCTGTGTGCGGAGTATGGTCTTTCCCGGCCGGAGAAGCTTGCCCTGCTATTTCTTTTTTTTGCCCGGCTGAGCGGAGAGACCGTCTCCGGAACCGACCTGCTGATGGCGGTGGGTGGCGGGTTCCGGGATCTGATGGCGAATCTGACACTCCTGAGCCCCGAGGGCAGGCTGATTACCAACCGGCTGATCAAGCCGTGCCAGAAATTTTTCTGGACACTTGATTGCGATCCGCTGACTGCGGAGTATGAAATCAACGAGGAGGCTTTCTGGCGGATCTGCGGACAGGACAATCCGTGGCAGAAAAAACAGGAGGAGAAGGTCTCAGCGCGCCGGGATGAGATGCGGCTGATCTGGATCAAGGAGCCGGAGGTCAGCCTTGAGCAGCTGGTACTGCCCCGGACGCACCTCCGCCGGATTGAGGATGCACTTTGGCAGTTTGAGCACCTGGCGGAAGCGCTCCGGCATTACGGAGTCGACCGTGCAATCCCCTACGGCCGGGCGACAACCATGCTCTTCTACGGACCGCCCGGAACGGGCAAGACCGCAACCGCGGAGGCGATCGCCCGGCGGTTGAAAAGACCGCTGGGTTATGTGCGGTATGACCAGCTTTACAGCAAGTGGTTTGGGGAATCGGAAAAAAATGTCCGGATGGTATTTGAGGAGGCGAGGAAGGCGGGGTGTGTGCTGGTGTTTGATGAGGCGGACGCCTGCTTCGGCCGGCGGCTGGATGAAAGCCACTCTTCCGACCGCGGGCACAACCTGATGACCAATATCCTGATGCAGGAGCTGGAGCGTTATGAAGGGCTGATGATCCTGACTACCAATCGCGACTTTGCGCTCGATCCCGCATTTGAGCGCCGGCTCCTGCTCCGGCTGAAGTTTGAACTCCCGGATGTAGCTGCACGGGAACGAATCTGGCAAAAGTTTCTTGCCGGCTGTCCGAAACTTGCCCCTGATGTCTCATTTGCTCAGCTGGCAGTCCGTTTTGCCCTGTCCGGAGGCAAAATCAAGAATGTGGTGCTGAAGGCGGTAACCGCGGCTGCCCGGGAGCAGCGTCCGATTACGATGTCGGACCTGGAATCGGCAGCCGGCGAGGAGATCGGAAAACAGGAATCAATGCCCATCGGTTTTTAGGTGCTGGTGCGGGTAACGGAGATGACATCCCGGATTGGAGGGGATGTTCCACTTGTTGACATCGCAAACGGTTTGGTTATGGTATAGAATAAAAAGAAGAGGAGTATATGGCTTTAAGCAAGGAAAAGAAGCAGAAGCTGGTAACCACCTTCCGGTTGCACGAACGGGATACCGGTTCACCTGAGGTGCAGATTGCAATCCTGACCGAACGGATTAATCAGCTGACCGAGCATCTCAAGGTGCACAAGAAGGACAAGCATTCCCGGCGGGGGCTGATCAAGCTGGTGAATGAACGGCGCCGGCATCTGCAGTATCTGGCAAAGCATCATCAGGACCGTTACGAGAAAATAGTTGCCAGTCTCGGATTGCGGGGTTAGGTTTATGCACCGCGTCGAGACCGAGGTCTGCGGCCGTAGCCTGTCTTTGGAGTTTGGCCGTGTTGCCCGCCAGGCAGATGGCGGAATTTTGGCCCGTTACGGCGATTCGGTGGTGCTGGCAAGTGCGGTTTATAATAAGCAGCCACTTGAAAGCTATCAGGATTTCTTCCCGCTGGTGGTGGATTACCGGGAGCTGGCTTATGCTGCCGGCAAGATTCCGGGCGGATTTTTCAAGCGGGAGGGGAAGCCGCGCGACAAGGAAACGCTGACCTGCCGGCTGATTGACCGTCCGATCCGTCCTCTGTTCCCGGATGACTTCCGGAATGAAACTCAGATTATCGCTTACCTGCTGTCCACTGATATGGAGAATGAAAGTGAATTTCTGAGTCTGATTGCGGCATCGGCAGCGCTCACCGTTTCTGAGATTCCGTTTCTGGGCCCGATTGGTGCCTGCCGGGTAGGAAAGATTAACGGGCAGTTGGTGTGTAATCCTCCGATGAGCCAGCTGGATGATGCGGAAATGTCAATGCTGTTTGTCGGGATTGAGGGGGATCTGATCATGACCATTGCCGGCCAGGCGCGCGAGGTAACGATCAGTGATATTGACCGGGCATGTGAACTGGCATTGCCTGTGATCCGGCAGACGATCGAACTGCAGAAGGAGTTGCAGGCGGCGGTGGGCAAGCCGAAGGTCAGGCCGGCAGCACCGATGATGAGTGACGAGTTGCGGGCAGCGGTGCAGGAGCTGGCGGCGGAACGGGCACGGGCAACCAATGACATCAAGGACAAGCGCAGCCGGAGTCAGGCGCGCCAGGAGCTCGCTAAAGAGGTGGTGGAGAAACTGAGTGAAAAGTTCCCGGATGCGGAGCTGGCGATCCAGGCGGTCCTGGAGGAAATCATTGCCGCTGATGTGCGCCACCGTATCCTGGACAAGAGCGAGCGGCTCGATGGCCGGGCGCTGGATGAGCTCCGGCCGATTGAGTGCGCGGTCGGCGTTCTGCCCCGAGCACACGGCTCGGCACTGTTCACCCGCGGACAGACGCAGTCGCTGGCAACCACGACGCTGGGGACAAAGTCGGATGAGCAGATCATTGATGATGTCGAGCTGGCGATGGAGGAGAAGAAGTCCTTCATGCTTCATTACAACTTTCCACCGTTTTCGGTTGGTGAGGTGCGGATGCTGCGCGGTCCTGGACGCCGGGAGATCGGGCACGGCGATCTGGCAGAGCGGGCATTGCAGGCGGTGGTGCCGAAGGAAGAGGAGTTTCCATACACGATCAGGATTGTGTCGGATATTCTCGAATCCAACGGCAGTTCTTCAATGGCGTCGGTCTGCTCGGGGTCGTTGTCAATGATGGATGCGGGGGTGCCGGTAAAGGCGGCGGTCGCCGGCATTGCCATGGGTCTGGTGAAGGAGGATGGCCGGTACCGGATTCTGACCGATATCATCGGTGATGAGGACCATTATGGGGACATGGATTTCAAGGTGGCGGGCACCAGTGCCGGCATAACTGCCATTCAGCTGGATCTGAAGCTCCGCGGTGTGCCCTATTCCATCCTGCATGAGGCACTGGAACAGGCGACCCGGGCGCGGCTGAAGGTGCTGGAGGTGATGAACGCCTGCATTGACCGGCCGCGGCCGGAAATATCCAAGTATGCGCCGAGAATTGTTTCGTTTGTTATTGACAAGGACAAGATCGGTACTGTGATCGGGCCGGGCGGTAAGACCATCCGGAAGATCATTGATCAGACGAATACCACTATTGATATCGAGGATGATGGAACGGTTACCATCGCCGCCACCAATCCGGATAATCTGAGAAGGGCGAAGGAGTGGATTGAATCGCTCGTGGCAGAGGTGGAGGTGGGCAAGATTTACCAGGGAACGGTGACGAGGATCATGAACTTCGGGGCATTTGTGGAAATCCTGCCCGGTAAGGAGGGAATGATTCACATTTCC
>VSSL01000461.1_pt1 | contig 12161 bp, 2 predicted proteins | sample 4557531 | NCBI WGS metagenome assembly VSSL01 (sample SAMN10986726, study PRJNA523729) | hot springs metagenome | isolation source: hot springs | place: India:Timba, Gujarat | collected 2018-05-31 | reverse complement strand
TTTACAGAGCCCCAGCTTTGTAAAGAAAAATGATTCGTGCCGTAGCCCCCAGCTACACTACGAGAGGGGAGAAGGATAGATTCTTTTTGAGTGAGGGTATAGTAATCAGAATCTAAAATGATGATAGATAGGAGCAGGTGCTGTGGAGCAAAAGTTATTCATACAATATATTACAATGGATGAAAAACAAATATCTCGCTTAATACAGAGCCCCTGCTCTGTAGAGAGGAATGATTTCCTGCTTTAGCAGGTGCTAAGACGCGAGATGGAAAAAATTATTTACTTTTGATTTTGTTATAGAATACTTTCCTCACGGGATGGAAAAAAAACACCAAAAAATTACTGAAAAATAAACTTGACATTTCAAAATTTCAGTTGTATATTGATGGTGAAATCAAATCTTGATGCATAAAAGAGAAAGAAAAGTTATTCGACTTTTTTTCAATAAGGAAAATCCGCATCCGTCGTACATTTTTATACCCATTAAAAAGAGAGAAATAAAAAATAATTTCAAAAAATTATTTTATAAACCTTAAACAAAAATATTATGAAAAAAATCTTCCCTTTACTCGCCGGTTTTATCGTAATGCTGATTATATCAGTTGGATTTTCACCGGAGCCGGTAACATCCGGTATTGATTTATCCTCACAATATGTAATTGATAATTCTAATCAGGTTTCTGATAATAATAAAACGGGAGATTTAAGAGTAATTTATGTTCAGACCTCATTTGAGGAAGCTTCATTCCCTCCAACTGGATGGACTGATACTGCAATTTATGGTAGTACTATCTGGGATAGGGTTACGGTCAGCTCATATCCTTCAGGCGTATATCCACATACCGGAACTTATATGGCAAGATACTATTGCTGGGGTTCTCCTTCCGGTTATATAGCAAACTTAATTACCCCTTCATTTGACTTATCCGGGGCTGGCGGTAATGCAGTTGTTGATTTCTGGATGTATAGAGAAAATGGTTATGCTGGTACTTATTTTGATACCCTTGCAATTTGGGTTAGCACAACAAAATATACCACCTCTGGAGCAACCCTGCTTGCAAAGATATCAAGAGTATATCCTACTGCTGGTTGGTATAATTTTGTATTACCAATACCATCAAGTTATAATGGTACTGTCAATTATGTAATATTCCAGGCACTCAGTGGATACGGATATGACCTGCATATTGATGATGTAAAAATTGGTGTTCCGGACCCAATGTCCCTAACTTCTTTAACAAATACTCAAATTACTGGTGGAGTATTAACGAATACTATTAATAATCCAATACTTAGATTAAATGTTGCTACCTCAGGTGCATTGAATCCGTTTAATATATCTTCATTCAAATTTACCACAACAGGAACAACGAATCCTGCTACTGACATAAGAAATGCGAAAGTATTTTATACAGGAAGCAATCCTGTTTTTTCTTCTTCTTCTCAATATGGATCCACAGTTCAATATCCAAACGGAGTTTTTTATATTACTGGTTCTCAAACTCTTTCAGAAGGAAATAACTACTTCTGGTTAACTTATGATATTCCTGCAGGTGCAACACAGGGAAATTTTGTTGATGCAACTTGCGACTCTGTTACAGGAAGTGGTACAATGGGTACAGTACAACCAGTTCCACCCGCTCCTGCTGGAAATAGGCAGATTGTTGGTCCTATGGCAGGTAATTATATTATCGGACCTACCCCAAGTGACTATCCTAACTTCACTTCTGCGATAGGAGATCTTACTACAAGAGGTGTTAGCGGTGCTGTTACATTCCATGTGAAACCAGCTGTTTATGGAACAACTTCAGGAACGGAAGTAGATAGTGTGCTTACATTTACACCTGTAAATGGTGCAAGTGCTACAAATACTGTTACTTTTAAAAAGAAATCCGATGAAACCGGTGAAGTCTGGGTTGAAAGATATGGAACTTCAGCAACAACTGATTATATTATTCAACTATCAGGTACAAAATATTTTACTTTTGACTCTATAAATGTAAGGCAAAAGGACACCGCTCTCTATAATATGGTAGATTGGGGATATTCTGTAACCAACCCGGTTACCAATGTAGGTGCACAATATAATACAATTAAGAACTGCAAAATATTTTTAAAAGGGACAAATACTTCAACAAGGGGAATTTCCCATTATAATTTAACCAATCCAACTTTAATAGAAGGAACAAATTCCTATAATACATATTCAAACAATACTATTTTAAATGCAAGAACTGGAATTTACATTTATGGTTATTCTGCTTCTACTCCTTATTCATTATATGATAAAAATAACTCTATTATAGGGAATAATATTGTTGGACTTGGTAATGGGGGTGGTACTACTTATGCTTATGGTATTTATAGCTATTATCAGGGTAGCACTTTTAGAATTGTTAACAATAATATTTTTAGCGCTCCCGATAATGCATACTATTTCTATGGAATTTATACTAATTATGGTTATGACCAGAATGTAGATATTATTGGAAATACTATCAATGCTAATTATAATACTAGTTATCCTTTCTATGGTATTTATTCATACTATACTGGTGCTTTATCCTCCCCGGTTATGTCTAATACTGTAAACATCAATAATAATACTATTACTGCAAATTTGGGGAGCACTTTCTCTACTACTTTCTATGGCATTGATGCATATTACTGCTATGCTGATACTTTAAATATGGTTGGAAATGCAATAACAGGTACTAATATTCCCGGATCTGGTACTGCTTATGGCTTTTATATTTATTATTGGGGTAATAATCTTAATTTTTCTTCAAATGTAATTCAAGATATTTATAGAGCAAGTTCTGGAGCTATATATCCTGCGTACATTTATTACTCCAATATGGAAAATGCAAAAGCAAGAATATTTAATAATACATTCAATAACATTCGTTCTGTAAGTGGTTCAAATTATGGTTTATATCTTTATGGTAGAAATACGCAGACAAATTTTGTTTATAACAATAATTTTATTAACTGGGTAACAGGAACCGGTTCTCTTATTTACGGATTTTATAATGCAAATTCTCTAACAACTCATTTCTATAACAATAATATATATAATTTAAGAGATAGTGCTTATACATCAGGTTATGTATATAATATATATCAAGTATCAGGTACTAATTCTTATTACTATAATAACTTTATATCAAACTCAAGAGCTAATTCATCCTCGAGCAATCTTGCAAATGTTGGTTTCTATATTAATGGTGGTACCTTCAATGGAATATATTATAATAGTATTTATTTAGCTGATACAAGCACAAGCACATCATATGGTAGTGCTGGTATTTATCTTGCAGGTAGTTATTATACTGAAGCAAGGAATAATAATATTATAAATATATCAAAGCCAGGAAATGGTACTTATACTGCAAAGACTTCCGGAATAAGACTCGGTTCTAACACATACTTACCTTATTATTCAATATTTTCCGGAAATAATAATATATATTGTGGTTCAACTTCTGATACAGGTAGAGTTATATACTATGATGGCCCGAGCCGTTTCTTCACTTTGCAAACATATAAGAATTATGTAAATCCAAGAGAGCAAAGTTCAATTTCAGAAATGCCTGTGTTTTCATCTGCTTCCACAGGTGATTTACATATAAACGGTGCAACTCCAACTTTATTATATAATGGTGCACTATCTATCGCTCCACCTTATGCCCCAATTTCAATTACAGAAGATAAAGATGGAAATGCAAGGAGCGATCCTTTTGCAGATATTGGTGCCGATGAATTTAGCGGTACAATGGCTACTGATATTGTGCAACCAACCATCGTTTATGATAAACTTGGAAATGGAAGTGTTGTAACAAGCAGACAATTTTCAAATGTGTTGATTTTAGACCCAAGTGGTGTTAATTCTACTACCTATGCACCACGAGTATATTATAAGAAATCTACAAATGCGAATACATTTAATGATAATACATCAGCAACTGATGGCTGGAAATATGCTGTTGGAACTTTAAGTGGTTCAAGTTTCACTTTTACAATTGATTACACAAAATTATATGGTGGTAGTGTATCCTCTGGTGATATAATTCAGTATTTTGTAGTTGCTCAGGATAATGCTTCTACACCAAATGTTGGAATTAATTCTGGTGTATTTACAACGACACCAACAAGTGTAGCTTTAACGGCTGCAAACTTTCCTATAACCGGAACGATAAATCAATATAATATAGTGGCATCTGGTTTATCAAGCACTGTTTATGTTGGCACAGGTCAAACATATACATCATTAACAGGAACCGGAGGATTATTTGCAGCAATTAATTCCGGAGTTCTTACGGGTAATTTAAATGTGGTTATCACAAGTGATCTTGTGGAACCCGGTACATATCAATTGCAAAACTGGTCTGAACAATATGCTCCTGCTACTTATAAAATTACAATTAGACCCGATGGCACAACAATAAGAAATATTTACGGTTGGGTTGCAAATACCAATGGTTTAATTAGATTATACGGTGTAAATAATGTTACAATTGATGGTAGTTATGGCGGTAGTGGAAGATACTTAAGGTTTGTAAACAGAACTGGTGGAAGCTATCCAACAATATCATTTACTTATGGCTGTACCTATGATACTCTAAGGAACTGTATAATTGAAGGTGTAAACACAAGTACGACAAGTGGTATAGTTTTAATTGGAACTGGTGTCACAACTGCACCACAACAAGCAAACAATTATCTTACAATTTCTGGTAACTTAATTAGAGATTTAAGTGACTCCCTTACCACATCACCTTATATTGGAATATGTAACTATGGCTCTGCTATACCTGTGTTGAACAGTTACAACAATATTATTAACAATGAAATTATGAATTGCTTTTATTATGGTATATATATGACTACAACAGGAAGTGGCGATGGCTGGGTAATTAAGAAAAACAGTATTTACTATGTACCCGGTACATATACTTTACCACTTACAAATGCTTCCTGGTATGGAATTTATATATACCCATCGTATTATGGAAATGGATATACAATAGATAGTAATTATATCGGTGGTTCACAGGCACAGGCAGGCGGCTCATATATGCAAACGCAGGGATTATTCCATGGAATATATGTCGGAGCTGGATATAATGTTCAAACAACTATAAGGGGTAATGTTGTCAAGAATATTAGGTCCACATATATTACAGCTTCAACAACTATATATTATGGAATTGCTGGTGTGCTTGGCTGGTTGAATATATCCGGAAACACTGTTGGTAGTGCTGATAGTACCGAACGTCTTCAAATGAATGGTTTATTCAGAGCGATACAGGCATCACCATCTTATTATGCCGGCAATCCTACTTTAATTGTAAACAATAATACAATCAATAATATCTGGACAAGACCAGATTCAACTATAGTAACACTTACAGGTAATTTTAGTAGATATGGTATTGTTTTAGGTGGTTATTTACCGACTGAATGCAAAAATAATGTTATTATGAATATACTTTCCTGGCAAAGTCCTGGAGCAACTTCATACAACTGTTTCCATATGGGAATTTTACCGAATGTATATAATAAGGTAAATGTAGAGAACAATTATATATATAACATTGCCAATTTAGTGACTGCTGCTCCAACCGGAACAGGAAGGATTCTTGTGTATGGAATACAACCGATTTATCTTGGTGATGGTTCTACAGTTGCAGGAAACAGGATTTCTAAGATATATTCATCAACTATAAATTCCAGTGGTGATCTTGTTATTGGTATATATAATGCTGCTTCTTATTATGGAATGACAACAACGATATATAACAATCAAATATCTATGACCGATAACAATGGAAGCTGGGCTAATGTTGTAGGGGCTATGGATGTTAGTTCTAATGCAGGATATTGCAACTGGTTCTATAATACTATAGTACTCGGTGGTACTGCTGGTAGTGGTAATCCATATAATTCCTATGCGTATTATAGAGCAACCACATCTGGTCTTGCAACTTACAGTATATTAAGAAATAATTTATTATATAATTTAAGAACTGGTGGTTCTAATAATAACCTTGCCACTGGTGTACAAACAGGTTCCCTTGACCAGTTTACACAACAATATCCATATGCATTGGCAGATGAAGAAATGTTACCGACTTCAATGAAGGGTGGTGAAAGAGGAACCAGTCCATACTTCCTGAGTGATTATAATTTTTATGTTGCGCCAAATGCAGACAAAATTGGTGATTGGTATGGAACATTCTACAACCTTAGCGGATGGAAGACAGCTTCCGGCGAAGATGCAAACAGTAGTGCAGACACGGTTGCAAACGCTCCTGCATCACAACTATTCAGGAATTATGGAAACGCAGATTTGAATATTGATACAACACAGGCGGTTTCAATTCTGGTTGCAAAACGCGGACTTGGAATAACTGGTATTACTAATGACTACAATGGATATCCAAGAAGTCAAACAGGACCAACCTGTATTGGTTCTCACGAATTCAATTATACTAAACCAATTGTTCCTTCTCTCGTTTCTCCTTCAAACGGAGCAACTGGTATTCCAATCCCTGTGGTTATGAAATGGAATAAGACAATATTTGCTTCAGGATATCAATTACAAATTTCTACTGACTCAACCTTTGGTACAACTGTGAAAGATACTATTGCATCGGATTCTGTTTATACATTCTATCAAGCAGTATCTTCTACAAAGTACTTCTGGCGTGTAAGAACTGTCTATGCTCAATATGGAGTAAGTCAATACAGTCCAATCTGGAACTTTACCCCACAAGCCGCTGGTCCTCTTACAGGAATAAAATATATTCCCGGTGATTATCCGTCAATTCCAGCAGCAATTACTGATTTAAATACTTATGGTGTTGGTACAGGTGGGGTTACTTTCAGAGTTGCTACTGGTCATATAGATACAGCAGCAAATCTTGTTATTAATGCTCGAGGTACTGCTTCCAATCAAATAGTATTTGAAAAGTGGGGCACTCTTGATAACCCGCTTCCGAATCCATTAATTGTTGCGGCTGCAGGTACTGGTACTATGGATGGAATAATTAAATTTAATGGTGTCAGTTATATTACATTTGATGGTATAGACCTTGCAGAAAATCCTGCGAATACAACTACAACAACTCAGATGGAATGGGGTTATGCATTACTTAAGGCAAGCGCTGATTCTGGTTCACAAAATATAACTATTAAGAATTGCAATATAACTTTAAAGAAAACAAATACAAGCAGTGTCGGGATTTATTCTGCTAACCATACGATTTCTTCAACTTCTTCATTGACGATAACCTCATTCTCAGGTACTAATTCAAGCAATAAATTCTATAACAACTATATTAGTAATTGTTATATTGGAATCTGGGTAGGGGGATTTGCAGATGGATCTCTTCCGTATGCATTTTATGACCACTTTAACCAGATTGGTGTGCAGGGTGGTAATACAATTAGAAACTTTGGCGGTAGTTCAGTTACGACTTATGGTATATATTCAATTTATCAAGACAGTTTATCAATAAGCAACAACGATATCGGTGGTGGAACTGGTACGACAACTACTAACTACGGAATATTTGTATCCATTTGTTACAACTCAAGCATCACAGTATATAATAACACTGTATCAGACACTAATGCAGTTACTACTTCTTCCTCCTATGGTATTGGTCTAAGCAATGCTGGATACAATGGAGTAGATAATACTGTAATTGTTAAGAGAAACACAGTTCAAGGAATGACTACAACCGCTGTAACAAGTGGTATATTATATGGCTATTATTTGTACTATGTGACAAGCATGAATTTTATAGTGGATTCTAACAAATTTATAAATAATAAGTGGGGCGGTACAACACAAACTGCTACCGGTACAATATATGGATTCTATATATATCCATATTCACAACGCCACCCGTGGGAAGTGTAGGCTATGTGACGAACAATTATTTCGCAGGTAATAGGAGAATACAGTCAACATTGGGTTCTGGAACACTTTATGGAATGTATCTGTATTATGGACAGGAGACTTTCAATGTATATAATAATACAATAGAATATGACACTCTTGCAGTTACAACGGGTACTGCTTATTATATGTATGGATATAATTATTATTCAACAACAGTAAATTACTATAACAATGTAATAAGGAATCTATATAAAGGTTTAGGTAGCAGTGGGTTGTTATACTGTGTATATATTTCTAATGCTGCTTCTTCAGGTACATTTAATTATTATAATAATACAGTTGAGAATATATACAGTGATGGATCTGGATCGGTTTATGGTATCTATAATGCTTCAACGGCTGTGAACAAGAACTTTTATGGTAATATAGTAAGGAATATAAGAACAATTGGAAGTGGTGCTGTTTATGGTTATTACTTCTCAGGTGGAACAAATGTAAATATATATAGAAATCTGGTAACAAATTTAAGAACAGGATCAGGTAGTGGTTACGGTATGTATGTATCAAGTGGAACAACAAATAATATTTATAATAACTTTGTTTCAGATATAAGGTCTGACTCTTCAACATCAGCGCCTGCAGATTTTGGAGTATATTTATCCGGTGGTACTACGAATAATTTATATTACAATACAATTTACCTCAATGCACAATCAATGGTAAGCGGCTCAACCTTTGGTACTGCAGCACTGTGGGCATCCACTACACCGACACTTGATTTAAGGAATAACATAATAGTTAATGTTTCCACCCCAGGTGCTACAGGTGGATATACAGTAGCGTATCAAAGAAATAGCACAACTCTTACAACCTATGCAAATACTTCAGATTATAATTTATTCTATGCTGGAACACCAGCTTCCAATAGACTGATATACTATGATGGAACAAATATGGATTCTACATTAGCACTTTATAAAGCGAGAGTTACGCCAAGAGATGCAAATTCAGTAACTCAGAATCCACCGTTTGTAAATGTATCAACGCGACCATATGATTTACATATTGATACCGCACTTGCAACAGTAGCAGAAAGTGGAGGAAATACAGTATCAAGCCCAATAGCAATCACAACTGACTTTGATGGACAACCACGCTATCCGAATCCAGGTTATCCGGTTCATCCACTCTATCCAGCGACTGCACCGGATATAGGAGCAGATGAATTTGGAGGAAAACCGCTTGATATTAATCCGCCTAATATTTCTTATACACCGTTACTGAATACTCCAAGCCTCTCAGCGAGAACTTTGACTGCTACGATAAGTGACCCAAGCGGAGTGCCAACGACCTCTCCCGGATGGCCCATACTTTACTGGAAGATTAATTCTGGTAGTTGGAATGCTGCTGCACCAACAACTGTATCCTATCCACAATACACTTATACATTTGGTGGTGGTGTGGTTCTTGGGGATACAGTATTCTATTATATAGTAGCAAGGGATAATTCAACCCCACCAAATATTGGAGCATATCCGTCATTAGGTGCAGGTGGTTTCACATACGACCCACCAGCGGCAAGTATTCCACCAACAAACCCAAGCAGTTACAGGATTTCTGCTGCTCCGCTTGCTGGAGATTATACGGTTGGATTAACCCTGTTCAATAGCATTGCAGGTAAGAGAATTTACTTTGAAAAGGTTGTTGAAAAAGTGATAAAGGAAGTTCCAGTGGAAGACAACAATGTGGAAGAAGCTTCACCAGGTAAAGGACAGGAGCCGAAAAAAGATGCTACAGAACTTACCTCTCCTTATGCCGGCAATGGAAGGACTAAACTCGTAACTGTTGAACAAGAAAGATGGATACCTATGGAAAATGGAAAGGTTTATGATGGTCCGCTTTATATTAAGAAAGAAGAAAATCCCGCAGTTGATTTACCTGATGGTATAATGGGTGTTTATGCAACGATAACAGCAGCTGTAAATGATTTGAATTTGAGAGGTGTTAGTGCTAACACAAGATTCTTGCTTGTTGATACATCTTATACTACAGGTGAAACATATCCAATTGTTATTAATGTACAGAATATGAATTTACCATCCTCTACCAAGACAGTTACGATTAAACCAAATACAGGTGTAAATGCAACAATAAATGGAAATGCACCTTCAACTCAAATATTTAAAATTCAAACCAGCTATGTTACGATAGATGGTTCCAATACAACAGGCGGAACTACAAGGAACCTGTCTATTATAAATTCAAGCATCACGGCACCACAGGTAATAGTAATTGGTTCAGTCGGAACAACCCCAATTACAAATGTTACAGTAAAGAACTGTATAATTACCAATGGTGTTAATTCAAGTAGTTCTGTTATTGTATCAGACGCTAACGCACCCGGTACCGCAGGCTGGTTTAATAACATAGAAATCATAAATAATAAGATTAACTTAGCATATATTGGAATTTATTCAATCGCGAATGTTGCAACAGGTAATGGAAGCGGTCTGAACATAAGTAATAATGAATTAAATAATACACTTTCTCCTGTAAGACTAGTAAAAATTTATGTACAGGGTGTTGATGGTGTTACAGTTGCAAATAATTTAATTGGAAACGATTCCAATGCAGTTGATGCAAGCAATATTACAGGAATATGGTTTGCTACAGGTACAAAGAACGGTACGATTTCTGGAAACACAATCACAAATCTTGCAGGTTATGGACCTCCACGAGGAATTGCAATTTCTACTGGTGTTGCTAATTCAAATATTTCAATTACAAAGAATACAATTACCGGTATAAGAACAGCTTATTCCTCACCACCATATGGTATTTATGTATTCTCAACGACATCAGGAGTAAGTATAACGAAAAACAAGATTGGAAATATGCTGAACTCTAACACGGGAGGGTATGGTTGTAGAGGAATTAATATAGCGACAACTGTTTCACCATCTAATATAGAAATAATAAATAACTTCGTATGGAATATTGTAGCAACTTCTGATGCTTCAGTTACATACTGGGGTATTGGTATAGCACTTGATGCTTCCATTAGCGGTGTTACAGTTTACTTCAACTCTGTTAACCTGTATGGTTCTTATTCAGGCTACTCATCATCAACTGTACATACTGCATTCTATGCATCTTCAGGAATTACTGCTCTGAATTTAAGAGACAACATATTCGTTAATAAATTTGATAACACGGCAAGCACAACTGATAAGAGCTATTCAATTTACTGTGCAGGAACCAATGCTGCATTTACAGATATTAATTATAACGATTATTATGTATCCGGAACGCCCGGTATACTTGGATACTTAGGTGGTGATAAGACAACATTATCAGACTGGAAACTTGCAACCCTAAAAGACTCCGCAAGTATTTCAGGAGACCCAATATTTGTAAATGATTCTAACCTACATATTGACTCAACTCAGGTGTCACCTGTTGGAAATGCAGGGCAATACATTTCAACTGTTACAGACGATATTGATGACAATCCAAGAAGTACAGTTTCTCCAGATATAGGTGCTGATGAGTTCAACTATTCCTCGCCAATGTTAACATTGAACCTGAAAGTTTATCTTGAAGGATTCTGGAATGGCACAACCCACGTATCAGATACTGCTAAAGTATATATAGCAAATAGCACTTCACCGTATGCGTTCGTTGACTCGCAAAAGGTAGTACTCTCAAGTTCAGGTACGGCTACTATGAACTTTAATAAAGCCTCTGGTAACTATTATATTGTTGTAATGCACAGGAACCACCTTGAAACCTGGAGTAGATTACCACAATCATTTGTTGCCGGTACTCCATTAAGCTACGACTTTACAACTGACTCTGCAAAGGCATATGGCTATAATATGAAAAAAGTTGGAAGTGTATGGGTACTATATGCGGGTGATATAAATCAGGATGGTGCAGTTGATGCTCTTGATGTGGCATTGTTCATACCACAGTATGGTAATTTTGGTTATTTAAGCGGTGACTTAAACGGTGATGGTGCGGTTGATGCTCTTGATGTGGCAATCTTAATAAGTGACTTTGGTATAACGAAATCTGTTCCAACGGTGATGACACCCCCAGATCCAGGACAACGCTCTAGAATAATAGAAGAGATAAGGAAGAAATACGAAACTCCAAAAAGAGAATTTAAACAAAACACAGAATAATAAATAGAATAATTGGAAGATAGCGGAGCTTAATACTCCGCTATCTTTCCACGATATTTTTT
>VSSL01000460.1_pt1 | contig 12210 bp, 8 predicted proteins | sample 4557531 | NCBI WGS metagenome assembly VSSL01 (sample SAMN10986726, study PRJNA523729) | hot springs metagenome | isolation source: hot springs | place: India:Timba, Gujarat | collected 2018-05-31 | reverse complement strand
GGGGGTAAACATCCCACAGGGAGTAAACCTTGCGCCCATCGGCTGTCATCCCGCGCTGGCCACGGATAATTTCGGCGACGAAGTTCACCGGTACCTGCAACAAGCGGGCGTACTCGCGCACCCGCTGCTCATACTCCTCCCCTTCATCGAGCGAGGCATGGGAGATGACCAAGCGCGCTTTCATCCCCAAACGGCGAACGAGCTCAATGGCGTGTTCAATGCCCTTGCGCTGCACTACCCTGGTAGGCTGGAGAATAAACTTTTCGTCGGCCTCCAGCCCCAAGGCGCAACGTAGATCGGCTGCATAGTCATCGGGTGGTGAGGGAGGATGCTCGAAATCCATCACATTGGGCACCAGACGGCTGGAGATGCCTGTGCGCAGGCTGAGTTGGTTCGCCCCCGAAGAATTGATCACCACATGGTGAATGGGGGGCAGATGGGGTGGGAAGGACATGTTTAAATAATCCCACACGCAGTTGACCAAAAAGCGCTTGCGCTCCCAGAAGAAGTCGTGGTGGTGGGCGATGGTGGGGATGTTCGTCTCGGCGATAAATTCGGTGAGGGCAATGCCCAAGGGGAGATTGAGGGGGATGGCCAGAGCATTCTCCACGAGCAACAGCTCAATGTCAAAGCGCCCTACAAAGGCGCGTAGGTGGCCTTTGAGGAAGGCGGTCATCTGGTGGATGCGCTTGGTCAGCTTTGGCGGGCGGGTGCGCTGCCCGAAGGCAGCATTGTAAATGGCTTCGATCTCCGGATGTTTAAAATGCGCCTGCGACACCACATAACTGCGTTCGAGCGGTTGAGAGACCGCGCCGGCAAAATAAAAGCAAGTATGCCCCAGGCGCTCCAAAACCTCCACCCATTTGGCGGTCTCTAAGGTCACGCCATCGGTCTCGTCGAAACGGGTAGAGACCACTCCAATGCGGCGCGAATGCTGGCGATTGGCGAATTTCATGCCTCCTCCCTTTTTTCTCGTTCCATCAGTAGCGTAACAAAGCCGCCACAGGACCAACCACGGGCATCTCTGCTTCCTCCAGAATGTAGACCATCCCAGCCGTGCGCAGGGTGCGCACGGCGGCCAAATCGAGCAGATCGCGCCCTTCAGGGTCGTTCTCCTCTTTCAAGGTCACTTGACCGCTTTCGCCATCGTAGTGCCCCCAAACCTGTGCTCCTTTTGCCAGGAAGAGCGTATCCACTCGCCCTTGGTCGCAAGCCGGCAGCACCTCCTCCAGGCGCACGGCACACTTGCCGCGCTTCCCGCCCAGGGCTGCTTGGAGGGCTTCCAGTTTCTCCTGGCGTTGGCGGTCGAAGAGGGGCTGGACAATCTCCCAAGCCCGCTGATGGAGCAGCTTGGGATGGACATTATCTGGGTTGCCCTCCACTCCCTGGTTTAGAAGATGGGGGTAGGTGTTCGCCTTGCGATAGATAGGATGGAGATAATCTACTGCGGCCAGGACAAGCGGTGCATTTTGCGCCCCCAAGAAGGACATCAACCCTTGGTCCACGAGGTGGAAATAGCGCAGCAGATTGGTCTTCTGGACATCGGACAAGGCGCCATGGCCGTGAAAGATGGCGAAGCGCGAGCCACCGCCCGGGCTAGGCACACTGGAGCGAAATTGGATTTCCTTCTCGAAATCGTCGTACTGCAACGCCTCGTCCAAACTGCGCGGCACCCCTTTTATTTCGACTTCCTCAACGCTGCTGCGCGTGGCCTGGAACAAGCGCACCTGGTTCTGGCTCAGGGCGAGGATGTAGAAGACCCCATCGCCGCTGAGCAAGGGGATGAGCGGCTTCAGATAATAGCGCGGGCCGACCACCACCTGTTGCTCGAAGGCCAACGGCACGGTGAGGGTGCGAAACTCATCGGGGCTGAAGAAGAGCGCCAAGCCGTCGCTGAGGTGCGACCAGAAGCGGCCATCTCCCATCAGAGGCTCTACCGGCGCCAAAAGGCGGGTGATCTCGGCCGGGCGCAGCCCCCGTTCGGCCAATTGGCGTTCGGCCTCTTCCAGCAAGTTCTTCAACACCAAACGGTCGTGCTGCCATTCCTGAGGGGCGAAGCGAATGGGCAGAAAAATCGAAAGGCAGGTTGCTGCCCGCCGTTCGGCCAATTCCATTAGTTGTTCTACGGTCATCCTTGTCATCGCTTTGATCTCCTTCTACCAACAGACTATGGCGCCCCCTCCACCAGCCAAGCCACTCCATAAGGCTCTAGCGTCAAAGGTTGGCCGGCTTGGGGGCGGTAAGTACACCCACTGAGCAGCTCCTGCTGGGGGAGAAAGTCATCCACCCCAACAGCGCGCAGCGCTTGTTGCAGGCTTTCCCAGGTAAGGGTATGCGTTGTCGAACGCACGTTGTGCAAGCAAAGGGCGCGGGCGTTGCCTCCTGGCCGGCGGGCGCAGCGCAGCACGGCAAACAAGGCCGGGCCGCAATCCAGCACTTTTTGTTCGCCGTAGGGATCGAAGGCCGGCGTTCGGCGGCGAGCGCTTAGCAAGCGGCAATATCCCTCATAGATCAGGCGGCGTTCGCCTGGGACAGCCAGTTCTCTTTCCAAGTCCTCGCGCCAGAGCTTCTGGCGGTTGATGGCGCGCTTCTGACCGCTGCTTTGCACTCCCTGCGGCCAGCCCCGCGAGCCGAACAGGCTGTGAAAATATACGCCCGGCACCCCCTGCAAGGCCAGCATGATCGCCTGAGCACACAAGAAGCGCGCCACTCGGATACGCAGATCTTCGTCTTCGTCGGGGTTGCACAGCGCATCGAAGTAATTGATGTTCAGCTCATAAGGCACCTGGCGACCATCGGGGAGAGCCTTGTACGAGACGAAGCCTCCATGCGCCAGGGCGCGCTGCACAAGCACGTCCTCGGCTTGGGGCAAAACGTCGCGAATAGGGTTCAAGCCGATGCCATCATGGGAGGCTAAAAAGTTGAAAAAGGTCACCTCTTGCGAGGGCAGTGTCAATCCTTTCGCCCAACGGGTGAGGGGGCGGCTATCTCCTTCATAGAAAGTGTAGAGGGTCAGCGGGGGCAGCGCGAAGTTATAGACCAGGTGGGCTTCATCGTATCCGTTCCCGAAGTAGGAAAGGTTCTCGGCATGAGGGACGTTCGTCTCGGTGATAAGCAATGTGCCGGGAGCCACCTGGTCTAAGAACCAGCGGAAAAGGCGCACAATGGCGTGAGTCTGCGGCAGATGAATGCAAGGGGTGCCGATCTCCTTCCACAGATAGGCGATGGCATCCAGGCGGATGAGCTGGGCGCCACGCTCGCTGTAGAAACGCAGTAGGTCGAGCATCTCCAGCAGCACCTGGGGGTTGTGGTAGTTCAGATCTATCTGATCGGCGCTGAAGGTCGTCCACACCCGCCGGCGCCCCAAAGCAGTCTCAAATTCGGTGAGCAGGGGAGAGGTGCGGGGGCGCACCACCGCCGAGAGGTCTACCTCCCCTTCTACGGTGATGAAGTAGTCACGATAGGGAGGCTGGCCGGCGAGAAAGGCCTGAAACCAGGCGCTCTTCGCCGAGACATGGTTAACCACTGCGTCGAACATCAAGCGGAACGATTCGCCCAAACGGGCGACATCCTCCCAGCCGCCAAAGCGCGGGTCCACCTGGCGGTAGTCCATGACCGCAAATCCGTCATCCGAAGAGTAGGGATAGAAGGGGAGCAGGTGCAGACCGCTGACCACATCGGCCAAGAACTGGCGCGCAAACGCTTCCAAGCTTTGCAAGGGGGTCACCCCTGCTTGGCGCACTTGGTCGGCATAGGTGATCAGGATGGCATCCTGATGGGTGAGAGGAGGGTGCGCTTGCGGCCGGCGCGCTGCTTGCGCCTGAACAACCATTTGCTCCACCGCCCGCCACACTTGGGGAGCACGCCTTGGGCCGTAAATTTGCTTGAGCAGAGAGTAGGTCAGTTCTTCGTTACCTCGAACGCTGCAGATTTGCGCAGGGTCATTATAAATGATTCCCCGGCGAGCGTCAAAGCGAGCCGGTGTGGAGGGCATAGGGGACAGTAGTCCTCCCTGCCGTCCTCATGGAAGGTTGGGAAGTTTAACGGGTAGGGAGATCGGACCGCCTAAAGAGATAAACTCCTCCCTCCTGGTAAATCAAGCGAAAGAGAGCGCTCTGGCGCAGGGCTTGTGGGGATAGCACCCCACCGCGCTGCCCGATATACACATACTGCAGGCCGGCGCTATCCATGAGCGCTGCCAGGCGCGCCGGGTCCTTGCCCTCGTTCAGCACCGCGCGGCATAGGGTTGAGATAGGACGAATGCGCTCCCTTTCGCCTAACCCATAGAGGGCTGGCGGCGGGATCGTTCTGCGGCCGGTGAGAGGTGTGATCCAATACCCCCCATCTTGACCGGCGTAAAGGCCATACCCCCATAGAAAGGGGTTGATAAGGATGGTGGTTTGCTGGGGCAGGTGCGCTTCGATCCAGGCCAAGGCTTGCAGGTCGGCCGAGCGGCTGAGAACCGTCTGGGGGTTGACCAGGGGCAAGGTTGCTCGCGCCCCCTGCCAAGCCAGGGCTGCCACTCCCAACAGGGCCGCAACCTGGTAGGGCCAACGTAACGGATGGGGCAACCTTCTTTTTAGGCTAAGGAACCCATCGGCGACGAAATAGCCGGCCAGTGTCGTGATGGGGAGGAAAAGACTGATCTCAACCGAGGTTTTGTTTATGGTCCCGGCCAAGGGCAGGCGCACCGTCCCTAGGTTGGCGCTCATGAAGAGCAAAGCTACCCAAAGCGCCAATGTGGGCCCGAACCAGCGCAAACGCAGGAGAGCCCAGAATAAGCCCAGCCCGGCCAGGAGAAGCAGTTGCCGGCCAAAGGCTGGGGTGAGGTATCCCCAAGTCAGCGAAGTGAGCGGCTGGGGGAGGGGGGCGGCGTTTAGGGCCGGCGCCAACATAGTGCGGGAAAAGGAGGGCCACCACGGCAAGCTGAAGAGAGCAGCAACCACCGCCACAAGCAGAGGGTAGCCGATCACTTTGGGGAGAGTGACCCACAGGGGGAGGCGGTTAAGCGAGCGAATGGTCTCTGCCACACCCGCCGCCAAGAACCATAAAGCGAGGAAAGCTGCAACGCGGTAATGGGTGAGGAAAAGCCCGGCGCAGGCCAGGCCAGCCAGCAGGGTGAGACCAAGGCGCGGTGCCCCTCTCTCCTGTCTGCCGTAATACACCAGGTACAGGCCGGTCGGCAGAAGTAGCAGGCCGGTCAGTTGTGTGTAGCGTCCCCAACTTGTGTAGTAGGCCGGCATGGGCGAAAGCAGGGAAGCCGCAAACGCCGCAACCAACCCCGCCAGGCGATTGCCGCTGAGGCTGGAGGCAAAGAGATAGACGGCGAAGGTGCTGCACAGAGCGTTGAGCACCTGACCGAGGATGAGCAGGGTTTCGTGCAAGGGCAAGCCGCTCAAACCATGAAAAGCTGCCGCCAGAGCGTGAAAGCCAGGGTGATAGGCTGCCGTTCTGGTTTCCACATACGGCAGGTAGGTCGTTGGCAAACCTCCGCTCTCAACGATGAGACGGGTGAGTAGGGTGTGGTGTACCCCATCCACCCAGGCCGGCGTGACCAAGTCGCGCACCATAACCAGGCGCACCCCCAAAGTGAGTAGGAAGAGCGCGGCGAGAGCCAGGTCATCGAGATGGAGAGAGAGACGAAAACCCTGCCGTATGCAATGGCTGTAGAGAGCCACCAACATGACGAGAAACGTCAGGTACACCCCCCATAGGAGAACTGCGTTCCAACGGGCACCGATGAAACTGCTCCATAGAAGCGCTAAAGGGAGCAAGGCGACGCTCAGCCCCACCGAGAGGGCGGTGGTTTCCCCCCAAGAGGTCGGCCCACAGCGCATCGCACCCACCAACAGGCGCCCTGGCACCCAGAGGAGCAACACCAAGGGCAAGACTAACCACAGGTAAGGCAAGGCACCTTGGAGATCTGCGAGAAGGGCGCGCTCATCGTAATCGTACTTGAGGCGGAAGGCGAGGTCGGCGGGTTGGGGCGCTTCGTTTCGAGAGAACGTTCCTTGGGGATAGGCATCCTCGGCGCGCCCGTAAAGGGCAAGGCGGCCACCTTCTACCCACAGACGCAGCACGTACTGTTGATTGGGTGGGTTATCTTGGGGTGGCCAAGTGACGGTCACCGGGAAGCCTCCGCCGGCAGCCGCTAGGGAATAGCGCCGCCGCACCACGGTTTGCGGATCGCCGGGGTGACGCAGAAGTTCGAGATAAAGATGCCCTGGGGAAGAGGTTTCGCTCTCCAGGGGGCGCAGCCATAGCTGAATGCCGTTCAGTCGCGGCCGGCGCGCCACGAAGGTCTGGGCGGCTACCTCACCGGGGTGCAGTTCGGCGATGACCGCGCCATGATACTCTTGGGAGGCTTCGGGATCGGTAAGGGTAACACAGCCGCTGATCAGGAAGGCGGCCAGTGCGATGAACAGGGTAGTGAAGGCCCTCCTCTTAGGGTTTCGCCGCGGCGGGTTCATAACCGATGGAAGAGCGCAGGTATGCCTCGATGAACCCGTCCAGGTCGCCGTCGAGCACGGCTTGAGCGTTGCCCACCTCGTACTCGGTGCGATGGTCCTTCACCATTTGGTAGGGATGGAGCACGTAGGAGCGAATCTGACTGCCCCACTCGGCCTTGGTATATTCGCCGCGCAATTCGGCCAACTGGCGTTCCTGTTCCTGGCGCTTCAATTCCAAAAGGCGGGCGCGCAACACGCGCAGAGCGTTCTCGCGATTTTGAATCTGGGAGCGCTCGTTTTGACAGGTGACCACGATCCCGGTGGGCAAGTGGGTGATGCGCACTGCAGTGTCGTTCTTCTGCACGTTTTGACCGCCGGCTCCGGCGGAGCGGAACGTGTCAATACGTAGGTCATCGGGGTTGATCACCACGTCGTCCTCTTCCTCTACCTGGGGCAGGACCTCCACCTGGGCGAAGGAGGTGTGACGACGGTGGGCCGCGTCGAAGGGCGAGAGGCGAACCAAGCGATGCACCCCTTTTTCGGCACGTAAGTAACCGTAGGCGTAAGGACCGTTGACTGCCACGGTAACGCTCTTCAGGCCGGCTTCCTCCCCTTCGGTGCTATCCAGAATTTCGGTCTGGTAACCATGCGCTTCGCACCAGCGCAGATACATGCGCAGCAGCATGGCAGCCCAGTCTTGGGCGTCGGTGCCGCCGGCGCCGGCGTTGATGGTAAGCAAAGCGTTATGCTTATCATAGGGCCCGGAAAGCATCATCTTAAGCTCGCGGCGCCTCACCTCGCTTTGCAAAGCCCGCACCTCCGCTTCAAGGTCGGGGCGCAGGCTTTCGTCTTGTAGATTGGCCAACTCCAGGGCATCGTTGAGGCGTTGTTCGAGGGCACGCCAGCCCTCCACCTCGTCACGCAGGGCGGTCAGCCGTTTCATCACCTCTTTCGCCCGTTCCGGCTCGTTCCACAGTTCGGGCGTTTCGGCTTGCTTTTCAAGTTCGGCGAGTTGGGCAAGTTTGGCAGGGTAGTCAAAGACGCACCAATAGGTGCTGGGTCAATTGCTGAAGGTGTTGCAGCTCTTCGATCAGGTCTTGCATGGCGTACTCCTAAGAGACTAAAACTCGGCCAAGATGCCCTCAATGAAAGCATCCGGGTCGAAGGGTTGTAAATCTTGCGGCTGTTCGCCCAGGCCGGCAAACAGGATGGGCAGCCCTAGCTCACGTTGGATGGCGAAGGCCATGCCGCCATGGGCGGAGGAATCCAACTTGGCCAGGATGACCCCTGTCACCTGAACCGCCTCTTTGAAGGCGCGCGCCTGGGCAAGGGCGTTCTGTCCGGTGGTGGCATCCATCACCAACCACACATGATGAGGGGCGCCGGGTAAGGCTTTGCCCACCACGCGATGCACCTTGCGCAGCTCTTCCATGAGATTATAGCGGGTGTGTAACCGTCCGGCGGTATCAATCAGGAGGAGGTCCATTTGGCGGGCGATGGCGGCTTGCACAGCATCGTAGGCCACAGCTGCCGCGTCACCGCCAGCCTGGCCGGCGACGATAGGCAAGTTGAGGCGCTGCGCCCATACCTCCAGCTGGTCCACCGCTGCGGCGCGGAAGGTATCCGCAGCGCCCAGGAGGACGCGTAGGCCTTGGTCGCGGAAGCGCTGTCCCAGTTTGGCGATGCTGGTTGTCTTGCCCGAACCGTTGACACCCACCACCAGGATCACCGTGGGGCGCACCTCGAAGGAGAGCAGCGGAGGAGGATTGAGGTGGCGGCGCAGCTCTTCCCGCAAGGCGGCGCGCAGCTCGCTCGCGCGGGTGATGCCCTCGCGGTCGACGCGCGCTTCGAGGGCGTCGAGCACCCTCTCGGTGGTCTCCACCCCAAGGTCAGCCTGGATGAGCAGCGCCTCCAGGTCATCCCAGGTTTCCGGGGTGATTTCCGAGGCCCCGAGGATGGCCGCAATTTGCCCAAAAGCGGCCTTGCTCGATTTGGCCAATCCGTCCTTCCACTTCGTAAGGAAAGTAGCCATTGAGACTTCTGCCTAGAAAAAACTATTATAAACTATAGGACTTCAACCCAGGGCAACGTCAAGGAGCATCATCAGGGCAAAGCCCATCATCGCCCCAAAGGTGGCTACATCTGTTTTCTTCTCCGCCTGGGCTTCGGGGATCAGCTCCTCGACCACCACGTAGATCATGGCGCCGGCGGCGAAGGATAGGGCGAAGGGCAGCAGCGGGCGGATGAGCAGCACCGCAGCAGCGCCGGCTACGCCGGCCAGTGGCTCCACCACGCCCGAGAGTTGCCCATACCAGAATGCCTTCAGACGGCCAAACCCCTCGCGGCGCAGGGGGACAGCCACAGCGGCTCCCTCTGGGAAGTTCTGCAGGCCAATGCCGATAGCCAGTGCAATGGCTCCGGTGAGCGAGGCGGTGGGCAAATCGGCAGCCACGGCACCAAACGCTACCCCCACCGCCAAGCCTTCGGGGATGTTGTGTAGGGTGATGGCCAGCACCAGCAGCACACTGCGTTGCCAGCTGGTTTTGATACCCTCGGCCTCTTCGATGGGCAGGCGCATGTGTAGGTGAGGCAGCAATTGGTCAATCACCCAGAGGAAGCCTCCGCCCAAGAGGAAACCGATCACCGCCGGCAACCAAGGGGGGAATTGGGTTTCGCGCGACATCTCAATGGCCGGAGCAAGCAGCGACCAGAAACTGGCGGCAATCATCACGCCGGCCGCAAAGCCCAACATGCCATCGAGAATGCGGCGGTCAATGCTCTTGAAGAAGAACACCGCTCCCGCTCCTAAGGCGGTGACAAACCAGGTGAACAACGTGGCCAGCAGCGCTTGGATGACCGGGTTGAGGTCTGCGAACCATTCGATGAACATCGTTTCACCTATTCGCGCAAAGAAGGCCTGGATTCGGAGGAATTATACAGACCATTGCCGAGATGGTCAAATCGCGCAGCAAGGATCACTTTTCGGCGATTGTGGGGCCTGTGGTGAGGTCGTGGGCCACGTTCAAGGAGGGCCGTTCTCGTTCGTGGACGAACACTTGGAACACGAGCAGGGCGAGCAGGGCGTGGAAAGCGCTCGCCAGGAACACTGTGGGGTAGCCGGCCAAATCGGCCAGCCAACCGCCCAAAAAGGGGGCCACAATGTTGGCCGGCGCGATGAGCGTATTCGCCATTCCAATGTAAGCCGGACGTTCGCTTTCCTGCCCAAATTCTAGGCTCATCGCCAGGCCAATCGTCCAGATGGCCACGTTTGCCAGCGCTGCCAAGCCGAACACCAGGTAGAACCAGCCCGGCGACGGCGCCCACCAGGCCAGAAGGGCGCTTAGGGCGGCGGCAGCTAGCCCAACCTCCATCACCCCCTTGCGGCTCCAGCGATCGCCAACCCAACCCATGATCACATTCCCCGCGATTTGAGCGGCCAGCAGCACGCTGGTCATCCCGCCAGCGACTACTTTACTCACCCCATGGACGTTTACTGCGTAGACGGTGTAGAAGGCAAAGCCCATCAGCGCAAACTGGGAGACCATGCGGGCGAAGAGGAACCAACGGAAGTTTCGGTCGCTGCGCAAAATGGCACCCATCCTCTGCCAAAACACCTGGGCTTGAGCGGCCTCCTCGGCAGGGGGTGTTTCTGCCTCGCGAGTCAGGCCTAGGAAGACCCAGGAGACGAGCATGGAAAGAAAGCAGAGGGCGAAGCAGAAAGCGAAGCCCATCCCAGCCGGGTTTTCGTTAAGCAGTATTCCAGCCAGCAAGGCGCTTAGGCTGGCCAGCAAGTTGGCGGCAGCCGCCTGGGCTCCAAAGAACGTGGCACGGCGTTCGCTGGGGATGATCTTACCGATGAGCGACTGCCACGGATTGGCCGTAAGGCCGGCCCCCAACCCCTGCACGATGAGCAAAGCAAAGGTGATCACCAGCGCCGCCTGAGGCGAGGTGTGGGGCAGCAGCGCGGCCACGAAGGCTAAACCCAAGAAAGGCAGGCGCTCTAATGAGGTGAGCGCCATCACCAGGGGTTTGAGGCGCTTTTGGCCGGCCACCCAGCGGGCGGTGAATAGTTGTGGCAGCTGCCAGCCGGCGTTGTGGATGGCCGGGACGAGGCCAATAAGCACGGCGGAGGAGGTGAGCGAACTGACGAAAAGGGGCAACACCGTGACGAAGGAGGAAAACCCCAAGGCAAAGCCGAAGAAGGCGCCATCGAGCAGGTTAACGATGGCGTTGTGTTTGAGGTGTTGATAGACGGCGGCGCGATTCATGGAGGTTGATGGGGAAGGGTGTCTTTTAGGATAGGAGCAAGGTTGGCGTTCAGGGAGGGGGATAACCGGAACGCTTGCGCTCCAGGCGTTGGCGGCGGTGCTCTAGCTCGCGGCGCCAGCGTCGGCGCTCGCTTGGCCGGCAATCTTGCCCCTGTTGGCCGGCTAAAGCATGGAGGGCGGCCTCCGTCCAACGCAGGGCTGTCGCCGCATCCCCTTGGAGGTGTTCATAGTACTTGGCCAGCTCCACAAAGGCCTTTATGTGGCCGTGACGGGCGGCCTCCTCCCAGAGGTAGAGCGCTGAAGCCCAGTTGTCCTGTCGCTTATAGATGAGCGCCAAGCGCTCTAAGGCGTGGAGCAGCACCCGCCGCGGCAAGCGGGCGTAGCGAGCGTCGTCGTGCTCCAAGCCATGGAGGTAGAGGCGGGTGGCCATCTCCGGGTCGTTCAGGTCTTCAAAGAGGCGCCCCAGAGCGATCAGATCAACGCTGTATTGGCGGCCGCGTTCCACGGGGTTCTCCAGCAGGTCGTTCAGGTAGTGGAGCAGAGTGACCAGCGAGAGCACATCCCTGGCGTTATGGTCAATCACCCCCTGCAAGGGCTGAGGATCGCCGCTGTGCAGGTACTCAAAGTAGCGCGCCGGCGCCAACCAACCGGGGGTATCGTCTGCAGGGCGCGGCACGCCCAGGATGTGGGCTTCCAGATAGATGAGAGAGCGCTGCGGCAGACGGTTACGCCACAGACGACGTGCCAGCGGGAGCAGATCGAGGTGGAAATGATCCTGCAGGGGGAAGCGTAGGCCGTGCAGCAGGTAACGGGTGCGCAATAGGGGTAGATCGAAGGTCTTTCCGTTGTAGGTGACGATGACCTCACAAGGCGATAGAAATGACTCAACCGCTGCTAAGAGAGCGGCTTCCTCGCCGGGCTGGCGCAAAAGGAATTGCGCGAGGTGGAATTCCTGGTCCTCAAAACGGCCAACGCTCACCAGAAAGGGATACGTGCCGGCGCCGAGCGAAAGGCCGCTGGTTTCGGTATCTAAGAAAGCGAAAGAGGACCAGGGGAGATCATTCAGGGACGGCCAACCGGCCCAGCGGGCGAGCGCCCGACGTTGGGGTTGCGGCGCGGAGAGTCCCGCTGCATTCAAATGGGCCACAGGGAGGCGCTTCTCAATGACAAACGTCTCCCCAAAAGGCGTAGGGTGAGGGACACCGCCCGCTATCGGCGGGGAGGGAATGCTATGGGGTGACGATGGCGGGAGGGACTCTGCGCCAACCTTGACACCTAAGGCGCGCAGTCGCTCGTGGAGAGAGTTCACGGGGTGATTTTACCAAAAAGGGTTGTGTAGCAGTCTAAGAGAAGGCGAAGGGAACAGCCTTTAGAGAATATCCCCGCAGGTAGTTCCTTGGAGAGATTGAAGGATCGCCTTGAGCAGGGCTTCCGTCTCGCGCTTGCCCCCAAAGGTAGCCGCCTCTGGTGGAGATAATTCGGGCAGACCAAAG
>VSSL01000459.1_pt1 | contig 12219 bp, 9 predicted proteins | sample 4557531 | NCBI WGS metagenome assembly VSSL01 (sample SAMN10986726, study PRJNA523729) | hot springs metagenome | isolation source: hot springs | place: India:Timba, Gujarat | collected 2018-05-31 | reverse complement strand
CTGGAGCTCTAGGCCCGTGACCTCGGAGACCATGCTCACCGAGAGACTCACTGCAAGGCCAGGCATCCATTGCATGCTTCTGAAGGTGCAAGGAGCCATCAAGACAAATGGCGACCACTCCCGGCAAAGCCTCTCCAGGGCCTGGATGTAGGGCAAGGCCTCAGGCTGGGCAGCCCCTTGTGTTTCCAAGACCATGATCACGTCCGGGCTCCCCTGGATCCTTTGGGCCGCCTCAGCAGCCTTGGAGCCTGCCACCAGGGCCACCAGGGGCCTTGCGCTCTTGTCAGCCAGATCCCTGGCCTTGCCCAACAACTCGTGGACAACAACCCGCTCCACGCCCTCCCAGTGCTCAACCCAAACCCATATGCTGTCTTTCTCCATGGGATCCTCTCGGTCTCTTTACTGCTCAGAGAACCTTGGCCTCCTCTTTTAGAAGCCTTATGAGCTCTTTGGCCTTGGAACTTGCGTCTTGGCCCTGTACCAGGCGCACCGGAGGTCTGCCTGCAGGCTGTGCAAACCCTCGCAGAACCCATCTGGAGCGCGGGATGCCATCTTCAGCCGGGCTCACCTTCTCAGGCTGCAGACGCATGCCCTTCATGACCCCCTGATGGTGGGTACCCTGGGCTCGGCCAGACCCTTTTGGGCCGATACCAAAGCAGGCAGATTGCAACGCACCTTGTCCCTGGCTCCCCCCAGGTCCCTTATCACCTCAATGGCCTGACCGTCTTGTTGGATTTCCAATGAGAGAGCAGGACCCAAATATGGAATGCCCAAGAAACCCGCCACCATGGGGCCCACCTGAGCTGCCTCATCGTCTGTTGCCTTTCTTCCGCACAGGATCAGATCAAATTGTTCCTTGCGAAGAGCCTGGGCCAGCAACCAGGAGACCTCCATGGCATCCCTCCAGGACAGCTCGGGTCCCTCCAGATGCAAAGCCCTTTCAGCTCCCATGGCCACAGCCTTCCTCAGGCCCTCCAGGGCAGGCTTGCCTCCGTAGCTAAGGGCCGTGACCGTGGCTGAGTTCATCTTTTCCTTGATTCTCAAGGCCTGCTCCACTGCTATGGCATCAAAGAAATTTAACTCCCACTTCTCTTCCATGCGAAGCCCCGAGCCGCCTTCCAAGAGCTCTATACGAGCTTCGGCATCCGGAACTGTTTTCACCAGAACAAATACTCTCATCAGCCCTCTCCGCTACCTCTGGTTTGATTCAGCATCACCCCATGGCTCATTTGCTTTGCCTCTATGTTTCTTCTCTTGCGGCCAGCCCTTGAAACAGCCCTGGCCTCAGTGAGCGGCTCTTCAGAGCTTCCCCAGGATCTGCCTGCCCAGGAAGTCTTTTAAGATCTCGTGGGTACCCCCTCCGTAGAGCAAGAACCTCGCATCCCTGAAATGCCGCTGGGGAGCATACTCCTGGGCAAAACCGTTGGCTCCGTAGATCCGGGTCACCTCGTCCACCACCTTAAGGCAAACCTCTGTGGCGAACATCTTGGCCATGGCCGCTTCGTTTCTGCTGTCCAGGGCTTGATCCATCCTCCATGCAGCATAATGCACCATGAGCCTAGCTGCCTGGATCTCTGTGGCCATCTCCGCTATCTTGGCTCGTATGAGCTGGTAGGTGCCGATGGGATTACCGAAAGCCACGCGCTTGCGGGCGTACTGAAGCCCCTCATGGAAGGCTGCTCTGGATATTCCCAGAGCCATGGCACCGGTCATGGCGCGCACCTCGTTTAGGATCTCCCCCAGATAGACCATGCCCTTTCCCAACTCATGTCCCAAGAAATTCTCCCCGGGTATGCGCACCCCGTCGAAGACCAGCTCTCCTGTGATGGTACCCCTGCAACCCAGCTTGTGGATCACCTGGCCTGGAGAGAAGCCTGGGCTGCCCTTTTCCACCAAGAAGAAGTTCAGCCCTTTCATGCCAGCCCCTGGCTCTGTGGTGGCCAGCACCGTGGCGAAGTCGCATATGGGCCCGTTGGTTATCCACATCTTGGTGCCCTGAATGACCCAGCCATCGCCTTCTCTGAAGGCCGTGGTGCGTGTAGCAGCCAGATCCGAACCAGACTGATCCTCGGTGAAACAGATGGTGGCTATCTTCTCACCTCTGATGGCAGGCAAAAGGCAACGCTCCTTTATGCTGGGGCTTCCGAACTTGTAAAGGAAATGGGTTCCCATGAGCGCGTTCATGATCACCGACTGGGCAAAGCCCACCGAGCCTCTGGTAAGCTCTTCGTAGAATATCATGCAGCTTACCTTGTCTGCGTTCATTCCCCCCAGCTCCTCTGGGTACCTCAAACCCAGGTATCCAAGCCCGGCGAACTCCTTCCAAAGCTGCCATGGAAACTGGTCTTTCTCGTCTATCTCCTGTGCTGCTGGAACCACCATCTTGTCCACGGCCTCGGCCACGGCCTTCTGGAAGAACTCCTGCTCTTCGGTGAGTCGGAAGTCCATTGCTCCTCCTTGACTGTTCATGGCGCCCAATCATCCATGCAGCCTCCTTGAGACTGCCTGGCATTGAGCTCCTTTCTCAAATCACCCCCATGCTCTTGAGTGCCTGCAACTCCTCACTGGACATCCCGAGCCGCTGTCCATAGTAAAGCTCGTTGTGTTCCCCGAATCGGGGTGGGAAGCTGAGCATGCCCTGGTTCTGGCACAAGAACTGGGTACTGTAAGGCGCAGGCGCCAGCAGGATCTCCACTCCTGTGCGAGGATCCCTGGACCTAAGAAGCCTTTGCTTCACCAGGGGGTCCTCCAGAACCTCCTGGATGGACTGGATCTTGGAAACCGGGACCGTTATGCTCTTGAACATCTCTATGACCTCTTGGGTGCCAAGGCCCTTGAAGATCTCAGCCAGACGACGGTTAAGCCTTTCCACGTCTTTTATCCTGCCCTCGTTTTTCTCGTACGCGGGGTCCTTGAGCCCCTTGAAGGGTTCCAGTTCTGTCATGGATGCCCACTGCCTGTCATTGCCCACAGCTATGTACACGAATCCATCTCTGGTCTCAAAAACCGAAACCGGAGCAAAGAACTCATGGGTGTTGCCCCTTCTGCTTATGTGGCGGCCGAATGAGCCGGTGAGCGTTATGGGGACCGTGAGCCAGGACACTGTGCTTTCGAACATGGAGAGATCTATGCGGGAGCCTCTGCCCGTCTGGGCCCTCAGAAACAGGGCCTTCATTATTAGGCCGTAGCCGTGCTCGCTGGCCCCCATGTCCGGAAGAGGAATGCCCAGCACCTGGGGAAAGCCGTCGGGCTCCCCTGTCAGCTCCATGAGCCCTCCCCTGGCCTGCAGGATGGGATCGTAGGCTGCCTCGTTGGAATCTGGCCCGAATCCGGTTACTCCAAACCAGATGATGTCTTCCTTGATGGAGCGAAGCCTCTGGTAATCTATCCCCAGTTTTGAGTAATTCCTGGGTAGCTGGTTGGTGGCAAAGATGTCTATCTGGAGCTCTCTGATGAGCCTCTCCAGAAGATCCTGACCTTCCTTTGTGCCCAGGTTCAAAGTTATGGCCTTCTTGCCCGCGTTGATACACAGGTAGTAGGTGTTCATGCGCTCCTCGCCGAGCCTGTTCTCACCCACCAGCCTGTTGGGATCCCCGTACACCGGGTGTTCCACCCGGATCACTTCAGCACCCTCCATGGCCAGCCTGTAAGTAAGGTAAGGCAAGACCGTTGCCTGCTCCAGGGATAGCACCTTTATGTTTTCCAGTGTCTCCATGGCCATCTCCCTCTTTACGGGTATTTCTCCCCATGAATCATGGGCTCCTTCCCAAGGAAAAGGACCCCTGACTCCAAGACCCTCCTTCGGCAAAACAGGTGATTCAAGACCCTTGACTATGCACCATTGACTTTGTATACAATGTCCGAACGGCCGGATTATAGGTTGCTCTTGGCACAGTGTCAACGGTCTCCTCTGGCCAAGGAATAGGTTTTTTTTTGAACCAAATGTGAGAGTTTCAGGAACCATGGCAAAAAATAGGGGGGAATCGTGAGGCTTCCCAGATTCAATTACCTTGAACCCAGGGACCTCAAAGAGGCCTTGGAGATGAGGGCTCTGTATGGAGCCCAAAGCGCTGTGCTGGCAGGTGGTACGGATCTGCTGGTCAGGATGAAGCAACGTTTGATGAAGCCATCCTTCCTCATAAGCCTCAAGAATCTCCGAGAGCTGGAGGGGATCCGGCTGGAGAACCAGGAGATGGTGATAGGTGCCAGAACCCCCATCAGGGAGGTGGTGAGATCCCCTTTGGTGCAATCCCACTTTCCTGCTCTGATGGAAGCAATGCAAGCCGTGGGAGCTTACACCATACAGCACGTGCGAGGTACCATCGGGGGCAATCTCTGTCAGGACACAAGATGCCTTTTCTACAATCAGTCGGCATTTTGGCGCTCTGGAAGACAGGCCTGTCACAAGGCGGGCGGCAAGATCTGCTATGCCAGGGAGGGCTCGGACAGGTGCAGATCCACAAACCAGTCAGATGGTGCCACGGCCTTGATGGCATTGCAGGCAAAGGTGGTCCTCAGAAGTACCCAGGGGTTGAGGGTTCTGGGCCTGGAGGAGTTCTTCACCATGAAGGGCGAGGCCCCTTTGGACTTGGCACCCAACGAGATCCTGACAGAAATCAGGCTCCCTCTGGGCCCCTCCCAGGCAAGTAGTGCTTACGAAAGAATCTCCTATCGCTCGGCCATCGACTTTCCGGTGGCCTCTGCAGCAGCATGGATACGTAGCCAGAAGAGAACCATAGAGAAAGCTCGCATAGCGGTGGGGTGCATGGGAAATGCTCCTTTGTTGATTCTGCAGGCAGGAGAACATCTGGAAGGAAGATCTCTGGAAGACAAGCAGGCCCTGGCCAAGGCTGCCCGGGTGGCTATGGATCAGGCTTCTGCCTTTGCAGTGGACAACGTGGGCTCCACTGTTGAGTATAGGGTAGAGATGGTCTGTGTGCTGGTGAAAAGAGCACTTGGCAGGGCCTCGGTCCGCGCTTTGGAGGCCAGCAAGGAGGAGGGTTCATGAGTCGGGTACCCCTCAAGCTAAGGGTAAATGGTGAAGATATGGAACTACTGGTGGAACCCCACTGGACCCTCTTGGAGGTTCTCAGGGAGGAGCTGGATCTCACTGGCACCAAGGAGGGGTGCGGGGAAGGGGTTTGTGGTTCATGTACGGTACTTCTGGATGAAAAGCCGGTGAGGGCCTGCCTGACCCTTGCCCTGGAGGCCCAGGGCTCCAGCGTGACCACTGTGGAAGGTCTGGCTGGTGACAATGGCTTGGACCCGCTGCAGCAGTCTTTCGTGGATCACGGAGCTGTCCAATGCGGGTTTTGTACACCAGGAATGATAATGGCAGCCAAGGCCCTGCTACTGGAGAACCCCTGTCCCCAAGAGCAAGAGATCAGAAAGGCCATATCTGGAAACATCTGCAGATGCACGGGATATGCCAAAATAGTCAAAGCTATCGCAGCTGCGGCCTCAAGAGTAGGGCCCTCTTGGGAGAGCCCCCCAGCAGAAACATCTAAGGAGTCAGCATGAAGGACTATGCCATCATCGGCAAGCCAATGCCCAGGGTGGACACCCCGGCCAAGGTCACCGGGGAGGCCAAGTACACGGCGGATCTTAAGTTCCCCAGGATGCTGGTGGGCAAGGTGCTTCGAAGCCCTCTGGCCCATGCCAGGATACTTTCCATAGACGCATCCAGGGCTCTGGCGCTGCCGGGGGTCAAGGCAGTGGTGACAGGCCAGGATACCTTTGGCGAGAAGTGGGGGGTTTTCCGCTACACTCAGGACCAGTGTTTTCTGCCCATGGACAAGGTGCGCTACTTCGGGGAAGAGGTGGCTGCTGTGGCAGCAGTGGATGAGGACACGGCTCTGGAAGCCCTGGATCTGATTCGGGTGGATTATGAAGAGCTTCCTGCCGTGTTTGATCCCCTTGAGGCAGTGGCGCCAGGGGCCCCCCTCATCCATGATAACTTCCCCCAGAACATCAACATCCATGTGCGCATAGACGTGGGAGAGGTGGAGAAGGGATTCGCTGCCTCCCACCTGGTAAGGGAAGACACCTTCACTGCAGCCGAGGAGTCTTATTTCCAGGGAGAACCTTATGCAGTTGTTGCCAGGTTCGATCTGGAGGGGAATCTGGAGATCTGGATGCCCAATGCCGGACCCCACATGAAGGCCAAGCCTCTGTCCAATGCCCTGAGAATCCCTCTCCACAAGGTGCATGTGCGAAAGATAGCCATAGGCGGAGCATTTGGAGGCCGTTCGGAGATAAGCCCTGCTGACTTCATATGTGCTCTTTTGGCCCAAAAGACCAGAAGGCCGGTCAAGATAGTGTACAGCAGGGAAGAAAACACAGTCTGCACCCGCCAAGGCCATTCCATGATAGCCACCATCAAGACCGGAGTGGACAGCTCCGGAAGGGTTCTTGCCAGAGAGGTGACCTGTTACATGGACGGTGGGGCCTATAGCAGTACAGGGCCCATAGCCACCAGCGTGCCTTTCCTTTGCATGGAACAGGCCTACAAGATGGAAAATGTTCGTTACAATGGCTTTCGCGTGTACACCAACAAGCCCATCCGCGGAATGATAAGAGTCCATGGAAGGGCCTTTGCGTGCGGAGTTGACACCCAACTGGACATGATAGCAGAGGAGCTGGGCTTGGATCCGGTGGATATCAGGCTTATCAATGCCAGAGAGGCAGGAGAATATACCCCTACTCGTTCCTATGTTGCCAGCTGCGCCATGAAAGAGACCATAATTAAGGCAGCCGAGAAGGCCGGTTGGAAGCACAAAAGAGGAAAGCTTCCCAAGTGGAGGGGAATAGGAATAGGCTGCAACTCAGTGCAAACAGGATTTCCCATGGGCATCAGGGGGGGCTCTCAGGCCATAATCAAGTTCAACGAGGACGGAGGAGCTACGGTAATATCGGGTGTGGTGGACAATGGTCAGGGTAATGACAACATGCTCGTGCAGATAGCAGCCGAAGAACTGGGAATCAGGCCTGAGGACATCCAACTGGTCAATGCGGATACAGAGCTTACACCCATTGATCCCGGCGCCTATTCACAGGTCTCCACCTTCATCGGGGGTCAGGCAGTTCGCCTTGCGGCCGCCAATGCCAGAGAGAAACTACTGGAGATCGCCTCCGAGATGCTGGAGGCCAGAGTTGAGGATCTGGTGGCCAGAGACCGAATGATCTTCGTGAAGGGCTCCCCCCAGAAAGGCCTGCCCATTCAGAAGGTCATCCGCACCGGGCTTTCCAAGGGGCGGGTGGTCACAGGAGAAGGTTCCTACTGGCCCAAGGTGGACCCCAAGAGAGAATGGGTTCAAAACCCCTATGGCCAGATGTGCGAGGCATTTTCATTTGGCACAACCATAGCCGAAGTGGAAGTGGACCCCGAAACAGGAAAGGTGAAGGTGCTAGATGTGGTGGCAGCCCAAGATGTGGGCTTTGCCTTGAACCCCCTGGTCCTGGAAGGACAGTTCGAGGGCTCCGTGGCCATGGGGGGGCAGGGGGGAATGCTCACCGAATATCACTTCTGGGACAAAGGGAGGGTCTTGAACCCCACCCAGTTGGAGTACAAGGTTCCCATAGCTCAGGACATGCCAAGGATCCACTGCATAATAGTGGAATCCCACGACCCCAAGGGACCTTACGGGGCCAAGGAGGCAGGGATGTCCATAGCCATGAGCGCAGCCCAGGCATACAGTGCCGCGGTTTGCAATGCCATTGGAGTCTATTTGAAAGACTATCCCTTGACCCCTGACAAGATCCTAAAGGCAATCAAGGAAAAGAAAGGCAATGTCAACAATGGGAGCTGACTTCTTAATATCATAAGCTGAGCCTATCTTGGCCTCACAGGCTTTGATCCGCGTGACTCATCACACTGCTTAGGCTCGGGGAGTTCATCCCCCGAGCCCCGGCAGTCTTTACTCTCCGAACCTTTGGGCCACGTAGTCCAAGGCCTCTTCAATGGCTTGGGCTGCTTGCTCCAGGTCCTGCTCTGTGTGCCTGTAGCATATATAGGAGTGGTGATGGGGCGCCATGAACACGCCCCTTCTGATGAGCTGGGTGTAAAAAGCGTTTCGCTTCTCCCTGTGGGTGCCCCTGCTGTCCCTTTCAAAGGTGATGAAAAACATGGGGGCCACCCCCGAGAGTTCCGCCCCCACCGGATATCTGCCCATGAGTTCCCTTATCCTGCCCAGGAACTTCTCCCCCCTGGCCCAGATCTGCTCCAGGATCTTGTCTCTTTGGAGCACCTCGATGGTCTTTAAGGCAGCCACGTACCCGTCGCTATTGGGGAAGAAGGTGGAAGATATAAAGAGCTTCTCTGCGGCAGCCATCATTATCTCTCTGTTGCCAGTGACCACGCTTATGGCGTAGCCATTGGCCATACCCTTGCCCAGCACAGCCAGATCCGGTTTGACTCCGTAGTATTGCTGGGCGCCCCCCAGAGCCAGTCTGAAGCCCGTGCGCACCTCGTCAAAGATCAGCACCGAGGAGTACCTGTGGGCCAGATCTCTGACCCCCTCCAAGAAGCCTGGCTTGGGTTCTTGCATCTTCTGATGAAGAGGATGGCCAAAAGGGGTCATGATGATGGCAGCAGTCTGTGCTCCATGTTCCCCCATAAGTCTCTCCAGGCCATCTAGGTCATTGTAGTGAAACTCATAGACATCTTCGTACAGTTTCTGGGGTATCCCCCCCTTCATTTCAACACACCAGTCGTGCCAGCCATGGTATCCGCAGCGCATCACCTTTACTCTACCAGTGAATGCTCTGGCAATACGAATGGCTGCAGTTGTGGCATCCGAACCGGTTTTCAGAAAGATGCTCAACTCAGAGCAAGGCACTATTTCTGAGAGCTTCTGGGCCAGATCATTCTGGTACCTTTGGGTCAGGGAAAAGCAAAACCCCTTCTCCCTTATCTGGCGCGCCACTGCCTCATCCACTTCCTCTTCCCTGTAGCCCAGGATGATGGGGCCGTATCCACAAAGGAAATCTATGTATTCATTGCCGTCCACATCAGTGACCCGGCCTCCCTTGCCGTGATCCAGGAAAATGGGATACTCCCCTGGAATGAAGTCACCCGGTCTTCTGGCTCCCAAAACACCCCCGGGAACACAACTCTTTGCTTGCTGGAAAAGCTCCATACTCTTGCTAAGATTGAGCTTCTGGGCCTCTTTCATGGCTGACTCCATAAATTTCATTTGTCTTGGGCCAGGACCCACCAGGAATAGCTTCGAAGGCCATTCTCAGGGATCCTGGTCCAAAAATAGCTTTTGTTTTCAGATGAGGCTATACCTCCAACATGGATGAAATGGTCTCCCTCAGATGAATCCTGGCCCCCCTCTTTATGAATTCGCCTAGGTATTTTCTGGCATCTATACATCCTTCGGGTGCCAGGACTCCTCTTGCCTGTACCTCCCCTGCATGGAGCATCAAGGCCGCTATGGCAGCTGGCAGTCCTGTGCCGGCCGCTGTCCTCCCAACTATGTCCGCAGTGTATGTGACCTCTTTGCCTTGCCTTTCCCCCTTTACTATCACCTTCATGCCCGAAGCTTGGGGACCTTTCTCCCTGTTTTCGGGAATCTTGTTCCACATGCGAAGGGTCAGGTCATAGGGCACCACTTTGAGGCCATTTATATCAACAGGCTCTTTGCTCAGAAAGCCGGTTCGGTTCTGCTCCTTGATGAGCTGGTCCACCCAGGTGGGGATCAGTGCCCCCTTTATGATCACGTTTTTGACACCTGCGATATAGCGTGGAATGGTAAAAGGCTGAGGATGTCCCACATAACTTATGAGACACTCCCCCAGTGGCTCCAAGAAGCGCACCGTTTCTTCGCCTGTGCCCCCAGGCACATGAACCAACTTCCCATCCAGATATTGGGGCACCTCTCCGGTCACCATGTGAAGACTGTGGTCCCAGGCCGCACCCTGGCCCAAATCCGCTATGCTCACCACCCAATAGAGGTGTATCTCCTCGACTCTATCCAACTGATCGGCCAGGTACTTGGCAATCATGTTATTGGTGCCAGGATCTGAGCCCATTCCCGTCAGCACGGTGATGCCTGCTTTCTTGGCAGCCTCGTCTATGTCTGACTGAAAAAGAATTGCCGCAGCCTCGTAGTCGTCGCAGATATCTATGTAACTCACCCTGGCTTCCACAGCAGCCCTGGCCACCGCCACCGCTGTTTTGTAAAAGGGACCTGCACAGTTAATTACAACATCGGCCTCCCCCATGGCCTTGACTAGGGCCTCGTGATCAAACACATTGATCTTTTTTAGCTGCGCCTTGGGATTTTCTCTTAGCTTCTCATGCAACCTGGCTGGATCATCGTTGATATCCCCAAGCACAACCATGCTCACCTGATCCTGCTTCACAAGGGTCCGGGCAGCCGCCTGGCCCATGTCCCCTGCTCCCCCAAGCACCAATGCTCTCATGTTACCCCCTTGTGTGCTGAATTGCTCAGAGATAGCCAGCCCTAAGTAAGAGCCCTTTGCTCTCGAGCCAGCCTTTACAACAAGACTCTAGACCCCCGCCCTTGATGGAGGAATCCTCCCCAAGAATGAAAGTGTATACAAACTCCCGTGAGCGGAATATAACCTGTACAGGGACTCAAGGTCAACAGAAAAGACCCCAGCCGCGGGATCTGAGTTCCAATGCTCATCATTCTCTCCAGGCTGAATCGGGCTTTAGTGTCACCCTTAGGCTTCTATTTTTGAGAGAACTTCGCTGGATCCCCTGCCCGAGCTTGAATATCAGGATGCTTAGAAAAGGGGATTTGAAGGCATGGTCATCAAGCCATCCTTGGCAATGAGACTGGCCAGCCCACCTCACCTGGCAGGCCAGCTCCCCTTGGGTGTCTGAGCCCAGAAATGATTTGAGCGGTGCTGGCTAAGCAGAAGGAAAACACCCACTTGCCTGGATCAATACCACGGGTCAAGCATCCCAGTGGCTTGCACCTTTGATTCTGCTCAAAAACGTTAAGCCATGGCCCCCTCGCAGAGGAGCTTGTCACAAGTAAGGCTTGATCCAGGCCAGCCCTTCCTGCGTGTTTCCCAGGGGTTTGTATTCACAGCCGATCCAGCCCTGGTACCCCGCAGAGTCTATGGCCTTGAAGAGGTTATGGAAGTTGATCTCTCCTGTGCCAGGCTCATTTCTCCCCGGATTGTCGGCTATCTGTATGTGGGAGATTCTCCCTATGTTGGCTCTTATGGTCTTGATGAGATTGCCCTCCATGACCTGCATGTGATACACGTCGTACTGAAGGAACAGGTTGGGATGTCCCACCTCTTGGATGAGATCCAGGGCGTCTGCTGTATGAACCAGATAGAATCCCGGTACATCTTGGCTGTTTAGGGGCTCGATGAGAAGCCGTATGTTGTGCTTTTCCAAAGCCTCTGCAGCGAACCTCAAGTTCTGGACCAGGGTTTCCCGAACCTTCTCGGGTGGCTCATGGGCCGGCTTCAATCCCACCAGGCAGTTGAGCTGCGAACAGCCAAGGGTCAGGGCGTATTCTAAGGCCTTTCCCACTCCATCTTGAAATTCCTTCTCCCTGCCCGGAATGCAGGCTATTCCCCTTTCTCCATGCTCCCAGTCGCCTGCAGGAAGATTGTGGAGAGCCTGTATGAGTCCACTGCCTTTGAGCTTCTCTGCCAGCATCTGCTTTTCCCAGGGGTAGGGAAACAGGTATTCCACTGCCTTGAAGCCTGCTTGGGCAGCCTTCTCGAATCTCTCAAGAAATCCGACTTCATTGAAAAGCATGGTTAAGTTGGCACAGAATCTAGGCATGAATCCCCTCCCTCCCATGATACCAATGCCTTGGAATCCATCATGAGCCATATCTTTGGGCTATGGCCTTGAAGCCCGAGAGAAGCACGTTCACATCAAGGCTGCTCATCACAATTCTCAGCCCTCTCCCAAGCCAACGCTCGGTGAGCGGATCTGGTGCATGCATTCCGAATATCTTGCCATGGGCCTTGGCAGCATCAGCCACCTTGGAGATGGCCTGGTCCAACAGCTCCCCCAGCAGCTCCCCTGGGCATCCCATGGAGATGGCCAAATCATTGGGACCTATGAGAAGAGCATCCAAGCCCTCCACTGCGGCTATGGAGTCTATTTCCCTTATGGCCTGGGCCGTCTCTATCTGAGCTATGGTGATGATCTGCTCATTGGCCTCGGCCATGAAATGAACCGTGGATTCCGCTGCAATACTCTTGTATCCGGTGTGG
>VSSL01000458.1_pt1 | contig 12224 bp, 7 predicted proteins | sample 4557531 | NCBI WGS metagenome assembly VSSL01 (sample SAMN10986726, study PRJNA523729) | hot springs metagenome | isolation source: hot springs | place: India:Timba, Gujarat | collected 2018-05-31 | reverse complement strand
TTTTCGCGGCTACAACACTCTGACCATCCTAGTCAAGAATGGAGCGTTTTTACCTGCCGAACTACAATTGCTACGCAGGTTCGCCGCAGAACGTGCCTTCGATCTCGTCTACACAGCGGACGTTCGAGTCGAAGAGACAAATCGATTCAACGTGTTGCCGCGATCTATTTACTATGAAACCTTCCTGACCTTGCTGAAATCCACGCCTAGGAGAGATTTCTATGCCTCCTATCCGTATCACATTGAGCCGCCCACCGATGATTGTCCGTTCTTTGGGCATTATTTTAAGTGGGCCCAAGCCGGTCAGGTGTGGGCAGAACTCGGCCGCACTTGGCAGCCCTTTGGCGGAGCAGGGTATTTTGTCATCTTAGCCTTGCTGGCTTTGGCAACCTTTTTGGCCGGCGTCTTAATCCTCTTGCCTTTGGCTTGGCTTCCGGCCACCCCTTTGAACCGAGGCTCTCTCCCGCTTGGCCTGATTTTGCTTTATTTTGCTGCCTTGGGTTTTGGTTTCCTATTGGTTGAAATTCCGCTCATCCAACGTTTCATCGTCTATCTGGGGCAGCCGGCCTATGCTATGACGGTGGTTCTGTTCACGCTCCTTCTCTTTTCCGGCATAGGCAGTCGATTGGCCGAGCGATTACCGCTCGGTCCAATGCTTGGACTCCTGACTCTGGGCTTGGGCTTCTTACCTCTTGGCCTAACCAAGTTTTTTGCTATTACTCTAGACTTGCCGTTCCACCTACGCTTGGGGTTGGCTATTCTTGTCCTGGCACCTTTTGGCTTTTTGATGGGGATCCCTTTCCCAGGGGGTTTGAGGTGGCTTGCCTCTACCTATTCTCGTGAGGTATCCACGGAGCAGGGCAAGTTACACCACTCAGGAAGTGTCTTGGGTTGGGTAATCTCATGGGTATGGGGAGTGAATGGCGCCTTTTCAGTGGTCGCTTCGATCTTGGCTGCGCTTATGGCGTTGAGTTTCGGTTTTCGGGTCGTTTTTTGGGGTGGGGCGTTGAGCTATGCCTTGGCATGGATCGTTCTCACGGTTGTACGGTGGCGCGTGCGCGCTCAATACCCTCACCGGTGAATGGTACGAAAGCAACCCCTCCGAGGTTAAAGGCGCGTAATTCCCCATCTTCTCTGACGAATTTCCACAGGGTCTGGTACCATCCTGGAGGCCCAATAGGAATTACCAGCCGGCCTCCCTCGGCCAGCTGTTCGGCGAGGGGTGCAGGAAGGTGATCCGGTGCCGCAGTGACGATAATGGCGTCAAAGGGGGCCGCCTCAGGCCAGCCGTAGTAGCCATCCCCTTGTTTGAGATGAATTTGAGAATAGCCCAGAGATTGCAGGCGTTGGGCGGCGCTCTCGGCCAGCTGGGGCACAATCTCGATAGAATAGACTTCCACTCCTCCGAGTTCGGCGAGCACCGCGGCCTGATACCCGGAGCCGGTGCCGATTTCGAGCACTTTTTCGCCCGGTTTCAATTCCAGCAGTTCGGTCATCCAGGCCACGATATAGGGTTGGGAGATGGTCTGGCCGTAGCCAATGGGCAAGGGGTGATTTTCGTAGGCTTGGGCGAGATATTCGGGGGGGGACAAAACGATGGCGCGGCACGCGCAACATCACTTCGAGCACTTTGGGGTCTTCGACCCCCATAGCTCGAATTTCCTCAACCAAGCGCTGACGTTCTTCTAGGAATTCGTCTATCTCTTGAGTGGTGGACACAGCAGGAGGTGTCGGGAGCGAGGAGGTTCTTCTCATGGCCAGGAGCAAAATCCCAGCCAGGAGAAGAGCCACCAATCCAATCAGTAGAGCCAGTTTGCCGATCCGCATAGTCCAACGCCTCCAGGTGACGGCTTTCGGTTAAGTGATTGGGAGAATATTTCTGTCGTCCACGCACCCTCAGAAGGAGAATGTTATTTGGTTATGAAAAGCAACACCCTGGCCCGGTGGACTTTCGTCCCCACGATGAAAGGTCAGGGTGCCGATATGCGAGGGGTGGGCGATGGGGGTTGAACCCACAACCACCTGATCCACAGTCAGGTGCTCTGCCTTTGAGCTACGCCCACCGTTCTGTAAAATATTCTATCATATCCCGATAACGATGAGTAGTGCATGCCTTTCGGTGCGGGTATGTCTAATCGCCCTAAGCGAGCCGGCGACACCCACGCGGTTAGCATTCCGCGTCCGCCCTGGTTTTATCCCCTTTTCAGCTCCAGCAGAAGCTGCTCCCAATTGATGCTCTGTTGCTCACCGCTACGCAGGTCTTTTAGGGTAATCAGGTTTTGGGAAACCTCATCGGGGCCGATCACCACCGCCCAGCGCATACCCATGCGGTCACCGTATTTGAATTGGCGACTTAGTTTGACCGCTTCGGGATAGACAGCTGTGTTGATGCCAACCTCGCGCAGTCGAGCGGCAATTTGAAAAGCGTGAGTCGTATGTTCCTCATCAAAAAGGGTTACCAGAACCTGAGCAGGGGAATTCCCTAAATCGCTGGGCAGGCAGTTGAATTCCTTGAGCACTAGGCTGATGACCACGTCACCCATGGCAAAGCCGACCGCCGGCAAGGGCTCACCACCGACATCGGCCACGAGGTTGTCGTAACGCCCGCCTCCCAGGATGGCGCGGAATTCCCCGCGAACATCCCAGGCTTCGAACACCACACCGGTGTAGTAATCCAGGCCGCGAATGATGTGAGGGGCGTAGCGCACATAATCCCCCAACCCCAAATCGCTAATCAGGTTAAAAATGGCCTCCATACGTGGCGACTTGCGCCAAAGTTCAAAATTTGCGAGGAGAGCTTTCAAACCCTCTAATTGGGAGGGGGAAAGGCCAATCTCCGCGGCATACTCCTCCCATTCTGCAGGCGGGAGCTTATCACGACGATCAATTAACTTGAAGACTTCTTTGAGTCTCTCGGCGGGAATGGCTAGCTGGCCTAGTTCCGCCTCCATCAATTGGCGGTTGTTGACCAAGATGTTCACCTGAGATGGGGAAAGCCCGGCCTGGCGCAGGAAGGAGGCGGCTATGGCGATCATTTCAGCATCGGCTTGGGGGGAATCGGCGCCAATCAGATCTATATTCCATTGGAAGAATTCGCGCGTCCGACCTTTCTGGGGGCGTTCGTAACGCCAGAAGGGCCCCCACGACCACCATCGCAAGGGAAAGATCAATTGTTTTTGGCGCTGAGCGACCAAACGCGCCAGGCTGGGGGTCAATTCCGGTCGGAGCGTCAGCAATTCTCCGCCGCGATCTGGGAAGACAAAAGCCTGTTCCTTTACCAATTCCTCCCCAGATTTCGCTGCGTAGAGTTCCAACGTTTCCAAGAAAGGGGCATCCCATTCCTGATAACCGAAGGCTTCTGAGACCGTACGCGCGTTTTGGTAGAGGAAGTTGCGCAGCGCCATCTCCGGCGGATAGAAATCACGCGTGCCTTTTACCGCTTGAATAGTCGCTTTCATCATCAATCTTCCGACGATACCCAATTCACAAGGGGAGCTCTTCACAATTAGAATTCTAGCATAGGAAGCGAGATCCGCTCAGCGTAAAATCAACTCCGTCTGGGGTTCGCCAAGAAATACAGCCCCATTTTCGGTGACCAGGACATCCTCTTCGAGGCCGATGTAGCCAAAGCCGGGAACGGCGATTCCCGGTTCGAGGGTATACACATGGCCTGCCTCCACAGGTAAATTGGGAGTATCCCCATAACGTTCCCAGAGAGGGCCGAGCAAACCAGCGCCATCATGGGCTAACCGACCGAGATGGTGACCGGTGCCGTACATGTATTCCGGATAGCCCGCTTGAGTGATCACCTGGCGGGCGACAGCATCCACCTCTTTGCCGGTGACGCCCGGTTTGAGGGCGGCAGCTGCGGCTTGAATGGCGCGCACCACAGTCTCAAAACCGCGTTGTACCTCGGGAGGCGCCTGGTCTTCACCGGGGCGTAAGTAATAAGCCACGCGCTGGATATCGGCGCAGTAGTCGTCCTGGCGCACGCCAAAGTCAATATGCAGCAAATGTCCACGCTGCAGGACGAGATCGGTAGGGGAGACATGGCCGACCGAGGACTCAGGTCCGCAATTGACTGTGGGACAGTGGCTAATTTCCCACGCCGGCTCCACCCCGCGCTGGCGCATCTGGTCATGCATAAAAGCCGCAATTTGGCGTTCGCTCATCCCTGGCTGGGCATAATTGAACACTGCGCGGTAGATATCCAGAGTGGTTTGAACGGCGGTCCGTATGCGTTGGACTTCGCTGGGTGTTTTGCGACCGCGCAGTGCGGCGATGATTTTCTCTGCCGAAATAAGGCGAGAGGCGAACGGGGTATCGCTAAGATAATCTAATAGAGTCATGTAAAGACCGTGGCTCAAACCGTCGGCGAGAACATCGTTTTTGGAATAGTTAATCGCAATTTGGGAAGGGTTCAGTCGCTCCAGGGTTTGACGCAAAGGTTGGCTAATGCCTTGGTGATACTCCACTACTTGCGAGAACGCTCCCACTTTGCGGGCTGTTTCCGCCTCGAAGGCACCCAGGATGATAATGCGCTCCCCTTGGCGGGTGAGTAGGATAGCTGTTTGCCAGGTTAATTCATGACCGTAGATCAATGGTAGCACCGGGTCTCCAGCGGCCGGTGTTTCACGCACGAAAGTCAACCAGGCGTCAATGCCTAGCTCGTTGAGAATGCCGATGGCTTGTTCCACCTTTTCACGCACAATTTGGGACATTTTGTCATTGCTCCTTATGAAATGAATCGTGTAGTCAACAATCCTAATAGAGCTATGGACTAGGGAAGAACCACCTTTTGGTGAAGCGAGCCGGCGCGTTCGCTGAGCACGTGGAGGATCACAGTCTCCCCTGCAGGAGCGCGCAATGTCCACTCGATACGGGCGCGATTATCGGCGTTGCTCTCGGCCCAGGTAGCACTTCCTCGAGTTTGTTGCTGCGCCCTTCCAGGTGACCGATTTCGCATTGTAGGCGTCCATCCACCAAGGTTGCCCCTAAAGGCAACTCTAACTCGGCGCGCACAGGACGCACGGCTTTACGCTTTAGGGTTTGGCGGCTGGTATAGGTGGGTAAAAAGCCCTTGTTTTCGAGGCGCAACTCTAGATGGTAGGTTTGTGGCGCCAAAGGGGTAACTTTCACGTTGTAGAGGCTGAGTTCAGGCAAAAGATCTCCCAGAGCCAGAGCAAAAGGCACATTGCGTTGGATCTCATCCGCCAACAGATCGGGAGGGGGGTTGAACCAAGTAAACATGCGGTTCCATCCGCCGATCTCCAATGGCCCTAATTGGGGATGTTCGAAGGGGTACCAGGGGACATAGGCTTGGTCACCGCCGTGAGCTTCGATAAACTTGAGGATAGTGAGATCGTCCTCGTGGGGGTGTTCACGAAACCATTCGATGAACTTACGCTCTTTGATTCCGGCTGCCTCGGGCAGATCCCAGAGTTCAATGGTGAAGGCAAAGGCGCCGAGGTGATCGAAGATCCAATCGTCAAAAGCACCGGTAGTAACTTGCTTGGGGTGGTATTTAAAGTCGTGGAAGGTTGAGACGCAGCGGTAACCCGTATAGTGGGTACCGATCTCCCCGATCTTTTTATAGACCCACAGGTCCTCAGTTTCCATTTCGTCGTCGGGTTTGGTGCTGTAACAGCGCAAGATAACGCGGCTAAAGGTGTGATAGGTAACGGCAATGTTGATGTTAGGATGACGGGCGATGAAATCCACTACAGCTCGAATCTCTGGCTCGGAAGTGGGGTAAGGGCCGGCACCGGGTTGCTCACCTTCTACACGCCATTCAAAGGGGAAATTACGGTTGAAATCCAAGCCTTCGGGCGGGGGAGCGACCTTGAATGTGAAGCCGTCGAAACGTTCAAGGATGCCTTCGGGCAACAGGCGAAAATACTCCCCACCGTGCTCATGCGGCAGACGTTTCTGAAGCAGGCGGGGGTCGAGTTCACTGACCTTCCAATCGCCCGCCGGATCCTTGAGGCGCATTTGGAGAATGCGGCCGTCGCCATCCACATCTTCTTCATGGAGGCCCTCAGCTTTCTCTTCCCAGGGATAGGGACGAACCCCAGAGCGAATGTATCGCGGACGGTCGGCCAGAGCGAGCGCTGCACCATCAGGGTTGAGACGAGGGACAATATAGTAAACCGTGCGGTCGAGCAAGCGCGTGGCTTGGGCCTCCTTACCGTACCCCTCCAGAAGCGTTTGAGCGAGGCTGAGCAAAACGCTCGTGCCGCAGACCTCCACTGCGTGAATGTTGGCATCGAACCAAACCGCCGGCTTTTCTCGATCGGGGCCGGTAGCTTGGTTGGTAAGAATAAGCAACCATATAGGGCGTTTTTGATAGCTTTCTCCCAACATGGTCACCTGGATCAAGTTGGGGTAGGATTGCTGCCACTGTTGCACCAGGGTTTCAATTTGTTCATTAGTGAAGTATTGGTCTAAAACCATGACGAATCTCTCGGTTGTTAAAGGCTAGGAAGGTTGCGTTTTCCAGCGGATGGGTAGGGTAGCGCCATGAACGGTCACCGGCCATTCTTCGGCGGGTGCGGCATATTCTCCGTCCCAATGATGCAATATCTCGATTGTCTCACCTTTTCGTTCTGGGGTGAATTGGTCGAGGCGCCATTCTCCATAACCATCACCGGCGTCTGTGTAGAGCCAGGAGGGATATGAGCGTGTATCCTCCTCCTGAGGCGAATAGAGGTGAAGATGAATGTGGTCATCCTCATAGAGCGGGAGGATGCTGCCGGCACGCACCAAAACGGGTATGCGCTCTAAGTCGCCTTCTACCTCAACGGTGCCTCCTCCTGAGAAAAGGCGATCGTCCCATAGAGAGTACCAATCTCCCTCAGGAAGGGTGAGGGCGCGCTTGGTTTGGCCGGGGGAGAGGAAGGGGGCTATAAGTAAGCAGTCGCCGAGTAGAAACGCATCATCCACATCCCAAAGAGAGGATTGTCGGGGATCAACCCAAAGGAGAGGGCGCACTAATGGCGCCCCCGAACGGCTTGCTTGCCAAGCGAGAGTGTATAAGTAGGGGAGAAGACGGTATCGCAAGCGAAGATAGTCGCGGATGATGCTGGTGTAAGGTTCGCCGTAGGTCCAAGGCTCACGACGGCGGGTGGTGAGCGCTGAGTGGGTGCGGAAAAAGGGCAGAAAGGTGGCTGTTTGGAACCAGCGCAGGTAAAGCTCTGCGGAGGGGTCACCGCTGAAACCACCGATATCCGGACCCAAATAAGGTTGACCACTTAAACCGCATTGGATCACTTGAACAATGCTTAAACGGAGGGCTTCCCAACTGCTCTCAATATCGCCGCTCCAATTCCAGGCATAGCGTTGGATAGACACCCATCCCGATCGGGTGAGCAGCCAAGGACGCTGCTCCGTTTGAGCTTTGCGCAGGTATTCGTAGGCAGCGCGGTTCATCTGAAGGGCATACAGGTTATGCGCTCGGCGATGGTCTCCCCCTTGACCTTCTAGGGAGTGAGGGAGAGAGTAGGGTAAACGCAATTCACCATCCACTGCAAACGAGGGAGGTTCGTTCATATCGTGCCAAAAACCGGCTATCCCTTGGGCGAGATAGGTGTCGTAAAGACTGCCCCACCAGTGGCGGGTTTCTGGATCGGTGAAGTCGGGGAAGGCGCTCCAACCCGGCCAAACCACACCGCAAAATTCCCTTCCATCGGGGCGATGGAGGAATCTGCCCAGGCGATGCCCTTCCGCATAGACGGCATAGCGGGGGTCCCGTTTGACTCCAGGGTCAACAATGGTAACCAACCGAATACCTTGTTTGTCTAGGTCCCGCGCCAAATTCGGCAAGGAGGGAAAACGCTGTTTATCTACTGTGAAAACCCGGTAGCCCCGCATGTGGTCAATATCAAGATGAATGGCGCTGAGGGGAAGGTTGAGGCGCTGAAAGGTTGTGGCAACCTCTCGTATTTCGGCTTCGCTACGATACCCCCAACGGGATTGATGGTAGCCCAATGCCCAGCGCGGCGGCAAGGGGGGACGTCCTACCAATTCAGTAAAGCGCTCTAGGGCGATGGGCGGTTCTCCTGCGATGAAGTAACCCCGCAGAGGCCCTCCCTCAAAAGAGATGGTTGCCCTTGCCTCGTGGTTGCCTTTAGAGTCAAGTGGGTCAGCCTCAAAAGTGGCGGGGAAGGGATTTTCGTAGAAAAGCAAATAACCTCCCTTGGACTGTAGGCTGAGCAAAATCGGCAGAGGCATATAGATCGGGTCGCGACCAGGCCCATAACTGCCGGCGGGGTCGGTATTCCACAGTCGAAGTTTTGCACAGCGCAGGTTGAAAGGCGCAGTATGTTCCCCCATGCCGTAGAGGCGCTCCTCTTCATGGAGGGCAAAGGATTCTATCCAGGTGGTACCCAAAGGGGAGAATCGAAATAACGGAGGAGAAGCATGCCGCAATAAGAGCCCATCCGAATTACGAAAGAGGAGGGTGCCATCCCGGAGCACAGTAGCCGCCAGGCTTTCGCTGCTCAGCGTGAATTCCTCGCTTTCGGAAGTGAAATCGGCTGTCGAAAGAATCGGTTTCCCCGATGAAAACGACTCGCTTAGGGCGTAGGGCGGGGGAGGAGGCTCTGTTCCCCAGGAATAGCGCACGATATGGGGTGTGAGGAAACACACTTCCAGAACCGTGTGCTCGAAGGTGAAATGGGCGTACCCCTGGTTGAATCCGGCTTCAACGAGGCGACCCATGGTTTGGAAGGGTTGGCGGGCGGCCTGCTTTGCCGCTTTGATTACCGGGTGGTCAAGTCGCCGGCGCTGAAAGGTATAAACGAGAGCGCGCCAAGCGCCGCTCAGGCCATTGGAACTGAGAAAAATGCGAATTTCTTTCAGGGTTACCATTCGTTTGCCAGGAAAGTGAAATCAACGAGCCGTTGGTCCACTTGGAAACGGTAGCGATCGAGAGGTTGAACCGCAGGCTGACTTTGCAAAAAGGCGAGGAGTGCTTGGCGTTCATGGGGGTCGAGCCAAGCTGGTAAATCCGAGGTGGCTCGAAAACCGGCAATGTAGGCCATATCTTGGGTGAGCGTGCTTTGCAATGGATTCATCAAGTTGAAACGCGTACGGAAGAAGGCTACATCGGGGTCAGTGTCTACGAGTGGGCGCAACCAAAGACGATGGAGGCTGGTGCGCAAGGCATTGCGAGTGCCGGGACCACTGAGATCATGAAGGGTCTCGCTGCGCTCTGGGTTATCCCAGTAAGGAGCGACATCAGGACCGATGCGTAAGCCATCGGCCAGCCCTAATGCGGGGAGGATGGGGGCGCCACAAGCAAGCATGTAAGCGTTCCCCGCTGCCTGGCGAATGACTTCCAGCCCTTGGCGGAGCGCTGCCTCTGGGGATACGTTTTCGTGGCGTTGTGCGGGAAGCGCCCCAGCGTAGAGGAAATCCAGTTTCAGATAGGAATACCCCCAAGAGCGTACCGTTTCGATCAACTCGTAGAGCCAATCGTGGACGGCCGGCAGGGTGGTGTCCAGCCCATAGAAACGATCTCCCCAATTGTGGCCGGCGAGAACCGGTTGACCTTGGGAGTCGCGCAGCAACCACTCTGGGTGTTCTTGAAACAATTTGGAAGAAGGAGCTACGGCTAATGGGGCGAGCCACAGACCGGGGGTGAAACCGGCCTTCTGGATTTGCTCGGCGAGCCAGGTCATTCCTTGAGGAAATTTCGCGTTGCTTTGCCAGTCGCCAAGATTTTGCTGCCAGCCATCGTCAATTTGAAAGACATCAAAAGGAAAATCCGTCAGCTCCTGGAGGACATTGAGCAGCAGGTCTTGGCTAATGTCGGTATAGACACTATACCAAGAGCACCAAACGCGGGGCGAAGGGTGCCGCGCTCGTATTCCAAAGCGTTGTCCTAGAAGATGGGCATAGGCGGCAAATACCTTTTGTTCTGGGCCGTAAGCAACGTACCATTCCGAAGGTACACCCGGCATGGCATAGGGGTAATCGCCTCGCAAGAGCAGATTATCAGCGCTCACGTGGCCATCCAGAGCGAGGGCACCAAGCGAGAGGATTTTTTCATCGGTACCACGGGTACCACGCACAGCCCCTACCGCGCTGCCGGCAAAGGGATATTTTTCAAGCAGAACAGGATGGTCTATCATCGGCCAACGCAGGGGCGGCTGGGGTTGTGCCAGGGTGCTGGAGAGGGACACCCAAGTAGTGAGACTCCACGAGTGCCAGCCGTGACGGTAGAAATACCCATTGCCAAAGGGGTGGAATAAGGCAACCGATTGACCTTGGAGGAGATAGCCTTGATCAATGGCTGTCAGGCGTTCCGCATGAACAGCAATTTCAAGTTCACCGAGTTGGATCAATGAGGGCATGGCCAAATTCCTGTAAAAAGGTTTTCAAAGAGCATCCTCTTGCATGGCTTGGGTTGTAAGGCGTTCAATCTCTTCCGGGGAAGCCCCGCGCGCCTTTTCCAGGCGTTCGTAGCGTTTTTGAAATTGGGAGATAGCGTAAGAGGCGAACTCATCCTCGACAAGATCAAACGGCATTGGGTCATATTGATCGAAGATTTCGGCGACGACACCCACGGCAGGGGTGAAGAGCTCGGTGAGGCGTTTCTCAAGAACCGTCCATAGCTGAGGGTACTCCGATACTAAGCGCGAGAGCAAATAGACGCCGTAAGCGATATGTCGCGATTCATCTTGCTTTAGCAAAGCGATGCCCTGACGCACCCCAGGCAGAAGGTTGCGCTTGTCTAATACGGTGAAATAGGCATGATACCCCGTCTCAGCCAGTACTCCTTCAACGATCATGTTATAGGTCACCGAGGCTTCGATTTGAGCGGCGGGAGAAGGGTCGTGGCGTAAACGATGGAGAGCCTGAGGAAGAGCCTGGTAAACAATTTGGCGATAGTTCGGTCCGCTGAAGTGGCTCAGGTCATACGAAACCCCGGCAACCTCATCCAAGAAGCGACGGAAGAAATCGGTATGCTTGGCTTCTTCAAAAAGAAAAGTGGTGAGATACATCTCTTCTTCCAGGCGGCCTTCAGCAGCAATTGCGTGTATAAGGGGTAGGAGGTCAAGAGTGACAGCCTCTTCACCGGCCTGGAACATGCTTGTCAGGTGGAGTAGAAGGGTACGTTCGGTCTCGTTGAGCGAAGCCCAATCCCGGCGGTCTTGGGTGAAATCAATATCGCTTGGGTTCCAAACCCCTAACCGTTTGGCTTTTTCAAAGAGCCGCATTGGGGTGGAGTTGCGGCGCAGCCGCGAGTGGTTGTGACAAATGAATGGTGCATTTCCATGGCAGGTTCCTGCAACTAAGGGTTAAGCAATAAGGATGTCTAATCCACAAAATAACTGGCGCAAGCCTCATCAATCAATTCAGGCGTCATTCGTGGCGCACTGCCCTCATATTCACAAATGGCGCGAATGATGCGCAAGATGTCGCGCGGGTGGACTGCCTGCAGAGAACGGCCGCTTTGGCGATACCATTTCTGCAAGAGGTAGAGAAAGGCATCGCGGTCGAAAGGGACCTCGAGCTCTTTAGCAGTGCGGGTGAAGATCTGATAGAAGCGTTTTTCGTCCGGAGGACGGACGGCGACCTTCATCTGAATGCGGCGCAGAAATGCGTCATCCACAAGTTGATGAGGGTCAAGATTGGTGCTGAAAACGGTGAGCTGGCGGAAGGGCACCACGATCGTTTGACCGCTTTGAAGGCGCAGAAAGTCTATGCCGCTTTCGAGGGGTACAATCCAGCGGTTGAGCAGGTCGCGCACAGTCACTTGTTGACGTCCGAAATCGTCAATGAGAAACATACCCCCGTTCGCTTTAAGTTGCAGAGGGGCCTCGTAGAACTTGGCAATGGGATCGAAGCGCAGATCAAGGGCGTCCATTTTCAGCTCGCCGCCGGTGGCGACAGCCGGGCGCTCGATAAGTGCCCACCGTTGGTCGAAACGCCCCAAATTGGCCGTGCGTATTTTCTCCGCCGGCACTTGGTGGTGGACAAGCCGATCGTGAATTTGGATAATCTGCCCTCCAGCGGTGAGTGCATAGGGGATGAATATGGGATCGGTGCCGGCGAGCAACTTGCCAATGGCGAGGGCGATGGTGGTCTTACCATTCCCCGGTGGCCCATAGAGAAAAAGCGAACGCCCGCCATTGATAGCAGGGCCGATTGCTCTATGGAAATTCGGCGGCAGGACAAGATGGCTGAGAGCAGATTGTACCTGTTCGCCGCTGATTTTT
>VSSL01000457.1_pt1 | contig 12247 bp, 9 predicted proteins | sample 4557531 | NCBI WGS metagenome assembly VSSL01 (sample SAMN10986726, study PRJNA523729) | hot springs metagenome | isolation source: hot springs | place: India:Timba, Gujarat | collected 2018-05-31 | reverse complement strand
TAGAGGATATTGGTTGATGAGTTTGATTAACAGTTGCTGTGGATTACTGTGTATTAGCATATATAAAAACTGAGTATAATATCCCTTATACTCAGTTTAGATACATAAAGAAAAGAGTAGTATAGTTTTGTGGATGGCCGAGAGATCGTCTCATTAGTCAGTTAGTTATGAAATGAATATTGAGATTATATGAGCGTTAATCCAGTGAAATACTGAAATCCTTTATATACAGTTTAAATTTCCTCTAGTACTTAAATATATATATTTGATTATTGTTGTTCATTTAATTTATCTACGAATAAAGCAAATATCCTCAACTATTTTTGTGATGTTAATCACATAATTAAGAAATAAGATAAATACAATTAGAATGTATTAGAATGTATGAATATTAATATGTATAAGCATAAATCAATATAAAAAGAAAAAACGAGATTATCATTATGACAATCTCGTTTCTTATAATATTACCTATCTCGGTAATCCATACAATCTATGTAATCTATCAAGAGTGCTAATAGCTACTATATGTTCACCTACTTTATCGCATTCTTTATATACTTCACCTATGTCCGTTTTCATTTGTTGCATAATTTCTGACAGGTTTACATTTGATCCGTTTTTATTCTGCTGTGTAGAGAAGTCCTTCGCTTTTTGAAGTGCAGTTCTTATTCCTGTATATGCACTCAGCATCTGCGTTGCCTGCTCTAATGCCTCCGGGTTCTTTGTTTGTTTGATAAGTGCATTTAAGTCGTTGATTCTTGTGTTAAGAGTCGCCATCACCGCATCAAGTTGTTTTCCATTTAATCCTAACCCTCGTATTACACCTACAGCTTTACTAAATTTTGCAACTGTATCAGGATTTTGCATTGCTCCTATAGTAGTTGATAATTTATTCATAAATCTAGATATAGTAGATAATGCTACACCGGGACCAGAAAGATCCAAAGGAGTTGCTACTGGATCTTCCAAAGTCTTGTCCATTCGCCCGATCAGCTCACGTAATAAAGCAGATATTGACATTTTATTTCCTTCTGGTCCTGGTATTCCTAACATTGCAAACATCTGATCCTCAGTAGTACTAGTACGAACGAGCATGCCCATCATTCTTTTCATTTCTAAAAATTCACCGAAGTCCATTTGCAATAGTGCCCCAATTCCTTCCATTTGGAATATTGATTTTATATCGTCTTCTATAAATGTACGGAATCTATCAATGTCAATGACTGCGTCAGGCCTAAATAAGTTTGTTATTCTTTCTATTATACGCCCAAGCAGAGATCTCTTTGGAGGTCGGTTTTGTTCTAATACTTTTATTCCCCCTTCAAGTCCTTGATATATATCAGTTATACTTCTTACCTGCGGATAACCACCTTTTCCTACTTGTTCTATTGTCTCATCCAGGTCGTACAGTCTATCTGCAACCACCGCCGCATATACACGTTGTTCTGTTGAATTTAATCCTCGTATTCGTTCTATTAAATTTGGTAATTCTTCGAAAGAAAATCCTGATTGATTTCCGCCCATTTGTTCTCTTTGTATTTTAATTACGTTTAGCTGTCCCTTTAGACGATCCATCGCTCTCTCAAAACCAATCATGTCGGTTAGACTACCTGTCACAACTCTTCGTATTTGACTAAATACTTCCTCCACTCCCTGATATGGAAGTCCTGCTAATCGCGTTAATCTTGATGCTTCTGTTCCTGTATTAATAGGGCCAAACTGTTCTTGGAGTTTTCCCAAACCTTCTAAATGACTTAATACAGCATTCAAGAATTGTTCTGTACGTTTAAAGTGACCTGTAGGGTTTCCTGGTCTTTCCGTAGCCGGCGCCCCAACTTGTGTATCTGGTGTAGACGGATTCACTACTGATCCACCATCCCTGGTCTCCGGACCGTTCGTTCCCGATGGGCCTGCTTCGTTACCACGTCGCAACGTTTTGTCCCTGAGGTGGTTGGGTTTGTCTGGGCTCCGCTTGATCTGGACTTTGAGTCCCTGGACCTTCGGTAGTTGTATCTGTTATTTCTATTTCGTTTTTTCCAAATGAATGTCAATACTTAGTTACTATAAGATAGGAATCTTGTATTTGTGTTCTTATGTTCTATTGTATCTTAGCAAATTAAATTTTAAAATTATATTTAGACTTCAAGTACTTGCTCTATTTTGGGCACATGAGATTATATATCGGGATCATAGGTAGTGAGTACATTAACCATGGAAATCTTTTTATCATCGGAGTAGCAAGGAACTCCACCTTGTATTTTCACCTTATGATCTATACACTGACAAAATCAAGCAGGGTAGTACGATGGTATTAGTCTTTCCATATTGTATAGTTATACAACCTTTATAATCATAATTTACATATATTACTAGGTAATTAGTCATCTGTCTTTTTTAAGGCTTTACTTTGTCTAATAAACCAAAATCTATTATATTATTAAAAGCAGTTAACTCCTATGTACCAACTTCCTTATAAAGAAGATTTTTTATTAGAGTTACAAAATAATAATTATAGTCTTGAGACCGTGTATAATTATCGTCGTGACTTGAGTGTATTTGAGGCTTTTATGAATATTTATAATGTTGATTTTAATGGGCTTTCAAAGCGATGGATTACTTATTATAAAGGTTTTTTACGTTCGCCCGATTATTTAGAAAGAATAGTTAAATGGTGGCATGGCAATAAACATAAACTAGATGAATACGAACGAGAATTGTTAGAACCAATTTATGAATCCTTTTCTATTCAGCATTCTTCACGTGAAAAACATGAGAGTCTAGCACCAAAAAGTGTTAATCGCATGCTTTCGGCCTTAAGGACATATTTGAAATATTTAGTTGACTTTGATCTGATTGAGAAAATGCCTATTACATCAGATAGTATTAAATTAATAAAACTCGAAAGAAAAAAATCCCAAGTAGCGGATCTAGATGATCTAATAAGAATAATGGAATTTCCCAGTGAATACGAAAAAAATCCCATTGTTGCAAAAAGGAATCGTGCTATTTTAGAGTTATTATTCTCAAGCGGATTACGTATTTCAGAATTAGTAAAACTAAATCGTCATGATCTCAATGATGAAGGAAAAATCTATATCCAGGGTAAAGGCAAAAAACAACGCTTTATCTACATTACCCCTAGAGCAATGTATCACATTCAAGAGTATTTGAAAGCTCGTGGTGATGATAATAACGAGGCCTTGTTTGTACCTACTAGAGGTGGCAGAAATGGTACTAAAGGTAAACGTATATCTACGAATTATATTCAAGATAAAATAGCCCATTATCGTAAGTTGCTTGGTATAGTAGTACCTACGACGGCTCACTCATTTAGACATGGATTTGCTACCTATCTTGTCGAACGTGGTGCTAGTCCAGCCGCTATACAAATATTGCTAGGACATGAAAGTCTACACACAACAGATAAATATGTACATGCTAGTGATAAATTTGCCGAGGAAACACATAGGAGATACCATCCACTTTATGTACCAGATAATGACTCATCAGAACAATCAAAATAACTGCTCAATATGATTTTGCGAAAATAGCTCGGTATTTGGCAGGTTTGCCACTTATAACACAGTTCCCTGTTATATTGGACTGCATATCAAAAGGTATACAGCGAATTGTGGCTTTAGTTTCTTCTTTGACTCTAGCTTCCGAAACATCTTCTCCATCCCATAAAGCTAAAGCAAAACCGTTGCGATTTTCAACCACATCTTTTAGTTCCTCGTAGCTATGAACTTCGTGAATATTGTTGTACAAAAACTTTTTTGATTTATCAAATAAATTCTGTTGTATCGAGTCTAGTGTAGCAGGAATAGCATCTTTGATATCTTCAAACCTTACATGGCTCTTTTCAAGAGTATCACGCCTGACAACGACAACGTTTCCTGTCTGTACATCTTTTGGCCCAATTTCTATACGAATTGGAACGCCTTTTTTCTCCCATTCGAAAAATTTTTCACCGATGGTCAAAGAATCTCTTGTATCTATTTTTGCCGTAATATTAGATTTTGATAGATGTTTATAGATTTCTTCCGCTTTATTGAAAACTAATGTTTTTTCTTCATCATTTTTCCATATGGGTACAATGACTACTTGCAAAGGTGCAATTTTGGGTGGTAATACTAGACCATTATCGTCACTATGCACCATAATTAAAGCTCCTATAATTCTTGTTGATAGGCCCCAGCTAGTTTGCCATACGTATTTTAATTTCCCGTCCTTATCCTGAAATTGAATATTAAATGCTTTTGCAAAATTATCGCCAAGATGATGTGAAGTACATGCTTGTAATGCTTTACCATCCTGCATCATAGCTTCTAATGTGTATGTAGTATGAGCCCCAGCAAATTTTTCGGATTCTGATTTTTTCCCTGGTATTGTAGCAATTGCAAGAAAGTCTTCTATTAGGGTTTTATAGACATTTAACATTTTTATTGCATGCTGGTCAGCTTCTTCCATTGTAGAGTGGGCTGTATGTCCCTCTTGCCATAAAAATTCTGCAGTACGCAGAAAAGGTCTTGTTCGTAATTCCCAGCGGACTACATTTGCCCATTGGTTAATAAGTAGAGGTAGATCTCTATATGATTTGATCCATCGAGAATAAGAATCATAAATTATTGTTTCAGACGTTGGTCTAATAAGTAATTCTTCCTCAAGTTTTGCTTCTGGATCTACTTCTAATTTACGACTAGTAGGGCTAAATTTAAGACGGTGATAACTGACTACTGCAGATTCTTTTGCAAATCCTTCTACATGTTCTGCTTCCTTATCAAAAAAAGACTTTGGAATAAAAATGGGGAAGTAAGCATTTACGTGGCCAGTAGCTTTAATCATTGCATCAAGATGTTTTTGGATATTTTCCCAGATTGCATAACCCCATGGCTTGATAATCATACAGCCCCTTACAGATGAGTTTTCTGCAAGATCTGCAGCTTCTACAACATCTAAATACCATTGAGAATAATCTTCTGATTTTTTGGTTATACGCTTCTGAATTGACATAATTGCAACTATGCAAGATATTACAAAACTCTTTTAAAAAAGACAATTTACGACAAAACTTAATTTTATATTGTGTTCATGATATTATTACAAGTGATGGTGACTGTAGCTCAGTTGGTTAGAGCGCAGCTCTGTGGAAGCTGATGTCGCGGGTTCGAGTCCCGTCAGTCACCCCACTCTGCTTTTAGAATCCTTTTCGGATCAAATTCCTGTAGATTTTTACAATTACTCTTATGGATTTTCAAACCATCTCTTAGTGTGACAATTCCAACAATAGTATCATCAATCGTTGGATTACAGCATTTTGCTATTGTAAAGTCTAATCCTGTAACGCCTTCGACTTTTACTTTTTTTATTGTCTTTGTTGTTGTTTGTGCTGGTTCGTGTATTTGTTGAAGGGTACTATGTTGTAGATGGAGTCTTTTGAGGGCAAGCTTGAGAATGTTTTTCTTATCTAATTGGTTTTGTGCGAGCTTGATATATAGATTGTCGATTTCTTTGATATTAAGCTCATTTAAGACATAGTTAATGATTGTCGAATCTAGATTTAACCAATCAATTTTGATTTTTTCTTGAAAATACTTGGATAGTATTTCTTTCCCTTGTTGGATATTAGCTTCATTATCAAATATTGCAGCATATTTGCGAATTTTACTTTTTGTTTTAGCAAGAAATGCATGATTGATCCATTCAAGCGGAGGTCTTTTATCTTTTTTAGATGTGATTATCTCGACTATGTCACCATTCTGTAATTCGGTATCTATGTCCACAATTTTTCCATTAATCTTTGCACCAATATATCTGTTGCCTATTTGGCTGTGTATCACATATGCAAAATCTAAGGGCTTAGAACCTTTTGGTAAATCAACAATTTTACCTTTTGGAGTTATGACAAAAACCCTATTGTCAAAGAGGTTTAAACTATAATCTTTAGTATTTTCTGTCCATTTAACAAGATTTTTAACCCAGGAGTATTCATTAGATGGTTTAGCATACTTACTACCACTGAGTTTATATGCAATATGTGAAGCTGGGCCAAATTCATTGTATTCGTGCATTTGGAGAGTTTTTATTTGGATTTCGCAATATTGGTTTTTAAATTTCACTACAGTATGGATTGATTGGTAATTGTTAGGTTTAGGTTTTGCAATGTAATCAGAAAAGTCCTTCTCAGAATAACTAAAATGACCATGAACTAATCCTAATACTTGATAACAATCGATTTTATTATTAGAGTTTAGGACTATGGATACAGCTATATAGTCTTTGATTTTAGTTACATCAAATTCTTCCAGTCTTTCTCCTTCTTTGAGTTTACGAAGGATTTTTTTGTAAATAGAATAGTATGATTTCGCACGGCCAAATACTTTGAAATCCTTAAAGTTATTGCTGATCAAAAGTTTCTCTAATGTGTCTATCAGATCTTTAGTTATATTAGAGGCAAAATCGGTATATCTCTTCACTAGCATTTCAACAGTTTTATATTGTTCGGGTTCTAGTACTTTGAAAGCTAGATCTTCCAACTCTCTTTTAAATTTACCTATCCGGATATATTCAGCGAGCGGTACATATAGTTCTAGTGTTTCTCTTGCATAGGTGATCTGTTTATCTGGGGGCAGGGCTTCTATTGTTCGCATATTATGGAGTCTATCTGCTAATTTGATTAGCAGGACTCGAATATCCTTTGAGGATGCGATAATAAACTTCTTGAGATTCTCTATTTCTGAATATCTCTGTAGCGAATTATGCGTCAGTGAAGCTACTTTTGTGACACCCTCTACTAAGTTAGCTACCTTTTCATTATACTCCCGACTCAGTTCATCGTAAGATACATTACAGTCTTCTATAGTATCATGTAGTAGTGCTGCAATTACGGTGTCTGTATCCAATCGTAGATTAGCTATTTCGTATGCTACAGTGAATGGATGGATAATATAGGGCTCCCCTGATTTGCGTACTTGGTTAGCATGTAATCGTTCCGCATACTCCAAAGCTTTTAATATTTGTTCTGAGGATGGGTATTGGGTTAAGGTTTCTAGAAGATTTTTTTTGACTGTTTCGTACTGGTTTGTCATATTCTATAAATTCTAGAAATGCTATTGATTTATTAAGATATATTTAGATCTAGCATTAAATTCTATCACGTTTATCCCATGGTAATATATTTTTTACATTCGACGCAGACATCTTAGCGATCTTTATAAAAAGAAAGTATCAAGTAATATTGGCATGTTTTATGTTTATAATAAAGATAGTTCTGACTCAATGTATATATATTGTATTCATTATTGGATATTAAATTTACTCTCTTTTCTTTTTAATATGCTAAATGTAGTTGCTAACAAGTATTTAGTTGGTGCCATTGATTTACTATAATGCTTGGGGAAAATTTATTATGTGGTTTGCTTATTTAGTACTAGCGATTTTATTTTTGGTTTTACATCGTTACTTCAATAAGAATTTACTAAACAAAACAACTTTTACTCCTGGTGGTATTGTGTTTCTATTTTATAGCACCGGTTTAGTGATTCTTCTTATATTAGGGTTAATACAGGGGTTTCAGTTTGGTCAATTTGCTGATGTTTTTGTAAATGTATTGATTGCTGGCTTTTGTCATGCGTTGGTAAGTATCCTATTAACTTATGCTTATAAGCAAGATGACTTATCTAATGTTGTTGTGATGATTGGGACTTCACCTTTATTTACCGTCATTACATCTTGGTTGTTTCTTGGGCAAGGTTTATCAGTGAACCAAGCCGTCGGTATTGCGATTTTACTTATTGGTGTAGTAATAATTTCTTTTGAAAGTAGGAAAAATTGGCATTTTTCTAAAGGTGTTATATTAGGGTTATTTGCAGCTATCATATCTGGATTTAATTTGACCAATGATGCTTATGTAATGTATAGTGGCAGTGATATCATCACTTATATATTTTTGATTTTCTTCATCTCTACTCTTGTATCTGTTTTGTTTTTTTATCGTGAATCTAAGCAATTATTACTTCATGTGAACCTGATTGATTGGTTACAGATTATCTTCATGACAGTGTTTTTCTTAGGACATGTTTTTCTTGTATTTTTGATAGTATCTTTAGGTACTTGGTTAGTCATAACAGCTCCTTTATTACAATCGGCAACTCCCTTGAGTGTGTTATTTGCTATCGTCTGTTTACACGAGAGGCGTTTTTTAAAAAATAAATTATTGGGGTCTCTATTAACATTTATTGGGTCAGTATTTATATTGTTGTAATGTGAAAGTTACAGACTTTTAAAATTAAAGATAAGATTGTTAAAATTTTTTTAGACTATAAAGTACTCGCATGGATATACTCACATTAAATATTCTTAGATTGAAACTAATCCCCTACTTCGGCAATAAAACTATTTTTCGCCTTATAGAACAATTACCACAACTTCAAATTTCTGATATAGATTGGAAGGATATAGAATATGCTGTCTCCAATAAACAACAGGAAAGCCTAAGAAATCAAAAGAGTCAGATAGAACAGAAGTTGGAGGATTTAATTAATAAATTAGAAAGTAAACAAATCAGCGTTATTAGTTTTTTTGATGCGCGTTATCCTGAAAGCTTAAAAAGTATATTTGACCCTCCAGTTGTATTGTTTATCAGAGGTGAGTGCCAGTATGAGTATAATCTGTCAATATCTGTGGTGGGAACTCGCAAGTACACGAAATATGGTCATGATCAATGTGTTAAGTTTTGCACTAATCTTGCTAGACATGGATTTACTATTGTTTCTGGCCTAGCGTCTGGGATTGATTCAATTGCCCATAAAACAGCTTTAGATAATAATGCAAAATGCATAGGTGTATTAGGTTCTGGTTTTGATTACGTATATCCTAGTACAAATGCAAGACTATATGAAAATATCATTGCTAAGGGAGGATGTTTAATAACAGAGTATCTACCACATCAGGCTCCTGATAAAAGATTTTTTCCAGCGCGGAATCGTTTAATTGCAGGATTATCACGTGGTACTTTAATTGTAGAAGCGGCTTCTAAAAGTGGCTCGCTTATTACAGCTAATTTTGCATTTGAACAAGGGAAATTTGTTTATGCTATTCCAGCAGATATTACTCGATTAAATAGTCAGGGCTGTAATGATTTAATTAAAAGTAATATTGCATCTCTAGTTACTGATCCAGAGGATATTTTGAAAGATTATGGATTTACAAGACAAAAGAATAATACTCAATCACAACACATTGATTCTGTGGATGATTTAAATGAAAATGAAAAAGCAGTTTATGATCTTATTTGTAAAGGACCCTATTCTACAGACGAACTTATAGAGATTTTATCCTGCGATCCATCTCAACTTATGCCTATTATTACCACATTAGAACTAAAAGGATTGATTATGCAAAACGAGTATGATTCGTGGGGTCCTGTGATGCGTTAGTTTTCGCTAACGAGAGTTTATCTTGTTATATTAGATAATAAAAAAGGAAGGTACAAATACCTTCCTTATGTTTTACTGGGAATGCTATGTTTTTAACCTTGCTTATACTCCAGCACTCTTGTACCTCCCCCTTCATTACACATAATAATTCGACCAGGACCTCTTGATTGACTATCTATGTAGAATACTATACTTTTACCGGTACTTTGAGCAGTGCATGAAGTATTAGAGGGGCGTGATAGATAGAAACCTGATGTGAGTTGTACCGGGATCATTCTTGATGTAGAAGGACTAGTTGCCGAGCATACGTAGTAAGTTGTATTACCGTTAGCATTGGATGGAGGATTTGTTACATTACCGACGGGATTTGTACAACTATTTCCACTAGTACTAGTGTATATATTTATATCTTCATTATACTCGGTATAAAACTTGCTTGCAGCAATTCTGATAGAATCCAGCTGTTTCAACCTTTGAGAATCTCTAGAATCCCTTTGTACATTTAAGATTATTGGTATAGAAATAGCTGCGAGTACTCCTATGATCGCAAGTACTACCATCAGCTCTACTAACGAAAAACCTTTTGTAACGTATTTATTGTTTTGTAATTTTGTATTTACCATAGCAGTTAATTACATTTCCATTATAACATTTGTGTTAAGCTTTGCAAGTACCTCCGATGATTATTTATTGTGTTATTACGTTACCTAAACTTATGATTGGCAAATATACAGCTATTGCCAGACCTCCTACAACTACTCCCATTAAAATCAGAATAACAGGTTCCATTAATTTTGTAAGATTATTAACCATATAATCTACTTCTTTCATATATTGAGTTCCAACTTTCAAAATAACCTCATCTAATTTACCTGTTTCCTCACCTACTTTTACCATATGACCTAATAGCTCAGGGAAAGCTTCGCTTGTCAGTAATGGTAGTGATAATGGGATACCTTTTTCTACTTTTTTACGGGCTTCTAGAATGTCTATTTGGAATAGTACATTTGTCATCGAATCAGCTACCAGTTTCAGTGCATCAAGGATAGGGATACCCGCGTTAATCAACATAGATAATGTCATTGCAAACTCTGCTACTTGGGACTTACGAGCAAGTTCACCAAAAATAGGAATTTTTAAAATTAATTTATCAGTTACTAGTCGACCTGAAGGAGTACGACGATAGTAAATTAAGCTTCCTAAAAGAGTAAGTAGGATAAATAATAGTAATATGCCTCCAGGACCTGATGTGAGGAAATTACTAGTATTTATAATTATTTGAGTAGCAAGAGGAAGCTCAGCACCTTGATCAGCATACAGTTTACTCATCTCTGGAACCATAAAAACAAGAAGGGCTACAACAACACCGATAATCGCAATAATTATGATAATAGGGTAAATCAGGGCTCCTTGTACTCTGTTACGGAAGTCTTGTTTTTTTTCAAGGTTGTCCGCTATTCTCTCCATTATTATATCTAATTTCCCCGATTCTTCCCCTGCTTTGATCAAATTTTTTGTTACTGTATCAAATAGTTTTCCTTGCTTTTCCATTGCTTGTGATAGAGGTATTCCCGACTCGACATCTTTTTTTAGGGATTCAACTTTGTGACGAAATTCTAAATTTTTTATCTGATTTAACGCTATACTTAAAGCATCTGTCAGTGGTAATCCTGCATTAAGCATAAATGCAAGTTGCCTTATAAAAACCACTTTTTCTGCAAATGGTATTCCTCCTATGTTGATCTTTTTTAGTTCATCTAAAAACATACCAGCCGGTTTTAGCTCTACGATAGTGAAACCCTTATCTAGTAATATTTCTGAAACTTCATCTATATTATTACCTTCAATTAATCCAGTTCTTATTAAATTTGTTTTATCTACAATTTTATATTTAAATTGTGCCATCTTTATTTTACTTATTGATAATTTAATGCTGCATTAGCATTTTAATTTTGTACTTTAAGCATTTTCATTATTCTTTCCGGTCTAATTGCGTAATTTTGTGCTATGACTGTTGAGATTTTACCTTGTCGTACTAGTTTGACTAAAGATTTTTCCATCAGTACCATACCTGATTCTGCACTTGTTTCAATAACATTATCAATTTGATAAGTCTTGCCTTCTCGAATCAAATTTTGAACAGCTGGTGTTACAATTAATAGCTCGATTGCCGCAGATCTTCCTCCTCCTATAAGTGGTACAAGTCTTTGACTTAAGATACCTTTAAGAGTACCTGCAAGCTGAGTACGTATTTGTTGTTGTTGATGAGGAGGAAATACATCTAAAATACGATCTATGGATTGACTAGCACTGTATGTGTGTAACGTGGAAAATACTAAGTGCCCTGTTTCTGCTAGGGTTATTGCTAATTGTATAGTTTCAAAGTCTCTTAATTCCCCAATTAGAATAACATCAGGATCTTGGCGTAAGGCACTTTTCATGGCAATGTTCCAATCATGAGTATCGGTACCTAGCTCTCTTTGATTGATGATTGCAGTACCTTTGGGGTACACGTATTCGATAGGATCTTCGATAGTTACAATGTGTTTGGGAGATGTTTCATTGATATGTTGAATCATTGCAGCTAGAGTGGTCGATTTGCCTGAGCCTGTAGGCCCTGTAACTAGAAATAAACCTTGTGATAAATTTGCTATATCTAGAAGAATCGCAGGTAGACCTAGATCGTTTATTGATCTAATTTTTGTTGGTATAGGTCTAAATGCCGCAGCTATATTACCTTTTTCAAAATAGACATTAATTCTAAAACGTGCTTTGTCCTCAAATTGATATGATAAGTCTATTTCTTT
>VSSL01000456.1_pt1 | contig 12277 bp, 14 predicted proteins | sample 4557531 | NCBI WGS metagenome assembly VSSL01 (sample SAMN10986726, study PRJNA523729) | hot springs metagenome | isolation source: hot springs | place: India:Timba, Gujarat | collected 2018-05-31 | reverse complement strand
GGGGGGCATCACCTATCCGCTGCTCTCCGACTTTTGGCCGCATGGCCAAGTCGCCCAACGCTACGGGGTATTGCGCCCGGAGGGATTCAGCGAGCGGGCAATTTTCATCGTGGATAAGAGCGGCATTATCTGCCACGTCGCCATCCATGGGCTGGACGAGCAGCCGGATAACGAGGTGCTCTTCCGTCAGCTGGCAGCCATTGAAGGGGTGCCCTTCCCCGCAGAGCGCTTGGTGACGCCGGGCGAATCAGCAGCGCCTATCCCTACACCTGCCATCGCAGAGAGCCCTACTCCCGCGGCGGAGTCGCCCCCCCGTGTGGTGATGTATTGCACCGACTGGTGTCCCGCCTGCCGCCGCGCCCGTGCCTATTTAAAAATCCATAACATCCCCTTTGAAGAGATCAACATCAGCCGCGACCGCGCCGCGGCGGCGCGCGTACGCGCCTGGACCGGCGGCTATGAGACCACTCCCACCTTCGATGTGGGGGGCACAATCGTGGTCAACTTCGATATCGAGCGGTTGAATCGCCTCTTGGGCATTCGCGAGGAGTTCTAAGGGAGGCAACGGGCAGCTTCCACTGGCGACTATCCATGGAAAACCGTTTCCGCATCACTCCCGAAATCAGCCTGGGAGCGGATGAGTTGCATTACACATTCGTCCCCTCACCCGGGCCAGGTGGCCAGAATGTGAACAAGGTGGCCACGACGGTGCAGTTGCGCTTCGACGTGCGCCGTTCACCTTCCTTGCCCGAGGAGGTGCGTGCACGGTTGGAACGTCTGGCCGGCAAACGACTGACCGCCGATGGGGTGTTGATCATCGAAGCAGGGCGCTTTCGCACCCAGGAACGCAACCGCCGAGATGCCCTGGAGCGCCTAGCCGCGCTCATCCGCGAGGCGGCGCAGATCCCCAAGGAACGTCGCCCCACCCGCCCCAGCCATGCTGCGGTGCAAAAAAGGCTCGAAGCCAAACGGCGGCGCGCGGCGCTAAAGCGCTTACGCCAAGGCTATTGGGAGGAATAGCCGCTCTCGAATAACTACTTTCAGCCAGAAGGGGGAAGCGAGAGAACCCTTACTCGCCCTCGCTCAGAAGATAAACGATCAATTCAGCCGGGCCGTGCACGCCGATAGTGAGTGTCATCTCGATGTCTGCGGTGCGCGAGGGACCGCTGATCAGCACCGCCGCCGCGGCCTGGCGCAGCGCGGGCAAGCGTAACGCCTCCGGCAAGCGAGCGAGAATATCCCGCTCATGAAGGATCACGAAATGTAAGGGTGGCAGCAGGGAGGCGGTGAGCGGCCGCCCCGGGCCGCTGGTGAGCACCAGCGTTCCCGATTCGGCTACCGCAGCCAAAGCACCGCTCAGACCGGCCGGCAGGTCGGGGTCGGGGGTGAGATGCACCTGCACACCATTCTGGCGCAACCAAGCCAGCAACCCCTGCGGCAGGTGGGCTTCCTCCCAGGCTTGCACGCGGTCAATTTGGCGAGCGGCCAAATCGTGAAGCAGGCGCGCCTTCAACTCGGCGGCAGAACAGCGCACCCCCACGCCGCCCAAAGCGCTCAGTTCCTCTAGGAACCATTCGCTCAACGGGCGTGGCGCAGAAGATGGCACTCGCTCACCCATGGGGGTAATCTCAGCAGGTATTTCCCTCCGAACGGGGGTCACGGCGGCCAAATTCCGAAAGCGATCGCGAAAGGGCCGCCCGTGCGGCAGGGGGAAGTCCTTGGAATACCCCCACCCGCTGAAGGATGGCAGGCGCACCCAGCGGCTGAAGGGGCTCATCAGCCACCCTACCCCACCCAGCAACCGTTGTGCCAGAGCATAGCGCCAGGGGGAGGCCGCCACCCACGCAAAGAGGTGCAATCCCCAACGCAACCCTTTTGGAACGAGAGAGGAGGAGTCAGATAACGTCGCCCCCCCAGTTCCCTGCGGCGGTCCACTGTGGGGCGCAGCCGGCCCCGGCTGCCCGCACCCGCAGCAGCAGCTTGGGCAGGTCAATATCCACCGGACAGACCTCGCGGCAGGCACCACACAAACTAGAAGCCCGCGCCAGGTGGCCGAACTCCGCCACCCCAAAAAGCCCTGGCGAAACCACCGAGCCGATCGGCCCCGGATAGGGGCTGTAGGCGCCATGTGCACCCTGATAGGCGTGCCCGCCAATCTCGCGGAAGACCGGACAAGCGTTCAAGCAGGCTCCGCAGCGAATGCAATAAAGCGCCTCAGCCAGCGGCGAAGCTCGTAGAGCGCTGCGGCCGTTATCCAACAGGATGAGATGGCGCTCCTGCGGACCATCCACCTCACCAGGACGGCGCGGCCCGTGGATCAGGCTGGTGTACACGCTTAACTTCTGGCCGGTGGCCGAGCGCGGCAACAGGTAGAGCATCAACGCCAGGTCCTCCAAGGTCGGTACCAGCCGCTCGATGCCCATTAGGGCGATATGCCGCGGCGGCAACGTGGTGACCATGCGCCCATTGCCCTCATTGGTCACCAGACAGAGCGTGCCGCTTTCCGCCACGCCGAAGTTCACCCCGGAAAGGCCTACCTCGGCCTCCAGGAAGGTTTGGCGCAACACCTGGCGCGCCAGGCGGGTGAGCACGGCCACATCCTCAGTGTAGGCAACCCCCAATTTCTCCGCAAAAGTTCGCCCCACTTCGCCCCGTCGCAGGTGCACAGCGGGGGTGATGATGTGCGCCGGGGGTTCGCCACGCAGTTGGACGATGTACTCCCCCAAATCGGTCTCCACAGGGCGTATACCGGCAGCTTCCAGCGCTTGGTTTAGGTGGATCTCCTCGCTGACCATGGATTTGGATTTCGCCACCGTTCGTGCTCCCGCGCGTTGTACCAGGTCGAGCACAATCTGCACCGCTTGCTTGGCATCTGCGGCGCGGTGCACAGCGATCCCGTTTGCTTGAACGTTGGCGATGAACTGTTCTAGGTAGCTATCAAGATGGGCAATCGTCTCGGCGCGCACGGCGTGGGCACGTTTACGCAGCAGCTCACGCTCTTGCGGCAGCGATTCAAACGCCGCCTTGAAGGCCTGTTGGCGGCGCTCAGCGTTGGCATCCAAAGCCGCTTGAAGCACCGGGTTGGCGAGGGCGGCGCGAATGCGTTGGCGGAAGGTGACACTCATAAGGGGAAAATCCCAGCGGATGGTATTGGGCTGCAAAGATGGGGGTATTATATAATAAAGAGCAGCCCTGACGAGGAAAGCCATGAAAGCGATGCAACTCCATCGGATCGGTCCCTTTGAGGTCGAAAACCCACCCCTCCAAGAAGTTGACCTCCCTGAACCCACGCCTGGAGAAGGTGAAATCCTATTGCGCGTATCGGCCTGCGGCGTATGCCACACCGAACTCGACGAGATTGAAGGGCGCACGCCACCACCCCGTTTGCCGGTGATCCTGGGACATCAAGTGGTGGGACGGGTGGTAGGGCGCGGTCCAGGGGCAGAGCGCTTCGGTTTGGGCGAACGGCTGGGAGTGGCCTGGATCTACTCCGCCTGTGGCGAGTGTGCTTATTGCCGCCAGGGGCGGGAGAACCTCTGCCCACACTTTAAAGCCACCGGGCGCGATGCCAATGGCGGCTATGCAGAATACCTAACCGTCTCCCAGGATTTCGCTTATCCCATCCCCTCGGCTTTCAGCGACGCTCAGGCGGCACCTCTGCTCTGCGCTGGGGCCATCGGTTACCGTTCGCTACGCCTGTGTGCCTTAGAGGACGGTCAGCGCTTGGGATTGACCGGTTTCGGCGCCTCGGCGCACCTCGTGCTCCAACTGGTCCGTCACCTATACCCCAGTACTCCCGTGTATGTCTTCAGCCGCAACGAGAAGGAGCGCGAGTTCGCCCGTCAATTGGGCGCCGTGTGGGCCGGCGGCATCCGCGACACCGCTCCAGAGCCACTGGACGGTATCATTGACACCACCCCCGCTTGGACTCCCGTGGTAGAAGCGTTGCGCAACTTGGCCCCCGGCGGGCGCTTGGTCATCAACGCCATCCGCAAAGAAGAAGGCGACAAAGCGGCCTTGCTAAACCTCGACTATCCCACCCATCTGTGGCTGGAAAAGAGCGTGGTCAGCGTAGCCAACGTTACCCGCCGCGATGTGAGCGAGTTCCTAGACCTGGCAGCGGCCATCCCCCTGCAACCGGAAGTGCAAGAATACCCACTCAACGAGGCCAACCTGGCCTTAAGCGAGCTCAAACATGGCAAAATTCGGGGAGCCAAGGTGTTACGCATCGCCTAGGAGAGGCACCCCAGCTCGAGGGTGTATCTCCTGGCTGTCCTAAGGAACATGTCTTGCTACAAACGCCCCTCCATCAGCGTGTATCCGAACACTTCGCCAAAAGCGGCGCTCACCTGGTGGGCCACCTCTTCCATCGGGGGCACCTTGGGGAGCAGCTGCGCCAGGCTGGTCACTGCATAGCCTTTCAGGCCGCAGGGGACAATCCCCTCGAAATAGCCCATCTCTGGGTTGACGTTCAAGGCAAAGCCGTGGCGGGTGATACCGTGCGCATCCACTTTGACGCCAATGGCGGCAATCTTGGCCGGCCCTGCGGGGCGTGCTACCCAAGCGCCGCTCAACCCCGCCAGGCGCTGGGCTGGCACGCCGAGCCGCGCCAACGCTAGGATCAACACCATCTCCAGGCGGCGCACATAGCCGACGACATCCGGCGCCGGCGGAGCAACGGCGAGCCCAGCCTGAGCCTTCGGAACAGCCGGCGCAGCGCTCGATCCCTCTGGGAGGGTAACCTGCATCGTTGTCGAAGCCCCACCAGAGGGCAACAGCAGCAATGGATAGCCCACCAACTGCCCCGGCCCGTGATAGGTCACGTCCCCGCCGCGATCCACCCAATAGAGGGCGATACCGCGCCGGGTTAACTCCTCCTCGCCCCACAAGAGATGTTCGCGCTGCCCCCGTCTACCAAAAGTATACGTGTGGGGATGTTCTAAGAGCAGCAGCGCCGGTGGGTGCTGGCCGTGGCGGATCCTCTCGGCCAGGGCGTTTTGCAAATCCCAAGCCTGGGCATAGGGCATCACTCCCAGGCGATAGACCGTGCAAAGGGGCTTCATAGGGAGTAGTATAACACCGCCTCGTCGTCCTTCTCGCAGAGGGTATGGCAGGGTGGGACTTTTCAAAGCCTCACCTTCACCAGGGGCATATCCCTCCCTTTCGCCGTGGGATGGAAAAATTTCCTCGAAGGTGGACAGCTCCCCACATTTCCAGTAAACTACCCTACATTATCACAACACCTGATCCACCCGTGGAGTTCACTATCCGACCTGCTGTCGAGAAAGGGAAAACCTCATGTACACATTTGTTCTCGTTCACGGGGCCTGGCACGATGGAACGGCTTGGGGGGCGGTCATCGAACATTTGGAGAGCAAAGGGCACCGAGCCTTTGGACCCACAATTGCTGGCAATGGCAAGGGCGTTGACAAGAAAGTCACCCACGCCCAGAGCACTCAGTCCATCGTGGATTTCATGGTGCAGAACGATCTCAGAGAGGTGGTTCTCGTCGGTCACAGCTACGGCGGTACGATCCTCTCCAAAGTCGTGGAGCAGATTCCCGAACGCATAAAACGGCTCGTCTTTTGGAACGCTTTCGTGCTCAACGATGGCGAGAGTCTCAACGACAACGCACCGCCGCACTATCGCCAGCTCTTCGACCCGATGGCCAGCGCCTCGCCCGACAACACGGTGATGTTGCCTTTCCCCATCTGGCGTGAGGTGTTCATCAATGACGGCGACCTGGAACTGGCGCGGTGGAGCTACGAGCAGCTATCCCCCCAACCGTACCAGTTCAACGAGAAGTTGGATCTGAAAAAGTTCTACGAGATTATCCGTTCCGGGCGCGTGCCCTGCAGTTACCTAAATTGCACCGAAGACATCGCCCTGCCTCACGGTGAGTGGGCGTGGCACCCCCGCATGTCCAACCGCTTAGGGCTGTTCCGGTTGGTGCAGATGCCGGGCAGCCATGAGGTGATCTTCTCCAACCCCATCGGCCTGGCTGAGAAGATCATCGAGGCGGGGCGCGATTAAGGGAGCCGCCAAACCTGCACCGCCTCTGCGGAGAGCGCGGCCGCCTGCGCCAGAAAAGCTCTCCAGCGGCCTTCGTTGAGCAGGGTGACATCGTCGGCTGACAGAGCGCCCATCCAATAGAGATGGGCGCTGCAGGCCGCGCGACAATCGCTGGCCCCGAAACCTTTGAGCGGCAAAGATACCCCCTCTTGGGCAGCCAAGGCCTGACTCCACACACACTCTAGGGGCAGAGTCTCCGCCCTGGGGAGGGCGACGATGGCTATGGCGCGCGGCACAGCCAGGCGACGCAGATAATCCACATGCCAGCGGGGAGCGTGCTCAGGGGCGCCTCTCAGGTGATGCCCCAGGCGCGCCCGCAAGCCCCCTGGCCCGTAGGCGCTGCCCAGGTACCAATAGAGGCCGGAGGGAAAGTACCCCTGCCCCAATCGCCCTACCTCTATACTCCATCCCTCGCCTAGATGAACCTCGAGCACATAGCTCCCGCCGGCGGAGGGAAGGTCCTGCAGACTTTTGAGGAGACGCACCATCTTCCTACCCCATGGCGGAGGGGAGATTACTGCCTACCCTATCCAGCGATTTCGCGGTCAACCCAACCCGTCCGGCCACATCCACTTGGTGCGCTAGGTAGATGAGTTGCCCGTCCTCAATTTGTTGATGGCGGCGGGCAATCCACGCGGCAAAGCGCTCGGCGTCCAAGTCCGGGTGATCGCGTAGCGCTTGGTGCACGGTTTCGACGATGTAATGCAGGAAGTACGCCTCCTGAGCAGGATACCCTTCAGGGCCGGGGAAGACTACCCAATCCGAGGGGCCGGCAGCCAGAATCTCTGCCCCCAGTTGGTGAAGCAGGTATAACAGTTTTCGCCCGCTGCGGCTTTCGCCGGCCGGCTGCCCCTGAAATGTGCGCTCATCCATCGTGCGATGGTAAAGGTGAATGACTTGCTCGTCGAAAGGGGGATCAATCGGTGGCTCGAAGACGGTCAATCCATCGAAGACGATGGTGAAGTAGAACAAGCCGCCGGCAGGAAGCAGATCCATAAGGGCAGGCAATTGGGTGGGGAGGTCAATCAAATCCAAAAAAGCGTGAGCCACCAGCAAGTCCCATGATTCTCCACAGTTCTGCTCGGCGAGGAAGTCTGCCAAACCCTGGCAGCGCAGGCGTAGGGTCAACTCTTTGCGGGGACCACCGAACCGTCGCTCGCCGGGTAATGTGGCGAGCAAACGCCAGCCGTTCTGCAGCGCCCAATCGGTCACTTGGCGTTCCGCCTCGATCAGCGCCTCGGCGGAATGATCCAGCGCAGTGTATTCGGCGTAGCGCAGCAACCCCCAATCGAAGAGACGTCGGAGCATTGCCGCACTGCCGCAGCCCAGCTCCAAAACGCGCAAGGGCCGCGCACGCCAGGCGCGGGGCAGAGCAGCCTGCAGCGCCTGACACACCCGCAGATTCAGAGCGCGATCGTCCACGCTTTTTTTTGCCTCTAAATAGCGCAGGAAGGAATAGCTTTCCGTCATGGAGGGACACTCTATTCTGCCGAAGGGCGAACCATGGAGGTCAGAAAGGCACGTATACGGGCAGCGCTCTCTTCCCAAGTGGGGTGAGCGCGGTAACGTTCCAAGGCTGCCAGGCTCATGGTCAATAAGCGCCGCCGATCATGATGCAGGCTCAAGATAACTTCCGCGAGAGCCTGGGGGTCTTCAGGGGGCAGCAGCAATCCGTTCACGCCGTGGGTGACGACCTCCGCCGCCCCACCGGCCGTGGTAGCCAGCGCCGGCAAGCCCCAGGCCATGCCCTCCAGATAGACAATGCCGAACCCTTCATAGGAGGAAGGCACGGCCAACACCTGATGGTAGCGCATGACCTCCCGTAGTTCGGTCTCCCCTAAGTAACCGCATAGGCGCACTCGCTCTACCAAGCCGTTACGCCGCACCGCCCGGCGGATGGCTGCGGCGTAACGGCGATCCATCTCTAGATTGCCCACCACGGTCAAAGTGACCGCCTCGGAGGGCAGGCAGCGGCACGCCTCAAGCAGGGTGTGCAGACCCTTGCGCGGGATGACATTGCCCAGGAAAAGTAAGCGCAAGGGGCCGGGTTGGGTACAACGTTGGGCGACCTCGGCTTCCTCCATGGGAGGGAGTGAGGGGTCACGGCCGGGATGGGCAACAACATGCAGCTGCGCCGCGCTGGGTGGGGCAAGAGTGGCTACCGCTTGGCGGGTAGCCTCGCTATTGAAGATGAACCCGTCCACACCGAGCAAATAGCGCCTCTCCACCCAAGCATAGAGGCGATTCTGCCACACAGGGCGGCGCTCGCTGCTGCGCAGGTGATGGACGATGGCGACCAGTGGGTAGGAAACCCGGCCACGCAGACGCCGGTTGAGCCAGAAGAGCGAGGGGTGGTTTAACTCATCTTGAAGCAGGAGGTCTATCTTAGCCGACAAGAGGGTGCGCCACCATGAAGCAGCGAGGTTATCCCCCAGATGATGAAGGTAGGAACGCCACGGTAAGGCAAAGACCTGCACCTCATCCCCGCAGCGCTGCAGGTGCTGAACCAATTCGCGGTCGTAGCGATACCCGCCAGAAACGCTCTCCAAACTGTTGTAGATCACCAGCCCCAGGCGCATCCCGCGACCCAGTGCTTCTCTCAGCTAATCTGCTGCCGCGCGTTCAATGTGATAGGAAGCCCAGGCGATTTGGTTTTCCCACAGGCGCACAGTGAGCGCGCGCACGTTAGGGGCGCGTATATGGGCAGAGAGCGATTGGGCGATAATGCGACAAAAATGTTCCAAACTAGGGTTCAACCCCTGGAATTCGGCTTGTTCGTTGAGCACAGCCTCGCGGTAGTGGTCCACTAGGGCCTCCAGAATGCGCTCAATATCCACAATATCCACCAAATACCCATGCTCGTCCAAACTCTCGCCGTGAAGTTGCAGTTCAATCTGGTAATGGTGGGAATGCAGCTCATTCTCCGCGCCCCAGTCGCCGCCAATGAGGTAGTGGCGGGCAATGAAATCGCGTTTGACAGCCACGGTATACATGGTTCTATCTCCAGGAGGCATCGGGATTCAAGGGTAGGTGAAGAGCACCTGGAGCGCCTCCTCCGGACGCTCTTCGAGCAATCGGTAAGCCTGGGGGGCTTCCTCCAAAGGGAGGCGGTGGGTGACAAAGCGCTCCACCTCCAGGGAAGCCAAAAATCGCCAGGCGAGTTCAAAACGACGCGTTTTATCCCAGCGCCCGCTCAGGGGCGGCGCCAGGCTGCTCACCTGGCTGCTGATCAGAGTGAGGCGGTTGCGGTGGAAACGCCCTCCCAGATCTAGGGTCACCCGGCGACGTCCGTACCAGGAGCCAACCACAATGCGCCCGCTGAAGCCGCTGAGCGCAATCGCCTGGTCCAAAGCCTGGGGAGCGCCGCTTACCTCGAAGCACAGGTCGGCTCCTCGGGGGAGCAGGTCGGCCAGGAGGCGCGGGGTATCTGGAGCAGCAGGGTCGAAAGCCAGAGTCGCCCCACAAGCCAGGGAAAGTCGGCGACGGTGTTCCAACGGTTCAAGGGCGATCAGGATGCCGAGAGGGAAGCGCGCCAGAAGAGTGGTGGTGAGCAGGCCAACGATGCCCTGGCCAAACACGACCACCCGTTCGCCGATCATTGGCCGGCCATCCATCACCAGGTTGAGGGCGGTTTCCATGTTGGGCAGAAAAGCGGCCTGTTCCACGCTCACCCCTTCCGGCACAGGCAACAACGCCGAGAGAGGAGCGTTGAAATGGGACTCATGGGGGTTAAAGGCAAACACCACCCGCCCCAGCCACTCGGGAGGAACGCTTTCCCCTAACGCAATCACCTCTCCCACTGTGGAATAGCCGTACTTGAGGGGATAGGCAAAAGCCCCGGCCAGGGCGGGGATGGTTTCGTCTACCGCCAAGTCCGGGGGAAAGAGGCCGGCATAGATGAGGTGCTCCGTGCCTGGGCTGATCGCCGAGCACAACGTTCGCACAGTCACTTCATGGGCGGCCGGTGGCGATAGCTCCTCGCGCTGGACGGCAACCTGGCGAGGGGCGAGGAAGTAAAGCGAACGACGCTCCATCGCCCACGAAGTATACCCGAAAACCGGCCCGCTCCGTTCAGGTGAGGTAGCCAAAGAGGACGAGGTCTCCCCCGCAGCGCTCCACGTGCACTTCTTCCAGCCGCAGGGGTTGTGGCAAGGGAGAGGTCAACAGCGGCAGCCCGCCTAAAAAGAGAGGAGCAAGTGTGACGCAGGCCACATCCACCAAGTTCCGCTGCAGGAAACTGGTGATCACCTGCGCCCCCCCCTTCGACCATCAAGCGAGCGATGCCCTGCTCCGCCAGGTGGTTCAGCAGCACCTTAAGGTCAAGATAGCCATTCTCATCGCACGGCAGGAAGAGCAAACGCGCCCCGGCCGCTTCCAGAGCCGCGCAGCGCTGGGGATCGGCATCTTGGCGAGTGGCGATCCACGCCGAGCGGGGATGGTCGCGCAACACCCTGGCCTGAGGCGGGGTGCGCAGCCGGCCATCTAAGATGATCGGTTGAGGATGAGGCCCCGCCACCAGGCGCACGGTGAGCTGCGGGTCATCGGCAAGAACGGTTCCGCTGCCCACCAGGATAGCCCCATGCAGGGTGCGCAAGTAATGAGTAAGGCGCAGGCTCTCTGGACCACTGAGGGCAGTGGGGCGCCCCCGCTGGGCCGTGAGGCTACCCTCCAAGCTTTGGGCATAGCATAGGCTGACCAACGGGCGCTTCCGCCCCTTTAGGCGGCGCTCCGCCGCGCGCAACCAATTTTGTACATCGAATGAAACACCCTCAAAGGGAGGCACCCTCATGGCGTCGCAGGGGCAGTGGAGCAAGTCCCAGGTTGAGCAAGTGGTTCATGCGGGTAACCTTGGTGAGCAGGTATTGGGCGTTCTCGGCATGAACCGTCGGTTCGATCGCCACCCGCTCCTCCACCGCAATGCCTAAAGCACGCAGGGTCTGGATCTTCGCTGGGTTGTTGGTGAGCAGGCGCACAGAGAGCACCCCCAAATCCTTCAGGATACGCGCCGCCACGGTGTAATCGCGCTCATCCGCTTGGTGTCCCAACAGCAAGTTGGCTTCAACGGTGTCGTAGCCCTCATCTTGCAGGTTGTAGGCGCGCAGCTTATCCAACAGGCCTATGCCACGCCCTTCCTGGCGCAGGTAGATCAACACCCCTTGGCCGGCCAGGGCGATCTGCTCCATGGCGCGATGCAGTTGCTCACCGCAGTCGCAGCGCCGCGAGCCCAATACATCACCGGTAAAGCATTCGGAGTGCAGACGGGTGAGCACCCCGCGTTGCCCGGCAACTTCCCCTAAGACCAGGGCCAGGTGTTCCTTGTCATCGCGGTTGTTGTGGTAAAGATAGAGGCGAAATTCGGCTTCGGCGGTGGGAATGCGTGCCCCCACCATTCGTTTAACGACAAGACGTTTCATAAGGGCAACCTGCCTGAATGTAAGTTGTGTTCAATCGGGTCAAGAGCAAAAAGCGGTTATCTCGACCTCGGAGACTCTATTTACGCCTCTCCAGGAAGAGGCAAACGATGAGGGCCACCTCGATAACCTTATCCACATAGGCGATGGTATTGCGTGCCCCTACCGCCACCCAACCTAGGATGGTGACCGCGGTATACAGAATGAGCGCCCAGCGGATGAAGTTCTGATAGCGCTCCAATTGCGGTAGATAGAGAGCGACAACCAAAACGAGATAGCCGATGCCGTTCAAGATGAACAGCAGCAAGTTGTTGGGAATCCCCAACGCCAAATGGATGACCGCTGTAGCCACAGCCAGTAGGATGATGGCCAGGGATAGAGGTCGGCGTGCAAGGGTTTGCATATCTATTTCCTCCTTATTCTGAACAGGGATAGGCTAACTAGCGACAGTGCGCTAGGGATGGGAAGAATCCATGTATGCCGGAGGGAGAGGGAGGGGCAAACCGGGTCTCCCCTGGGTGAGCGTAAGACCCAAGGCTGCGCCGAGGACCCCCACGGCCAGGTCGCGCCCGCGCATCCATAGGCTGAGGGCGAAGCCCAGCGCCGGGTCGAGGCCCAAGGCTTGCATCGCGATCACCTGGCTCGCCTCTAAGGCACCCAACCCCCCCGGCAGAGGGGTGAGAAGCGCCAGACGTGCCGCGCCTAACGCCAGGATACTCTGCCACAAGGGGAGGCGGACGCCGAAGAGACGCAAAGATAGGGCGTATTCCACCAGCAATAAGACCCAAACAAGG
>VSSL01000455.1_pt1 | contig 12283 bp, 10 predicted proteins | sample 4557531 | NCBI WGS metagenome assembly VSSL01 (sample SAMN10986726, study PRJNA523729) | hot springs metagenome | isolation source: hot springs | place: India:Timba, Gujarat | collected 2018-05-31 | reverse complement strand
TTTTTGAGAGAATTTGGAGGGTCTATCAACAGATTCTGCGCGATCGGCGTGCTTTGCAGGAGGCGCACGCAGAACTGGTGAGCCTCAACAAGCGGCTGGAGGACTTGGTGGCCGAGCGAACGAAGGAGTTGGCGCATTCTGAGCAAAAGTTCCGACGCATCTTTGAAGCTTCATGTGACATGATTGCCGTCGTGGGGTCGGACGGTACCGTTTTGGACATAAACCCGGCCGGCCGGGAAATCCTTGGCATCGACGGCCTGGACCATGAAGCGAACGCCGGGGTGGAGCGTATGGCGTTCGGCTCGTTTTTCGCGCACCCCGAGCAATGGGAGAGCCTCAAAGAGCGGATTTGCCGGGAAAGCTATATTGCGGATGCGGAGGTCGAATTGGTCAATCGTGACGGTCGAGAAATCAGCGCCCTGCTCAGCGCCGTATCCCAATGCGATATCTTGGAAAAAAAGGAAATCTTCCACTTTGTGGTGAAAGATATTTCCCAACGCAAGGCCATGCAGCAGCAATTGCTCCAAGCCGATAAATTGGCTTCCATCGGACAGCTCGCGGCAGGGGTCGCCCATGAACTCAACAATCCCTTGGGAATCATCCTGGGATACACGCAGCTTCTGATCCGCGAGGAACCGGAGGGCACGGAACGTCATGAGGACCTTAAGACTATCGAAAAACATGCACGGTCCTGCAAAACCATCGTGGAGGATTTGCTGAGCTTTGCACGGCGTTCGCACACGAGAAAAGAACCTGCATCCCTCCATGCCATCATCGAGGAGGTGCTGAGCGTCGTGCGCCATAACCTGGAACTGCGCCGCATTCAGGTGGAGTCCCGATTCGATCCCGAGGTGCCGCCGGTGGTCCTGGACAAGGACAAGATGCGCCAGGTGTTCATGAACCTCATCATGAACGCTCAGCAAGCCATCGAAAAGGACGGCCGGATTTCCATCCGGACTTTTCTCGGCGACGGTCGGCAATGCGTCCATGTATCGGTTGCCGATACGGGCACGGGGATTGACCCGAAGCATCTTCCGCGCATCTTCGACCCCTTCTTTACGACCAAAAGCACGGGGGAAGGAACAGGTTTGGGCCTTTCGGTGAGCTACGGGATCGTGAAGGACCATGGGGGGGAAATCCTTGTGGAAAGCGAGCCCGGCAAGGGGTCGGTGTTCACGGTTCTTCTTCCTGTAATCGGACAACAGCCGGGATCCGGTGGGCGGGATGATTGAAGACGACAAGGCCGAAAGAGTCGACACGATCAGGGATCGTCTGCTCGTCGTGGACGACGAGGCGGACTTTTTGCGCCTCTTGAAACGGAGCCTGACCAAAGACCTCGGCTGTGAGGTCCTCACGGCCTCCTCGGGGGAAAGTGCGCTCCGGATGCTCGAAGAGGAACCCGTGGACGTCGTCTTGGTGGACATGAAGATGCCCGGTATGGACGGGTTGGAAGTGCTGGATCGGCTGCGGACGATGCATCCGTGGGTGACGGCCGTCATGATGACGGCGCACGGGTGCGTGGAACTGGCCGTCCAGGCCATGCGCCAGGGGGCTTACGATTTCATCACCAAACCCTTTGATCATGAAACGCTGCTCTTCGCCCTGCGCAAGGCTTTCGAACGCCATCGGCTGCTTCGGGAAAACATGCGGCTGCAGAAACGCTCCACGGGGGAGAGGGTTTTTCAGAACATCGTGGGCCGAAGTCCGGCCATGCGCCGCGTGTTCGACGCCATCCAAATGGTGGCCCCGTCGGACCTGACGGTGCTCATCACCGGCGAGTCCGGCACGGGCAAGGACCTGGTGGCCCGGGCCATCCACAATCTGAGTGAGCGAAGCCATGGCCCTTTCGTGGCGGTCAATTGCCCGACGGTTCCCGAAAACATTTTGGAAAGCGAGCTTTTCGGCTACAAAAAAGGGGCCTTTACTCACGCGGTCCAGAACAAAATCGGTCTTTTTCAGGAAGCCCATCGGGGAACGCTTTTCCTGGACGAAATCGGGGACATTTCCCCCGCCATCCAAACGAAGCTGCTCAGGGTGCTTCAGGAAAAGACCATCAAACCCCTGGGGGACACCAAGACCGTGAAGGTGGACGTGCGCGTCGTGGCCTCCACCAACAGGGACCTGCAGGAAAAGATCCGTTGTGGTGCCTTCCGCGAAGACTTGTATTACCGCTTGAACGTGGTTCCCATCGAAATGCCGCCGTTGCGCCGCCGTCGGGAAGACATTCCGCTCTTGTGCGACCACTTCCTGAAAAAGCATGGTGAGGAGCTGCGCCGCCCCTGCAAGACGGTTTCCCCGGAACTCATGGAGATCTTCCTTCGCCGGGAATGGGAAGGCAATGTTCGGGAACTGGAAAACGTCATCATGCGGGGCATCCTGTTTGCTCCGGGAGAAGAAATCCGGCCGGAACATGTGGGATTTACCGCGGAACGCCGATCGTGCGTGGTCTTTGATGACCAAACCCTCGAAAATCTGCCGTACAAGGAAGCCAAGGAAGCGGTCCTTCGGCGTTTTCATCGGCTGTATTTGGAAAATCTCTTGGCCGCCAGCGGAGGAAACGTGACGCAGGCCGCGAAACGCTGCGGCTTGGAACGGCAGGCCTTGCAACAGATCATGCGGCGCTTCGGCATCCAAGCCGACAAGTTTCGAAGCCCCGGCTCCAAGACGGACTAGGGTTCCACGGTTCCCCGCGACGTTGTGATCCCCGGACGATCTCTGAAAATCTTGCCGGTTTCCGAAACATGACTCGGCAGGGTGCACATTGAGCAAGACCGATCACGGACGCGCTGCCCCCGCCCGCAGCAAAGGCCTTTCGTCGGCCGACCTCGAGGGGTGTGTCGAGCCCTTCGGTTGGGGGCCGACCGGGCGGGGTTGACGATTCACGAAGCCTTTGGTTATTAAATATTGTGGGTTCAATAGGTTGAGTCGCTTTTCGGATGCAGATGTTGCGTTCCCGAGCGATCGTCCCTCCTGTGCTCCATGACTGAGACCTCCGGCTTTGGGCGGTGCGGAGCGGCGTCAAGAAGACGCCGACCGAAAGGCAACTCCCTGAATGTGAGGGAAAGGAGGTGGAAGCATGAAGCTCAACGTTGTGGAAATCTTGAAACATTTACCAAAGACCAATTGTAAGGAATGTGGAGAGGCCACGTGCATGGCGTTTGCCGCCAAGCTGGCCAAAAGGGAAGTGGAGCTGAAAGCCTGTCCGCCCATGTTCACGGGGGAATTTGCCGCAAAGCGGGAAGCCCTGGAAAGCATGCTCATGGGCAAGGCGGCTTAAACCCATCCGTGGAGGCGAGCGGCCTCAGCGTCAAGAACACCCAAACGGGCCGGGGCCTTCGGCGGGTGCCGAGACCCCGGTTCTTGGTGGGCGGCGTCAAGCCATCGCACCATCAACGGCGTGTCTCCAGTCTTTCCAGGGTTTCTTCGGCCACCTCCCGAAGGTCGGGATCTTCGGCGTTTTGTTCACTCCACCGGCGTACCCTGGCCTTCCACGACGCATCCCCGGCGATTCCCGTGGCGTAGAGCACGTCGCCTTGGACGGCCGTCGGGAGCGCGTCCATTTTTTCCCAAAGAGCCGAAAGATAGGTGCCGGCTTTCGCCGGGTCCTTTTCCGAAAGTTCTTCCAAAACGACCAAGGCCCCGAGCCGGACGGACCAATCGGGATGGGTCAGTACCGTGGCGAAATCGGTCCACGTCGCGGCGGAAGCCAGCATGAGGCGGGCGATTTCGTGGGCTTTTCCTTCTTTGAGGAGGCGGATGGCGGCCGCGGCGGACAGACCCGTGTGGTCGGAGCGGCACACGACTTCGAAGACATGCCGGATGTCGACGCGTCCCGTCCAGCGAAAGTCTTTCCCGAAAAGCACGGTGGGCACGGAACGGACGGCCGCCTCCCGGGCTTTTTCGGGGAAAAGGGTGGCGTCGATGACGCGGATGACCAAAAAGGGAGCGAGAAAGGGGACGGGGGCCAGTTCCAGGAGCATGTGGGCGCAATGAGGGCACTGGGGTGCCGTAAAGACCGCAAGCTCTTGAGGGCTTCGGAGCTCATCGAGAAGCTCCGTCAATTCGGGCGACACGCGTAGATTCGGGGCCGCCCCGGAAGGCTCCTGGGGTTTTCGAGCCGGTGCGGACCGTTCGCCGTGAATGGCCGCAATTTCAAGAAACGGTCTGAGTTCCGCGCCCGTTGGGGCTGCATGCCATATCCACCCGTGACCTAAGAAAAAACCCGGCAGGTCGTCGGTCTCTCTGGATAGAGTATCGACGGCGATGTGGGGCGCCAAAGCAGTCAGTTCTTCGGCGAACGCCTGAAGCACGCGGCTCCGGTCGTCCCGCGTGGTTTCCAAAACCATGGGAATCTTATCCGGCACATGCGCGGCCCATGTGCGGACGGCCCGCCTTTCGTGCTCGTCGAACGGCATGCTCTTCCCCTCCTTCTCGGGGCGAATCCCCGACACCCATACGGTCACGGACGGCTTGATCCAGCATAGCCGGAAGGCTTCCCTTTTCCGATGGCTCGAAGCCGAAGACCCGTTTCCAAATCCAAGGGCCCTCCATGCACAGATAAACGCACAGGGTCGGGTCCCAAGCGCGGATTTCTTCGACCATCATGGTGTACAGCTCGAGACGGATATCGCGGAAATAACGCATCTTGCCGTCCAAGGCGCGGATAAACTCTCCCGTTGAGATGCGGCTTCTGGGATGACGGCGTTCGATGATGGCTTTGAGCACCGGCATGAACCGGAGGGCGCCCAAGCTGATCCACACTACCCGTGAGGGATCCACCGCCTCGAAAAGAGCGTGCAGAGTGCGTCGGTATCCTTCGCGCCAGCCGGGGTAATCGATCAGGGGGTCAAAGTGAAATCCGAGGAAATAGCCCCATTGCGCGCAGCGCTGTGCGGCGCGCAGCCGAGCCTCCAGGGGGGCGGCCCGCGGTTCTTCCGACCGGATCAAGGCATCGGCGTTCAGCGACCAGGACACCAGGGTATGCCCGCCGTGGTCGAGCTTTTCCAGTTGCGTTACATGATCCGTTTTCGTTTTCAATTCCAGGACCGCATTGGGCATGCGGGCAAACAGGGGAACAAGGTGTTCGGACAGCCCTGTCCACGGGTCGAGGAGCAGGGAGTCCGTAAATTCTCCCGTTCCGGCCCGAAAGAGCCGCCTGGGGGCCGAGGCCGGCACTGCTTGCACTTCCGCCAAAAGGTCTTCGATGTTCCCGAAGATTCTCAAATTGGGGCTCTCGAAATACGATTGAAGGATACAATACGTGCACTCCAGGCTGCATTGGGTGCCGATGTGGACGATCTGGTACCCGCAGCAGTCGTAGATCTTGGTGCCTGGACACGATCGCCAAAAGCGCCCCTTGAAATGGACCACCTCCAGAAGGCCCGGAATTTTCGCAGGGCTTTCGGGAACCTTGTCCACAAACGAAAAGGAAGCCTCGGGGAGACGTTGCCGCAGCGTGGCCACCACGGGACTGCGGGATACGGCCCGTTCCACGACTACGTTTTTGACGGGGTTCCTCAAGTGGGGTTTCATGGGATCAGGCGGCATGGGACGGGACGGGGCCCGAAGTGTTTGCCGTTGAACACGAGGCCTTTTCAAATTCTTCGAAAACGGCTTGAAACCGAGACGTTCCACAGATTTGTTCCGCTTCCGCCAGGGAAGCGGTCAATTCCGACGGCGTGCGAAACCGCACCCGCAGCTCCCACACATCCCCTTCCCAGTACGGGGGCGGGAGGAGCGAGAGGGCCGACGGCATTTTCAAGGCGGCGATGGCCTCTTCCAGGTTCGCCATTCGGGCGTGGAGTCTGGGAAACCGCCATCGGTGCACAAGGTCTCTGACGGCGGCGGTTTTTTCCCGGCGGTTACGGGTGTCGTCTTCGAGGATCGCCTGCATTTCCGGAGCCTCTACGAGCGCATGGAGCATGATGCCGTCCCGTCGGGCGATATCCAGACACCGTTCCAAAATTTCCAGCTGAAGGCTCGCGCTGCACCGGAGCACGGCGAGGGCGTCCAGGAAGGCTTCCCGGTCCTTTTCCGAGAGGGCTGCAAGAGACAAGGCGGTCCTCTCGCCGATGAGATCCTGAGCGAGGGCGCCGAGATGCCGGGCGGGCCATGCGGCGATGGAACGCCACAAGGCAAGGGTTTCGCTTTGGCAGGAAATGCCCAACGCCGGGCAGATCCTTCGCCGCAGGTCTTCCTCCGAGGTCAGCGCCGCATATCGGGCGAGGATGTGTGCCTTTTCCGCTCGATTCAGCGCTCGAGAAAAGATTTTGCTCTCAAGGCGAATACGCAAAAGCCGCCCCTCATCGACCTCTTCCGGAAACACCAGGGCCTGCACATGGGTGGATCGGGACCGAAGCCAGGAGAGTCTCTTGAATCCGTCGACAATGATGAATCGGTCCGGCTTCTTTTCCCACAGCGTAGGAGGGTGCAGGATCCCCACGGCCTCCAAGGACTGATGGAGGGCTTCGTCGGGCACATAACCGGGAACGGCGAATCTCGCATCGTCCCAGTCAACGGCGGTCAGGGGGACGGCCTTCAGGGTCCGGGGTACCATGGGGCGTCATCCGTCCAGTCCACGGCCTGTGAGCCGTTCCAGGGCTTCCAGATAGCGGGACCGCGTGTTTCGGACGACGTCTTCGGGGAGTTCGGGCGCCGGCTGTTCCGTGTTCCAGCCGATGTCCACCAGATAATCTCGCAGGTACTGTTTGTCGAAACTTTCCGGGTTCGATCCCGGACGGTACCGGTCCGCTGGCCAAAAACGGCTGGAATCAGGGGTGAGCACTTCGTCGATCAGAATCAGCCGACCGTCGGCAAGGCCGAATTCCAGTTTGGTGTCGGCCAGGATAATGCCCTTTTGCAAGGCGTAGGCGGCCGCCTTTTCGTAAATCGTCAGGGTGAGCTCCCGAACCCGAGAGGCCAGATCATGGCCGATTCGATCGGCCATTTCCCGGAAACTGATGTTTTCATCGTGGGCGCCTTTTTCCGCCTTCGTGGACGGAGTGAAGATGGGTTCGGGCAGCCTTTCGGCCAGCTTCAAGCCCTCGGGAAGGCGAATCCCGCACACGGCGCCGGTCTTCTGATAATCTTTCCATCCGGAACCCACCAAGTATCCGCGCACGATACACTCCACAGGAAGCGGCTTGGCCTTGCGGACCCACATGGACCGGCCCGAAAGCGCCTCGGCGTAAGGAACGCAGGCCTTCGGGAACGCGGCCACATCCGTGCCGATGAGATGGTTGGGCACCGTATCCTTCAAGAAATCAAACCAGAAGAGGGAAAGCGCCGTGAGAATCCTGCCTTTGTCGGGAATGGGCGTGGGCATCACCACATCGAAGGCGGAGATGCGGTCCGTGGCGACGATGAGCAGCGAGTCACCGAGGTCGTAAATATCGCGCACTTTTCCTCGGGATTTCAGAACCAGGGACGGAAAATGCGTTTCAAAAACAGCCGGTGCGTGCATGGTCGGCTCCTCAGGGATCGTGGATCAAGTTTTGTGAAAACGGATCGCCGCGTGCTTTCTTACCACAGGCTCTCGAAGGCGCCAACGGTCAACGACCCTTTTCGCCCATTCTTTCCAGGTTGACCGTTCTCCGGGGGTTTTGGTAAGGTGTGGCAGATGGGGATTCAGGTTTTGCGACGACGGCTTAACTGTGGATGTGATCATGAATGCGGACGAGCAGAAGGTCAAGAGAGCGGCGGGCGGGGTGGCCGCATTGTTTGACGATACGGAACGAAAGGAACTCTTTCGCAAGTATCTGATCTTCCTCGCGTGGCTGGAAGTGGCCATCTTCATCGGCTGCTGGCTCTATCAGCTGGGCACGGACGGCTATGACCGTTTCGGGCCCGTGGAACGCCATTTCCCGTGGAGGGTGTATTTCCTTCTCGCGTTTCTCTCGCCCGTGGCCGTCACCTTTCTCCTGGGAACCATCGTGGTGGGGTTCAACCGATATTTTGCGGGATCCAACGGCGTCCATGCGGTGGACGAGCCTCAGGACGGGCCGTCCCGGACGGCTCCCGACCCCGCCGAAAACTACAAACTGGCCGCGGCCGTGGCGTGGCTGCAAAAACTTCCCTATTTGGGGCTTCTTCTCCTTTTGGCCGCCGCCATCGGGGTGGTCTATCATCTGGACGTGGTGCTGCGCGTCATCGGAGAAATCGGGGAACAAACCGTGCGCGTGGCGCTTATGGCCGGAGGGACCCTGTTGGCCGTGACCTGCTTTTTCGCTCTGGTGTTCCTCGTGCTCAACTACAAGCTCCGAAAGCGCTCCATGGAGTATCACTATAAATCCCAGGTGGCCGAGCGCTACGGTCTTGTCATTCTCGAGGACAACACGGTGCTCAACCGAGACGGCAAGCTTTTGGTGCGCGGCAAGAAATGGAAAGATGCGGTCCCGCTTCTGGACGTGACGCCGGAGGGTTCCGCGCGAACGGCTGCTCAGGAAGCGCTGCCCCACACCCCGGCACCCGATTGCAACACGTGACGGGAGTGCTCCACCCTTTTGAAAGAAAAGTGCTCGATTACATGCGCCGTCGGCGGCTGGTGGATGCAGGGCCGCTCCTCGGCGCCGCCGTTTCCGGAGGCCCGGACTCGGTCGCCCTCCTGGTCGTCCTGCACGCCCTCAAGCCTTTCCTTCCCATCGACGCCGTGATCGTTCTTCACTTCGATCACGGCCTTCGCGGCGAGGATTCATCGGCGGATCGTCGTTTCGTGGAAGACTTGGCCGGTCGGCTGGGCTGTGAGGTGGTCGTCGGCGAAGGGGATGTACGGCGGGTTCAAAGAGACCGGCGGGTGTCTTTGGAGATGGCGGCGCGGTTGTGCCGCCGCGCTTTCTTTCTGGAAGCCATGCGTTCTCGGGACATGCATCGCCTGGCCTTGGGCCACACGGCGGACGATCAGGCCGAAGAGGTGCTGCTGCGCCTTTGCCGCGGCACGGGTCCGGGGGGGCTGAGGGGCATGAAGGCCCAAACGGCCGAGGGCTTCATCCGGCCTCTGTTGTGGGCGGAGCGTGCCGATATTCTTGAATACCTCAACGACCAGGGTCAGCCCTTTCGCGAGGATGTCACGAACCGGGAAGGCTTTTGCCAGAGGAATCGCGTCCGCCACGAAGTCTTGCCGCTTTTGGAAAATATCTTTCACCCCAAGGTGCGGCGGGTTTTGAGTCGCCATGCAGACCGTGCGGCCGAAGACGAGGACTTTTGGAATCGGCTGGTCGCCGATGCCTGGCGCCGCGTGGTGGTTTCGCAGCAGGGCGACTTCGTGGTTCTGGATCACCCAGGACTCAAGGCTCTGCATGGGGCGTTGTCCTCCCGGGTTTTTCTCAAGGCCTTGGAGACCATCGGTTTTTCCGCGGGGATCTATACCGTGCATGTGAAGGCGCTGGAGGACCTTCTTCGGAAGGCTCCGTCGGGCCGAGCAGTGACCCTTCCCGCCGGAGTCCGCGCATACCGCGAGGGATCGACGGTGGTGTTGACCCGTCGAGGAGAAGATCCACCCATGGAGGACAGTCATGCCATGGGTGGACCCGGTCGGTATGCCTTGCCGCAATTTCAGGCGGAGCTCATCATTCAGGAAGGGGGAGGCCTTGAAGGAAAAATCCGGGGCGGTGCCCCTTGGACCGTGGTATTGGACGCCGAGACCGTCCGCTGGCCCTTGAAAGTCCGCACCGTCCGGCCCGGCGATCGTTTCCGTCCTTTAGGCGGCCCCGGATCGAAGAAGCTACAGGATTTTTTTACGGACGCCAAGGTACCCCGCACGGCGCGGCGCGGGGTTCCTCTCCTGTGCGACGGGGAAAAGATCTGTTGGGTTGTCGGGTATCGTTTGGATGATCGCGTCAAGGTGACCGATCGGACCCGAAGGATGCTCGAAATCCGCTGGAGGCGCTTCGGTTAGCCGTTTCGGATGATGAGAAAGTAGATGTTGACGGCGAGCAGCCCCAGGCATCCTCCGGCAAACGGGAGCAGCTTACTCAACGAGAAGGCTTCCCCGGCGGGCGGCAGGGTGTAGTGCAGGAGGACGACGAAGGCGATGAGCGAACAGACCACGAGAAGGCTTCGCACGGCTTTCTTCCAGACCACCCACCCGAGAAACAGGACGACGGCCCCCCAAAAGAGCGGCTCGTGAAGGAGCTTCGTCCACTCCACGTTCCGCAGCGCTTCGCCGGCCTTGGACATGTTGTATTCCTTGAGGAAACCCACAACCGCATCCCACAACTCTTTCATGGCTTTATCTCCATGAACGCACGCCGAAATCCGCAAATTCCCCTTGGTAAGGTTCTTCCTGAACCTCCACCCGGTCCACGCGGCTCAGAGGGCTTCCCCGATGGCACCATTGGACCATGGCATCCACGGCGCGAGCGTCCCCCTCGAAGACCGCCTCCACCCGGCCGTCCGGAAGATTGCGCACCCAGCCGGTGACCCCGTGGGTTCGTGCGGCGTCCTGGGTGTAGGCTCGATAGAAGACCCCCTGGACTCTCCCGGAAATCCACACATGCACGCGTTTCTTCTCCATCGCCTTCCCTTTCCGTCCTGATTTCGAGGGCCGCCCGGTTCAGGGTTCACGGCAGATGCTTCAAGAAAGCCTCCTCGTCCATGACCGTCACGCCCAACGCTCTGGCTTTTTGAAGCTTGGATCCGGGGTTTTCGCCTACGACGAGCACGTCGGTTTTCCCACTCACCGAAGAACTGACGCGGGCGCCCGCCCTGCGAAGCCTTTCCGTCGCCTCCTCCCGGGTCATGGATGAAAGGGTCCCTGTGAGGACTACGGTTTTTCCTTTCCAAAAATCATCCCCCGCCGGAGGCGTCTCATCGGCCGTCAATGCTTTCGGGCGCACCCCGGCGTCGAAAAGGGCCTGGATGAATCGTTTATTGTCCTCATTTTCAAAATATCGGCGGATACTGTCGGCGACTTTATCGCCGACGCCTTCCACGGCAATAAGCTCCTCAAGGCGAGCGGCCTGCAGCGCGTGAAAGGATCGGAACCGGTCGGCGAGAACCGTGGCCAGGTACGTCCCCACAAGAGGGATGCCCAAGGCGTAGAGAAAGGAGGCCAGGTCGGGGTGCCGCGTCCTTTGGATGGCCTGAATGAGGTTCTGGGCACTTTTTTCGGCGAACCCTGGGAGTTCGAGAAGGTCCGCCTCCGTCAAACGGTAGAGGTCGGCGGGGGTGGTCACCAACCCGCGCTCCACCAGCAGATGGATGATCTGTTTTCCCAGCCCTTCGATGTTCATGGCTTCCCGGCTGGCAAAGTGACGGAGGGCTCCTTCGATCTGGGCGGGACAGTTTCGGTTCATGCATCGGTGAAACGCCTCTCCCGTCAGGCGCACGACCGGACCGCCGCAGGCGGGGCACTGGGCGGGCATTTCAAAACGGCGCTCCGTGCCGTCCCTTTTTTCCACAAGCGGGCGGACGACTTCCGGAATCACATCGCCGGCCCGTTGCACGACCACATGATCCCCGATGCGGATGTCCTTGCGTTCGATTTCGTCTAGATTGTGCAAGGTCGCCCGCCGGATGACGACCCCGGCCAGCGGAACGGGTTCCAAGTGCGCGACCGGCGTGAGCACCCCTGTGCGGCCCACTTGGACTTGGATGTCCCGGAGTCGCGTCTGCGCCTGATGGGCCGGGAACTTGTACGCGATGGCCCAGCGCGGGCTCCGGGTTTTTTCCCCGAGCCTTTCTTGCCAGTCCAGGCGATTGACTTTGTAGACTACGCCGTCCACTTCATAGGGCAGTTCGGGGCGTCGGGCTTCCAGTTCCCGATAGTAATCGAGAGCCGCCTTCAATCCTTCGCACAAGCGGGACAGCGGGTTCACGGGGAGTCCCCACAGTTTCAGGGCGCCGAGGATTTCCCACTGGGTTTCGAAGGTGATCCCCTCTAGAACGCCGATGCCGTAACAGTAGGCTTTCAGGGGTCTTCGCGCCGTGATGGAGGAATCCAGTTGGCGCAACGATCCGGCGGCGGCGTTTCGAGGGTTGGCGAAGACGGGTTCTCCGTCGGCTTCCCGCTGCCGGTTGAGGGCGTGGAAATCCCGTCGGTTCATGAAAACTTCACAGCGTACGGTCAGGAGGGAGGGAATGGGCGGCGCCTTGCCTCGCCCATACAAGGTCCAGGGAATCGCCCGGATCGTTTTCACGTTCGGGGTGACATCCTCTCCGCGATACCCGTCGCCGCGGGTTCCGGCTCGAACGAGCCGCCCGTTTTCATAAACGATCTCCACCGCCAGCCCGTCCATTTTGGGCTCGGCCGTGTAGACGATCGGTTCGGAAACGCCGAGAAGCTTTT
>VSSL01000454.1_pt1 | contig 12296 bp, 9 predicted proteins | sample 4557531 | NCBI WGS metagenome assembly VSSL01 (sample SAMN10986726, study PRJNA523729) | hot springs metagenome | isolation source: hot springs | place: India:Timba, Gujarat | collected 2018-05-31 | reverse complement strand
TCCGGCTCTGGCATCTCTGCGATCTTCGCCAGCAGAGCGCTCTCGCCATCCGCTTTTTCGCCCCGTTTCACTTCTTCTGCCCGCTCCTTCATCGCCCGTCGTTCTTCAGCGGAGAATCCCTGCCTCGTTTTACGACTGATGGCGGTACTTCTCTCGCGCTTCCGGGCGCCCTTTTGCGTATTCTCTAGCTCACCCATCGAGCCTCCTGTGGACAGTCATGTGGAAACACCCAAACAAGGAGCGTGTTTTATCCCGCCTTTCACATAGGATGCGTAGTGGAGCGGCGGCAGGAAGATGGGCAGGTTGATCCAGTCTATTGCATTTGATCATTTACTGATAATCCCCCGGCTAACTCAACAATACCCAGTATATCCCAACGATCTTTCCATTGCTCAAGTCTTTTCTCGTCTATTGCGTGATGCGTCGATTCTGGATTCCTGGCCCGTTCTCCTCCATGTTTATTCAGGTAGTCTTGGTGAACTTCGTAAATATCATTCCTGATCCACCACTCAGGCACAATCCAGTAGCGTGGAGATGTATCCCTCTCGCCCAAATCAACAAATACCCAAAAGTTGGTTTCATTGTCCCTCGGAGATATTTTCCTGCCTTGATTGATGTTCGTTTGCCACGTCTTCCAGTGCTGCTTGGTCTTAACCTGAATGTAAACCGTGCGACTTTGATCGAGATTACAGGCGAGGATGTCAATCCTGGGCATATTACCGGCAAAGGGCACGGCAAAGGCACCCCGCTTGTTCAATTCAGCCACAACAAAATATTCTCCAGCGCGCGCCACCTGTTGATTCCTTGCCCCACGAGATTTTGCAACCATAATCAACTCTCCTTATCGTTATACACAGCATCAAGTTCAGTCGTGCTGCAAAGCGTAGCGGTGTCAGATGCAAGCGCAAGTTCGCCAGCGATTACTGTTTCAACCACATCTCCACTTTCAAATTGTCAACTTCTCCAAAGTCCGCATCCAGCTTCGCCACAACCAAATCGTGTTCCAGAGCAATCGCTGCAATCCACAAATCATTCTCGGGGATTGGACGTCCTTTGAGCCGTAAAGTATTCTTGACCTCTCCATACCAACGAGCCGTCTCAGCGTTGCAGCCTAGAACTGCGCTTTCCGCTACGAGTTCATCAACTTGAGCAATGTTTTCTCGATGTCGCTGCGATTTCCATGCCCCATAGTAAAGCTCTCCTATCGCAATACTGGGGATGAAAACTTCACTTGCCTGCACCAATTTTTCTTTGATTACTGTCTCACCAGCAAACATACCAATCAGGATGGTGGTATCTAAAAGGTATTTACCACTCATCGGTGTCCACCTGTTCACAACCTTGTTCTATCGCTTCTTGCATCAGCTCAACATCATCGCGTGGATAAGCTGAGCGGCTGTAATCATCGTTGACTTTACCACGCTTCCTTGCTGAAGGCAGGCATAACAGTTGGCTTAGTTGTTGGGGCAGGTTTGACCCTGAAAACACTTTACCCCAAACAAAATTGCTAACAATCGCGCCGCTCACCCGCGGGGCATAGCCCCGGTCAGCTACAGTCTGGGTTGGGCGACCATATTAATTACCATTCGTAATTTGTGGAAGAAAAACTTTGTAAGCAAGAACAAGGCCTCCTTCTGAATGTGCACCATTTATTCCTAATAATGCATTTCCTCCACATCGATCATTGAATTGCGTTGAACCTTCAGGTTCATCAAAGCCCCAAAGACTTATTATATGACTGTCACAATCAAATTTTTGTGACGGAACTGAAAAATCCGCTTTATAGCGAGCAATGTCAGATATGCGTATCTCGTCAAGTTGTCCATTCAAATTATTACCAACAGACAACGCCTCATTAAGCGAAGGCATCGTAACCGCATGGGGATTACCAAACGCCTCACCGTTTAGATAAAACTGACCTTGTCCATTCTCTATTGTGAAAGCCAAATGGTGCCAGACATTCAATCCTATCGTTGATGTCCGACAATGCTCCCATCCGCCAGGCCCCATATATCCTATACATCCTGTTCGTGTCCCCAAAAGAGAGTACCTGATTACGTATAATTTCCAATTATTACCCGATATGATTTCTAATCTATCAACAGGTGAACTGCTTCCAGTTTCAAGCAGAAAAAATGTCTCAATAGTTAGTTGGCTTGGGGTAGAAGTAGAAAGAGTCGTTGTGGCAATGTCATCTGTACCATCAAGAACCAGATATCCGTCGAATGGAATATTTGGCGTTGCCTTTGCGAGCGTCGTTGAAAAAAGTAGAACAAACAAAATCAAAGCAATTTTCATTTTCATCTGACACTTCCTTAGGCAATCTTCTAATCCGATTCACATCGAAATGATCCTTTCCTTTTGATTGTGATCTGCAGACCAACGGCTCGCGGCTGAGCGGCTCTATATACTTGTCAAAATGGTTACTTCCTTGTGACCGTAATGCGGTCATAAATTACTGCTCCTTCAGGTAGCATTTCCAATCCAGCCCAATCGCTTCTGTCCCTCGCTTCCGCAAGATAGGCATTGAAAACATTTTGCGCGTTCGTATCTGCTACCACAGCAAGTATATCGAACCTCTTATCAATGTCAGACGGAACACCGATGTAAACCAGCGATGACCATCTACCTCCTGCTTCCAGATCGGCAGGCCGATTTTGAGGATAATACCGCCCCACTTCTTGTATAAAAACAACTACCCAAATTACGTGTTCCTCTGGTAGCTTTGTAACTGTTCCTCGTATTGTCTCAGTTTGCTCAACTTTGGATAGATTGGTCGGGTATGTTATTGCTACTTCCATGGAAGGCGAAGGGCGTAGTAGTCGCCATCCCAAGATACCCGTGTTCACCACTGCTATTGCTATACACACCCACATACCCCACGCCCATACGGACGTTGGTCTGGGAGGCAGTGGCTCTGAGCCGAGGCCGGACAAATGCTTTGATTCCACTCTCTTTCCTATTATGGCGCAGATAATCGCTCCTATCGTTGTTATCAGAGTGGTAAGAATCTGAGTTACATCGATAGCTGAGAACTCCATAGGTCATCTCTCCTGTAGGCTATAGGTCGCCCACCGGCGCCGAGCTCAGCCGCGCCGCAAACGAAGCGCAACGGCGTCAACTGGAGCAAGTTGTTGGGCCGCAAGTTATTCATAAGGGATTATCTCTTCAAACTGCAATTCATCGGTGGGCGGCATCATTGTCTTCCTAATTTGCAGGACGTTCTAGCTCCATACCAAAAGCTTTCGGAAAGAGAAGGGCCAGTGCAACTAATAGGTCGAAGAGCCAGCCAAGCGCAAGCAATAGAATGCCGACAATACCCCAAGTTGAGTAACGGAAACGAGCACAGGCCATATCCCAATTTGAGGGTACCAAACTTGCGAGTTGAAAAGATAGATGCTCGCTAAGGCGACTGTGTCGACCTATGAAGCGACCAACACCTACTTCAGTGGGATATTCGATATCTGCCGTTAAGACGACACTCACTGTTTGACCAGCAAGTTCAGGCTTGGCTGGGACAGGAACGATCCAATGCAACCAAATTGGTTTGTTATAAATGTGTCCAATCTTCCGAATTGTTCGCCCCCATTCTGAGCCGACTTGTTGACTCTGAGGTGGCCATGCTGTAGTGTCAGGCTGGAATGTGAGCGAGCCTTTATAGTATCCCAAAATAGAATCCTCTCGAAAATCAACTTGTATGTCTATGAAGCCACCGGGTGTAAATACCCCTGTAGTGGCAAAGTGCTCCGATTTTGGTCCATCCAATACCGAAACAGAGAACATACTTGTCAGGAGCAGAGGAATGGTCACCAGAGGCAAGAGGCTGATGCTGAAGCAACCCCAACGGGACTTCTTATCCGCAGATTTGTCTTGAGATGCAATAGATTCAGCCATATACACTTGTCTCATCTGATGCCGCCCAACGGCCTGGGTAAGCCGTGTTACGAAGCGCAGCGGAGCAACGTTGGCTGCAACCCGTTGTTAGGCACATTTCAGTCTGCTCTACTCCGCCATTTCTTGACCCATTCCGAATCCATCCGAGCCAGCCGCGCTGCGACCGAGCAGAGCGAGGGAGCAGTCGGCTGTAGCGAGTTGTTAGCCCGCCCACGCTGCTTTTGGAGTGCTTCAAGTTACTGCCATTCCGAGAACAACACTCCCAGATAACGCATCACCGGACCTCGTTGGAGGTATTGGTGGGCAAATTGGTTTCTGTAGCTTCTCAGACATCCGTAACAACTTGTGTTTTCGTCGCAACCACAGTTGCCGCTGACCCTTTTCCGTGCAGCATCCAAACAAGCCCTAAGCACTTCCTCCCCCTCAAGCCGAGCGACTAGGCCTGCCCCTCCTGGCACGTTATCATAGAGGATGATTGGAGGTAAAGGGTATTGCCTACTATGGGCAACCGTCGCACTCAGGTCAGTGGAGGGTACTTCTAAGATCTCCGCCGCCCCTTCGACCATAGCGTAGGCAAGCGAGTATGCGAACCAAACAGGCTCAATATCCCCCTCGGGTTTTGGATGAAACTGAATCTGCAATACATCGGTCACAAACTCGTGTCCGAGAGAGACCTGTTCAAGCGTTCCATGGCACTCTTGACCGTAAGGCGTCTTGTGAGTCTTTTCGCGTTTCCTAAATCCTGCACCGCATCTCTCACAGATATAAAATCCTTCCCCACGTCGGCCTTCACACAACACGACCATCAAGCCTGGAGATGCCTTCTTTATCGTGATTATCGGAGAATTTAGAGGCACGGCAATGGTGCCTGGATCGGGGCCGAGCGAACGCGCAAAATAAGGGCGCGTTGTGAATACCCTTGCAGTCCGAGATTTTGGCTGTTCCGGTTTTGCGCGGCCCGTAACAAACCCAAATTGGGGGACAATGTACTTGAATTCTCTCATCCTGTCGCAACATTTATCTCCAGCGGGCTGCTCACCTTCGCTCCACGCGACGAAAATGTTATGTTCTGGGCAGCATCTGTAGAACTTACGTGGCCATTCCTTCTCGGCAACTCGTTTGAGGCCGTAAGAAGTCCACACCTTCTTGTTCGCAACCAACTTGCTCGTGGGAGCGAACTCAGAAATGGCAATGCTGAGATCTCTTTGGAGCAGGACTTCAGATGCCTCCTGGTTTTGCTGCGTTTTTTGGGTGTCCAGTTCAACTACATCTACCGGGAAGCCATATTTGGGGATTACTGCCTTGCGGGAAAGGAACGAGAGGACGTCCTCCTCAGCAATTGTCTTCGCTCTTTCTCCTGCCCACATCACTGTTTTATAGTCTCCCTTTTCAAATGATGTCCTGCGGAGATCGCAAACGGTTCGATAGTCACTTAAAACCTCTGCTTCGGCTAAAGAAAACCTGCTGTCCTCCCCGGTGACTTTTGCTATCCAACTCCCATCTACGAGACCAATCTGAGTGGTGATATCGGAGGGAACAGTGGCGCGCAGGGATTCTTCCAGTTCAGCCTGGTGCTCGTGGAGAAAGGCTTTGAAATCGGCAACGCCAGATGGATGCTCCAGGTCTTTGAATAACTTTTCCACGGTCGTGAACCTTTCTGGAAAGACTCGGAAAAAGCGAGATAAAGCGACAGCGGCGATATGGCGGATGACAATTTTTTCATTTTGTAGGCTTAGAGTAGGGGGCCGGACTCTACCGCTTAGCATCCGTTGAGGTTCAGAGAAATGGTAAAGGTCATGGGGGCCACGGCGACAATACGTGATAGCAAATCCGGGGTAGCCGCTGCGGCGCCCGGCCCGCCCCACTCGCTGAGCGTAGTTGAACGCTTCTGGAGGGACGTTGCGGAGGAAGATGGTATCCAGGTCGCCCAGGTCTACACCCAATTCAAAGGTCGTTGAGCAACTCAGAACATGGATCTTACCTTGCCTGAATTCCCGTTGAAATTCTCGCGCCTTTTCCTTGTCAAGCTGCGCCGTGTGCTCTTCTACACGTAAGGAACCTGGCAAGTCCTCCGTATAGAGGAGCCGATAGTGGTTGGGTTCCAAATCGGTCACCCGAACCTCTTTGAGCGTTCCAGGGCAATGATGCCTTGGACAGACCCCACGGACCGAGACCGCCTGGAGACGGCCGCAGATGTCACACTGGAAGATCGTATCGTCATTCGTGATGAGACTGAGTCTATACCAGTCAGGATTCAGCCTCCGAGCATCATCAACCGCAAGCAATAAGCGGTCATTGGAGGAGACGGTAGTTTCACATTGCTGCAACATCTCCCATATTGACCTCAAAGTTTCCACCGCTTTCTCGATTGCTTCTTGTTCCGAAACATCCTTTTGCAGCCTCATGAGAAGTTTTGCCAAGAACCGGGCGCGCTTCCCTGTCTTACCATCCCAACTACGCACACCCTTCTTCCCTTTGGGATCTCCGATACGAAATTGCACCTGCGATGCCTGAAGATTGAGATCATTCCAGTTGAAAGAGATGTCACTTTCGGTTCGCAATTCAACGGCTCTATCTGCTCTCATTGTGTCCAACAATACAAACACCAGGTCGCGTGCTTCTCGTTCAGTTAATGACCACGGAGGATTTGTTAGAACCTCTGGAATCCTGAACCAATCGGGCCATTTGAGTGACCACCGAACTAGGCCAACACCCTCTAGGGAAATTCGTTGTTCCTCGGTCAGGAACTCGCTATAAAGAGCGCACCAGATATTCTTCCGAATTGTTGGTTCATCATCGGCTTCCTTCCTCTTGAAAGCCTTGTAGTAATCGTGGAAAGCCCTATCAGCAATTGTATAGAGGCTGATACCCTCTACAGGATACTGCCTGAAGCTTCGGGCTATTTTGAGTACCAGATTACGGCTCAGAATGTCTCTATACGAGTCTTCAAGATACCAGGCAAAGAATGCAGCTTCCTGTCGTCCGTCGGCAAAAGCGAGCACCTTTTTTCGCTTCTCTGGAAGGGTTTGGTAGAGAGTAGTAGCTATCACAGCATGGGGACCGTCTATGCCATGCACTACTTCCCGCACGGGATCACGACCAGCAGCGCTATAGCCGCACGCACCACATTTTGCCAGTTGGTCTGCCCTATCTTCATCCTGTGGAGATTCTTCCTTGACTACCTGTATTAAATTATCATGTCCACACTGTGGTTTGCCTCGCCGCATTTCACCACACCGCACACAAAGTTGAAATACTTGCTTGTTGCTGGCCTCCCCACTCTCCTCTTCTTCTGCTTCCTCACCGATATTATCAACAGGCCGAAAGAAGGTAGCTCCAAAATTCACATCACTTGGGTCACGAATCGCCTCTGCTAATCTGCCGCCCTTGAAATCTTTCTGACCTACAAAATAATGCTGACCGCACTCCCGACAGAGTGCAACTTCAAAGGCTATGTGCTCCTCATCCCCAGCCTTACGATCAAGGAAGACCTTTTTCTGAGGCCAGTAGGAGACAAAAGCACCTTCGAGTGATCTCAGGAACAAATGATAACGTGCAGACAAAAGAGGCGCATCGGACAAAGAGTCCTTGGCCTGTAAGAGAAGTTCAACAAACTCGGACAGAGCAGACGCCCTCTTCTCCTGCGGTAAGTCCCCAAAGATTTGATCGGCAATCACCTGAACTTCGGTAGGGTTGCCTGTGATGAGGCGGCGGAGGGCCGTTGCGCGGCTGTCACGTTGAAGGAGCCTCCCCACGATTTTCGGCGGGTCTTCGTTGTTCGGTAGTGACAAACCAAGTTTAGTTGCCAGTCCAGTAAGACGGCTTCTGACTTCTGTATTTTCCTCGCGAAACACTTGTGCAAGAAACTGATAATCACCAGGGGAGAGGCTTTCTGGGCCTGGTTCGGGGATCGGTTCACTTTCCCCGAGAATCACGTTCTCCTCACGGAATTCTTCACCGAACAGGACGGAAGCGAACCTGGCTACCGCGGCTCTGTCTCCTTCTCCGCCACCCAGTGTGGCACTTGTGGCAATGCATCGGAACTGTTCCGAGCGGCCACCTTCCCTCAGCCTTTGCTTAAGACGTCGTAAAAGCATCGCCATCTCAATACCACGGGAACCACGATGTTGATGCGCCTCATCCAGCACAAGAAATGTCCACCACCGAGCGCGTCCGTTGTCAAACAGCGGGCTGTCGTCAGGTCGGAGTAATAGATATTCAAGCATTGAGTAGTTGGTAAGGAGGATATGAGGTGGCGTCTTCCGCATCTCGGACCGAAGGATAAGTTCCCCGTGGACTACATGCCCGTCTTCAACTATGGAGTGACCCTTTTGGTCCCGCTCTGCGATGTGATCCCGCGCATGGCGTTGGGAGTCGTTCTCATCTTCTGGCGTTTCTCCGATGTACTGCCCGAAGGTGAACCGGAAAGGCGAGTTTACCTCCTTGAGCCGTTTGCAGATCTCCCCAAGACGTTCACGCTGGTCATTAGCCAGGGCATTCATCGGGTAGAGAATGAGCGCACGCACACCCTCGCGTAACTTGCCCTCTTGGAATTCCTGGCAGAGATGAAACAAGATCGGATAAAGAAAGGATTCAGTCTTGCCGCTCCCCGTTCCGGTGGCAACAACTACATTGCGTCCGTTGAGCACACTTTGGATCGCTTGTTCTTGGTGCAGGTAGAGTGGCCTGTCGCCATGCACTGCCTTAAGGAATCCGTCATCGGGCTGAAATCTAAGGAAGCTTGGGAACAGGATACGCGGCGTCTGACCATGTTTGAAGACCGGCGTGGCTTCCAGAAACGGCCCCTTGCTCAGATGTCCCGATTTCAAGGCATCCTCGAAAGACGCACGAAGATCCGGATCCTTAAAGTAAAAGGTGGTTTTCAGGTAGCGCCTGTATCTCTCTTCAATCTTACCTGCTAGTTCTATCGGATTCATCGAATTACCCCTCCCGTTTCATCGTTGGCACTTTTGTCAATCTGACCCCTCCGAATCCCGCTTGCTTCAGCAACGGCTTCAGTTTCGGGTCGTAGCTCGTTAGGGCACATGCCAAAGCATGTGCTACCGCCTTCGCTTGTCGCATGGTAGTTGGACTGCTTCCTTTCACAGCGATGAGCACTTCCATTTGCGATAACGCCTCGTGCACCTGCTCCAATCCGAGGAGTCGTCGTAAGAAGTTTTTGGCTTTAGGTGGTGCCTCTCTGAAGTAGCGATCCATGGACTGTCCGTTGATTTTGATGTTTCCATATCCATTTTCTTGCAATACTGCTTTTGCTATGGCTGTTTTCTTTCTTCCGAGCCCGACCCATTGTGGTATCGGAGGCTGAGTCAGACGCACCTCAGGGGTTACTGCCGATTGCAATGCCGGGATGATAGCAACAACCCCCTCCATAGCCCTCCCATCACGTTCGATCCAGACCTTGAGAGCGTGTTCTTGCATTCGGTCTCCGACTTTTTCGAAGTCGCCGAATTCACGAAGCGGGACAGCAATGGTTTTCTCCGTTACCTTTACGTCATACGCTCTGGCCTTCGGTTGTTCCAATCCTACGAGGACTTTATCCACCCAACGGCGTCGCACAAAACGTAACCATAGCGCCTTCTTGGAGGTAGCAGCGAAGTTATCAGGCAGGAGAGTAAAAGGTTGGTCTTTCCATTCGGATGGTTCATAGTTTTCTTCCCCTACTGCCCACCAGAGTTTTTCCACCAGGATAGTCACTTCTACTACCCAAGTTCCGCCTTCGGAGCCTACCAGCCAGCGGGTCTCGTCACAGGTAGGATCGGGAGGAATAGTTAAGGTTGTTTTGTCATCTTGGCGTTCAATCTGGATGTTTTTAGGGCCGTCTACTGGTTGCACAACACAACCGAGCTCGTGAAGGAATTCGACACACACCGGCCTGTGCCCATCTTCAGAGGGTAGGGGCGATGGTTGAAGTATCCTGATCTCTTTCAGGGCGCATAAGAATCTAAAATCCAAGCTTTCTATAAGATCATCGTTCTGATCGTAAAACCTGACGAAATACCATCCACCTTTTGTGTCTGTCATCTCAGGAGGCATGGTTTGGTCAACTAGCCCTTGTGTAGGACTGAAAGCCATGCGCCATCTTCCCTGTCGGCTGCCCTCCTCGCCAATAACGACTGTGCCAACGTCTTTCCAGCCCCGGTCGCCCAGAGCGCGGATTTGAGGAGGCCTTTCACCGAAGAGAGGCCCCATGCCTTCAGTCGCCTCATTCTTCAAGCGGGTTCCAACCAGTTCGAATCGTGACGCCTTGGGCTCGATTACGACTGATTTGCCCTCGGGCGCGCGAAAAGCAATCTTCTTACTGCCGCCCTTCTCAAGTTCGAAGAAGTGAGCTCGATACCCGATAATGGACACAGCCTCCGGTGTCACTGGCGGAGGCCCCGACAACGTATCGTCACGCTCCCAGTTATCTGGAACCATCACAAGATACGACCCGAAGGAAGGGAATTTGACATGACGCCCTTGGTTCTGGCTCTGACCACTGATTTTGAAAAGAAAATAACCCTCCTGACCAAGCGAGACCTTGATCTCTTGTGTACTCTCGCCTTCGTTCCACTGGACTACCACTTCGCCGAGGGTCTGTTCCAGACACCAGCAGGCTTCTCTTGAAATGTCTTGTTGGAGGGGGCATCCATTTTGGAAAACCATCAAACCAGGTTTCTCAAGGAACTCATCTGGTACCTCTGCCGCCAGTACCCACTGCCGTTCTCTCTTCCAACAAACGATTTCGGGCTTCTGGCGGCGAGGCTTGGTTTCTTGTATTGGCTCTTCCTCACAGCCTTGAGCAGGACCCCGAGGTCTACCTCCCCTCTCTTTGGGTTTTCGTCGTCTCCCTTCCGCCTTAGGTGATACTTCCTCCGGTACCTGCGGTTGGGCTTCTTCTGCTAGTGTCGGCTGTGTTTCCTCCAGCGCTGTGGGCTGGGCTTCCTCTACTACCGTTGGCTGTGTTTCCTCCGCCGCTATTGGTTGCAATTCCTCTACCACTGCTATGGGTTGGACTTCCTCTACTGCTGCGGGTTTCGTTTCCGTTACTGCCGGTGGCCGTGCTTCCAGGACGACCACCGGTTGCACTTCCATTGCTACCCCCGCTTGGGCTTCCTCTATCGATGTCGTTTGCGTTTCCTCCGTTGCGGTTGATTCTGCTTCCTCCGCTACTATCGGCTGTAGTTGCTCTGCCGCAGTGGTTTGCGCTTCCCCTGTTACTACCGTGGGCTGCGTTTCCTCCACCGCCGTTGGTTGTGCTCCTTCTTCCACCGCCGGTCGCGTTTGCTGCCGTCTCTTGCGGTTATAGATCACGACGCAAGCGATGACAGTGGTCACGACTGCAACAAGCGAGAGAAAGATCAATAACTTAGTTATGGATTCCATCCGGACACTCGCCTCTGCTTCGTCAATCGATCGCTTCCTGCGATGATGATGAGCGGGCTAACGAGGGGATAAGCAGCGAGAGAGTTAAACCTATCCCGAACAATGCCCCCAGGATAGTTACAATAGGATTCGTGGTTTTGTTCTTAACTGACTTCATTTGTCGTATGTCCTGTTATTAAACCGCCCAACGATTGTTTGGCTAGATCACATCTCCATACATGCCTATCTCTGGCAATCATCATAACCAGCACAATCCTTGTTTACCCGTCTGCCGAAACATCAAAAGCCGCCTTATTACAATTGAAGCATAGCCAATATCTCGGTAGATGTCAAGCGCGTCTGGCACGTAGGGTCAAAAAGCTCTCTGAAACTGCGTGAAGCCCGCTGTCTCAAACAGAATTTCCACTTTACCAAAGAAAATTGTGCGGATTGGATGCGTCGTCTTACGCTCTTTCCCCCTGCCATGTGAAATGCCCCCAAATTCCATGCTTTCCTTGCCGTCCTTTTTCAGGAATGGCAAGTCTCCACCTGCGCTCAAACCAGGCATGTGACGCGCTCTTCTTGTACCGCTATATTTTTAAGCTCTCAGGGGATTGCCCGCCCGATCCGATAAAGCCTGGATGACCGCTCGGAATGCAGACGCGTCACCCCAGCGACCTGACCCCCTGCTCCGCAGGCAATGGTTGAAAGGCAGGGTTGCGAGGAGACGAGCGCTAGATCTTGCCCCAAGGCACCGCTTGAAAGGTCGTGGTTCGCAGTTGAGCAAACTGGCTCTTGTCCCCCAAGTCGCAGCTCGAAAAGCTGGGCTAGATTTTGTTCCTCCCTGAGCAGGGCGTCAGGCCTTCGTTGCTTCGCCCTGCAACTGGCGCGCTTTGAAGTACGCCTCCGACAGGCGCTGAATGGCAATCAGGAAACCCTCTCCCTGCCGTTGATGTCCACGCCAGATTTCGGGGATCATCGTGCCGTGATAGTCTCCGATCACCTGGAAGAAGTGCACCCAATCGATCGTTCCTTCC
>VSSL01000453.1_pt1 | contig 12361 bp, 12 predicted proteins | sample 4557531 | NCBI WGS metagenome assembly VSSL01 (sample SAMN10986726, study PRJNA523729) | hot springs metagenome | isolation source: hot springs | place: India:Timba, Gujarat | collected 2018-05-31 | reverse complement strand
TGTCTGTGGTCACCACCAGGAGCATGGTAGCCAGAAAGAGAGGGATGAAGAACGCCGTCGGACGGGGCAAAGGCGCTGTTGCCAAGGTGTAGAGGCTGACAACCAAGCCGATTGCCCCCACCAGCCCAATGAAGAGCGCCGCTAAGCCATCTATCGTAATCCTCAGGTAGCCCAGATAAGGTACTTCGAGCAGGGTGACAGTGAGCGCCTGGGAAGCTCCCCAAGCGAGGAGCGCGCTGAGCAGCGCACTTAGCCCTGCAGTGAGAGAGAACCCCTGGGATAACAGATAGGTCAAGCGGGCGTGGCTCCCCAACAGGGCCACGATGCCAGCCATGCTCAGCAGAAGTAGGGATAGGATTAAGAGAGGAATAGCCATAGGCAGGTCTCTCCTAAGGTTGCCCCAAGTCTAGAGGATGGTTGCGCTCATCGCTCCCATTGGGCCACTTGCTTCATCTGCGCAATGCGTTCCCCTTTACGGCCGGCTGGCTGCTCGGTGACCAAGCGCAACGCGCGGTGGGGACAAGCTTGTACGCAGGCCGGCCCTTCGGGGCGGAAGTAGCACAAGTCGCACTTAACGGCTACCGTCTTTTGGCCGACCTTCCAATTCAACAGGGAAAGCCGCTCAGCATACGAGAGATAGCGCAACACCATCGGGTCTGGCTGATAGGGGTGGTTGACGTAGGTGTAATTTGCTGCATTTAGGGAATCTTGCAGCGCCGGGCTGCCGCCTGGAAGGATGTTGCCGTAGGGACAGGCGATGGCGCACATCTTGCAGCCGATGCACAGGCTCTCGTTGATCTGCACGCTGTGATCCGTATAGGTGATGGCATTCACCGGACAGACCAAGACGCACATGGCGTCCTCGCAATGGCGGCATTGGATGGGCATCACCCCTTGGGGGGTGAAGGTGACAAAAAGGCGTGGGTAAGCCTGCAAGCCTGCCTGTCGGTGGCTTTCCACACAAGCCGCCACGCAGGCAAAACACCCCACACACTTGCGGTTGTCGGCAATCACAAAATGGTTCATGGGGCATCCTCAACAGGGAGATTCGCCTCAATTCTTTATTTACATGAAAATTAGGGTTCTGTCATCGGATAGGCGTTGATTTTTACAAGAGAGGTATCGAAGCCCTTTTTCAGCGTGAAGCAGAGAGGGTAGTCAACAAACGCGGAGGTATGAATGAGCAAACCTCCACCTGAGGAGAGCGAACAAACAATGCTTGTTGCCTTTTGTGCTATACTGAAAAGTGACGCGGTACTGGCCATCCGATGAGGCGTTCCTTCTGGTTGCACGTCGTCTTTTGTACCCTGGGTATCCTGACCCTCTGGGTTGCCCTGGAAGCCTGGGGGGTTCTTCGGGTCACCCTCCCTTCTCGTTGGATGTACCTGATGGCTTTTTTGCCTGGCTTGCTGCTGGCGAGCTTGACTTCTCGCTTGGGAATGAGTGCCATTGCAGCCTCGCCGCAAATCCCGACTAGGGAAACCCTCTCGCCGTTTCCCCCAGCGCGTGAAGACCTTCCCACCATACAACCGTACCCCACCCGTGACGAGGGGATTCCACCTCCCCCTTTAGAGCCTAGCGTGGCAGAAGTGTCTGGCCCTCTCGAAAGGGGTCCCCTCGATGAAGAGCGCTTTTGCGCCTTAGCCGAGAGTTTGGCGGAGGGGGTTACGCTTGTGGAAGGGGGACAGGTGGTGTACTACAACCGCCGTGCGGTTGAAATCTTTGGGGAGGTTCCCCCCCACGGCCTACGTGAGCGTCTACTTCGCTTCGCGGCCCCTGGCGAGCATCCCCGCTTACTTGAAGCCTTGGAGCAAGCCGAGCATAGCGGTGAGTTGCCGGCTGAGTTGGAGTACCGCGTGCTTAACGCTGAGAGCGGCCTGCGCTATGTGCGTGAGCGCTATATTCCCCTGCGTTCGGCGGGGAGGGAACGCGTCCTGATCCTTACCGGCGATATTAGCGGTGAGAAAGCTGCTCTGCAGACCTTGGAGCAAGCGGTGAACGAGCGCACCCGCGAGCTTTCTACGTTGCTGGAGATCTCCCATCGCATTGCCTCAACCCTGGAACTGGAGCCTCTGCTCCATCTTGTTTTGGATCAAATGCAGAGCGTCGTCCCGTATAGCGGCGCGACCCTCTTCGCCCTCGAAGAAGGACAACTGCGCCCGCTGGCCTACCAGGTGCCCCGTTTTTCCCCTCCACGCCAATCTCTCTCCCTTCCCCTCGAGGAAGGAAACCCTTACAGCCAGGTGGTGTTGGAGAGCCGCCCAATAATCCTCACCAACGTTGGTGGGGATACCCTTTTGCTGCGCGCTTGGCGCCATTGCGAACCACAGGGCGCTCCACCCCTCTTTGATCACGCTTCCTCTTGGATGGGTATCCCCTTGGTGGTGCACGAACGGGTGATCGGCCTGTTGGAGTTGTGCCACAATCGCATCGGCTACTTTACCCAGCGCCACGCTCATCTGGCGATGAGCATTGCGAACCAGGTAGCGGTGGCTATCGAGAACGCCCATCTCTACGGACAGGCGCGCGATCTGGCCGTATTAGAGGAACGCCACCGCCTGGCGCGTGAGTTACACGACTCGGTAACCCAACTGCTCTATGGCATTGGCCTTTACGCGGCTGCGGCGCGTCGCTCATTGAACAACGGCAACTTCTCCCAGGTAACGGTGGATTTGGAGGAGATCAAGAGCAATGCCCTTCAGGCCTTGCAGGAAATGCGATTGCTTATCCTCGAATTAGACCCACCCCTGTTGCAGAAAGCCGGCTTGAGCGCCGCCCTCAAGGCCAGCCTCGAGGCCATTGAAAACCGAGCCGGCCTACAGACCGAGTTGATCCTTGAAGAGGTGCGCTCGTTGCCCAAAAATCTGGAATGGGAACTCTACCGCATTGCTATGGAAGCACTGACCAACCTGGTGCGGCATGCCCATGCCCAGAAGGTCAGCGTCCATGTGCGTTGTGGGGATGGCTGGGTCTGGATGGATATCTGCGATGATGGCGTGGGTTTCGAGCCGGCTCAAGCTTGGCAAAGTGGCGGCATGGGTTTGCGCAGCATGGAACAACGCGCCGCTCAAATTCGCGGCCGACTTCAAATCGAGACCCGCCCAGGGGCGGGAACGCGCATCCATGTTGAAGCGCCGATCTTCGGCGCTTCCTTGACTTCCGTGCCTCGATGAGCCGGCGCTGATGTGAGGTGAAGCGATGACCGAGGCGATTCGTGTGTTGATTGTGGACGATCACCCTGTGGTGCGAAGGGGACTGCGCTCCCTGCTCGCCGAGGAGCAGGACATAGAGGTGGTGGGTGAGGCAGCCAACGGCAAGGAAGCGTTAGAGCAGGTGGAAAGGCTGCAACCAGATGTTATTTTGATGGATTTGGTCATGCCGGAGATGGACGGGGTAGAGGCCATCCAGCGCATTATCGCTGCCCATCCTCAAGCGCGCATCTTGGTCATGACCAGTTTTGCAGCCGATGATAAGGTCTTTCCCTCGATCAAAGCGGGAGCTTTGGGGTATTTGCTCAAGGACTCGGACCCTGAGGATGTGGTGCGCGTGATCCGCCAGGTCTATCGCGGCGAGCTCTCCATCCATCCGTCCATCGCTCGTAAGGTAATTCAGGAACTCAACCGCCCGCCGCAGGAACCGCTCACGCCCTCACCGCTCACCGAGCGTGAAGTTGAGATTTTACAGCTGCTCGCCCAGGGTGTCGAAAATAAAGAAATCGCCCGTCGCCTGGTGTTGCGGGAGGCTACCGTGCGCACCCATGTGAGCAACATCCTCACCAAACTGCACCTCGCCAACCGGGTGCAGGCGACCCTTTACGCCTTGCGCAGCGGCCTGGTCTCCCTCGATACTTCTGACACAAAGGAGGAGCTCCCCTGAGGGCTATACTTTCTCGATTTGGCGATAGCATTTTCTTTTCAGGGTAAACTTCTGTGGTAGTTCGCGTCCAACAAATGCGCAGCAGGGGGTCAGCGTTGGCGGGTACCCCCCTTGGCTGAAGTGCCCTTAAAAATCCACTGCCGTCCGATGACAGAAAGCCTCTTTTATTGTAAATAACAATTGAGCGTTGTGCACCCAACGCCCACCGTTAAGCCTCCCCTCTTTCGGGGCTCTTGGAGATGAAGGCCCTCATCTTTGTTCGTCTCGACGCGTGGGAGGAAGTGCAGGCCTGTCGTCTTTTGCAGCGCACCCCCCACCTTATGTGCCTGGAACGACTCTACGGCGATTACCAGGCTGTGCTGCATATAGAATTCGCCAATCTGGAGCAGCTAAAAAAGGTGATCCGTGAATGCATTCTGCCGCTCCCCGGGGTGAAGGAAGTCCTCTCTTGTCTTATTGCCGAACCCTACCCTGCTTTCCAGGATAGGGAGGCCATCCTTATTCCGGCCACGGTGTCCGAGCGAGGTGTTCCATGAAGCGCATCCAGTCTCTCGAAGATTTGCAAAGGGCACGCCAGGAGGCAGCCCAAAAGCGGGAGAAAGACAAAGCTGCCAAAGGAGTGGTCATTCGTATCGCCATGGCCAGCTGCAGCATCGCCGCCGGCGCCCAGGAGACCCTGCGTAGCTTGCAGGAGGCGCTCGCCAGCGAGAACCTGAACCAGGTGCGCATTATTCAAACCGGCTGCCTGGGTTTGTGCGCTGTGGAGCCAACGGTACAGGTAAGTCTGCCAGGCCAAAGCCCGGTGCTTTATGGGCGCGTTTCCCCTGAAATTGGACGGCAAATCGTTGAAAAGCACATCCAGCAGGGAACTCCCCTTGCCCCTTACATCCTTGAGGCCGTATGACACCAGGCCGAGCGAAAAGGAGCACAAGGTGATGACCGATAAGGCATCTGAAATCCACTTAGATTCGATCCTCCAAGAGGCCATTTCCAAACATGGCCGTACCCGAGAGGCACTCATCCCCATTTTAAGCGAGATCAACGAGGCTCTAGGTTACATCCCTCGTCAGGCGTTGGGAGAGTTACGGCGGGCACTCAACGCCCCCGAAGAAGGGCTTTTCCTGGCCGATAGCCATCTCTATGCCTTGGGCACCTTCTACCACATGTTTTCCCTGCAACCCTTGGGCAGACATGTGATCCGCTATTGCGAAAGCGCCCCTTGCCATGTGATGGGCGGTCGCCAAATGGTTGAGGAACTTCAAGCCTACACCGGCCTCCAGCCCGGCGAAACCAGCCCCGACGGGCGCTGGTCTTTACTCACTACCAGTTGCTTGGGGGTATGCGGTGTAGGGCCGGTGTTCCTCGTGGATGACCACATCTATGGCCATGTGCGCCGCGGGCAGGTAGCCCAAATCCTGGCGAAATATCGCTAGAGCGCAATGAGCGGGCAGTAGACAAAAGAGGTTATCCATGACAGCCATCCGATCCATGGTTTTGGTCTCTAACGACCCCCTCAGCCTAGAGCGAGGGGCCGGGGAGGTGTATCAGGCCTTGCTCATGGAGGTGCGCCGTCTGGGCTGGGCCGAGGAAATCAAAGTGGGGCTGATCGCTGAACGGGCCGAAGGGGTGGAAGTGCCAATGGTGATCATCTACCCCGAAACAGTGGTGTACGCTCCAGTTACCGCAGATGACGTCCCCCTGTTGGTACAAGAGCATCTCCTGCAAGGCCGCATCGTGGGGGATTTGCTCAGCAAAATGCGCCTGCCGGTGGGGGAGATTTCTTGGTTGCGCACGCGCATGGGCACCTTGCCGGCCCAACAGCGTATTGTCCTCAGCCGCGTTGGACGCATTGACCCCAGCAACCTGGAGGATTACTTGCTCGATGACGGCTACCGCGCCCTGGCCAAAGCGCTCTATGAGATGACCCCCGAGGAGGTCATTGCTGAGGTGGAAAAATCGGGCTTGCAAGGGCGTGGCGGGGCCGGCTTCCCCACCGGTCGTAAGTGGGCTTTTGTGCGCGGCGCCGCCGGCCGGCCGAAATACGTAATCTGCAACGCGGATGAAAGCGAGCCGGGCACCTTCAAGGACCGTCTCATCATCGAAGGCGATCCCTTCCGTATCATCGAGGCGATGACCATTGCGGCCTACGCTGTGGGTGCGAGCGAAGGATATATCTACATCCGTGGGGAATATCGGCGCCCGTATGAGCTGCTGGTGAACGCTATCCAACAGGCCACCGATCGCGGCCTACTGGGAGAGAGCATCCTTGGGAAGGATTTCCACTTCCACATCCATGTGCATCGCGGTGCGGGGGCTTATATCTGCGGTGAGGAGACTGCCCTGATCGAATCGCTGGAAGGAAAGCGTGGCCAGCCGCGCGCTCGGCCGCCCTATCCACCCACCTACGGTTTGTGGGGAAAACCCACCCTGGTGAACAACGTGGAGACGCTGGCGAACATTCCGCCCATTGTGCTCAACGGCGGAACTTGGTATCACCAATTCGGCAGCGAGCGCAGCCGGGGCACCAAGGTTTACACCATTCTCGGCAATGTGAACTTCACCGGGGCGATTGAGGTTCCCCTGGGCATCACCCTGCGCGAAGTGATTGAGATCTACGGTGGTGGTATGAAGGGCAATGCTCGCCTGAAGCTCGTGCAAACCGGTGGTTCCAGTGGTTCGATCGTGCCGGCCAGCCTGCAAGATACCCCCATGGATTTCGAATCGTGGCGCAAGGCTGGGGTCTCGCTCGGTTCGGGGGCGTTGCTCATTTGCGATGAACATACCTGTGTGGTGGACCTGGCCAAGGTGTTGCTGCAGTTCTTCCGATTTGAGAGCTGTGCCAAGTGCAGCCCCTGCCGTGTTGGTACCCAGCGCCTCTATGAGATGATGGATGCCATCTCAAAAGGGGAAGGGCAGCTGGAATACCTGGAAGAGATGCGCACCCTGGGTCAGGATATGGAGTTGCTCTCCAACTGCGGTTTGGGGCAGACCGCTTCGGTGGCGGTGCGCGACATCTTGCGCTTCTTCGAGGACGAGGTGAGGGAACACATCGAGGATGGTCGCTGCCGCGCCCGCGTCTGCAAGATTGCTAAGCGCCCCGTTTCCCAGGAGAACCAACCGCAACTTGCGCTCGCCTAGTTGCCGAGGAGAGGAGCATTTGGGATGATTTCCCTGACCATCAACGGCCAAACACTCGACGTGCCTGAAGGGTACACCGTGCTCAAGGCTGCCGAGACGCTCGGCATCACCATCCCCACGTTGTGTTATCACAAGGACCTCAGCCCGTTTGGCGGCTGTCGTCTGTGTGTGGTAGAGGTGCAGGGAGCACGCTTGCCCATGACCTCCTGCGTGTTGCCGGTGAGCCCCGGCTTGGTGGTGCAGACCGACACCCCGACGGTGATTCGCTACCGCCAAGCTATCCTGCGCATCTTGCTCAGCAACTATTACGACGCCGGCTACAAGCAGGTGAACGGGAAAAATGCCTTAGAAGAGGAGAACGAGCTCTTTTACTGGGCGCGCTATTACGGCCTTGAGCCAACCCGTTACATGGCCTCCAAGCCGCGTTACCCCATAGATAGTGACCCCAATCCCTTCGTCTGGGTGGATAGGAATAAGTGCATCCAGTGCACCCGTTGTGTGCGCGCCTGTGCCGAGGTGCAGGGCCGTTTTGTCTGGTCGCAGTCCTATCGCGGCTATCGCGCCCATATTGTCGCCGGGGCCGATACCACCATGCTGCAAGGGCGTTGTGAGTCCTGTGGCGCTTGCGTGGCCTACTGCCCCACGGGAGCCTTGGATAACAAGATGTCGCTGCGCAGTGGAGTCGCCGACCGTCGTGTGCGCACCACCTGCCCCTATTGTGGGGTGGGTTGTCAACTGGTGTTAGAGGTGAAAGACGACCTCCCCGGCGGGCGCGTGCTGCGGGTTGTTTCACATAAGGATTCGACCTTTCCTTCCGTGAACGGCAGGCACTTGTGTGTCAAAGGGCGTTATGGCTACGAGTTCATCCACAGTGAGCAGCGCCTGACCAAACCCAAAGTGCGCCGCTATCTCCTGGAAGGGGCGCCTCGCCACACTAAGCCCGACCCTTGGGTGGAGGTGGATTGGGAAACCGCCCTCGATCTTGCCGCCAGCGGTCTCTTCCGCTTGTGCCACGATTTTGGCCCGCAGTCTGTGGGCATCCTCGCCTCGGGCAAAAACACAAACGAGGAGAACTATCTGCTCAACAAGCTGGCACGCCAAGCCTTAGGCACGAATAACATTGATTGCTATGCCCACCTCTATCACCCCAACCCGCTGGAAGGGTTGGACGAAAGGGTGGGGGTGGTGGCCATGACCAACACCTTTGAAGACATCGAGAACCACGCCGCCAGTTTGTTGGTGGTTAACTCCAACCTCACCGAACAGCACCCGGTCTTCGGCGCCCATTTGCGCCAGTCCATCCTGCGGCGCAAAGTGAAAATGGTGGTGATCAACCCCGATTTCACCAACCTGGCCGAGTTCGCCGCGCTGGCGCTTTACCCGCACCCTCACACGGAGGCCGAGGTGCTGAACGCCCTGATGGCGATTATAGTAGAGAAGGGTTGGGCCGACCGACCTATGTGGCTCGCGATCCTCGGGGCTTCGAGACTCTCCGTCACTCATTGGAGCGCTACACGCCGGCCAAAGCCGCCCAGAAAAGTGGGGTGGCCGTGGAGGCGCTCTATCGGGCGGCTGAAATCCTAGCCCTGAACCACCCCACCGCTGCCCTGTGGAGCGTGGGTTTGCACAACCATAGCCACACCCATAAGTACATCCAAGCCCTGGTTAACTTACAACTTTTGTTAGGCAACCTCGAACGCCCTGGCGGTGGCTTGAACCCGCTGGGGGGGCAGAACAACATCCAAGGGGCATACGATATGGGCTGTCTGCCCCAATGGTTGCCTGGCTACCGACGGGTCTCACAGGATTCCGCTCGTCAACCTTTGGAACAGGCTTGGGGCACGTCATTACCGACCCAGACGGGGATGAGTGCCAGTCAAATGCTCTACGCTGCCGAAGCAGGCAGCCTCAAGGGACTGTACCTCTTCCCCGAGGAATTCCTCGGAGCCAGCGAGATAGATGCCCAAATCCGCAAGGGCTTGGCTGCCTGCCAGTTTGTGGTGATGCAAGCCATTCAACCTTGGGAGGTAAGCCGCTATGCCGACGTGTTGCTCCCTGGGGTGAGTTTCGCCGAAAAAGAAGGCACCTTCACCAGCATCGAACGGCGGGTTCAGCGGGTACATGCCGCCATTCACCCCCTCGGCGAGGCGCGCCCGGATTGGGAGATCATCGCCGCCCTGGGGCGCCGTCTGCTCACCTGTCAGGCGACTAAACCCGTGGGGCCATTTGCGGGTTGGAACTACCGCAGCGCTGAAGAGATCTTTGCCGAGATCGCCGCTCTCATCCCCATTTACCACGGCATAACCTATGCCCGCTTGGATCAGGGAGAACGCCTCCATTGGCCGGTGGAATCCCCCGAAAGCCCCGGCTTAACCTTGTTACCGCTCGGATACTTCTCGCGTGGGGAGGTGCACTTCTCGCCGGCGGCTTAGCCCTAGAGCGAAACGCCTTCCTTTTGCTTACTCCCTTTCGCCCCATGTGGCCTGAACCAGTGCGGGCAAGATGACCCCCGCCGGCCCGGCGAGTATATGGGTGGCATGAGGGGTGAGCGGAGTGGGTTGGGGGTTAATTTCAACTACCGCGGCGCCGCGCTTTAAAGCCAGAAAGGGCAGCGAGGCGGCCGGCTCAACCAGCGCCGAGGTGCCCACGGAGAAGAAGAGATCGCAGGCACTAGCCGCTTCCCAAGCGGCTTGTAAGGCCTGGGTTGGCAGGTTCTCTCCAAACCACACCACATCGGGCCGCAAGAGTGCGCCGCAGCGCGGGCAACGCGGCGGCACCTCCTCACTTTTCGGCCATGTCTCGAATGTGAGTCCCTCACGCGAGCAGCGGATGCGCTCTAGGTTGCCGTGCAGTTCGATGAGTGGGAAGCGAAACCCACTGCCGGCACGGCGGTGCAGCCCATCTACGTTTTGAGTGATAAGGGTGAAGTGCGCCAAGCGGCGCTCCATTGTCACCAAGGCCACATGGGCCGGGTTGGGCTGTGCCTGCTGCACCAATCGGCGGCGCCAAGCGTACCACTCCCAAACCAGCTGCGGGTTGGCCTCAAAGGCTTGGGGGGTGGCCAATTCCTCAGGACGGTAGCGCGCCCACAGGCCGTTTTGAGCCTGGCGAAAGGTGGGCACCCCGCTTTCCGCCGAAACCCCTGCTCCGGTTAGAGCTACCACCCGGTCGGCACGGCGCAACGCAGCAGCCACCGCTTCTAGTGCTCCTTTGGGGACTTCCTGAGTCATCCTCTACCTTGTCCTCTTTCCTGTTTGGGGAGGATAGTTTTCCCCTGTTCGGGGTATCCCCTAGGTCTCTGCGGCGGCCAGACGCACTTTGTGCCAATAACGGTGGATACCGGCCGCCGACATCCACGAAGGGTTGGCTGTTTCGAGAGGGTCGAGCAGTGTTGGGTCTATTCCCTGGTTTAACGTGCGTTGGCGCGACCAAAGCACAAATTGCTCGCTCAGCGCTTCGAGCGGGGGATTGGAGGGCATCACGGTTACCATCCAGGCCTCCACCTCATCCAAAGCCTGCTGAGCCGCTGCCAGGTGCCAAGCCGCATCATCGTAGATGCCGAAGTGGGTGGGAGCAATGCGGGTGAAGCGACCAGCGGCCAAGGCGGATTGGAGGCGACGCAGGCTCTCCCTCCACTGTTCTAGATGAAACTCCGGCGGCGGCATAGGCAGACGCAAGTGACGCACCCCTCCCAGGCGCACGCCGCCGATATCGCCGCTAAAGCACACCCCTTGGAAAAGATAGGCGTGATGATGAGAGGCGTGCCCCAGTGTGGCGAGCGCGGTGAATTGCAAACCCTCGATCTCCAGCACCTGTCCATCTTCCACCACGGTGAGCTGCTCGGCGGAGACGGGCAAGAACTCGCCCCATAGGTCGGTCATCTGGTCGCCATAGATGCGCGCCGCGCTGGCCAGTAATTTTTCCGGGTTGACCAAATGCGGGGCGCCCTGGGGATGTACGTAAATACGCGCTCCACGGCGCGCCAACCAGCCGGCTGCCCCGCCGTGGTCAAGGTGGATGTGAGTGAGCAGCACGTCGCTCACTTCATCCAAGGTCAGGCCGTGTTCGCGCAGGCCGGCCTCCAGAGCCGGCAAAGTGGAAGCCGGGCCACACTCCACCAACAGGGCGCCGTGACGATGGGGAATTAGGTAGGCTGCAATCGTCCCCGGCTGGCCGCGGAAGCGCAAATCTAGGGTGTGAATGGTCATTTCCATAATTCGTTTCCCGCCACAATTGGGCTTCTTTAGCCTGGGTCATCCTTCGTTTTAATCTTTCCAAGCAGAGGCTTCGTCCAATGCCTGTTTCTCCTCGCTGCTCAGGCGCAGCCCGACCGCCCCTAGGTTATCCTTCAATTGTTCCAGGGTGCGCGGACCGATGATTGGACTGGTGATGAGCGGATTGGAAAGCAACCACGCCAGGGCAATCTGGGAGATTGAATAGCCTCCTTTGGCCACTCCTAGGGCTTCCATACGCTCCAGGAGGGCGAAGTTGCGCTCCGAGAAGTACCGCTGGGCGCTACGCAGGCGCACGCTCTCCGGGGTGTGGTCGGGGCGGTATTTTCCGGTGAGGAAACCGCCCGCTAAGGGGCTGTAGGGGATCACCCCTAAGCCATAAGTGCGGCATACCTCGGCCAACTCGCGCTCGAATTCGGCACGCCGCACCAGGTTGTAGTGAGGCTGCAAGGAGACGAAGGGGTGAAAACCGTTGACTTTGGCCGCCCACAGCGCCTCGGTGAGACGCCATGCAGGGTAGTTGGAACACCCTAAGTAGCGCACCTTACCCTGGCGCACCAGGGTATCTAAGGCGCTCAGGGTTTCCTCGATAGGCACGTGCTCGTCAAACCAGTGGGTCTGATAGAGGTCAATATAATCCGTTTGCAGACGGCGCAGGGAGTTTTCCACCGCCGTGAGAATATGGGCGCGGGAGAGGCCCTCATCGTTCGGGCCGGGCCCCATACGCCCCCGCACCTTAGTGGCGATCACTACCTGATCGCGCGGGATATTTCTCTCTCTCATCCAGCGCCCAATGATCGTCTCGGCCACACCACCAGGGTTGCCCTCTACCCAATTGGAATAGATATCAGCCGTGTCAATAAAGTTGACGCCGGCGGCGTACGCCTCATCCAATATGTGAAAGGAGAGGGTCTCGTCAGCTGTCCAGCCGAATTGCATCGTCCCCAAACACAACTCGGAGACTTTTAAACCGCTGCGGCCTAGATAACGGTATTCCATAGGAACCTCCAATGAGTGAAAGTTTCAAAGGACAACAATCGGCCATCAATAGCCATGGGGGTTGTTCACCTGCCAACGCCAGGCGTCGGCGCACATTTCCTCCAAAGTGCGCTCCC
>VSSL01000452.1_pt1 | contig 12362 bp, 10 predicted proteins | sample 4557531 | NCBI WGS metagenome assembly VSSL01 (sample SAMN10986726, study PRJNA523729) | hot springs metagenome | isolation source: hot springs | place: India:Timba, Gujarat | collected 2018-05-31 | reverse complement strand
CACCCCGGCCAGCCCCAGCAGCCAGAGACCCACCAACAGCCTTCCGGCTTTCACCCACTGCCGCCCGCTTCTGCGCTGCATCCGCCGCCCTCAAGCAAAAAATTTGGCCCCTGACCCCGGCCCGGCTGGTGGCAGTTCTGCCTTCCTAACAAAATTATTACCACATTTATAATAATTTTCAATCAGCCGCCCTCCCCAGGTCAACAAGATGCCGCCGCTCCGGACCGGCGATGGGGGAAAAGGTCGACCAGACCTTGAATGTTCTGTTGGATCGCCGCCTACTAAAGTACCGCCCGCCGAGCCATGACCGGCAAAATCTTATCAACGCCCGGATGATATTGGCTTGCCACGACAAAAACCGTACTGCCAATATTTATTATTGGCAGTATTATAGTATTAAATCGCACTATAACATATATATAACTGCCAACCATATCTGTTGCTGGCTTTATGTCTTTGATTGACGGGCAATTAATTCGGTTGATTGTTGGGTGCGCCATACTGCTGCTGCTTTGACTATAGCTGACAGTTTGTTTTAACTGCCGGAGCTGGACGGCAATTTAAAGCCGGCAGTTGGCAGGGGGCGGCTGGCCGTGGCTGAGCCCGGAGGGCAGGCCCTGCTTGGAGCGTCCGGGGAGCTTTAACCGCCGGGAGGGGCGTAGATGGCCGGGGTCCGACAGCCATCATCCGAGTGCAAAAGCGGTGGCTACCCCGGCAGACGAACCAAGGTGCGGAATAATAATTATGCAACTGTCATTAAGCCACAATAAACTATATCTTTTTCCAAAATCGTCTTTGGGACGATTTATCCTGGAACTGACCTCTTATATACATTAGATGACAAATTGTTTGGCCGTAGTCGGTAGGCGGTGGGTAATCCAATCTCCAAAGAAAGGGGTAGGAAAATGTTGAGTCTCACAGTCAAGGGCGAACCCAAGGTTTGCGAGATCGGCGGCGTTAAATTGGGCGGCCAGCCGGGAGATTATCCCTGCGTTTGCGTCAGCTCCATCTTCCAAAAGGGAGATAAGGTATTCGAAGGCAAGCGTAAGGAGGGTTTCAATGAGCAGCGGGCGGCGGAGCTGCTCAAGATGCAGGATAAACTCTGGGCCGAGACCGGGGTCCCGGGGATGGCCGACATTGTCGCCAACACTGGGGAGGAGTTCAAGATCTTCATCGACTTTGTCACCTCGGTAAGCAACATGCCCTTCTGCGTGGATGCCTGGGTGATGAAGCCCAAACTGGAAGGGGCGGCCTATTGTGCGGAAAAGGGCCTGCTCGACCGGATGTTCTATAACAGCCTGACGGTCTGGGAAAAGGATCTGGAGACGGAAGTCCGGGAGATCGCCCAGATCGGGGTCAAGCATGTGCTGTTGGTTGCCTTTGACCAGGACGACCAGATGCCCACGGGCCGGATCACCGGCACTCAGAAGATCCTCGATGTGATTGAGAAGGTCGGGGCCAAATTCGAGAGCATTATTGTGGATACCTCGGTGATGAACGGTCCGGCCACCGCTTTCTGCGGCGTAGCCAATGCCATGATCAAGGAAAAATGGGGCTTCCCGGTGGCGAGCGCGCCCAGCAACGGCTCCTATATGTGGAAAAAGGCCCGGGAAATGTGGGGTTTCAAGGGTTGGTCCGCTTCGGATGCGGCCTTGGAAGCCCTGTCGGCTTTTTATTATCATGACATGATCTTTTCGGGGCCGATGGCGGGGGCGGAACGGATCATGCCGGCGGTGGCCATGGCCGAGGCCTTCAAGGCCACGGCCCGGTTTGCCGAGACCAAGCAGCTGCCCAAGGATCCCAACCATCCGCTATACAAACTGTTCCCCGAATTTGTGGAGCAGCTCAAAACGCTTGCAGCAAGCTAAATCAAAGAGGAGAAAGGAACTAGTTTTTCATGGCTCAATTAACCGGTTATGAGAGGGTAATTCGAACTTTCAAACGTGAACCAGTGGATACCATGCCCTTCTTCAGCGGCATGGGCATGGTGCTGCTGCCGGCCATCAAGAAGTTGGGTTATAAGTTTCCTCAGATTCACACGACGGCGGAAATGATCGCCCAAACCGGGGTGGAAACGGCACGGATGTATAACATCGATTCGGTGACGATACCTTATGACATGTGCGCCGAGTCCGAGGCCCTGGGCAATGAGATCAGTCTCTACGAAGATTCGGAGGACATCCTCTATCCCACCATTCCGTATAAGAAGTGGACCGAGCTGGATCAAGTGGAGATTACTCAGGACGACATCGAGAACATCATGACCCGGGGGCGGATGCCGAACATCCCCAAGGCGATCAAGATGGCAAAAGAAATGGCCCCGGACAAGGCCATCGGCGCCTGGCAGTTGGGGCCGTTCACCCAGTGTGGCCAGACCATCGAGTTGGACAAGGTCCTCAAGGGTGTCTTCAAGGAAAAGAAGAAGATCGAGGCCATCCTGGATAAATTCACCGACATGATCATTGAAATCGGCAAGGCCCTCCAGGCGGCGGGCGCCGATTTCATCACCCTGCGGGAAATGGGGGCTGGAGCTGATCTGCTCAGCCCCCGTACTTTTAGGGACATGATCAAGCCCCGGCTGACCCGGATTCTGGCGGCCTGGAAATCCCCCAAAGTCCTGCACATCTGCGGCGCCACCGATCCCATCATCGAATTGATGAAGGAGTGCGGGGCGGACGCCATCAGTGTGGACATCAAATGCAACCTGCGGGAAGCCCGCAAAAAGATCGGCAATGACTATCTGTTGTTCGGCAATTTTGATGTCTTCAAGCTGCCGTGCCGGGAAGAGACTACGGTAGAGGAGGCCATCGAAGGCATTAAGGAAAATATCGACGGCGGCGTTGACGCGGTCTGGCCGGGTTGCGACCTCTGGCCCGCGATCAAGGAAGAAAACTTCCGCGCCCTCGAACAAACTATCAGGGAATACGGCAAGAAACCCAGTCCGGCCTTGGGTAGGCTTGCCTCCTAACCACAGCGGCCGGGCCCCGGGGCCTGGCCGCGGTCAAAAGGAGTCTGTCCATGGGTGAAATGAGTGGCTACGAAAGGGTAATGCGGACCTTTAAACGAGAACCCGTTGACACTATGCCCTTCTTCAGCGGCATGGGCATGGTGCTGTTGCCGGCCATCAAAAAGCTGGGCTATAAGTTCGCCCAAGTCCACACCAGCGCCGAAAAAATCGCCAAATCCGGGGTGGAATCGGCCCGGATGTTCAACCTGGACTCGGTGGTTATTCCCTACGACATGTGTTGGGAATCCGAAGCCTTGGGCAACACCATCAGCCTCTATGAGGATTCGGAGGACATCCTCTACCCCACCATCCCCAACAAAAATTGGCAGGAGCTGGATCAGGTCAATATCACCCAGGATGATATTGACAACATCATGACCCGGGGGCGGATGCCACTCATTCCCCAAGCCATCAAGATGGTAAAGGAGATGGCTCCGGAAAAGGCCTTGGGGGCCTGGCAGTTGGGCCCGTTTACCCAATGCGGGCAGACCATCGAGTTGGACAAGGTCCTCAAATCCGTCTTCAAAGAGAAGCAGCGGGTGGAGGAGATCCTGGACAAATTCACCGAAATGATCATCAAGATCGGCCAGGCCCTGCAGGCCGCCGGGGCGGATTATATCACTCTGCGGGAACCCGGGGTGGCGGCCGACCTCCTCAGCCCCCGCACCTTCCGGGAGTTGATCAAGCCCAGACTGACCAAGATCCTGGCGGCGTGGAAGTCCCCCAAGGTCCTGCATATCTGCGGCTCCACCGATCCGCTGATCGAAATGATGAATGAATGCGGCGCCGACGCCATCAGCGTCGACATCAAATGTAACCTCCGGGAAGCCCGGAAAAAACTCGGCAACGACGTCCTGCTCTTCGGCAACTTTGATGTGTTCGTCCTGCCCTGCAAGGAAGAAACCACCGTGGAAGAGGCCGTGGCGGGCATCAAAGAGAACATCGACGCCGGCGTCGATGCCGTCTGGCCGGGATGCGATCTGTGGCCTGACATTAAAGAAGAGAACTTCCGGGCCATGGAGAGAACCGTGCGGGAGTATGGCAGGAAACCCAGTCCAGCCTTGGGTCGACTGTAAAATAAACTAAAAAAGGAGAGGACATGAAGACCAAAGAAGAACTGCTCGAGGAACTGAAGCAAGGCGTGATCAATTACGACGAGGAAGGGTGCGTCCGGGCCGCCCGGGAGTATGCCGAAGCCGGTTATCCGCCCCTGGAGGGCATCATGGACGGCTTGGCTGCCGGCATGCAGGTAGTCGGCGATCTTTACGAGAAAAACGAATACTTCGTGCCCGAAGTTCTGATGTGTGCTGACGCCCTGTATGCGGCGCTGGACATCCTGCGTCCCCTGGTGCCCAAGCAGGAAGGCACGGCCAAAGCCCAGGTGGTTATCGGCAGCGTCCAGGGCGACGTGCATGACATCGGCAAAAACCTGGTGAAGATGATGTTTGACGTCGCCGGCTGGGAAGTCCACGACCTGGGTCGGGACGTGCCGTTGGAGAACTTCGTCAAAGAGCAGATGCGGACCGACTCCGAGGTCATCGCCATGTCGGCCATGATGACCACCACCATGCTGGGGATGAAAAAGGTTATCCAGATGGTGAAGGAGAAGAACCCCAATGTCATGATCATGTTGGGTGGCGCGCCGGTGACCCGGGACGTGGCGCAGCTGTTCGGCGCCGACGGCTATGCCGAATCCGCGGGCAACGCCGTGCAGGAAGCCATCAAGATGATCGGCCGGCTGCGGGAATACGAAGCGTCCAAGAAGTAAGTCTGGCCAGCCAATTAGCTGGGGTTGGGGCAAAGCGCCCTCGTACTGGCCGGGAGGTCCGGGGGACGAGAGGGGCTTTGCCCCCCCCAATGATTGCCGGCTGTTCCCTAAAAGTATAGTTTCGCTTCACCCCGGATGGCCCCGCAGTTCAGTATCGCTCGACCCACCTAAGACCGGACTGGGAACCGCAAAGCTTTCAGGTGGTGAGCAGGCTCTGCTTGCTGCGCAAAGGCGGGCGGTCTTGGACCACAACCTGCCTGGGTAGGATAGTTGATGTCCTGGGGCTGTGGTGCAACCGTGACGGTTGCTGAAAAGATAAGTTGATACATCTCAAGGAGAACTAGGTAATGTCAAAGGATGAAAAAGTCCACGTAATCTTTCAACCTTCTGGAAGGCGGGGGGATGTCCCCAAAGGTGTCAACCTGATCGAAGCCTCGCGCCTGCTCGGAGTTGATATCGAAGCCCTCTGCGGCGAGAAAAAGGTCTGCGGCAAATGCGTGGTGCGGGTCGAGGAAGGCTTCTTCGAGAAGTACGGCATCAAATCCAGCATGGCGCATGTCAGCGAATGGCAGGAAGAAGAGGACAAGTTCATCAATGCGGAACGCAAGGCCCAGGGTTACCGCCTGGCCTGCGTCGCCAAAGTCTATGATGATGTCCTGGTCTTCGTGCCCGAAGAATCCCGGGCCGGCAAGCAGGTGGTCAGCAAAGCGGCCCGTGATATCCACATCAAACATGACCCGGCTGTCAAGAGCTATTATGTGGAAGTGGAAAAACCCACCTTCGAAGAACCGACGGCCGATTTTGAGCGGATCTGCCGGGGTCTGGAACGGACCTACGGGCTCAAGGATCTCACCATCGACATTTTCACCCTGCGGCAGCTCCCCGACGCCCTGCGGGCCGGCAACTGGTCGGTAACCGTCAGCGTCTGGATGGACAAGGAAATCATCCGGGTCCTGCCGGGCAAACAGCTCGACAAGAAACATTTCGGGCTGGCCATCGACGTGGGCACCACCACCGTCGCCGGTTACTTCTGCGACCTGAACACCATGGAAGTCATCGACACCGTCTCGCTCATGAACCCGCAGTGCAAGTACGGTGAAGACGTCATGGCCCGGATCACCTACCACATGACCACCGAAGGCGGCCTCAAGCGGATGAGCGATGACATCATCGAGGGCCTCAACTGGCTGATCGATCAGGCCATTAAGAATACTTATCCGCCCAAGAAAAAGGTCAAGCAGCCCGAGGGTTATGAGGGGCCGGATGTTTATGAGGAAGTGCCGGTGGAAGGCAAGACCTATCTGCGCCTGACCCGGGACGACATCGAAGACCTGACCATCGGCGGTAACACCGCCATGCACCACATCCTGCTGCAGCTCAATCCCGAATACGTAGGCCTGGCGCCCTTCCCGCCGGTGATCCACCACAGCCTGGACATCAAGGCCCGGGATTTGGGCATCCACATCAACAAATCAGCTTATGTCTTCGTCCTGCCCAACGAAGCCGGTTTCGTCGGGGCGGACAACGTCGGCGTGCTCATCGCCGAAGAGCCGTACAAGAGCAAAGAGAACCAGCTCATCATCGACATCGGTACCAACGGCGAGCTGGTATTGGGCAACATGCATAAACTGATCTCCTCCTCCTGCGCCACCGGCCCGGCTCTGGAAGGGGCTCAGATCACCTACGGGATGCGGGCGGCCCCGGGCGCCATCGAACGGATCAAGATCGACCCCGATACCCATGAAGTGGATTATAAGGTTATCGGCCGGGATGCCTGGAAGAGCTACTCCCAGCCCAAGGAGATGAAAGTCAAAGGGATCTGCGGTTCGGGGATCCTGGACCTGCTGGCCGAACTCTACGCCTCCGGCGTCATCGGCAAGAGCGGCGTTTTCTCCAAAAACCAGAAGTCGAACCGCTATCGGATCAATCCGGATACCAAGCAGCCGGAATTCGTCCTGGCCTGGGCGGAAGAGACCAGCATCGGCCGGGATGTGGTGGTGACCCAGAAAGACGTCCGCCAGATCCAGCTGGCCAAAGGCGCCCTCTACGCCGGCTGCAAGCTGATGATGCGGCGGATGGGCATCGAAAATGTGGACAAGATCAAGATCGCCGGGGCCTTCGGCACCCACGTGGACCGGACCAAGGCCTTGATCATGGGGCTGTTCCCCGACTGCGATCTCAGCAAAGTGGAGAGCGTCGGCAACGCCGCCGGCGACGGCTGCCGGGCCGCCCTGCTGAACCGGCAGAAGCGAGTGGAAGCCAACTGGTGCTCCCGCAATGTGGAATACATCGAACTGACGGTGGAGCGGGACTTCCAGCAGCAGTTCATGGAAGCCATGCAGATTCCGCATATGACGGACGCCTTCCCGCACCTGGAGGGCATTGTTCGGCCCGAAATCCTGCATCAGGGCGAAGGCGCCAAGGTGGTGCAGGCGGAGCGGTATCTGAAATCCGATCCTACGGCCAAATAAGTTGCTGGCTGTAGCTGGCTGCCTATTATGAAGTAAGGCCTATGGGTAGAAGGATCCTTTTCTGAAATCCCTGATCAGCAAGGATCCTTCTGCCCTGTGGGCCGCTGCTTGGTTGCCTTCCCCCAGTAACTTGGCCGCCGGCCGTTAACGGGAGGAAACCTTATGTCCAACAAGGTCGTGCCCTTCAGAACTACCAACGAACTGCCCTTCACCCTCGTGCTGCGCCTGCGGGAGGCCGGCAGAAAATACGGGATCGACAGCGTCTATCCTTTCTCCACCGAAGATATCGTCGTGGCGGAATGGGTCCGGTTGAAATGCCTCTATGGCTGCAGCCGCTACAACCGGAGCTGGTGCTGCCCGCCGGCCACCCCGGAACCGGCTCAGGTGCGCCAGATCCTGGCGGAATACTCCCAAGCCCTACTGCTCCAAGGCACCCATCGGCTGCCCCAATTTTACCGGGATGACAGCCGCAAGCGGTCAGTGCTGGTCCATTGCTGGAAGGGCACCGTCAGCCTGGAACGCCTCCTGTTCCTGGAGGGCTATCACAAGGCCTTCAGCTTGGTGGGCGAGAACTGCGCCTTGTGCAAGAAATGCGTCTATCCCAACAATTGCCGCTTCCCCCAGGAAAAGCGCCCGTCCCTGGAGTCCTTCTCCATCGATGTGGTGGGCACCCTGCACCGCTTGGGGCTGGAGCCCAAGGTGGCTAAAGACATCTCCGAGCCATTTACCTATTACGCCATCATCTTGGTGTGCTGAAGGGCCGCAGCTTGGCAACGGAGCTGATCTGCTACTGTTTTAATTGCAGCCGGCAGGATATTGAACGGGATGTCTTGGAACACCAAGGGGAGTCCACCATCCTGGCGCGGATCATGGCCGCCAAGCAGGCGGGCGGCTGCGAATGTAAGGTTAAAAATCCCAAAGGCACCTGATGCGTGGGCGCCGCCGGGTGGTGGACTCGGTCCGGCGGCAACTTGGGCGCTGAACTCACCGGCGCCGGGGTCGGCCACCTTCGCGGGCAGCCGGATTGCAATGGAGCCGGCGGGTTGGTTTACTCCTGGTAATTGAAACTCACGTCCTTCTTGACGGCCATCCCCAATTCCCCTTCCACGGCCTTAATAATGCTGCACGGAATCGGGCAACTGGGATGGCACTTGCATTGCGCCGCGCTCTGGGTCACCGGATTCTGCCCAAAAGCTCCCCGATAAATCTGCAGAAAATCGATCTCCTTGACCGCCTGGGCCAGTTTTTGGATCTGTTTGCATTTGCTCTGCAAGTCCACCGAGGCATGATATTTGTCCAGCTTCTCCACCGTCACCGCGCAAATAAACCCGCAGGCCCCCGGATCAACCACCAGTTTCGTCATCAGTAGTAGCAACCTCGTCTTTGGATTGTTGGCCTCGCCGACCCGTCGGCTACAGAGGAAATTTTCGGCGCCGGGCGGCGCAGCATATATTACTGGATAATATTAATTATAAACATAATAACGATAATATGCCATCGTCCAAAAGCCGATCTTGGCTCGAGCCGGGTCGAATAGCCTCCGGCGGCGAGCCCTGCTGCTTTGGCCTGGCGGTGGTTTTAAAATCCAGATCAGAGTTGGCCTCGGTCCGGACGATTTCGACGATGCCCAGTTCAATGGCGAACTGAATCAATTGGGAGAGATTCTCCAATTGGAGCTTTTCCATGATATGGACCCGATGGGTCTTGACGGTGCTGATGCTGACGCAGAGGATGTTGGCGATTTCCTTGGTGGAGCGCCCTTCCGCCAGCATCTGGAAGACTTCCCGCTCCCGGTTGGAGAGTTTGGTATACAGTTCTTCCCGGGAGGATTGTTTGCGCCGGAACGAGACAAAATTTTCGATCACCCGCCGGGAAATGGAAGGGCTCAGATAGACATCGCCTTTCAGAGCGGCATGGATGGCCTTGACGATGTCCGAGCCGGTGGAGTCTTTGATGAGGTAGCCCGACGCCCCCAGGCTGAGCAGCTCGCTGATGAAGCGGTCATGGGCATGCATGGACAGGATGATGACCTTGGTCTGGCGGCAGCTTTTCTTGATCTGCCGGGTGGCTTCGATCCCGTTGAGGATGGGCATGGAGATATCCATCAGGACGACATCGGGTTTCAGCTGTTCCGCCTTGCTGACGGCTTCCCGGCCGTCCCGGGCCTCCCCCACCACCCGGAAATTCGGCTCGCCTTCCAGGACCTTGGCCAGGCCCTGGCGGACGATGGTATGATCATCGGCCAATAGAATCCGCACCACGCCTTCACTCATCGGGAAGCTCCCTGACCGGAATTTCGATCCGAATTTTGGTCCCCTCATTCCGGGAAGAGCGGATGGAAAAGGTCCCCCCCATCAAGGCCACTCGTTCCCGGATGCCCAGCAGGCCGAGGGCGTCCCGGCGGTTATCCAACTCGCCGAGGTCGAAACCGACGCCGTCATCTTCCGCCACAAAGATAATATTGGGATAGCTCTTGATCAACAGGAGCTTGAAGAAATCGGCGCCGGAGTGCTTCAAGGTATTGGTGACCACCTCTTTGGCGATGCGATAGAGGGCCGTTTCAGTCTCGGGATCCAGACGCTTTTCGAAACCGATCATGCGGAAGTCGATTTCCAGGCCGCTGTAGCTGGCCACATCGGCCAGATAGGATTCCAGAGCCGGCTCCAGCCCCAGATCACTTAACACCGCCGGATGGAGGCGATGGGACATGCGCCGCATTTCCTGGTAGGTGCGGTTGATCTGCTTTTTGACCTCCATGACCTGTTCCGCCAGGTCCCGGCGCTCCGGCGGCAGGGATTTCAGGATCGTCTCCAGGGAAAAGTTGATGCCGGTCAGGGCCTGGCCCGCTTCGTCGTGGAGCTCCCGGGCGATGCGCTTGCGCTCCTCCTCCTGGGAGTGAAAGAGCCTGGCGGTCAGACGCTGCAGCTCTTCCCGATGCTGCTGCACCGTCTGCAGCAAGAGAGAGTTTTCCACGGCGCTGCCCAGAAAGTTGCCGAGGGACCCCAGGATATGATGATCCTCGTCATCAATATTTTTGTCGGGAGGGATCTCCAGGCCGATAAAACCGGTGGCCTTCTCCTTGCGGGTGATCAGGTAGCAGACGAGTTCGACGGAATGCCAGTGATCCGCCCCCACCAGCGTGGCCTTGAAGGGCGGGAAGGTCCGCTGGGGCTTCAAAAAGGTGCCCTTGACCAGAGACCGCATCAGGTCCACATCATACAACAGGACATGGCAGGTATCGCTCCCCAGCTTCTGGAGCAGCCCCTCCTGGACCCGCAGGACAAAATTCCGTTTGGCATGATCGATCAGGAAGATGCCCCCGCTCTTCAGACCCAGGACATTCAGCAGCTTGGACAGGGCCATGGCCAGGATGTCATTGAGGTCCTGGTTGACATTCATGAAGACGGCGATACTGTTGAGCAGGGACAGTTTCCGGTGTTGCCGCCAGAGAATCTGGAGGCCGTGCATCCGGGCTGTCACATCCTTGGCGATGGCCTCGTAGCCGATGATGTTGCCGCTGTCATCCCGCACCGCATTGCCGCTCATCAGGCAGTGGATGATGGTGTTGTCCCGCTTCCGGAAACAGGCCTCGAAATCCCTGATGGAGCCGTGGCGGTCGATCTGTTTGCGAAACACCCGCCAGTGGGCCGGATTATGAAAGATGGTCTCCACCGAATCCACCGACATCAGTTCGGCCTTGCTGCTGAAATCCAACAGGTCGACACAGGCCTGATTGGCGTCTTTGATAACTCCGTCCGTGGAAGTGACAAAGATCATGTCCTTGGAACCTTCGAAAATACGGCGATAGCGGTTCTCGTACAGCTTTAAATCGGTTTCCAGGCGCCGGCGATCGGCAATGTCCTGGAAAACATAGGTGATGTGATTTACCGACTGATCCTGGCCGATGAGCAGAGAGGTGGTGCAAAAGATGGGCAGCTTCCGGCCGTCCGGCCGCTGGATATCCAGTTCCCGGGACCGGATGCATTCGCCGTTTTTGCGCAGCCCCGACACCGTGCAGCTTGAGGCGCAGATTTCGCTCTGAAAAATCTCAAAGCACTGCTTGCCCATCGCTTCGGCCACCGGGACACCAGTGATCCGCTCCGCCGCGGCGTTAAAATAGATGATGCGGCCTTCGGCATTGGTAATAAACAGACCATACGGCAGAGCATCCAGGAGATGCAGCAGATCCCGATACTGGAGCGGAAAATGCAGCGGTGTTTGGGAAGCAGGGAGTGGATTTTCCGTTAACTGGGCCAGGATACTTGGGGCCGTGGCTGATTCTTCCCGGTTCATATGGGGGCTCCTCGTGAGCGCCATTCCCTTTCCTGAGCCGCCCGGTCCCGCCGGTCGCCGGGGCCGCCGGCCAGCAAAAATTATCCTTAGAGTAAGTTTTAGTATATGTTAACATAATCTTAGTGACAAGACTATACCCGGCGCTCTGCGGATTCCGGTCCCCACCGGTGAGTTCGGCGCGCCGAACCGCCGCCGGCGCCCCCGGATGAACGCAAAAAAAGCTTGACAATCCGGGAACAGGTGCCAAAATAACAGGAAAACATAGCATCACGGATTGTTGGCCCTCCGGGCCATAAAAGGGAAACCGGTGTAATTCCGGTACGGACCCGCCGCTGTGATCGGGGACGAACGCCGCCTGGGGCCACTGCCCGTTTGTAAACGGGTGGGAAGGCGCGGTCAGTAGGACGATCCGAGAGTCAGAAGACCTAACATTCCGTGCCGCATCTGAGGAGATGGTAAATCTTCAGGCGTAAGACGCTTGGGGATTTTTTTTTGTCCCCAGGCCAACTACACCTTTGCTGGAGGCAAACCATGGCTACTCAGGTCGAATTGGCCACCCAAGGCATCATCACCCCGGTTATGGAAGAGATCGCGGTCCAGGAAGGCCTGGACCCCGAGCTGGTCCGGCAGCGCTTCGCCGCCGGCCAGATCGTGGCGCCCCTTAACAGCAACCGGCCCGGCCGGATCGTCGGCATCGGCATGGGGCTGCGGACCAAGGTCAATGCCAGCATCGGGACGTCCACCGATATCATCGATATCGACGCCGAGGTCCGGAAGGCTCAGGCCGCCGAAGCGGCCGGGGCTGACACCCTGATGGAACTCT
>VSSL01000451.1_pt1 | contig 12375 bp, 13 predicted proteins | sample 4557531 | NCBI WGS metagenome assembly VSSL01 (sample SAMN10986726, study PRJNA523729) | hot springs metagenome | isolation source: hot springs | place: India:Timba, Gujarat | collected 2018-05-31 | reverse complement strand
TTCTCTCCAAAGATACGCTTGAAATCGGGGGGCATCTCCTCCGTTATCGGCTTGTGCCCGATGCCTACCGCCCCTGACAGGCTGGCGGCGGCGACAAAGCGGTCGGGATAATGCAAAGCGAGGCTCATCGCGCCGTATCCGCCCATGGACAGCCCTGCGATGGCACGATGCTGGCGGTCTCTGGCGGCGGGGAACAGTCGCTCTGTTTGCCCGATAACGTCTTTGATGATGTGGTCTTCGTAGGCGTCGCCGTTCACCCCGTTGGTGTACCAGCCCCTGCCACCGTCGGGCATGACCACTATCAACGGTAAATCGCGCACATACCATTCAATCCGACTGCGCCGAAGCCATATCGAGGCATCGTCGGACAGTCCATGAAGCAGATAAAGCACGGGAAACGGTCCCTCGCCGTTGTCTGGCAATACCACAACCATTTCCGATGCCTTTCCCAACGACTGGCTGAAAAACCGCAGTTGACACAGAGCCATACGCCAAACCCTCCTTCTGGGGTTTATTTCATCCGTACGGTGGACATGTCCTGCCGTCTACGGTTTGACGCCTGGCGCATCACAGGATATAATGTGCCCGTAGCGACTTGCAGGGAGGCGATAGAGGATGGCAGAGGAACCGGTCACTTACCGACAGGCGGGAGTAGATATCGACGCGGCACATGCCGCACTGCTGCGCATGAAGGAGCTGATACGCGCTACCCAGACGCCGGAGGTGCTGGCGGATGTAGGCGCGTTCGGAGGGATGTTCCAGCTGGACATCAGCCGCTACCGACAGCCGGTGCTTGTCGCCAGCGTGGATGGTGTAGGAACCAAGCTGAAGGTAGCGTTTATGATGGGACGCCATGACACTGTGGGACATGACCTAGTGAACCATTGCGTGAACGATATTCTGGTGCAGGGTGCACGACCGCTCTTCTTTCTGGACTACTTCGCTACCGGCAAGCTGCAGCCGGAAGTGCTGGTGGAGGTCGTGAAAGGATTGTCCGAGGCATGTCAGGAGGCGGGGTGCGCGCTGCTGGGCGGTGAGACTGCCGAGATGCCCGGCATGTACGCGGAGGGCGAGTATGACCTCGCTGGAACGATGGTAGGCGTGGTGGAACGAGATGCGATTATCGACGGCAGCCGCGTAGAACCCGGCGATGCGGTGATCGGGTTAGCCTCCAGTGGTCTGCACACGAACGGCTACTCGCTGGCTCGGTACGTGCTGTTCGAACTGGCGGGAATGCGCGTGGATAGCTACGTACCGGAGCTGGGGACTTCTCTGGGCGAGGAACTGCTCCGTCCGCACCGGTGTTATTTGCGTCCTATCATGGAGGCGATGCAACAGTTTGACATCCACGCGATGGCGCACATCACTGGCGGAGGCTTCTACGATAACATCCCGCGTGTGCTGCCCAGCGATTGCCGGGTGATTATCGACCGCCGCTCCTGGGAGGTGCCCTTCATCTTTCGGCTCATTCAGGAAAAGGGCAACGTGCCCGACCCGGAAATGTTCCGCACCTTCAATATGGGCATCGGGATGGTGGTGATTGTGCCACGTGAACAGAGTCTCGCGCTGGTGGAGTTCCTCCAGATACAGGGTGAAGGCGCGATGCTGATTGGCGAGGTACAGCGTGGCGGTCACGACGTGCAGATCATGTAGCTACTGCAACGGCTGAGAATAGTCCAGCCGCACATCGTATCGGGCGCGCGCGAAGGTGGTATCGAACGCCTCCTGCAGATTCAGCTTCGCATCGGGGTCTTCGGGCAACAGCGGGACAGGTATCGTGGGCAGGGGCTGGTTCACTCGCCACGAGTACACCTCTACCAGCGGACGGCGGTTGCCTCGCGCCACAAACGTATAGTAGTCCGCTGGCGGTAGAGGTTCTACTGTCGGCATCCGCACGCCTTTGCGCAGCAGGTCTATCTCCACCAGACTCACATGGCTCTGGATAATCTGTCTGCGCTTTCGGAGATACTCCTGCATACCCTGCGATTCGGGGTTCTTGTTGCTGGGCGAAAGCAGCTCGATGACCGTCACCAGTTCGCGTCCGGGCAGGGTAAGGATAGCGATGTACGGCTCATGCTTCTCATCTATTTCAGGAAGCGTAAGCACCTGTGGCTCCATTACCGCTACCGATTCGCTGACGCGCTCATAAGGCTGGGTAGAGCCGGTGGTCTGCACTGCCACGTCAGGACGGAAAACGTACCGTCTGTGGGTGGGTTCTTCCACGATGTCTACGTAGACCCGTTCCTCTACCTCTGCTGAATACTTCGGCAGGAGCTGGGGTAGGAGTAGCTGCTGGATGGATATAATCATGTTCGGATGGAAGTCATGCCAGAGCTGCTCCTCGATATACGGGTCCATGCCCACGAAGCGTTTTTCCATTACGGATCACCACAGAGATTATAGCGTACGGAATACCAGCAGGCAACGATTCATTCGCTTTCCTCCTGCTTGCCCAAATCTTCTGGCGGAATGGAACGACCAACCAGCCCCGCTAACGCGATAATGGTAAGCAAGTAAGGTAGGGAGAGCAGCAACTCCGAAGGCACTCGCACACCGAACAGCGTTTCGCCCTGCAACCGTTGTTGAAGCGCGTCCAGAAAGCCGAATCCTAATGCGGCGGCAGTGGCTCCCAACGGCGTCCACCTGCCGAAGATGACCGCCGCCAGGGCGATGAAACCCTTGCCAGCACTCATGCCCTCGGTGAAAACGTTCAGCTGGCTTAACGAGAGGTAAGTGCCTGCCAGCGCAGCCAGTGCGCCGCTATACATCACACAACGATACCGGATAGCAACGACGTTGATACCTGCCAGCCGGCTTTTGCGTGCGCTTTCGCCTGCCGCGCGTACCCGCAGTCCCCACATTGTGTGGTAGAGCATCCCGTGTAAAGCGAAGGGCAAAAGTAGCATCAGAATCACAAACGGGCTCTGGTTCGCAAGTAAACCACCCAAAACGGGTATCGGCTGGAGCCACTGCAGGCTCCACTCGGGTACACCATGCACTCCCGGCGGCTTCTCAAAAAAGCGGCGCAGCAGGAACACGGTCAATCCGGCAGAGAACAGGTTCACCGCCATCCCGCTCACCACGTGGTCGGCGCGAAACCGCTGAGTAAGCAGGGCGTGTAAGAAACCCAGCAACGCGCCTGCGCTCGCGCCACACAGCACACCCAGCCAGTCGTTGCCCAGCGTGACCGCCGCCGCCCAGCCCACGAACGCGCCCATCAGCATCTGTCCTTCTAGTCCGATATTTACCACTCCGCTACGCTCGGACAGGATGCCACCCATCGCTGCCAGCGCGAGGGGGGTCGCGAGGCGAAGCGCGCTGCGGAACAGCTCGATATCGAACACGTCACCCATCAGCCAACCCTCCGCCGAAAACGCATTGCTGCCAGGAAGAAGATAATCACCGCCTGCACAACGGTGGTGATCTCGCGAGGCACAGCGGGAACAGTTACCGATTGCATGTACACCGCGCCATTCTTCATCGCGCCGAAAACAAAAGCCGCAAGCACCGCACCCATCGGGTGGTTATTGCCCAGCAGAGCGACCGCAATGCCGTCGAATCCGTAGCCGGGAGAGAACTGGTCGTAGTAACGATGATGCACGCCCAGTACCTCCACCGCCCCTGCCAGTCCGCCAATCGCCCCGCTCAGAGCCATGCTACCCCATATCACGCGTGAGACCTTGACGCCTGCCGCTCGCGCCGCTTCGGCATTTGCCCCCACCGCTCGCAACTCGTAGCCCCACACGGTGCGCTTCAACAGATACCAGAGTATCAGTGCGGTCGCCAGAGCAAGAATCAGCCCGACGCTCAGCCGGGTGCCTTCCACCAGAATGGGCAGCCAGGCGGAGGGCAGAGCCTCGGGCGTCTGCGGCGACATGGAGTTAGGGTCCTTCCATACTTTGGTAACCAGATACTGCGTGAGGTAGATGGCGATGTAGTTCATCATGATGGTGGTGATGACCTCGTGCGCGCCACGCCACGCCTTCAGGATGCCCGGTATCCAGCCCCAGATTGCGCCCACCAGCGCGCCTGCCAGCAAAGCCAATAGCACGTGCAGCGGCGCAGGCAAACCTGACACCGCGAACCCTACCCACGCCGACGCTAACGCCCCCATCAGCAACTGCCCTTCTACGCCGATGTTGAACTGCCCCGCCAGAAGTCCTACCGCCACTGCCAGTCCGGTGAATAGCAGGGGGGTGGCATTCAAAAGGCTTTCAGGCAGTGCACCGGGTGCAGAAACCGCTCCTCCCCACCATGCGGCTAAAGCGGGCAGGGGCGGACTACCGGATAGCGCAATCACCACTGCCGCAGCGGCAACCGCTACCGCAAACACAGCGACAGGGAGCAAGAGTGTGCGCCATGCGGTTCTCATGCGCGGCCTCCCTTCACCGCACCGACCATGAGCGCGCCAATCTCCTCGCGGCGTTTGCGCTCGCCTTCTACAATGTCTACCAATCGCCCGTCGAACAGCACCCCGACACGGTCGCACAAGGTAAGCAGTTCATCCAGGTCAAACGATACCACCAGCGCGGCGGCTCCCTGCTCGCAGGCTTGGCGAATGGCGTGGTGAACCGCTCGCGTGCTGGCGGCGTCTAACCCTCGCGTCGGTTGCCCGGCGATAAGCAAAGAGGGAGGTTCCATCAGCGCGCGCCCAACCACCACCTTTTGCTGGTTTCCGCCGGACAGAGCAGAGAAGGGTGCGTCGGCGGCAGGAGCGCGCACTGCGAATCTCGCGATAATCTTCTGAGCGAACTCTTTCATTCTGGCGAACGAAAGCGATAACGCAGAGCCGAAGCCTCCCTGTCGGTGTAAACCCAGCGCAGCGTTTTCCGCTACCGACCATTCCAGTATCGCCCCGCGCAGGTGGCGGTCTTCGGCGATATAGCGCACGCCCTTCCGCAAGCGTACTGCAGGCGGAGCGTGCGTAATGTCCTCACCGTTCAGCCAGATGCGTCCCTGAGCCGGAGTGACCAGACCCATCAGCGCGTCAATCAGCTCCGCCTGTCCGCTGCCGTCCACTCCGGCAATGCCGAACACCTCACCCGGGTAAACCTCAAAGGAAATACCTTTCAACCCAGCACGGCTGCGCACTGGGGGTACTATCAGCCCCTCTACACGCAGCCGAGGCTTGTCCTCCAGCCGTTTGCCCAGCAGCAGCTCCTCTTCAGGTAGCACGCCTTCCTCGCCGACGATGAGCCTTGCCAGTGTGCGGGCATCCACCTGTGGTTCCGCTCCGGGCGACTCGCGTACCGGCATGGTGGCTACTACCTCGCCAGCACGCAACACCGTCACCTCGTCCGCGTGCTCCAACACCTCCTGCAGCTTATGCGTTACCAGCAACACCGTGCGCCCCTCTTCAGTGAAGCGATGCAGTAACGCAAAAAAGGCTTCCGCGTCGGCGGGGGGTAATACGGCGGTCGGCTCGTCAAAGATGAGTACGCGCGCCTCGCGTAACAGCAGCTTCAGAATCTCCACCTTCTGCTGCTGAGACACCGATAACGCGCCTGCCGGGGTATCCCACTCTGTTTCTAAACCGATGACCTTTGCCAGCTCCTGCGCCCGCGCCAGCACCTGTGAGCGCGGAAGACGTGAAAGCGAAGCCCCCTCGCCACTCAGCATCAGGTTTTCCAGCACGCTCAGGCGGGGAATAAGCGCGTAGTGCTGGCTGACCATGCCTACACCCGCCTGTAACGCCTCCGCTGGAGACCGAAAGTGCACCACGTGCCCATAGAGATATACCGTGCCGCTGTCCGGGGGGAACACACCGTACAGGATGTTCATCAAGGTGGTTTTGCCCGCGCCGTTTTCGCCGACGATAGCGTGGATGGTTCCCTGCCGAACGGAGATGGTGATGTGGTTGTTCGCCTGCACCGCGCCGAATCGCTTGCAGATGTCTTCCATACGAACGACGATAGGTGTGTCGGTGCTCATTCTTGTGCGTCCGGTTCCATGCGGATAGCTCTGGCGATGTTGGGGTCGGTACGGCGCACTTCCTGCACAGCGGGCTTTGCCCGCGAGGCGAAGCGCAGCTCCGCAAGAAGCGTATCGTATTCTCCGGCATCCAGCGGCAGGGGTACGGTTTTTCCTCTCTTCGCGGAAAGGATGATAGCGTTTGCCAGTTCAAGGCTCCACAGCGCTTCCTCGCCGGGGGCGATGAGCCGTTCTTCCTTTCCCTGCAGCACCCGTGCGAAGTTGCGAATAACCGCTTCGTGACCGGTTTCGCTTTCCGGCACCTCGACGGTTACCGATTGTGTGGCAGGGAGTTCCCACATATCCTGCGCCTTCTGCATGTACTCCGGGATGGGGGGAACGACGCGCGTGACGGTTACCTGCTCGCCGTCGATCACTACCTTGCCTCCTTCGCCGACTATCTCGAAGTAGCGGGTCGGGGGCATCTCGTTCAGGTTCACATAAAGATATCCATGCGCACCGTTTGGATACTCCAGCAGGGCAAACGCTTCGTCCTCTACCTCTACCTGATGGTAGCGGGTGCGCACCCGCGCGCTTACTTCGCACGGCATCCCTGCCAGCCAGCAGAAGATGTCCAGGTGATGCGGAGCCTGATTGATAAGAACTCCGCCGCCTTCTCCAGCCCACGTGCCTCGCCACGCCGCGGAGCGGTAGTATGCCTCACTGCGGCACCAGGTGGCTATGGTATGCGCCCGTAACAGGTTGCCGACGAGTCCCTCTTCTACCGCCTGGCGGGCGATGCGGAAGTGTTTCTCGGTACGCATCTGCAACATTGCGCCGAACAGAAGTCCACGCTCTCGTGCCGAATCAACGATGTGTCGCCCTTCGGAGACGCTGACCGCCAGCGGCTTTTTCGCAAAGCACATGCACACCATGCTCGAACGCGCAAAGGGCAATCTCCGCATGCAACGGGTGCGGTGTGGCAATCAGCACCGCGTCCACCAGACCACTGCGCAGCAGTTCACGGTAATTGGTAAAACCGGGTACGCCGAACTGAAGGGCAACGTGCTGGGTGCGCTCTGCCCGATGCGGAGCAGACCGCCCGTCAGCTCGGTTTCCTCGATGCGCTGGATGAGGGTGGCATGAGCCACGCCCATGCCACCCACTCCAATCACGCCGAAGCGCACCCGCTGCATCGTTATCACTACCTGACGATGTTCGGGTCGGATACCCGCTGACCGAGTACCCTGCGTTTGGGCTGAGAGCCGGCTTTCAGCTCCCGAAGCAGGGCGTCATACTCGGCGCGGTCCACTGGCAGGGGTACCGTCTTGCCCCGCTTGCTGGAGAGGATAATCGCGCTGGCGAGCTCCACGCACCAGATGCCTTCCTCACCGGGCGACAGAAGAGGTTCGCCGTACAGAATAGCTCGCGCGAAGTTGCGGGTAATCTGCGCGTGCCCGGCTGGCATGTCTTCCACTTCTATCTCTACCGGCTCGGTCTTTGGTCCCGACCACATATCGGTTGCGCTGAAAGTAAACTCCCGAATGGGCGGCACCACGCGCTGGATGGTAACCTTTCCATCCTGATACACCACTTTGCCCTTGTCGCCAGCGATTTCGAAGCGGGTGGTTCCGGGAGCCTCGTTGGTGGTGGTGTACAGGTAGCCGTGTGCGCCATTGGCGTACTCCAGCACGGCGAACGCCTCATCCTCTACCTCGATCTCATGCACGCGCGTGCGCGTGGATGCCGTAACCTTCGCAGGCAGCCCCGCCAGCCAGCAGAACATATCCAGCGCGTGAGGTGCCTGATTGACCAGCACACCGCCGCCTTCGCCAACCCATGTCGCCCGCCATTCCGCCGAGTCGTAGTACGCCTGATTGCGGTAGTAAGCGGCAACCATTTCGGTGCGCATAAGGTCGCCAATCACGCCATCCTGTATCGCTTTGCGGGCGATGCGGTAAGCTCGCTCGGTGCGCATCTGGAACATGACCGCAAACACCTTGCCCGCGCGTTTGGCGGCTTCTATCATACGGTCTGCTTCCACAGGGTTAATCGCCATTGGCTTCTCGGTCAACACGTGCAAGCCTTTGCTGAAAGCGTATTCTGCTACCTCCGGGTGCACCGGATGCGGGGTAGCCACAATGACTGCGTCCACCAGTCCGCTGTCGATGCACTCGCGGTAGTCGGTAAAGAAGGGAACCCCGTACTGCTCTCCCACGCTCTTCGCCACATCCGGGGCGATGTCGGCAACCGCTGCGAGCTGTACTTCTTCCACTTCCTGTATCATCTTCGCATGGGCAGACCCCATGCCTCCTACGCCAATAATGCCCAAACGTACTTTATCCATGCTCGAAACCTCCCTGATGTCGCACCTTCGTGAGCCATATTCGCTCAATCGCCGGATTCTCCCTGCCCCACGAGTGGGGTAAGTGTGATAGAATAGAGACACAGGAGGTGAACTGGGGGGTGAATCTCTGGGAGGCTTCCCTGGTCTTCTTTGGAATGGTGTTCTCCGTGGGAGCACTGGCTATCTTTCTGGAGCACCTGCAGAAGATAGCGACGATTAAAGCACAGGTGAAAAGCCAGCAACAGCAGGACATTCAGCGTAAACTGGAAGGGCTTACTCAGCAGATTGCAGAACTCCGCCAGATGCACACCGAACACGTGCTGAACATAGACGACCACCTGAAGCATCTGGAGTATAAGCTCTCCACGCTGGAGAACCGGATAGAACAGATCGAACAGCAAGCCCTGCGTCGATAGTTGTTTTTCGTTCTACGCCGTTTTTCTCAACGGACGCGGCTTCGGTTCCCGTGTGACGCGCAGTCCTGCGCGCTGAACACCTCGCTGTATCTCCGGGCGACGCATGAACAGCTTCCATACCCCGCCGTTACGGTAGTTCTGTATAGCCAGCAACGCCATGCCTAAGTCAATGCCGATAACGTCTTTGTCCCACCAGTCGCGGTCTACGTTGAAGGCGTTACTGAAACCGTAGCGTCCCCAGATTCGGTGGCGGTAACGGTCGTACATGGTTTGCATGGCGCGAAGGGCTTCCTTCGGCGTGAAAATGATGGAACCAATGGGTGCGGTAGGAGCCACTGTGCCATCCGGTTGATCCCACATGGTGATCGCCGCGTATCCGCGATAGCCGTCGGGACCATCCGACGCGGTAAGCCCCCATACGTCTTCATCAAAGGTCTTGAAACGATGCTTGTTGTCCATGCAGAACTGGCGGTTGGCGAGGGTAGCGTTCACCGAACTCACCCAGTAGTCCCAGCCCAGTCGGTCGCGGCGTCCGCGCAGGTAGATATAAAGATGCGACATCTGATGCATGAAGAGCGGTCCGCCGGTGAGATGCTCGTACTTGCCCTGATAGTTCACCACAGGACGTTCCCAGGTATCCCACATCTTTTGTGGGAGATTCTGGTGTGGCGCACCCAGCGCAAGGATGTACAGGATAATATGCTCGCAGTAAGAGTGCCAGCGCGATTTCAGGAAACCCTCCTCGGGTCTCCATCCGTGGGAGAGCAGCATCTCATCGGGCTTGTTGCCTCCATCGGTGCGCATCACCTCAAAATCTATCCGACGGTAGAGACGCTCGGCAAGCTTGGCGACCTCTCCCTTGTAAAACTCCGCTGCCAGCAGGGTTCCTGCCAGGAACAGAGCGGTATCAATAGTGGAAACCTCACAGTTCCATACGCGCTTGCCATCGCGCCAGTCCACAAAGTGATACAACCAGCCGTGGAAATGGTACATGTCGTTCAGCACGAAGCGCAGGGTGGTAAGGGTTCGCTGTTCGGCTTTCTTGCGCTCCAGCCATCCCCGTTGCACCGCCACCACATGGGCGGCGAGGGCGTAACCCGTGCTGGCGATACTGGCGACAGTGTAATCGTCGGGAGTAAAGTTATGAGCGCGGTCTTTTGTGAGACCGGTTTCAGGGTGAGATTCGTTCCAGAAGAATCGCCATGCGCGTTGTTGTACGTCGTTCATCAGCTGTTGGGTATTCATGACGTCTCCTCATCACCGTTGTTTTGCACAAAGATACACAGCCGGTACATAAAACGGGCAGGGGATAACCCCCTGCCCACTGAGGAGGGTGCTTAACGCACCAGCCCGTTCCGTACAGCGTCCCGGAAGGTGCTGCACATGGTATCCAGCCAGGTCAAGTCCATGTTGCCGATAATCACCCTGCCGCTGGCGTCCTTCGCGTAGCCCCACTTGTTGGTGCCGTCCGGGTTGTCGTGCGTACAGACGGTATCCCAGGTCGTCCACTTGGCGTGACCATCCAGGTAGGTTACGTTGGCAGCACGGTCACTGCCACGATGGCGCGCGCCGAAGTTGGAACCTGCCGCTCCCCAATCGGGGACGAACGCCATCCATGGACCATAATCGGGCCAGACATCCTTGTGCTCGCCGGAGATCAGTGTGTTCGCAGGATACGGGAAGTTGACTTCTGCATAGTTGAACCCATTCCACCAATCACTGGAGCCAACCGGCGCGCTGGACTTGAAGAAAGCGTGGTACAGGAAGTAGCTGCGGAAGGTCTTTTGTACCGTATTGGGGTAGACCTGGCAGTCCACTTGCCCATCTCCGTCGGTATCGCCGCTGGTATCATCCAGTGTACGGTTGAGTGGATTGGTGGGGCACTTGAAGATATCCCAGCTCTTTACGTACGGGTGAAGCATGTGCTTCCAGTTTGCTTCGCACCCTGCAGCACACCAGGCTCCCGGGCAAACACGTCGCATGGGGAGCACTTCATCGTAGTCCTGCGTGTACATGCGGATGGCAAGCCCGATCTGCTTCATGTTGGAGAGACAGGATGCTACCCGTGCGCCCTCTCGTGCCTGCGAGAACACGGGGAACAGTATCGCCGCCAGAATCGCAATAATCGCGATGACGACGAGGAGTTCGATAAGCGTAAAAGCTCGCTTGTGTCGCATTGGTGTGACCTCCTTATAAGTTTGATGTGTTACATGTCTATCGTCCCGGTGCGCCTGGTGTTACCGGGGCGGCAACCGGAGTGTTTGTTTTACCGGGTATCACACCCGGATACATAGGCGGACCAGCACCCGCCTCTTTTGCTGTCCGTACACCGCGGCTGAAGCCACCACTCATCGCCACGTAGCCCACGATGAGCGCGATGATCACCACTACAATGACGGCAATTGCCACGGGCGGACTGACTTCCTTTTTCATGTTCATCGCCTTTCCCCCTTACTTGGCGTTAACCGTTTCAGCATATTTATGCAAACTGACCGCTCCTGTACTAGCACTTTACGAAGAAGCACCGCAGGAACGGCGGATGTCTAACACGGGCTCGAAGATGCGCGCGACATGATGGGGACGTTCGCCCTCTATCAGGCGCACCAGCGTTTTGACCCCTTCGCGCGCCATCTCGTAGATCGGCTGGCGCACACTGGTCAGGGGCGGGTCGGTATGATTGCACACCTCGGTGGAGTCATAGCCGACAATTGCCACGTCCTCCGGGATGCGCAGTCCCAGCTCCCGCATGACCTGCATGGCGCGAATCGCTACGTCATCGCTCCAGGCGAAGATGGCAGTTGGTCGTTGAGGAGAACGTATCAGTTCCACCAGCGGTGTTACATCGGACAGTGGACCGGGCATCTCGATCACCCACCTTTCATCGGGCTCGATACCTGCATCGCGCATTGCCTGCACGTAACCATGCCAGCGGTCCAGCGCGGGCGCAGAGTGCGAGCTTCCACGCAGGTGCACAATAGCCCGGTGTCCCAGGTCCAGCAGGTGCTTGGTAGCGAGGTAACCGCCCCTCACGTTATCACAGTCCACGTAATACACGTCGGGACGGCGGGCGCGGGTGAAGATAAGCACGTGAGGGAAGCCGCTGTCTGCCAGAATGTCGGAGAGGGGGTCATCGATATCACGCAGGAGCAGTGCGCCGTCGATGCGCCCATCCATCACCGCGTTGGCTTCGTGCTCGGCGTCGTCACCGTGCGCCCCAGTGTACATCATCAGGTCGTACTGCAGGTCAATGGCTTCGTGCGATGCGCCGTGCAGAAGCTCCAGAATAAATCCTGACCAACCACCGAAAATCGCCGCATACTGCATGACCACGCCGATGGTATGCGTGCGCTGCTGGGTCAAAGCGCGGGCAATTGCATTGGGGCGATAACCCAGCTCCCGAATGGCTTCCCAGATGCGCCGGCGCGTTTCCTCACTGATGCGCACCTTGCCCTCGCGTCCATTCATCACGTAGGAGACCGTGACTTTGGACACGCCCGCTTTTCGCGCCACATCGGCTATGGTTACCCGTTCGCGCCTCATTCTTCCCTACCGTTAATCGGTTAATGCACCTTTAGTATAGCCTATCCTGCGAAATTTGTCAATGGGCCGTTTTGCCTCACGTAAAATCTTGCTGAAAACCATTCGTTGCCTCACCTAAGAACCTTTTCAACACCCATTACCCGTATGCTCCTACAACACCCT
>VSSL01000450.1_pt1 | contig 12393 bp, 8 predicted proteins | sample 4557531 | NCBI WGS metagenome assembly VSSL01 (sample SAMN10986726, study PRJNA523729) | hot springs metagenome | isolation source: hot springs | place: India:Timba, Gujarat | collected 2018-05-31 | reverse complement strand
GTGCATTCCAATGGCGGATATCCCTTTATTTTCTCTGTGCCGGGCATCTGTGACGGAGTGGCCATGGGCCACATGGGAATGCACTACTCCCTGCCTTCAAGGGAACTCATAGCGGACATGATAGAGTCAATCACCCAGGCCCATGCCTTGGACGGGCTCGTGCTGATAACCAACTGCGACAAGATAACACCCGGCATGTTAATGGGGGCAGCACGGTTGGACATACCAGTTGTTGTTCTTACAGCAGGGCCCATGTATTCGGGGCGACTAAGGGGCAGAAGACTCTCCCTGGTGGGTGACACATTCGAGGCAGTGGGGCGTTTCCAGCGTGGAGAGATAGACGAGAAGGAATTGGCCTGTCTGGAGCTAGAAGCCTGCCCGGGCGAGGGCTCCTGTCAAGGTCTTTACACTGCCAACACCATGGCTTGTCTTGTGGAAGCGCTCGGGCTTTCTGTTCCGGGCTGCGCCACCGCCATGGCCGGAAGCGGTCGCAAGAAAAGGATCGCCTTTGAGAGCGGATCCCGGGTGGTGGATCTCATAAGAGGAGAGGTTACGGCCAGGAGATTCCTCACAGAGGACAGCTTTGAGAATGCCATTAGAGTGGATATGGCCCTGGGAGGATCAACCAACACGGTCCTGCATCTCACCGCAGTGGCTCATGAGGCAGGAGTAAAACTGCCCCTGGATGCCTTCGACAGGATCAGCAGGGAAACCCCCCACTTGGTAAACCTCTTGCCCGGAGGAGAGCATTTTATGGAAGATCTGGAGTGGGCAGGAGGGATTCCCGCGGTGCTCTCAAGGCTCCTGCCCCAGCTTCAGGACACCCCCACGGTGTACGGTCCTTCCATCTACCAGGTGGCCAAACAAGCCCAAGTTTGCGATGAGGAGGTGATTCGGCCTCTGGATCGGGCTTACAGGCCCGAAGGGGGGCTCGCTGTCTTGAGCGGGAACCTGGCTCCCCAGGGGGCAGTGGTAAAACAGGCAGCGGTGAGCCTTTCCATGCTCAGGTTCCAGGGTGAAGCCCTGGTCTTTGATGCCGAGGAGGAGGCCATGGAGGCCATAATGACAGGAAGGGTTAAGCCCGGTCATGTTGTGGTCATAAGGTATGAAGGCCCCAAAGGGGGACCGGGGATGAGGGAGATGCTATCTCCCACGGCTGCCTTGGCTGGCCTGGGTCTGACAGAAGGGGTAGCTCTCATAACAGACGGACGTTTTTCGGGTGGTACAAGGGGACCCTGCGTGGGGCACATATCTCCCGAGGCCGCCAGCGGGGGACCCATAGCCTTGGTGGAAAACGGAGACCTCATACGCATAGACATACCCCAGCGCCGCATAGAACTTCTGGTGGATGAGCTCACCTTGAGGGCCAGGAAGGCCGCCTGGCGAGCCCCGGAGCCTAAGATACGCTCTGGTTACTTGGCCAGGTACGCCCGCATGGTGACGTCCGCCAATACCGGAGCAGTGCTGCGGCCGGACAAATAGGGGTGTGCGCAAAGATCAGGTTTGCTCCTGATACCCACAGCCCTTTTTTACGCAGGCTACTGTGCGCCCGCTCTTGCGGAGCTTCTCCACCAGAAAGGGAGCTCCGCAGGAAGGGCATGGCCTTGCCAAAGGTCTGTCCCAGGACAGAAACCTGCACTTAGGGTAATTGCTGCAGGCAAAGAAGGATTTTCCCTTTTTGGAGCGTCTTTCCACCAGGTGTCCCTCGCAACCCTCCAGTGGACAAGCGATCCCCAACTTCAAGGGGGCTGCACCTTTACACTTGGGGTAACGGGTGCAGGCCAGGAATCGGCCAAATCTGCCGGTTCTGACTACCATGGGTGAACCGCACTGGGGGCAAGGGGGCGATTGCTTTGCTGAGGAATCCTCATCTTCAGGGCCGGCTTCTGCGTTTAGGGGTTTGGTGGTGCGACATTGGGGATATCCACTGCAGGCCAGGAAAGGACCGAAACGCCCCTCCCTGACCACCATGGGAGCGCCGCAGGAAGGGCATGATTGGTGGGTCTCTTGGGATTGGGTAACCATCAGGTTACCCTCCGAATCCCTGGCATAGGGTCGGCTGAAGCTGCACTTCGGGTAGGCAGAGCAAGACAGAAATGGCCCCTTTTTACCAACTTTTATGACCATGGGGGAACCGCATTTCTCACAAAGCATCTCCGTGGGAATCCCTTCCCTCTTCAGATTCCTCATTTCCCTCTCGGCCCGGCTGTAATCCTCTCTGAAAGCCCCGTAGAACTCCTCCAGGACCTTGAGCCTGTCCAACTGGCCTTCCTCTATCTTGTCCAGCCTTTCTTCCATCTCGGCCGTAAAGCCCACATCCAAGAGGGCTGGAAAGCTCCTCACCAGCAAATCCGTGACCAGCAACCCCAGCTCCGTAGGCCTAAAAACACCTTTTTCAACTTTCACATATCCTCTTTCCTGGATGTTGCTCAAGATTGTTGCATAAGTGGATGGCCTGCCTATACCCTTTTCCTCCAACTCTTTGACCAAGGTGGCCTCTGTGAAAGGCGCAGGAGGTTGCGTGAAGTGCTGCTGAGGGCTCAACTCCACGGGCCTGACCATCTGCCCTGGACTCAAGGGTGGGAAAAGGGCTTCCTGCTCTGCCTCTTCTCCGTCTACCACCTGACCATAGAGTACCGTGAAGCCCTGGAAGACCATGATCGCCCCAGTCCCTCTGAAGAGGTATGGGCCTGCTTCCAAATCCACCACCGTACGCTCGTAAAGCGCAGGCTTCATCTGACTGGCCACAAACCGCTCCCATATCAAGCGATACAGAAGGTATTGCTCATGGCTCACGTATGGTCTTACTTGCTCAGGATGCCTATCAACCATGGTGGGACGGATGGCCTCGTGAGCCTCTTGTGCACCTTTGCTGCTCTTGTAAAGATTAGGCTTGGAAGGCAGGTACTGTTCTCCAAACTTGTTTAGTATGTAGCTCCTGACCCCCTCCAGGGCATGATCCGCAACTCTCACCGAGTCGGTCCTCATGTATGTTATCAGACCCACAGACCCTTCTGGGCCCAGCTCCACTCCCTCGTAAAGCTGTTGGGCCAGCATCATGGTGCGCTTGGCAGAAAACTTAAGACGTCTGTAAGACTCCTGCTGAAGCTTGCTGGTGGTGAAAGGAGCTGGGGGCTTTCTCTTGGCAGGCTTTTTCTGAACAGATGCGATCTTGAAAGAACATGCCCGGAGCTCTTCCAGGATCTTCTGGGCCGTCTCACCATCCGGGATCTGAATCTTCCTGCCATGAGATTGTATCAGCTTGGCTTCGAACTCAGGCGGTTCATCGGCCTCCAGCTTTGCTGTGATACTCCAGTATTCCTGGGGAACAAAGGCCTCTATCTCCTTTTGCCTTTCGCAAACCAGCCGCACGGCCACAGACTGAACCCGCCCAGCACTAAGACCCCTCTTGACCTTCTTCCACAGCATGGGGCTTATTTCATAGCCCACCAGCCTGTCCAGAATTCTCCTCGCCATCTGGGCCTGTACCTTGCGCTGGTCCAAAGAAGTTGGATTGGCCAGAGACCGCAAAACAGTCTCTTTGGAAAGATCATTGAAAAGTGCCCTGTGAATCCTCTTGCCCGGGCCGTTCACCTCTTCGGCTATGTGCCATGCAATGGCTTCCCCCTCTCTGTCAGGATCAGAGGCCAGGTAGATGTCCTCGGCAGCTTGGGCAGCTTTCTGGATCTCCTTTATGAATTTGGCCTTGCCCCGCACTACCTCATATTCTGGCCTAAAGCCCTGCTCTACGTTGACTCCCAAGCGGTTCTTGGGCAGATCCTTCACGTGTCCTACAGAGGCCAAGACCTTGAAATCCTTTCCCACATAGCGCTGAATGGTCTTGGCCTTGGCTGGAGACTCCACTATTATCAATGACTTAGACATGATTCCATGACCTCTTTCTGGCTAGACTCCACCTGAAGCAAAGACTTCCCAGCCAACAAATCCCCCACATCCCAAAAGACTCGTGCCTGTTCATCCGGGTAGCTCCCATCAATGGCAACGGGTGAACCTCTTGCCAGGCAGTTGTCTGACCTTTCCTTTCAACTCCAGCTGAAGGAGCAAGAAACTGGTCTTGGAAGGAGGAAATCCGCTTTTCATTATTATGGAGTCTATATGTGTCTGTTCATCCTCCAAAACAGAAAGCAACTTTTGCTCCTCAGGGGAAAGTTTTTCATCCACCTGGAGCTGCTCCTGCCTAGAATTTGCTGGCATTCCTGACCACGTGCCCAAAGCAGGTCCCAACTCCTCCAGTATATCCTGGACCGACTCCACCAGTTTGGCCCCCTGTTTTATGAGCCTGTTGGTTCCACGGCTGCGCATGAAATCCACATGTCCTGGAACTGCAAAAACTTCTCTTCCCTGCTCCAGGGCCAAACGGGCGGTTATGAGGGAACCGCTCTGGGGCGCTGCCTCCACCACCGTGACCCCCAAGCATAGCCCGCTGATTATCCTGTTGCGGGAAGGGAAATGCACTGCATCTGGCCCCACATCCAGGGAATACTCGGACAAGACCGCCCCATGCTCCATTATCCGAAAAAAAAGCTCCCGATTCTCAGGTGGATATATTATGTTGAGACCACAGCCCAGCACCGCAATGGTCCTGCCTCCAGCAGACAAAGCCCCCCTGTGGGCCTCGGAATCTATGCCTCTGGCCATTCCGCTCACCACGGTTATCCCTGCACAGGCCAATTCCCTGGCCAGCCGCCTGGTGACCGCCAGGCCCTGTTGGGATGCAGCCCTTGAGCCCACTATGGCCACCGCAGTGCTGTCCTGGGGGAGAATCTGACCCCTGGCAAACACAATAGGAGGAGGATCTGGTATGTTGGCCAGCAGGGCTGGATATTCCGGGCTCTTATAGAGCAGCATTTTCACCCCCAGCTGGTCCAATCTGTCCAGCTCCTTCTCCACCTCGTCCTGTCCTGAAAAGTCAAGTATGGCTCTTGCAAGAGTGGGACCTATCCGTTCCAGTCGAGTCAAAGATTCAAAGCTGGCCTGGAACACATTCCTGGGAGACCCGAACTTCTCCAGGAGCCTCAAGAAAATAAGGGGGCCCACACCTGGGACCTTGCTCAAGGCCAGCCACCAGAAACGATCCTCCAGATCGGGAAGTCTTCTCATCCCCAGGCCCTTCCCAAGAAAAAAGAAGCGAGGGCTGTCCTTCACCCTCGCAACTTCAGCCTTCCATGAAGAACCGCGTCATTTCTCCTGCAGCACAAAGTGCGCCCTGCGGTTCTTGGCCCAGGCCTCCTCGTTGTGACCGGGGTCCACAGGCCTCTCCTTGCCATAGCTAACAGTCTTCATCCTTTCGGGAGATATTCCAAGACCCATCAGATATCTCTTGGCGGCCTGCGCCCTTCTATCTCCCAAGGCCAGGTTATATTCCTTGGTCCCCCTCTCATCGCAATGCCCCTCGATGAGGGTCTCCATGGTGGGATTCTGCTGCAGGAACTTGGCCTTGTCTTGTAAGATGGCCCGCGCCTCGGGGCTGAGTACGTAGGAGTCATAAGGGAAGAGCACATCCCTCTCTTGAAACTCCTTCATGGCCTTTTTCAACTCGTCTTCCCCCTCGGCTGCAGGCTTAGGCGCTGCTGCAACCTGAACAGCTCTTAGCTCCTTTTCCAGCCCACAACCCGCTCTGAAACGGTCTCCCCGCTCCAATGGTAGACTGCTCTTGCGCACCAGGGCTGCTGAGGTGGCCTCCTCTGTCCTCAAGACTATTAGCTCTCCCACAGCGGCTGCTATGTGGTCCCTCTTCTTATCCCGCTCAGACGGTAGCAAACGCTCCACCTCTTCCATGGGAGTCCTGAAGACCTGGTAACACTGTCCTGGTTCCACTCCATGAAGCCTTCCCTTGTCCAGGAAGACCACATCCCCTTCACCGAAGCTCACCAGGTTTTCATAGCTCCATATGATCCTTCCCGTCAGGGATGGAACAGCAGGCTTCAGTTTTATCTTGGATTCCATGGGCTCATATCGCTCCACCCTCGCCCCAAGAGAAAGGGACCGGTAGGAATCCTCCACCTTGGCCTCTGCCTCATCCTCTTTGACTGCTGTAACCACCAGCCTGGCCTCCATTACCACCACCCGTAGATCCTTGAGATCCTTGGGCTTGTCCAGGCTGAAAGCCTTAAGCCTGTCTCCAACCAGGATGCCTTGACGGCTTCCCACATCCAGGTACACGGTCTCTCCCTCTCCTATATGGACCGCCTTCTCAGCCAAGGTTGTCCTCACTCTCCCAATGCCTTGGGGAACCTTGTCCGTAAGGTACCCCACCCCGTCTATCCTGGGATAGACAAAGATCCCCTCCTTGGGGAGTAGCTTCCATGCCAAAGCCTCTTCTGCAGCCAAGAAACACAAGGAGAAAAAAATCAAAAGACCCACTGCCCACCCAAGAGACCGCGGTTCCCTAGCCCTCATCGTTTCCCCCTGTGATATGGATATTGCTGTCCAAGGCCCTTTCTTGGCCCAACGGCCTCAAGCCGTTTTGGCGCATTCTTAACCTCTTGCCCCGGGCTTGTCAAGAAAAAAGCCCCGTCTCACCCTATGAATGGCTTTCTCCAGTTGCTGGGCCCATTCTAAAGGCACCCTCAGGCTTCCCCTACCAAATCCCAGGTTGATATGGGGTTTTACCAGGCCGTGGAAATCCGTGCCTCCTGTCAAGAGCAGATTCTTCCATCCGGCCATCTTCTTGCATAGTGGGATTAGAGCAGGGGGGGCATCAGGATAGAGGGTCTCGATGCCCATGAGTCCGCAATCCGCAAGGGCTCCAATCAAACGCTCCAACTGGTAAAAATCCTGGCATCCAGCCGTGTGGGGATGGGCCAACACCGGCACCCCACCAGCTTCAAGAACCGCCCTTATGGCTTCGCGACAGAAAGGCCTTTTTCTGGAAACATATGCTTTCCCTCTTTTTCCCAGCAGCTTTACAAAAGCCTCTTCAGTTGTGGCCACATAGCCCCTTTTAACCAGTGCCGCTGCTATATGGGGTCTTCCGGCCTCAGCAACAGGCTTCTCCAAGTCCCTTTCCTTCAGAGGGTAGCCCAACTGCGCCAACCTCTCCATTACCCGCCAGTTGCGCTCAGCCCTGCTTTGCCTCATGGCCTTCAGGAAATTCTCCATTGGAGAATTGTGCGGCTCCACACCGTAACCCAACAAATGAAAACTCCTGCCCTCTCCCCCATTCACAGAGATCTCCACCCCGGGAATGACCCAGACTCCGAGACTCTTGCCTTTGTCCAGGGCCTCCTGCAATCCATCCAGAGTGTCATGGTCAGTGATGGCCAAGGCCCCCAGTCCTATCTGAAAGGCCTCTTGCACCAGTGTGGCAGGCTCCATGGAACCGTCTGAAGCCGTGGTGTGGGTATGGAGGTCAGCCCATGGGGCTCTTGCCCCCTTTGGCTTGGAGACTATGGGTTGATGCGCATTCATTTAGCTTTTATCTTACCCTTAAGAATGCCTGATGAGGAGAAAAAGTGTCGGCCCAGGATTCCAATGCTTTGGAGTTCTCCAGGTCCTTTGCTCGGCTGGAGCAAGCCCTTGCAGCCCACAGGCCTTCTTTTCATGAGCTGGATGGTTTCATTCCAGCAGCCGTGGTGGTGCTGCTTTGGATAGAGGAACTTGAGCCTTACCTGCTTTTGATCCGTAGAAGCAAGACCTTGCACATCCACCCCGGGGAGATAGCCCTGCCTGGAGGCCGCAAAGACCCATGGGATCCCCATCTCCGGGCCACAGCCCTCAGAGAACTGCAGGAAGAAGTAGGAGTCAAAGCCAGCCAGGCTAGACTGCTGGGAAGACTGGATCAGGATTTCAGCTTCAGTGGTTACTCCATAGCCCCCTTTGTTTGCACAGTGGATTCCCCTCCTGTTTTCAGGCCCAATAAAAAAGAGGTTATGGAAATCCTTCCCATGCCTCTGGCCCATTTGCGCCTGGAGGATTTCGAATCCGAGGAGCGCTGGTTCCTGGATCGCAGCATTCGCTCCTGGAGGCTGGAGACTAAATACGGTCCCATCTGGGGCGCCACGGCCCGCATCTTGAGAGGTTTTTCCCTTTTCCTGAAGGAGCATTCGATATTTCCCTAGTCCTACCCTGCCGTGCCATGGGCTCAGGCTATGATCCTGTGGAATCTCTCTACGATCTCCACCACCTCCTCGGGATCATCGCTTAGGTGCAAGAGATCCAAATCCTTGGAACAAATTTTCCCCTCGGCCAACATGGTCTCCCTTATCCACCTCATGAGCCCTTCCCAATAGCTCTTGACCATTAGCACAACTGGAAAAGGCTTTATCTTGTTGGTCTGTATCAGGGTGACGGCCTCAAACAGCTCATCCACTGTCCCAAAGCCCCCGGGCATCACTATGTAGGCTATGGCATACTTCACGAACATGACCTTGCGCACAAAGAAATACCTGAAGTTCAATTGTAGATTAGCATAAGGATTCGGCCTCTGTTCAAAAGGCAACTCTATGTTTAGCCCCACCGATTGCCCTCCTGCCTCGGCTGCCCCCTTGTTGGCCGCCTCCATTATGCCGGGGCCCACCAGTTATGACAGCATAGCCCCTTTTCACCAGAAGACCGGCCAGCCTTTGGGTAAGCTGATACTCAGGAGCATCGGGTCTCACTCGAGCTGAGCCAAAGATGGACACAGCGGGTGAGATGTCTGCAAGATGTTCGAAACCCTCTACGAATTCAGCCATGATCCTGAACATGCGCCAGGTGTCCCCCACGGTCATGGCATCTATCACGTACTGCCTTTCCATCATGGAACGCTCTCTCATGCTTGCCACCTCTTCTGTTCTTGCAGTGTTCTGCCCTGAGAGCATATAGTAACCCGAGGGTCTAGTCCATATGTGCCCTCAAGATATGGTAAAGATGCCAAAAGGAGAAGCTTGATGCGGATTGAGTTTCTGGGTGGGGCCCGCACGGTCACGGGTGCTGCATATAGGGTACAAGGGGCAACGAGTTCGGTTTTGGTAGACTGCGGACTGTTTCAAGGAGCCAGGGATTTGGAGGAGAGAAACCGCCGGATTCATGTCTATAGGCCTGCACAGACAGACGCCGTGGTCCTGACCCACGCTCACATGGATCACGCCGGGCTGTTGCCTGCCTTTGTGAAGGCAGGCTATAGCGGGCCCATTTACTGTACAGCGGCTACAAAAGACCTTTGCCACATACTGCTTTTGGACAGCGCCCACATCCAGGAAATGGAAGCCGAGTGGAAGACCCGCAAGAACCTAAGAAAGGGAATGCGGCCTCAAGAGCCCCTCTACACCCAGGAGCATGCCAGGCGCGCCTTGGAACTTCTCAGGCCCATGGATTACCAGGAACGCAGGGAGGTGGCCCCTGGTATATATGTAAGGTTTCAGGATGCAGGGCACATCTTGGGATCTGCGGCAGTGGAGATGTGGCTCAATGATCCCAACCAGACCGTGAAGGTGGTTTTTTCAGGAGATTTAGGCCGCAAGCATCAACCCATAATAAGGAATCCTCAGGTCATAGAGGAGGCCCAGGTACTCTTGGTGGAGTCCACTTACGGAGACAGGACTCACAAGTCCCAAGAGGAAACAGTGGAGGAATTCAGAACCATTCTGGAGACGGCCTTCAGGGACCGGGAGAAAATGATTATTCCAGCCTTTGCAGTGGGAAGGACTCAGGAAGTGCTTTACATCCTCCATGAATTGAACCGCAAAGGGCAACTGCCTTCCATGCCTGTTTTCGTAGACAGCCCTTTGGCCACTGCAGCCACGGAGATCTTCAGGAAACACCCGGAGTGTTTCGATGGGGAAGCCAGGGCCATGATTCGCAACAATGAGGAGCCTTTGGATCTGCCAAACCTAGTATTTACCCGCACAGTGGAAGAGTCCAGGTCCATCAACGAACTCAACGGGCCTGCCATAGTCATATCTGCAAGCGGCATGGCCAATGCAGGAAGGATTCTCCATCATCTGAAACACAATCTCTGGAGACCCAAGGTTCATGTATTGTTCATAGGATTCCAGGCCCAAGGCACTCTGGGAAGGCTTTTGGTGGAAGGGGCCAGAAAAGTCAGGATTTTCGGTGAATCAGTTGCCGTGAGGGCGCAAATACACACTCTCGGGGGCTTCTCGGCCCACGCTGACAGGGATGAGATTCTAGATTGGGTATCCCATTTCAGAACCCCAGGCATCAGAATCTTTGTGATTCACGGAGAGGAAAAAAGTTCTCTGGCCCTGGCAGCCAGCCTGAGGGAGAAGGGGTTTTCCAGGGTCGAGGTTCCTTCCTATCTGGAGTCCGCTGACCTGGCTGCTTGGGCCCCTCAGGAGATCGCCGAGTTGCCTCAGGCTGGTGTTTCTATCACGGAAAGGCTTACACTTGTGGAGCGAAGATTGCGAAAGCTAAGAAAGAAGTTTTCCAGGACTGAGACCTCTCGGCAGGTTGAATCGGCCGTGGACAAAAAAGCCCAGATGCTGGAAGAACTCCTGGATCAGATTGAGGTAATCGCCGGCCTGGGAGCAAGATCCAGTGATCCCACGGCTTAGCCTGCACCGCTGACCAGGCGGGATCATTTGTAAAATAGTTCTTTCTTGGATACAGCCATTCAACCAAGGATTATGCTTTGGCCATCTTCTATTGTCCTTGTGTTTGCCGACAATTTTGGCCCATGTGGAAAGGGCTGGCCTGGGGCTCAGATCTTGCTTACACAAGCTGCAAATCTCTTAGCTTCAGTTGGATCATTGTGCGGCCTTGCCAGTCATTCAGCTGAGGAAGACAGGCCAGCCTTGCAGGGCCCTTTACATCTTGGGGAAAGGCCTCTGCCATGCCAAAGCCAATGGCATCGAAGCCCATGGAACCGCACGATACCTTAAGTTTCAAATGGGCCTGGCCCACACGTCTTGGCTCAGAGATCTTCATGCCTTCTACCTGGAACACAGGTTCAGGGTTTCCCATGCCATGAGGTTCCAACTTCTGAAGACACCTCACAAGCTCCTCTGTGATATCACCCGGGCTCAACGTGTCGTCTATGCGCAGCACCCTGCCAGCCCCACTCCCTTTCATCATCTGCCTGGCATGGTCGCTCAGCACATGCCCTAGTTCTTCAACAGCCTTGGCCTCAAGGGTCAAGCCGGCTGCCATCTTATGGCCCCCAAAGCGTTTCAGCAGATGGGCACAGCTACTCAATCCCTGCATCATGTGGTAACCCTCTGGAGCCCGGGCAGAACCTTTTCCCACTCCATCTTCCAGTGAGATAAGAACCACGGGTAGCCCGAAGCGATCCACAAGGCGGGAAGCCACTATCCCGAGCACACCTGGATGCCATCCCTCTTTTGCCAGGACCAAGGCTGCCTTGCCCCCTTTGAAAGCCTCCAGGGCCTTGGGCTCAGCCTCCTTGAAGACCTCCTCTTCGACCTGCTGTCTTTTCCTGTTCATGCCCTCCAGCAGGCCCGCCAGCTCCAGTGCCGTGGGAAAATCCCTTGTGAGAAGAAGCTCCAGGCTGGGGGAAGCATCATCCAGCCTGCCAGGGGCGTTCAATCTGGGGGCAATCTGGAAACTCAGGTTTCCCACGGACATAGGCCGTTTTTCCAGGGCTGCGCTACGCAAAAGGGCCTGGATGCCGGGCCTCTGAGCCATGGCCAGCTGAGCCAAACCATGGCTCACCAGGGCCCTGTTTTCCCCCAGAAGGGATACCTGATCAGCTATTGTGCCCAGGGCCACCAGGTCCAGATAGCTCTTAAGGGAAGGCTCTTTGCCCTTGGGCCACACATTCATATTCTTGAGCCTCTTGGCCAGGGCCCACACCAGCATAAACGCCACTCCCACTCCGGCCAGGTCTCCGAAGGGGTAAAGATTGTCTTTCCTCTTGGGGTTTATGACCGCACAGGCTTGCGGAATCCTTCCATGCAACTCATGATGATCTGTGACAACCACATCCAAACCCATGGCCTTGGCCTTGGCCAGCTCCTCATGATCTCCAATACCGCAGTCAGCCGTGATAACCAGGCCACCGTATGTACTGGTCCTTGGTATCAAGGCCGAGTGGAAACCATATCCGTCTTTTTGCCTGTGGGGTATCACCCATCTCACGCTGGCTCCCACGGAATCAAAAAAACTCTTCAAGAGTGCCACAGAGGTGATGCCGTCGGCATCATAATCACCATAAATCCAGATGGGTTCTTCTCTTCTCAGGGCCAAGAGGATCCTCTCCACAGCCCTGTCCATGTCTGCCAGATCTTCAGGCGGATGGAGGCCCTTAAGAGAAGGAGAAAGAAATCTTTCGGCCTGCTCTAACTCCTCCACCCCCCGGTTAACCAGTACCTTGGCCACAGGAGCCGGTATCCCAAGCTCCTTGCGCAGGTTTTCCACCCTGGCCTCATCTGCCATGCTCAAAACCCACCTGCGGTACAAATCCTCCCCCCC
>VSSL01000449.1_pt1 | contig 12404 bp, 11 predicted proteins | sample 4557531 | NCBI WGS metagenome assembly VSSL01 (sample SAMN10986726, study PRJNA523729) | hot springs metagenome | isolation source: hot springs | place: India:Timba, Gujarat | collected 2018-05-31 | reverse complement strand
GAGCAGTGCTGGAGGTGCCATTTCAGATGGAGTTTGCCAATGCGATGGTTGCCCAAATTCAACATCAGCGCCCGATCCTCGGCGGATATTTGGCGCGTCCGCCGCGCTATCCGTTTGCTGATGCTGAAGGCATTGCACCGCTTTGGCTTGGGGAAGCGCATGCCACCATTCTTACCCGCGATTGGCCGCAACAACTCGTCGAGGTCATGCAGGCGCAGAACATTGAATATGTCATTGTTCACGAGCGGTTGTTGAGTGAGGGCCAGCGGCGTATGGCAGCGCAGTTGGCGACGATTCTCGATCTGGTCTATCGAGACTATCAGACCAGCCTGTATCGGCGTCGTCTTCCTGCCCAGCCTGATGTAACGCTCGTGTTGGGTCATGGCTGGCATGCGCTGGAACAGAACGATGCCGGGGTTCGTTGGCAGTGGACGCAAGCGCGAGCCGAGATTCATGCCTTTAACGCTTTTACTGAGCCAAAACGGGTGTTCCTCCAGATCGAAATGTCAGCGTTTCAACCGCCATCAACCGTCACTATTCGCGGCGCGCAGCCTGAGTTGACCGTCAATGTGTCAACCCAACCCCGACTCTATACGGTCATGCTTACGCTTCCCCCCGGTCATACCACCCTGACCCTCGCTGCCGAGCCAGTTTGGCATTCGCCGGCAGAAGCGCGGCTGGTTGGCGTGATGGTACAAACAATTCAGGCAATGGTCTTGAATACTGGCAATCATCTGCCATAGCCTGTGTTGGTATCACCCGTGCGGCAAATCGAGGCCGTGATGCACATGACGTAATGAATTGCTGAATTGTTTTTGTTGCATGCTATACTAGTGATATGAACTCAGAGCAACATACCGGCCCTTATATCCACCCCACCGTGCGGGTGCCCCTCTCGACTGGCGCGCCGCTGGTCGAAGCAACGTTCGCTTCCCGTTCCGGCCAATTTTTGGTTGAGGCGCAGATGGGTGGGCGGATGGTGCGGGCCCATCTCGCTGATCGTGGTCGCCTGACCGATATGCTCGTGCCCGGCGCCCGTTTGTTGCTTGCCCCGCGCGAAGAAGTTGGCCGTAAGACGGCGTTTCAGGTGGTGGCGGTCTATCAAGGCCACGATTTGGTGTCGCTCGATACCCACTTGCCCAACCGGCTCGTTGCCGCGGCGCTCTCCTTGGGCGCGCTGCCCCAGTTTGCTCGCTATTCCCGCGTGCAACGCGAAGTGCAACTCGGCCCGCACCGGATCGATTTTCGCCTCAGTGAAGGGCTTGATACCTGCTGGCTGGAAGTGAAATCGGTGACACGCGTGGTTGATAATGTTGCTGTTTTTCCCGATGCTCCCACCGAGCGCGGTAGCCACCATCTCGAACTATTGACCAATGCTGCTCGTAATGGGCAACGGTCGGCGGTCGTGTTTATCATTCAGCGTTCGCAAGGGGTGGCGTTTGCGCCTGATGAAACGATCGACCGCGCGTTTAGCCGCGCTTTGCGCACGGCTCGTTCGCTGGGAGTCGAGATGTATGCCTACGTCTGCCCTGTGAGTATGACCGGTGTGACCCTTGGCCGCGAGGTGCCGATCTTTGCGTCGCTCGATGCGGTGCCACTCGAATTGCGGCGAGGGACATAAGGTGGTTTCCTCAAGACCGTAGCTGTGCTGCCAGCAGGTTGCCGAGCGCCTCATTTAAGACTCGATAGCCAGCAGCATTGATGTGCAGGATGTCGTCCCGGTATTGCTCGGCGACGTACCCGCTCTCGTCAGCCAAGATCGCTGCGCTGTCGAAGATCACGACATCCGGCGCCGCCATTGCCCGGATCGCCTGATTCACCTGTTCAATTGCTGCCTGTATCTGCGCCGTTGCTGGATCGAGCCGCTCAAAGGCGTTGGGGCCAAGTCCAAAGATCGTGGTGAGAATCACCCGGCTGCCGTCGCTGCGTGCTTCGTTCACAATTGCGCTCAGATTGGCAATCGTAGTGTGAATAATGTTCTCTTCCTCATGCCCAAACACCGCGAGCGCCGTTAGATCATTGACGCCCACTTGGACAATCACTAGCTTCGGTTTGAGCGAGCTCACGTGCCAGCGGTAACGTAAGCGCGCTTGGGTGCTAGTATGGCCGGGAATGCCGCGGTTGGCGATGGAGTATCCCGCTGGCGCCAGCCACGCTGCGGCCCGCGAGTCGCCAAACAAGACGATTTGTGCTGTTGTTACCGGTTCGCTGCCAAATGTGGTGAGACCTAGCGGGTCAAGCCGGACAAGGTGGAAGAGCCGTTCGTAGTGACGCGCCCGTTGCCACGCCCAGATTCCACCCAAACAGATGGCCCCTGCTAGGGCGAGACCAATGATCCAGAGCCGGCGCTCCATGATGCCATCTCCTCATCTAATCCGCTGGCGCTAATCGCCGCTCTTCCGCCGGTAAGCGTGTCGCGCCGATACCAATTGCGATACACGCGGCACTGCTGACGAAAAAGGCGCTGCCGAACCCAAACGGCCCTACGACCAGTGCCCCAATCAGGGGTGCTACGGCCCGTGCTGCCGAGACGATCGAACTGTCGAGGCCGTACACCGCTCCTTCGCTGCCGCTCGCTGTGTACCGCCCTAACAGCGCGCTCAGCGAGGGGGTGATGCCGCCAATCGCGGCCCCGCTCAGCGCCTGCAACACCAGCAGTTGCCAGACATTCGTCACTAACCCTTGCGGTGCGAACGCCAGTCCTGCCAGTAACGCGCTACTCATCAACACCTGCCGGTGCCCGATCCGGTCGCCGAGCCGGCCAAGCCAGATGGCAGTAGCCGTGCCCGCTGCCGACGAAACGCCAACGATCAGGCCAGTAAAGGCGCTGACCGGATCGCCGGCGTTGAGCAGGCTGGCGATGAAGAGGGGTGCAAACGGCAGCAAGATCGTCTGCGCCAAACTGCTCAGAAATCGCATCCCGTAAGCCGGCCCAATGCCGGGAGTGCGCGCGATGCTTAGCCAGCTCTGCACCATGTTGGTGCGTTGGCGCTGCGACGCCTCCGGTGCCTTCCCGCCTCCGCGCACCCCTACCGTCACCAGTATCCCCGACGCGAGCAAGAGCGCCGCTGTAGTAATGAATGTCGCTCGAAAGCCAAGCGTCTCGGCCATAAGACCGCCAATCAGCGGCCCGGCAGCAGTGCCGCTCCACAAACCCATCTGTAACGTCCCCATCGCAAAGCCCATCCGTTCGCGCGGGGTGACGGTGGCGACCAGCGCATTGGCCGCCGATATGGTGCCAGTAATCATCCCTTGAATCGCGCGCAACAGGGTGAGTTCTTCCGCCGACCGGGCAAACCCCATCAGCAAGAGGATGATCGCGCCGCCGTACATCGCTCGCTCGACCATCAACTTGTAGCCGAGCCGGTCGGCGAGCGATCCCCAGATTGGTGCGGCGATGGCCATCGTGAGCGCCTGCAACGAAAAGACCAACCCGGCCCAGAGCGCTACATCGCCGAACGTAGCTACGCCGAGATAGGCCACGTACAGCGGCAAAAAGGGAAAGATGATCGAAAATCCAATCGCCGACAAAAATTGGGCGATGAACATGATCCAGAGCGTGGTTTGCCAACGTGTCTGCATGTCGTTACGCTGATAGTGTTACATTGTTTGCGGCAAGACCTGCATTGCAAACGCTTCCAACCGGTCAAGGTCATCTAACTCCAGCCACTGCACCATGATCCGCTCAACCCCCGCTTCGGCGAAGGCGTGAATCTGCTCGGCAACTTCATTGGCCGTACCCACCAGAATCCCGCGCACGCGCAGCGCAACCCGATCACGTCCGGCCAGCAGTCGCTCGACTTCCGCGTTATCGCGCCCAAACACCGATCCGATCATCAGCGACCGCCGCACCGCTGCGCGCGGTCTGCCGGCGGCGGCCAACAGTTCATCAAGCTTGGCGTTAAGTTCGGCGAACCGCGCCGGTGGCACGAAGACCGCGTTCCACTCATCGGCGTATTGCGCGGTGAGGGCAAGCGTGCGCTTTTCGCCGTTGCCCCCAATCACGATCGGCGGCCCTTTCGGTCGTTGCGGACGCGGGAGTAAGATCGCATCGCGCAGTTGGTAATATTCGCCGATCCACGTTACCGGCGTATCGCTGCGTAATAGGCGCGTCACCACCTCTAGCCCTTCGGTGAAGCGTTGGAATCGTTCCTTGACCGGCAGCAAATCAAAGCCGAACATCGTATGTTCGCGCTCTTGCCATCCCGCTCCCAAGCCGAGCTGAAGCCTGCCGCCAGACAGATCATCGACTGCGACGGCCATCCGCGCCGTGAGCGCCGGGTGGCGAAACGAGACCGGCGAGACCAGTGGCCCGAATTCAATCCGTTTGGTGTGCGAAGCCAGCCATGCCAGCGAGATCCACAGTTCGAGTGATTCTTTTTCCGGCGGATTGGCGTTGGTGAAGTGATCAGAGCGGTAAAGACCGGCAAAGCCGAGGTCTTCGGCGGCTTGCGCCAGCCGCTGCCAGCGCGGCCACGTCAGCCCGTTTTGGCCTTCGATCATGAGGGCGATCTCAATCGGCATGCATGTGCTCCTCTTGGGGCATAGCGCCGCTATGCCCAATGGGGCAGAGCAGCGCTCTGCCCGTACAATGATGGTATAGTATCAGGGTGCCGCGTGGCGGCGTCGTTGCTAGTATACCGCGAAAAATAGTTGATGCGTCCATTTTTTGTCTACGGAACGTTAAAGCGGGGACAATCGAATTATGCCCGCCTGTTGGCCGGGCAGACGGTGAGCGAGACGCCGGCTTGGTTGCCCGGCGCTGCGCTCTATACCGCCGGCCCGTACCCGTTTCTCGTCCGGGCGGTTGATCTGGTGCCGCCGGGTTCGACCGTTTTCGGTGAGCTGATGGAAGTGGCGCCGGCCCAGTATCAGCCGGTGTTGGCGCTGCTCGATGAGTTAGAGGATTTTATGCCCGGTCGCGCCGGCAATCTCTATGAGCGAGTTGTCATAACGGTGCAGACCGCGACCGGCCCGCGTGAGGCGTGGGTCTATGTCGCTGGCGCCGGCGCTGAAGAGGCGATCCGGCAAGGACGATTACGGTTCATTGCTGGCGGCGTGTGGTGAGCCGCCTTGAAGGAGAGGTGAAATGGCCCAACGCATTGTCAACGTCGGTTTGGTGCAGATGCGCTGCACCGCCGATCCGGAAACCAATATGGCCGCGGCGGAGGCCGGCATTCGCGCTGCTGCGGCCCAAGGCGCGCAGATCGTGTGCTTGCCTGAGCTGTTCCGTTCACTGTACTTTTGCCAGAGCGAAGATCACGCCAACTTCGCGCTGGCCGAGCCGGTGCCCGGCCCGAGCACTGAACGTCTGAGCAAGCTGGCGGCTGAGTTGGGGGTAGTGATCGTCGCCAGTCTGTTCGAGAAGCGGGCCGAAGGTCTTTACCACAACACGGCGGCGGTGATCGACGCTGATGGCCGCTATCTGGGCAAGTATCGCAAGATGCACATTCCCGATGACCCCCTCTTCTACGAGAAGTTTTACTTTACGCCGGGTGATTTGGGCTTTAAGGTCTTCAAGACCCGCTACGCCCGCATCGGGGTGCTCATCTGCTGGGATCAGTGGTATCCCGAAGCGGCCCGCCTCACGGCCCTGCGCGGCGCTGATATTCTTTGCTATCCGACCGCGATTGGCTGGCATCCTGCCGAAAAAGCCGAGTATGGCGTCGCCCAACACCAAAGCTGGGAAACCATCCAGCGTTCGCACGGGATTGCCAACGGTTGCTATGTAGTGAGCATCAATCGCACCGGCCACGAAGGCGATCCGTCCGGCGGGATCGAATTTTGGGGCCAGAGCTTTATCTCTGACCCGTCGGGCACGATCATTGCCCGTGCCCCGGTTGACGAGCCAGCTGTGCTGGTAGCGCCGGTCGATCTGGGCAAAATCGATGTGCAACGCACCCATTGGCCGTTTCTGCGCGATCGCCGGATCGATGCCTACGGCGAGATTACCCGCCGCTATATCGATAAGGAGGAGGTGTGATGGCGACTCCTGCCGAACTTGGATATTTCATGCCTGCCGAATGGGAGCCGCATCAAGCGACGTGGTTGTCGTGGCCGCATAAAGAAGCGAGCTGGCCGGGGATTATCGACCGGATCTGGCCGGTCTACGCGCGCTTTGTCGCCGAGTTGGCCCGCGGCGAGACGGTGCATATCAATGTCAACGATGCGGTGATGGCCGCGCAGGCCCGCGCATTTTTGGCCGAGGCCGGTGCGAGCGGCGATATTCGTTTGCACGAGTTCCCAACCAACGACGCATGGTGCCGCGATCACGGCGCAATCTTTGTCGTGCGCAATGGCCCCAATGGGCGCGAATTGGCCGCAACCGATTGGGAGTTCAATGCGTGGGGTGAGAAGTACCCGCCCTACGATCTCGACAACCAAATTCCGGCCCGCATGGCCGAATATCTCGGCGTACCGCGCTTCCGCGGCGAGATGGTGCTCGAAGGCGGCTCGATCGATGTCGATGGCAACGGTCTGCTGCTCACCTCCGAGCAGTGTCTGCTCAACCCCAACCGCAACCCACACCTCGACCGGGCCGCGATCGAGCAACGCCTGCGCGAGCTGCTCGGCGTGCATACGATTCTCTGGCTCGGCGAGGGCATTGTAGGCGATGACACCGATGGCCACATCGACGACATTGCCCGCTTCGTCGCGCCGAGCACGGTCGTCGCCGCCGTCGAAGAGGATCCCAGCGACGAGAACTACCATGCCTTGCAAGACAACCTCCGTCGCCTGCAACTCATGCGCGACGCCGCCGGCAAGCCGCTCACCGTACTCACCATCCCGATGCCGCCGCCGGTGGTCTTCCAAGGCCAGCGCCTGCCGGCCTCGTACGCCAATTTCTACATCGCCAATCATGCTGTGATCGTGCCAACCTTCAACCATCCCAACGACCACCGTGCCTGCGAGGTTTTGCAGCGTTGCTTCCCCGACCGGCGCGTGGTAGGTATTGACGCTACTGATGTCATCTGGGGGTTAGGTTCATGGCACTGCCTCAGCCAGCAAGTGCCGGCAACCGGTTAGGATCGTGTAGTCGCAATCCTTGCGATCCTCTCGCCCCGTCTGTCATTGCGTGCCGCGTAGGGGCAATGCAACGCATTGCCCCGCCCGACCGCAGCACTCTCCCGCTTCAGCGGAGCGCATGCCTGAGCGGGTGTTTCCCGTGCTCGCGGGAGAGTGTTTCGGGCGCTGCGCGTCCTCGCAGTGACAAAGCGTCACGCTCACGTAATGATAGGGGGCGAAAGTGCCTTCCACTCACCTCATCTTCCTTGCTCAATCACCTCGCGGATGCGATCGTGCGGTTCAATCACCAACACACCGGCGGAACGGGCCGCCGGAACCAGTTCCGCCGGTTCAAGCACGCAGAGCAAGGGGTTATCGCCGCCGAGGGTGCGATGATCGGCGGCGCTGAGGCAGAAAAGATCGAATGTACCCATAATATAGCGGGGTAGTTCGAGCACGCCACTTGCTCCCGGTGCTAGTTCGATCCAGCGATCCATCGCGGGGATGCTCACCACCATCGCCTCGCTCGCGGTATTGCGGATAGTCAGCGCCGGTTCGTGGGCAGGCGGCAGTGAGATGCTTACCGGTTTACAACCGTTGGCAGCGACGGCAAGATCAACTGCCGGCGCTGGCGCAGTGCATGCGCTCTGCAGTATGGTGCTTACCAATAAGATTGTGAACCATTGGGCAATTTGGCGCATCGCCTCCTCTACAGTTGTCTTGTTTACCGGCACTGCTGAATCACCGGCACGAACACGCGATGCTCAGCATTCGCCAGACCTGCTTCTTCCGCTGAGAGCACCGGCGGCAAATCCGTGCCCCGGACAATGCCGAGCGGTGTGTATGACCCTAAGCCGGGAAAGACCGTTCCCAGCCTAGGATTGCCCAACCGGCGGATCAAGATCTCACTCAGCACCTGCCGGAAGTCGGTCGTAATCTGCAAGTCTTGCCGTTTATCGAGCTGGTCGGAATGCAACCCCGGCCATGTGCCATAGACTTTGCGCCCATTCACATTGCCGCCGAGCACCATCATCACGTTACCGTGCCCGTGATCGGTGCCGTTCGACTGGTTGCGCCCCAGCCGGCGGCCAAATTCGCTCAACACCACGATCGTCAGGCGCGAGTGATACATCGCCAGATCGTTGTAGAACGCACCAATCCCTTGCGAGAGGGTGCCGAGCCGGTCAGGCAGATAGCCGCTGCCATCGCTGTTCGCCTGCAATTCGTGCGTATCCCAGCCGCCGAAGTCGATCGTCGCCACTTGCAAACCGATCTCGGCTTTGATCAACTGGGCCACTGTCTTGAGCGCATCGCCAAAGCTTCCCGATGGATACGCAATACTGCTGGTGGGGTTATAGCTGCCCATGTTCCGCATCAGATCGATCACTTGCGTCACCCGCCGGCCAGCCGGAGCCAGCGGGTTGATCGTGCTGCGGTTGTACATCTCGCGGAGCGTGGTCAAGAACGGATAATTCTCATCGGGGCGGTTGTAGCGCCAGTGCGTGCTACCTGTGAAACTACTCGGCGATGTCATCGCGACTGCCGCCGCGTAATTGAGCAATGAAGCCGGTGTAGCAGTGTTCGCTGCTACTGCCGGTAGCAAACTGCTCGCGCCGCCTTGCGATTGCAAGTGGCGTGTAATCCAGCCGCTGCTGGTCGTTTTGTTGCCCGGCGTCCCGCGCTCGATGTAGTCCATCGCATCAAAATGGCTGCGGGTGTCGTCATCTAACCCGCAGGCATGGATCAAAGCCAGATGGCCGCTGTTGTAGAGATCGCGCAGATGCGGCATCTTGCTATTGAGTCCGAAGCTGTTCGCGTTGTACGAAGGGTTGTAAGTGTCGATGCGCAACGGCGCGTTGGCGCCGCTCAACGGCAACGCGAGCGATCCGCGCGCCGTGCGGTAGTGGCTATCGTCGTAGGGGCTCAGCAGGCTGAGGCCGTCGCAACCGCCACGCAGAAAGATTTGCACAAAGATCTCATTGGTTGCTTGCGGCTGGGCCGGCTCGGCGAAGGCCAAGTGGCCGATCCGGGCCGCCGCCATCGCGGCGATCGCAGCGCTACAACCCATCAGAAACTCGCGGCGTGTCCATTGCATCGTAGGGTTCTCCTTGGATGGGGCGCTGCTTACCGCAGCCAGAATTCGGGACTCATCGCCAACAGTTGCACCATCGTGTTGATTCGATCACGCACCGCTTCGGCGCTGCCCCAATCGGGCGCGCCGCGCAACGGTTGTGGCGGCTGATTTGGATCGCCGCCTTGGGCAAGGAAGTTAATCAGGAGCATGCGCAGATCACCGGTGGGCGTGTAGGTCAGCATCCGCTGGAGCCAGAAATCAACAATCCCGGCGCACGAAAGGCCGGCAGGGGTTTGGCCCACAATGTCGATGCCAACATTCCCGCCCCACGATTGGGGGATGGTGTAAAAGCAATTCCACGATCGCAGCAGTGCATTAGTGTTGGCCCAATACTCGGCCCGATCGGGATGGCCGGTCGGCGTATCCCACCCAAACAGGCGATGACCGGTCTGATCAACGTTCCAGAACAGACTCTGCCAATAGTTGCCTCTGGTGGCATCCCCATCGACCGCAGCGACATCACTTGGGAGATTGGCATTCGTGGCCCGTAAGAAGGCCCAAATCGCTTCCAATGGCCGGCGCACTTTGCTCCCAAAGGTGTTCTTGGCCTCCGGCGACAGCAAAATCGTCTCCACCACGCGCCGGATCTGGTCGGGCGAATCGCGGTGCTCCATCCAGACCGTATAAGCGGCATTGATGAGCGTCTCTGGTGGGTCGTCAGCCACCAGCCGCTGGCAGAGCTTTTTGCACAGGTGACGCCCTGTGCCGGGGTGACGGGCCACGAGGCGCAGCGCAGCCTCACCGTCACGTTGCGCGCCGTTGTTGAAGGGGAAATTAGGCGCCGGCGGGATGCCGGGGAGCGGCGCCGGCGCGAGCACCGTTTTCGGAGAGTTGTCGTGCCACGCTTCCATCAGGTAAAACGCGCCGGTGTTCGGTCTCCCATCGCGCCCGTTGGCGATCGTCCAACCGGTCAGGCAGCGCGATGCTTCATAGACGTCGTAGTCGATGTACGCCGCGGCAAACCGTTCGCTACCGTATTCGACGACCGGAATATTTTCGCGTTGGTCGTAGAACTTGAGATAATGATCACTGCCAAGAGTATGCAACTCGAAGAGTTCGCGAGCAAAGTTTTCATTGCCGCCCTCGCCGCCACCCGCTTTGTTGCTCACATTGTCGAGGTAGTACATCATTGCTACGCTCTTGGTGACATCGAGCAACATCGCGTTAAAATTGCCGAGAGCATGGGTGCGGATGATCCGGTCATAATCTGGCCACGTTGCGGCAATGTTCGAGTCGGAGTCGGCCCGCACATTGAAGTGGTTGTGCCAAAAATCGACCATCACCTCAAAGAGCTGCCGCCGGCTGCATACCGCCCGAATCCACGTTGCCACCCGCACCTCATCATAGGGGCGCATCCGTTCCGCCCAAGCCAAATCGGGTACCACCCGATTCTGCCAGAGCGATTCACGGGAAGCGTTGAGCCAATTCAGCGGGCGGATTTCATTCGTCGTCCGGCTGTTATAGGTGTAGCGAATCTTGAGTTGGGTTGCGGCAATCCGGTTTGCGCAAGGAGTATTATCAATCGTAGTATAGTTGAGTTGCTGGCGTACCCAATTGTCAAACCGCTCTTCGTCAGTTGCTCCCGGTGTAGCATCGTACATCGCCATCAGTTCAGGACTGGGGCCGAAGGCCAAACGGCGCATAGCGATGGTACGGAGTGAAGCAGGCTGAATGTACGAACAAGCGGCAGCCGGTGGAGCGGGTGTTCCTATGGCGGCAAAGCCAGCGGCGGCCAATCCGGCTAGCAATACCGCGCCGCTTTCGAGGACATCGCGTCGGGTAAGTTCCATGCAGTGTTGTCCTGATAGGGCAGTCTTGATACTATTGTTACGTAAGCGTGTTTCTTGTTATCTTTTCCGAGCGTTGTTGCGATCCGTTGATCTCAAAAAAGATAACAATCTGATCTAACAATAATGTAATCTTGATCCAAGAACTCTGGAATCACCTGAAAGTACTATCTCTGTTGTGAGCGAAAGGCCAACACTGTGCAGATTGCCATTGTCGGGGGCGGGATTGGTGGTCTGACCGCGGCGATCGCATTGCAACAGCGCGGTTTTTCCGTGCGGGTGTACGAGGCGGCGGCGGCATGGCAGCCAGTTGGCAAGGGCATCTGGTTGCCAACGAACGCGCTACAGGCCCTTGATCGACTTGGGTTGAGCGCGGCGCTGATCAGCCGCGGTTGTGCGCTGGCTACGATTGACATTGGTGATTGTCGTGACGGATTGATCCAACGGATCGATCTTCGCCCGTTTACCGAGCGGTTAGGGTTTCCGACCCTCTCGATCCGGCGGGCCGATTTGCAGCAAGTCTTGCGCGATCACTTGTTGCCGGGAACCTGCCAGCTTGATCGCCGATGTACTGGTTTGATTCAAGACGATCAGCGTGTGACGATTCATTTTGCCGATGGTTCTAAGGCAGTTACCGATCTCCTCATTGGGGCGGATGGCCTGCATTCGGTTATTCGCCAAACGCTCTTTCCCAGCATTGCTGTGAGGTATAGCGGGCAAACTTGCCTACGTGGCATTGCCTCGTTCACGTTGCCGCCCCAATTGGCTCATACCTGTCAAGAATGGTGGGGCGGCTCCCACAGGTTTGGCTTTTCAGCCATCGCTACGCAACAGGTGTACTGGTTTGCGCCCCTGCTGGCGCCGGCGGGAGGAAATGAAACCCAAGAAACGCTTCAGTTAGCGAAATGTTATGTTGCATTTCCCCAACCAGTGCCAACTTTGCTTCACCATACGCCGCCTGCCGAGATCATCCGCACCGATCTCTACGAATTGCCGTCGCTGCCGCGTTGGTGGCAGCGGCGCGTGGTATTGCTTGGCGACGCGGCCCATGCAATGACGCCGAATCTTGGTCAAGGCGGTGCGCAGGCGATTGAAGATGCAGTTGTATTGGTCGATTACATCAGCAAGCTCCCCTTATTTGAAGCGTTGCATGCGTATGAACAAGCGCGCCGGCCGCGTGTCGAGCGCATTGCCCGCACTGCGCGCTTGTTCGGCCAGATCGCGCATATCCGTTCAGTTCACGTCCAATGGCTACGAAACAGGATATTACGGCTCACGCCTGCTTGGTTAAGCCAACGGCAGCTCGATTGGCTCTATCGATTTCGCGAATGAACGAGCACATCGTGCATCTATGCATTGCGAACTGCGGTAGTTCATGACCGCATTCCATATCAGAGAGGTGTGAGTAGGGATGCCGCCGATGAGGGTGCCATAGCGTGCTGCGTGCGCGCCCAAGCCAAAGAGCGCCATCCGGCGCG
>VSSL01000448.1_pt1 | contig 12406 bp, 13 predicted proteins | sample 4557531 | NCBI WGS metagenome assembly VSSL01 (sample SAMN10986726, study PRJNA523729) | hot springs metagenome | isolation source: hot springs | place: India:Timba, Gujarat | collected 2018-05-31 | reverse complement strand
CTGCGCTCTAACCAACTGAGCTACGCCCCCGCGTAGGTTGTAAGGCATGGTGGGCGAAAGAGGGCTCGAACCTCTGACCTCTTCCTTGTAAGGGAAGCGCTCTTCCAGCTGAGCTATTCGCCCTCTTTGAAGGAACATTTCCCACCAGCACCGTATATTATTCCAAAAATCTTGCGATTTGTCAACGGGGTACGCGCGATTTTCGTACCCCAGAACACGAAAAATCTCAACAAGAGGAGGTCTTCCAATGCGCAAGTGGTGGACAATGCTCGCTCTCGCTGTGGCGATAACCGCCGTGTTACCGGCAGGCGCGCAGGAGGAAACCGGGGATAACAACCTGTGCGTTCGCGCGGGCGTTTTCTTCCCCCAGAAGTCGGAAACACGCGATGTGGCGGATAAAGCCTGGTTCACAGCAGGAGTGGAGTACGCCTTCCAGAAACTGGTTAGCCCGGGCTTCGAAGGCAAGCTGACCATCAGCGCGGACTTCATGGGCAACAAGACGATGCACAACGTGCCCGTTCAGGTGAACCTGGTTAGCACCTACGATCGGTTCACCTGGAGCGTCGGCGTCGGCATGGGGTTCGCCAAGAATACAGCGGGCGATGCCAAGACGGGCATGACCTACAGCGTCGGCGTCAGCGCCGCGGTAGGAAACACCTCGGTGCCCCTGGAGCTGGGCGTGATGTGGAGAGGTATGACCAACGTCAGCAACCAGCTGGACGGTGTGGCAGTGCATCTCCAGCTGCGTTTCTAGCAGATTGTTGAACCGCGTTCGGTGGGAGGCGCGCTCCGTCGTCATGCCGTGCGATACGAGCGCCAACGGAGTCTCTTCCAGATACTTCGCTGGTGTTCGTGAGAGTACCTCGGGATGCGGCGGAGCGCACGCTTTTGTGGGAATCACAAAGCCTCTCTATGGCTCGCCATTACTGGAATGCAGTAACTCGCTCACAGTCACCACGCGATACCCCTGCGCATCCAGCGCGTTCAGCAGTTGAGGCAGAGCCTGTGCAGTCGCCTCGCTACCGCAGTGCATCAGTACAATCGCCCCCGGACGCATATGGCGCATCACGCGGTCGGTTATCATCTGCGGGGTGATGTCCTTTTTCACGCTGTCCCAGCTGTCTACCGTCCAGTAGATGGTGAGATACCCCTCCTCCGCAGCCACGGAGCGCACCCGTTCATCTCGCGCACCAAAGGGGGGACGGAAAAGGGGCTTGGTACTCCGTCCGCAGACGCTCAGAGCCACCTCTTCTGTGCGGCGAAGCTGCTCCCGTATCTGCTCATCCGTTAAAGAAGTAAACGCCGGGTGCGACCAGGAATGGTTGCCCAACTCATGCCCTGCCTCAGCGATTTGACGAGCCATGTCGGGATAACGCTCTATCCACTGACCGGTCAAAAAGAAGGTACAACGCAGTCCACGCTGTGCCAGCGCGCGCAGAATAATGGGTACCGGCTCTGCCGAACTGCCCGCGTCAAAGGTCAACGCCACCAGTTTCGACGAGGATGTGCCCCGCTCCACCTCCCGCGACGAAACCTTCAGGTGCACCGGAGACGGCGATATCGTGCCGGAAGTCTGCGGGGACGGAAGGCTCTGCGGATTCTGTATCGTCTCCCTTTCCTGCCCTGCTGAAGCGGATGCTGTTTGCCCTTCCGTGGCGTGAGGTCGCTGTGCCTTTCTGGTAGACGAGGAGGAAACGGACCTTCTCGCCTGGGACTCCTCGGTGACCGGAGGCAGGGAGCGTGAGACGTAAACAGCCACCGCCAGAATCCCGGCGACTACCACCAAAGCCTGCAAGACGCCCCAGAGGAACCGCACGGCTTTGCGCGGTCGTCGCCGAGATGTCGTTCGTCTTCGGGATGCCATTGTCCTATGGCTTAGAAGCTACAGTGGAAGCCGTAAGTTTCTCACGAAGGTATTCTATCGCCTTCTGCAGCTGCACATCATGGGCGCGGTCATCGATATCGGTCATCTCTTCGCTCTGCTTCACCACGATGTCCGGTTGAATACCGCCGCGCCGGATTTCGTTGCCGTCCGGGTCTACCTTGCGGTTCAGGTCGTATCCGCTTGGGGTCAGGTATTTCGCTGTGGTAATGGCGACCGCCGAGTTGTCCTGCAGCTGGAAAATGGTTTGCACCAGCCCCTTGCCAAAGGTGGTCTCGCCGACAATGACGCCGCGCTTGTTATCCCGGATGGCTCCCGCCACGATTTCCGATGCACTTGCGCTCCACTCGTTCACCAGCACCACCAGCGGGTACGGCTTGAGGGCACGTCCCCGTTCGGCATACAACTTGGTAATCTGCCCATTCTTTTCCTGAATCAGCACCACCACGCCGTTGTCAATGAACCGACTGGCGACATCTACCGCCACATTCAGCAAGCCACCCGGGTTGTAACGCAGGTCTAAGATGAGCGCACGCAACCCCTTCCCTTCCAGCTCACGCACTTTCTGTACCAGCAGCTGGTCGCACTTCTCGTTGAACTGCTCCAGTCGGATGCGACCGATACCCAGTTTCTCATCCTCCATGTAGGAGTATACGACCGGTGAGGTAATCAGGTCGCGCACAATGCTGATATGCAGAAGCTTGGCTTCTCCCTTGCGCCGAATCGTGAGCTCTACCTTGGTCCCGCGTGGACCGCGGATTTTCTTCACCACATCGTCCACGCGCATACCAGCTACCGGCTTGCGGTCTACCTCTACAATCACGTCGCCTGCCTTAATGCCCGCCTTGTCCGCAGGGCTGCCCTCAATCGGGCGATAAATCACAATCTGCCCTTCCTTTTCCTGCAGCTGCGCCCCAATGCCGAAGAAGTCACCGCGTGTATCCTCCTGCATACTGCGGTACTCCGTGGGGTCCATGAAGCGGGTGTAAGGGTCATGCAGAGCAGCCAACATGCCTCGAATGGCGGCGTAGGTGAGCTGCTTCTCGTTCACCGGCTGGTAATAGTGGTTGCGCAGGCGCGAGAGCACGTCCCAGTACAACCCCACGGGCCAGAGGTATCCCTGCTGAGCATCTTGCTCCATCTGCAGGGCGAGGTTCACCTTCTGCGGAACGGTCTGCGCGGCGTACAGGGCACGCCGGACGTCTCCCGTCCGCAAATCGGAATAGAAGAAGCCCGCCAGAAAAGCAAGCGTGACGAGAAGCGGAGCCAATCCCGAAAACGAAAAACGCCTCTTCTGCATAGTCTCTTTCCCTTCCTACGATGCCCGTGTGGTTGTGCGCTGTGTGAGCAGGTTCACCGCCTTCTCCAGCGCCAGGTCATGTCCCTGTTTGGGAACTGTCGGAGCAGCTACGGCAGGATAGATTCCCTTGCCGTGAAAGTCGCCGCCACTCCACGTCAAGAACTTACCGGTGGTCATGGTGAACGCAGAGCCGTCCGGCAACGGCACAAAGGTTTGCACCAGCCCGTCGCCAAAAGTGTGTTCGCCTACCAGCTTCGCCCCCGCCTTATCGCGCAGCGCTACCGCCAGCACCTCCGCCACATTCGCCGTGCCCCGATTGACCAGCACCATCACCGGCGCCTTGACGCGGGGATTCGCCTGAACGGTTACCGGCTGGCGACGTTTGCTCTCACCGGTGCGGGTTTCCATCAAAGCCAGTACAGGGCTTTTCACCAGCATTGCCGCCACCTGCGACGCCGATTCTACAGAGCCACCGGGGTTGTTGCGGAGGTCAATCACCAATCCCTGCAGGTTGTTGCCCAGCCCTGCCAGCGCGGTCTTGAGCCTCTCCGGCGTGCGTGCGTTGAACTGCACAATGCGCAGATACCCCACTCCTCCGGGCAACAGCCGATACGCCACCGGGTCTACGGTAAGCACGCCCGGCGTCACTTTCACTTTGAGGGTCGTGTTGCCCCGGCGGATGGTAAGCGTCATTGGTCCCTGGTCTTTGTTCGTCAAAGCGTTCATCGCCTTGCGCAGGTCCAGCCCCGCCAGCACTCGCTTGCGAGCATCTTCCAGTGCCTTCACCAGCTCGTTGCCGCGCACGCCTGACCGCTGAACCTGCCGGAACGGGTCATACGCGATAACCCATTTGCCGTCAATCTCAGTAACCACATCGCCCGGCTGTAAACCGGCTTTCTCCGCCGGGCTACCGGGCAAGGGAGCAACCACCGTCAGCTCACGCCGTTCAATGTCTTGTGTGACCTTGCGAACAACCGTCAGCACGGCGCCGATACCATAATAATTACCCTGCGCGGCTTCCTGTAACAGCCTTGCCTCTTCTGGCTCCAGAAAGCGGGTGTTGGGGTCATTGAGGGACTGTAGCATCGCCCGCACGGCACCGTATGCCATTGGCTTTGCCTTGTCCGGAGCATACTCCACGTGTTGCTTTTCTACGTACTTGAACACGCTGTAGAAGAGCTGCATCAGGTCCATGCTCACTGGCGAAGCATTATCGCCAGGGGCAAGCGCCATGGTGTAACTCTGCTTTGGCGAATACTCCTGTAACGAGGTCACACGAGCGCCAGGGTTCGCGGTTGCCACAGGCAGTGCTGCCATCTGCTGGCGCAACCACAACCCAATACCAAAGGCGGCTATTGACATCAGAAACCAGGGTAATACACGACGAGAGGCACGAACAGACACTGATGAACCTCCGTTCCATATACCGTTCTGTAAACACTGGCGGGCGAAGCAGTACGCTTGTCCGGCAAAGGTATTATAGCACTCGCCGGAGCGCAAAGTCAATCGCAAGAATACCAACATATTCCTCCTTACTTCAACTCCTTGCTGTAGGCGATGAGCAAGCTGATGCGCCGGTTGGAGTAGTGATACGGGTCATTGGGCACGCGGAGCTTGTTGTCCGCGTAACCGCGCACCTCGTAAATCTGTCCTTTTGGTAAACCGCTGGCTTCCAGAATACGCCGTGCGTTGTTTGCCCGGTTTACGGAGAGTTCCCAGTTCGTCATGCCTCCGCCTGAAAACGGACGGCTATCTGTATGCCCCTCGATAATAATACGGTTAGGCAGTTTGGCAAGGTATTTGGCGATCCGGCTGAGCAGTTGCCGGGCTTGCGGGTTCAGCTCCGCGCTTCCCGTCATGAAGAAAACCGATTGGGAGCTCTCTAACAGCTCTACCCGGAGCCCTTCATCCACAATCTGTATCTGCACATACGGCTTCAGGTGTTTGAACTCCGGCACGCCTTCCACAACCTTTTCTATCTCCTTCTTTGCCACTTCCATCCTCTGCTTCTCGGAAGTTTCACCCGCAGCGGGCAGTTCCTTCTCCGACGCTTTGGCGGCTCCCCCATCCGGCGAGATACTGAACGCCAGCTTGCCCTCGTTTACCGCCTTCATGAAGCCTACCGGGTCCTTGAAATAGGCAGCTATCGCTTCCTTGATGTTCTGGCTCAAACCGATAATCCACATGACCAGGAAAAACGCCATCATGGCGGTCACGAAGTCGGCGTAGGCTACCTTCCACGCGCCGCCATGATGACCGTGGTCGCCGTGTTTCTTCTTGACGATGCGAATATCGCCGCCCTTTTCGCCACTTGCCATCGCTCCCCTCCTACGCCGCTGCCGCCTGCCGACCGGTACCCTTCACGCCCTCTTCCATCTCACGGAAGCTGGGACGATAGGCAGGCGGGATTTGACGGCGCGCGAACTCCACGCACGTAATCGGCGACTCGCCACGCGCAAACGACAGGAGGGCATGGCGGATACACTGCAGGTACTCCTCTTCCGCGTGCACACGCCCCTCTACCGCTTGCGACAGCGGCTGGAATACGCCGTACGCCAGTAGCACGCCCATGAAGGTTCCCACCAGTGCGGCAGCAACCTTGTGACCGATCTGCTCAGGAGGACCGTTAATCGCCTGCATGGTGATAACCACGCCCAGCACCGCTGCTACGATACCAAAGCCGGGCATCGCGTCGCCAATCTTGGCAAGCATGTTGGCGGGCTTCAACGCCTCCTGTTTGTGCGTTTCAAGGTCTATCTCCATCAGGTCAGAGAGTTCATAATGCCCTACCGCGCCTGTCAGGATGACCTTCACCGTATCACACAAAAACTCCATCGCATGATGGTTTGACATGATGCTCGGGTACTGGGCAAACAGTTCGCTCGATTCGGGGTTTTCCACGTGTCGTTCCAGCGCAAGCAGTCCCTCTTTTCTTGCCAGAGTGAACAGAGCGAACAGCATCTGCAGCAGTTCCATGTAGGTATCTTTGCTGACCGGAGGCGGTTTGAGTAACCCCAGTATCGCTTTAATCAGGGTTTGCACGCCGGAGATACCGCTGCCTACGATGACCCCACCAAATGCCGCGCCGCCGATAATGATAACCTCCGAAATCTGGATCAGCAGCGCGACCTTACCTCCATGCATGGTGTAGCCCACCAGAATAGAGCCAAACACTACTGCCAAGCCAATCAGAACAAACATCTACCCTCTTTGACCTCCTCGTGAAATCGCGCAAAGGGTGTCAATAAGTATGTTGGCTAAAATGAGGTTTTTGTGAAGAGGTCGTACGAAGAGGATGTACTCCCGTCTGCTCGGCGAAAGACCTGGCGATCAAACAATGCGTGGAGGGTCGCGCTCCGTCGTGACCACGCTCTTCAGGATGCAACGAAGCGCATCCCTCCACTAGCCCCACGCCTGCGGAATGAGGTGCCGTGAAGGAGGCGACATTTTGGTTCCGCAGCGGAACACAAAGCTTTTGCAGACCTATCGCATCTCCGCGGGCGCGCCCCCCTCGGTTTCTCCCGATGTGCCGCCTTTCATCAAGCCCGCTTTACCGCCGGGGAACATATCCACAAAGCCAACGCTCTTTCCCTGATGCGGTTGTATCAACGATTTGTAGGCAGAGAAGGCGGCGAGAGCTATCGCCACCACAGCGATAATCACCCACAACACGGTCTTGCTGGATTTTGCCGGTGTCTTAGACATGGCTGTTCTCCTCAGGGCTTGAACGCTTCGTTCCAGTGCAGATAGTTGAAGCGTCGCTCGGCAACCGCCTGGTCGTTCCACGGCAGATACATAATCTGGTTTCGGCGCAGCGGTTTGGCGTGACCATCCGCCCATCCAAGCGTCATCAGCTGGTTGTGGTTGCCCATCGAGAAGCGGGCGTCGCCCTGACCGCACCAGTTCACGGTAAAGTAGTTCGGCGCACTCGGGAAGACCGCCTCGTTCGCAATCTGCGTGTTGTCCCATCGCCAGTGCGTGAAGTTGCGCCCGTAGCTCACCGTCGTCCACAGCTCGTACATGATAGCGGTCTCGCCCGGTCTGCCGATTTCGGACTGGGTTTTGGACTCCGCCGTTGCCGCTCCTGCCGCCGCACTAATCGGGTAGTAGGCACATACTCCGAATGTGGCTGTGTTTTCATACGTGCCAGGCTGGAAGTGCGTGAACGAGTAGCTGATTTTGTACCATGTGCCATTGGGACCGGTGCAGTCATCCCGCGGGATGCCATCGCTGGGACAGCCCCATACACCCGTGTTCTTGATGTACGGATTCAGCATGTCTTCGGGACCGATGGTCTGGTCGGGACCGTTGGGGTCGTTGTTCCAGCATCGGGAGGGGCATCCCGAAGAACAGGCGCCGGGGTTCGTGAAGCAGGTAGGATTCCAGACGAGCAGTCGGTGGAACTTCTCATCGTAGTCCTGGGTATACATCAACGCACCCAGCAGAATCTGCTTCACGTTGGAGATACAGTTAGACTGCCGCGCTTTTTCGCGCGCTTGGGCGAACACAGGGAAAAGAATGGCTGCCAGTATCGCGATAATCGCGATAACCACAAGCAGCTCGATCAACGTAAATGCACGGCGAGACATGGTTCATCAGGCTCCTTTCCATCAGGGTTTGTTTCTAAGGGTAGTATAGAACCTCGCGCGAAAGTTGTCAACACCAAAATAAAAAGGGCAGTTCGGGAGAACTGCCCTCGTCATTAAGGGAATCTTTAGAAGTTGCGCGCCCAGCCAGTATTGTCGGTAGCTTGTCCGCGCCACGCCCCGTTCTCGAACACGTAATCCACATGGTACCACTTCTGCGTGGGGCTGGCTTTGACGTGCCCGTCGGCGAAGAGCACCACCGACAGGGTGCCGCTCATCATCTGCTTGACATACTGATTGCTCGTTGCAGTGGTCGGGACGTTGCCCTTACCCTTCTGGTGCGGTCCCCACACACCGATGTAATAGGGGTCGCCAGTCGGGAAGGCAATCTTATATTGCGGCGGTCGGCACAGCTGCGCGCCTTCCACGATAAACAACGTCTCCGCAGGCTTCGCGATGGACGCCAGTGGAGCGGGTTTGTCGTACTCGGAGGAGGCATACGGTCCCCAGACCGCCGGGTCAGAGTGATTGAGCGTGCCTCCCAGGTTCAGCCCGCCAAACGTCCAGTAGTTGTAGGCGTAGGTATTACTGTAGGACGCCAATCCCGCCTTAGCGGATGGGCACGCCCATACATCTTTGATGTCTCCACTGTTGAAGTTGAGACCGTTCTTGATGTAGGGGTCCAGCAAGCCGGGGAACATATACCGCAGCTGCCAGCGCAGAGACGAATTGTGATACTGCCCCGTCCACGGGCAGAAGGTCTCATCGTAGTCCTGCGCGTACATCTGCGCCGCCTTGCCAATCTGGTTGAGGTTGGACACGCAGGTTGCCTGGCGAGCTTTCTCTCTCGCCTGATTGAATACGGGGAACAGAATCGCTGCCAGTATCGCGATAATCGCGATAACCACAAGCAGCTCGATCAGGGTAAATGCACGGCGAAACATGACATCAGGCTCCTTTCCCGCTGTATTTCGCTTGTACGAGTATTATATAACGCCTCTTCATGCGTGTCAAGCGCGTGCGACAAAACCGGCAGATATACGCGCCTACCAGCCTTCCCTCGCCTCTCCCTCCAGCTTCGCCAGCGCTTCCCGGGCTGCCGCCTGCTCGGCATCCTTCTTGTTCTTGCCTGTCCCCATGCCCAACACCACATCGCCGAGGCGCACCTGTACGTAGAACGTCTTGTCGTGGTCTGCTCCAGTGGCAGAAATCACTTCGTACTCAGGGGTTTCCCGAAGCAGGGCGTGCGTCTTTTCCTGCAGTCGCGACTTGTAATCGTGAACCCGGGAAGCGTCCGGCGCCCGCTGGATAACGTCACCCAATACACGCAAAACAAACCGCCGCGCCTCGTCCAGACCCGCTTGCAGGTATACGGCTGCAATCAGTGCCTCCACCGCATCCGACAGAATACTGCTGCGCTGTCGCCCCCCCTGCGCTTCTTCCCCCGCGCTGAGACGCAACACCTGATCCACACCAAGCTGCTTCGCCACCTGAGCCAGCATGCGCCGACTGACCACCAGCGCGCGGGCGCGAGATAGCTCTCCTTCGGTACGGTCGGGGAAGCGAGTATATAGCTCTTCGGTGACAATCAGACCCAGCACGGCGTCGCCGAGAAACTCCAGGCGTTCATTGCTCTGTGTGACTCCTTCCGCCAGCGCGGAACGATGCGTCAACGCCTGTTCCACCAGCGGGGCGCAGGTTTCGGGGATCTGAATGTGGCGACAGAACTCCTGAGGAGACATGTTAGAAACGTTCGAACCGCTCCACGTTCACCACGAAGACAATCGCCCCTCCTACCAGCACCTTCACCGGGTTCGGCACAAAAGCGCCGACCGGCGCGGCGTCCGGAGGCAGTACGTTCACGTACTGCTCGCGTGTTTTGCAGCTCTCGCCGATCAGCCGAAGCACCTGCTCGAGGTCCTCATCTTCCACGCCGATGAAGAGCGTCACATTGCCTTCGCGCAGAAAACCGCCTGTACTGGCTACCTTGGTGAACTTAAAGCCGTTGCGTAGCAACGTATCCGAAATCTTGTTCTTGTCGCGGTCATGCACGACAGCGATGACCAGTTTCATGGTTCTTCCCTCCTGCCCAGCGGACGCCTCTATTATACAGGAAGTGTTGCACAGGGTTCAAACAGAACCCAATAGCCGACCCACGTCCTCCCAGATGAGGTCCTGCAGTTTCTCCAGCGGCTGCGTTGCATCCAGAACCAGATACCTCTGCGATTCTCGTCTTGCTTCCGTTAGAAACCCCTCCCGTACCCTCTCGTGAAAAGCTATCTCCTCCGCTCCGATGCGGTTGCGCTCGCGCTGGCGTCGCAAACCCAGCTCCACCGGCAGGTCCAGCAGGTAGGTACGCATGGGCTCTAAACCGCCGGTGGCAAATCGGTTGAGCTGCCTGACCCACTCAATATCTAATCCACGCCCATAGCCCTGATAAATCAATGTGGAGTCGGCGTAGCGGTCGCACACTACCGTTTTGCCCCCGGCAAGGGCGTGTCGGATATGGCGGGTGTGGATGGCGCGGTCAGCGAGGAACAGCAGGAGCTCCTCTTCGCGCTGCAGGTCGCTATGCTCCAGTAGAACCTCTCGCAAGCGCGGTTCCCAGGGTTCGTACGTCAGCCAGACAGGAATACCTTGTTGCTGAAGGCGTTCGGAGAGCCAGCGGGCAAGAGTGCTCTTGCCCGCTCCCTCGATACCTTCAAAGGTAATGAACAGCGCGCTCATTACGTCGGCGGGGAAATGCGCACACGGCGGTTGGGCTCGACTCCCACGCTTTCCGACACCAGCCGGTATTTCTCCACCAGCTGATGCTGAAGCCGACGGATGTAGCTATTCTGCGGAGCGAGGTCTACGGGCATCGAGGTGCGCAGCACCTCCTGAATCGCCGCTTCCGTCTCCATGAGCGCCGCTTCCGTCGGGTCGAGCGAAGGCTCTGAATCCTCCCAGCCTTCCGGCGGCCGCATGGCAAAGATGTCCTGGACGCTTCCGGCAATCTGCGCGTACGTGTTGCTCTTCACCACGTACACAGGCAATCCTCTTGCCGACACTTCTTTCATACGTGAAGGTTCGCGACGAGCGTTCGCCTTGAGTGCAATGACCACATCTGCCTGCTGCACGTCGCGCACGATGTAGGCGGGCACGCGCAACTCACGGATGGCACGTTCCAGGCGATTGCGGCTCACCCCATACGGAAAGATGCGCACGGTGGAGGGCAACTGGCGACGCTCTTTGGCAGCGCTGGAGCGAATCACCAGCGTTCCTGTCTCCCGCGCCGGTTCGGGGGCGTCACCTGCTTGAACAACCTGGATCGTGCCATCCGGCAGGCGTACGCGCACCTCGGGGCGAGGCGTCTCTCCGCGCAGAATGCGGTCTACGGTGCTCGCTACGTCGTGGTGAATCGCCAGCTTGTCCTTCTCAATCATCTCAATGATGATGTCGAACGTGGGCGGTGCCTTGCGCTCCAGCACCGTCTTCTGCGTGCCGCGCCGACGAGCCTCCTCGTCGGACAGGGTAACCGCCTGAATACCCCCCACCAGGTCGCACAGGGTGGGGTTCATCAGCAAGTTCTCTAACGAGTTACCGTGCGCCGTGCCGATGAGCTGCACCCCACGCTCGGCGATGGTACGCGCCGCGAACGCCTCCGCCTCTGTGCCGATTTCGTCGATGACAATAACTTCCGGCATGTGGTTCTCCACCGCCTCGATCATCACCGCGTGCTGCAGCTCAGGCGAAGCCACCTGCATCCGTCGCGCCATGCCGATAGCGGGGTGCGGGATGTCGCCGTCGCCGGCGATTTCGTTAGAGGTATCCACAATTACCACACGCTTGTTGAACTCATCGGCGAGCACGCGCGCGATTTCGCGTAGCTTGGTCGTCTTGCCGATGCCGGGGCGCCCGAGCATCAAAACGCTCTTGCCGCGTTCAATCACGTCCTGAATGATGTCGATGGTGCCGAAGACCGCTCGCCCCACGCGACAGGTCAAGCCGATGATGCGCCCCTGCCGGTTGCGGATAGCGGAGATGCGGTGGAGGGTGCGCTCGATACCCGCGCGGTTGTCCTTGCCGAACGCGCCCACGCGCTGCACCACATAGTCGATATCCGCCTCCGTTACCTCCATGTTGCTGAGCTGCAGAGTGCGGTCAGGAAAACGCGCCTGAGGTTCGCGCCCGAGGTCCAGAATGACCTCCAGCAGGTCTTCCAGGCTCGGCTCCTGTTCGAGGGCGCGTCGAACCTGTGGCGGCAACACCGCCAGCAACTCGTCCAGATTGTCGGTTACCCGCAACTGTGTCTTCGGGCGCTGCATTATCTGCGCGCCGGTCAGAGAAGTGAAGCTGCTCATGCAGTTCGTAGAGACTCTTTTCCCTCCTGCCGAATACGGCGTGATGCAGAGTGTTTTTCCGTTTTTATGATACCGGATTGGGCAACCGGAACGCAAGACGCAAAAAGCGAATACCGTCCCCTGCTATCCCATCTCCTGCAGGAGACCGCTGTCGCTTCCGCGAACCCTCAAGCGAAGCCCAAACAGCCTGATGGAGGAGTGGCGGTATGAGAACCTGTTGCAGAGCCTTACGCTTGCTGGTCGTTGGGGTGGCTCTTCTCACTACTCAAGCACTGTCTGCACCTGCGGTCACCCT
>VSSL01000447.1_pt1 | contig 12423 bp, 11 predicted proteins | sample 4557531 | NCBI WGS metagenome assembly VSSL01 (sample SAMN10986726, study PRJNA523729) | hot springs metagenome | isolation source: hot springs | place: India:Timba, Gujarat | collected 2018-05-31 | reverse complement strand
GCGGAGTTTGCCACCACGAGGTTCTTGTGACCAAGCTATCCGACTATGTCATTCGGTTTTTAGAAGGCCTGGGAATCAGGCACGTATTCATGCTTGCCGGCGGTGGAGCCATGCATTTGGTGGACTCGCTGGGCAAAAGCTCCCAGATCACTCATGTATGCAACCTTCACGAGCAGGCATGCGCCATTGCCGCCGATGCATACGCCCAGTATACGGGAAAACTCGGAGTCGCCCTGGTAACCACCGGCCCCGGCGGGACCAATCACGCTGACGGGGCATCGCCGCCTTCATGGCTTGGATTCCATTCCCGTGCTCATCCTCTCCGGGCAGGTGAAACGTTCGGACAGGATAACGGGACGGGGTGTCCGCCAGATGGGTTTTCAGGAAATCGATATCGTGAGCCTGGTGAAGCCCATTACCAAATATGCCGTCACCGTCATGGAGCCGGAGACCATTCGGTATCATTTGGAAAAGGCGCTTCATGAGGCCACCACCGGGAGACCTGGCCCTGTGTGGATTGATATTCCTTTGGACGTTCAAGCCACCTCCGTCGAGGAAAACTCTCTGCAGGGCTTTGACGGCCCCCCAAAGGCTGTCGAGTGCCACGGACTCAAAGAGAAAGTCCGACAGGCCCTTGAGCTCCTCAATGGCTCCGAACGCCCGATCATCTTGGCGGGGAATGGCATCCGGTTGGCCGGCGCCCTGGACCTGTTTTCATAAGATGATCAATCGCCTGACCATACCCGTGCTGACCACTTGGAAGGCCGCCGATTTCCTGCCTGAAGACCACCCCCTGTATGTGGGGCGCCCGGGAGCTGTGGGGCAGCGCGGAGCCAACTTCTCGCAGCAGAATGCCGATTGGATTCTCTGCATCGGGGCCCGATTGGACTTGGGCCAAACGGCTTATAACCATCAGAACTTCGCCCCGAGGGCTCGCAAGATCATGGTGGATGTGGATCCGGCGGAAATCGAAAAAATGCAGACCCCCATCCAGGTGCCCATTGCTTGTGACGCGGGAGATTTTCTCCGTGAATTCATCCGGCAACACTCCCAGACGGCACCCAAGGACTATTCCCAGTGGCTGCAGCAGTGCAAAGGGTGGCACCAGAAATATCCGGTGGTGCTTCCCGAATACTGGAAAGAAGAAGATTATGTGAACGATTACGTTCTCATCAGCGTCCTTTCCGACGAGTTGACGGGGCAGGACCTCGTCGTTCCGGGAAGTTCGGGTGCCTGCAGCGAGCGGACCATGCAGGCCATTCGGATTACGGCAGGGTTGAGGGTCTTTAACAGTCAGGGACTGGGCTCCATGGGTTTCGGCGTCCCGGCGGCCATCGGAGGGTGCCTCGCGAGCGGAGGCAGAAGAACGATCTGCATCGAAGGAGACGGCGGGTTCATGATGAACATCCAGGAGCTGGAAACGGTCCGGCGCCTGCAGCTTCCCATCAAGTTCTTCGTCCTGAACAACGGTGGGTACGGATCCATCATGGCCACGCAAAAGAGCCACTTTGCCGGCCACTATGTGGGATGCACCCCAGCCAGCGGCCTCACCCTTCCCGACATTCCATCGGTTGCCGAAAGTTTCGGAATCCCAACGGATCGCATCTTGAATCATTCCACAATTCGAGAAAAGGTTCGACACGTTTTGCAGTCCAAAGGACCGGTGGTCTGTGAAGTGAGGGTTTACCAGGACCAACCGACGGTGCCTCGAGTGGTCAGCACCCAGAAGGAAGACGGCTCCATCGTGTCCTCGCCCATGGAGGACATGTGGCCTTTTTTGGAAAGGCATGAATTCCATAACAATATGGGTAACAGGCCGCGTTCGTAAGAACAGCCAATCAGCCCGCATCACCCATTGAGAGGCTCCGAGGGGATGTTCGTAAGCGTCATTGTCCCATTCTTCAATGCGGAAAAATTTCTTGACGATTCCATCGGGAGCGTGTTGGAACAGACCTACACGGATATTGAACTTATCCTTGTCGATGACGGCTCCACCGATGGAAGCCTTGCTCTCTGCAGAAAATACGGCGCCCGTGATTCCAGGATTCGCATTATCGCACAACCCAACCAAGGCCCCGCCAGTGCCAGAAACACGGGGGTCCGGATGGCCAGAGGAGATCTGGTCTTCTTTTTGGATGCCGACGATCTTCTTCGCCCCCAAGCACTAGAAAAGCTGCTCTTCGCTTGCAAAGAACACCAACCCGACTTGGTCTTGAGCAATTTCTGTAAGCTCATGCCCAACGGAAAATTCGCCGACCAGAAGGTTACGCTCGCGCCGGGAAGCCCCCCTTGCCAATCTGCCCAGGAAGTATTGGGCCCATACCAGATCCGCCAGTTTGTTAGGCACTTTCTCCATTCTCCCAGCAATCACCTCATCAGCTATTGCTGGGCTAGACTCTACAAGGCATGCGTCATTCGCCAACATCGCATCATAGCCAATGAAGATATGCGCCTTTTCGAAGATTTTGTCTTTAACTTGGATTATATCAAGAATATAAAATCACTTTTCCTAATCAATGAACCCCTTTATGTGTATAGAATGCATGACCATCACATTTCCTTGAGCATGTCCATGCTGAATGCCCCTCGTTTGATACGAGACATGGAGATTTTCCGCAAGGCGGCGAACGATTTTCTCACCACCTATGCGGTAGGAGACGGGCTGGAAACCAACCCGGAGCAAGAGATCGGGCATGCTTTGACCCATTATGCGATTATTTTCCTGGTGCGCTCCTGTAGGCTCCTGGCACCCGAAACGCTGAAGTTCCTCTATCGTCAGGTTGGGATCCTGCTTAAGGCCCCCATCATGCAATGGAGCCTCAGGGGCTATAGGCCTCGGCAAGGCAACAGCCGCCTGCTGCCGTTATTCATAAACCATCAGTGGATCCTGCCGACGCTGATTCTGAGCATGGTCAAGGGCTATGCAAGGTACGGGAAACCATCGTCCGGATTGCGACAAGGCAGAAAAGGAGCCCCCCATCCATGATCCCCCCGGAACATGACTCGGCTGGCATACGGCAACAAGACCCTCGCCCCTTGCTCATTTACGGTGCCGGGGTGGTGGGGAAGGTGCTGTATCAGCTCTGTGAGGCACTCGGGCTCACGGTGGAAGCTTTCTGTGACGGCAGCACGGCTCGGGCAAACACGACCTTTTGTGATCGCCCGGTCATCCACGCCTCGGATCTACCGCACCATTATCAAGATGCCCGCTTCCTCATCTCTGTGGCCTCCATTAAAGACGTGGTGGATAAGCTCCACGAGCTGGGCTACCGCACATGGAAAGCCGGAGGCCCTCTGCTCAAGCAATACCGTACCTCCCCCTCTCCTCAGGGAAGCTCTTTCAACTACGTAGATTTTGCCGTCGAGACCTGCATATGGTGCCATGATGCCTATCTTGCCGGCAGCGGTCTATTCATCCGAAGTGTGGACGTGGTCATCACGGAACGGTGCTCTCTAAGGTGCAAGGACTGCTCAAACCTGATGCAATATTATGAAAACCCTCGGGATTGCGACTGGGATAAGCTCATGGCATCCATCGGTCGGTTCTGCGACCTGGTGGACGATGTCTTGGAATTTCGGGTGATCGGCGGTGAGGCTTTCATGAACAAACGATGGCCCCAAGTGGTTGGTCATCTTGTATCCCAGCCCAAAGCCAAAAGGGTTGTGCTGTACACCAATGGAACCATACTTCCGCCAAAAAATGGATTGGAAGCCTTGAAACACCCCAAAGTGCTGGTGATCATCTCCAATTACGGGAAGATTTCAAGAAAGTTGCTTCCCCTGAAAAAGGCCCTTGAAGATATGGGCATCAAGCACTACATCCTGAACATTGATTCCTGGCTGGATTGTGCGCGCATTGAGCCTCACCATCGCCCCTCCCCGGAAAACAAGCGCCTTTTTGCCGATTGCTGCGCGAAGAACATGTTGACCCTCTCCGACGGCCGGCTTCACCGTTGTCCTTTCTCCGCCAATGCCTTCCGGCTGGGAGCCATCCCCGATTTCCCAACGGATTATGTGGATCTGTTTGAAGCCCCTTTGAGTGAGGCACGTGAAAATCTTCGAAAAGAAATCTGGAACTACCTTCATAAGAAGGAATTTCTTCACACGTGTGACTTCTGCAACGGACGCCCTTTGGCCGGGCCAGAAGTCCTTCCTGCCGTTCAAATTGGAAAGCCTTTGCCCTACCGCAAGTACGAAATGTCCGCTTCATAAATGATCCCAAACACAGGGGGATAGGCCTTGTCTCAATCTTATAATAGGAAAGAAGAAGAAGCCCAAAAAAGGAACAGGCTTCAGCGGGAAAAACCCTATGTGTACTCCAAGATCATGAAGTTTGATGACAAACTGAGAAAAGGCGAGAGCGTCGCCATCATTCAGTTTCAGTATAACTACGTCTGCAATCTGCGATGTCAGCACTGTTCCATCAAACGCTTTCAAGGGCCCAGCTCCAAACGATCCTTCACCCCGGAGGATGTGAGGAGCCTTTCGAGGCAAGCGGATGCCTTGGGCTTGGCCCGTTTCGTCATTACCGGTGGAGAACCCTTGGTCTTCAAGGATTTGGACGAATTGGTGGCAGCCATTGATCCGCAAAAGTTCTACATTAATTGCGATACCAACGGGTGGCTTCTCGATGACGAGAAAGCGAGACATCTTCGGAACATAGGCGTCGACAGGATCCAATTGAGCCTGGACAGTCTGGACCCCGACGAACACGACCGGTTTCGAGGCGTTAAAGGATCCCATACCCGAGCCATGCGGGCGGTGGAAGCCGCCCTAAAGGCGGGTTTGGCCATATTTGTGCAGACAGTCGTCACAAAAGAAAGACTGCATTCCGAAGAATTCATCCAATTCGTGCGTTTTTTCAATCAAATGGGAATCGGCGTCTTTGTCACTTACGCCAAACCCGTTGGCGCCTGGGAAGGCAACTACGACGTTCTGGTCACCCAGCAAGACATGGAATATATGCGCCAACTGGAACGCCGCTACAATGTATTCACCCACTTAACACCCGCCTACGGTTTGAATTTGGGATGCATTGCCGTTAAGGGTATGGTTTCCGTAACCCAGTACGGCGATGTTCTACCTTGTCCCTACATTCATGTTTCCATCGGCAATGTTTTTTACGAGCCTCTGAAGGACATACTGAAAAGAGGACTGAGCATAAAATACTTCGGAGAACATGTGAGCACTTGTCTCATTGCTGAGGACAGACAGTTCATCCAGAAATATATCGCTCAGAAGGTTTACGGTCGATCTCTACCGGTACCCTGTGACGAAGTTTTCACGGAAGAAGACCGAACTCAAAAGCCTTTCAACCAATCCCCAGAGGTGTTTCTGTGAGAAGAGAGAAGGCCAAGATACCCGCTTCGAGCATGGAAGACGCCATAAAGGTTTTGGACGCGTCCATTCCCAACCCTACTCAAGGATTGCCCGATCCCGTCTTTTACTTCGTCAGCCGATTGACCCCATTGGTCAACGTGGACCTCCTCATCAAGGATGAAAAGGGCCGGACGCTTCTGGCCATGCGAAATGATCCCTATGCGGGAAAGGGCTGGCACGTGCCTGGGGGGATCGTGCGCTTCAAAGAGACTCTGGAAGCGAGAATCCAAGAAGTCGCCCGCACGGAGATCGGGGTACCCGTACATTGGGAGCCGAAACCCGCTGTTGTTCACCAGCTCATTCATGAGAAAAGGGATGTGAGAGGCCATTTCATTTCTTTGCTCTACAAGTGTTTTTTGCCCAGCCACTTCGTTCCTTCCAACAAGGGCTTGACAATGGACGACGCCGGGTATCTCATGTGGCATGAAAGATGTCCGGACAATCTCATCGTCTATCATGAAATTTATAGAGGCTATATCGACGAGCGAGCGTAGCCCATGAAAGCGAAAGACATTTCCGGGCAAGCCCCTGGAGGGCAACGCACCCCGCTGGGGGAAGTTCTTCCCCTGGACACACCCTTTGTGGTGCAGATATTCCCCATATACGCCTGCAACTTTCGCTGCGGCTACTGCATCTTTTCTGTGGAAAAGTCCAAGCGGCATTTCATCAGCGACAAACCCATCATGGATTACGACCTTTTTCGGAAAACCGTTGATGAAATGGCGCTCTTCCCGTCCCAACTGAAAGTCTTACGGTTCGTGGGAATTGGCGAACCCCTCCTCCATCCACGCATCGTGGACATGGTCCGCTATGCGGCGTCAAGAAAGATCGCCAAGGTCGTTGAGATTTTGACCAATGCTTCGCTCCTGACTCCCTCCATGTCCGATGCCCTGATCCAAGCCGGACTGACCCGCCTGATCATTTCCCTGCAGGGCACTACGGCGGGAAAATATGAAGAAGTCTCTGGCGTCCGGATTGATTTTGAGAAGTTTGTGAGTAACATCCGATACTTTTATCAAAACAGGGAAAACACGCAGATGTACATCAAGGTGGTGGACTGCGCCTTGGATGGTGAGAAAGACAAAGAGCGGTTCTTTAAAATGTTTGGGGACATCTGCGATACCATCGCCGTGGAATACGCTGTGCCTATTCACTCAGGGGTCAAATACCACCGTCTTTTGAAGGAGAAGCAACAAAAAGTGACCCAATTCGGCTTTCCCGTCCGGGATGTGAGAATTTGCCCGCAACCTTTTTTTCCACATGCAGATCAATCCCGACGGCAAAGTGGTTCCCTGTTACTCCTTTGAATACCCCCAGATCATGGGACAATGCAGCCATGACTCGGTGGTGGACATCTGGAACGGACAAACTTTTCATCGGTTTCGCCGCTAAGATGCTGGACGGAATCCAAACCCTCGGCGGGGTGTGCTCTCGATGTACCATCATCAAGTATCGTCTTTTCCCGGAAGACATTCTGAACGACTACGCAGACCGTCTCAAACCGTTCTATGAAAGGTAGTCAAACACAGTCGCAGACGCTCCGGCCCATGTCAAATTCAAACAAACTAAATATAGCCATCCTGGGTTCAACGAGCCACATTGCCAAAGGTTTCGTCTATCACTTTTGGCATCATACCGCCCACACGCTCTATCTTTTCGCCCGATCCCAAAGAAAAGTCTTTGATTTCCTGCAAACAATGGGATCAGCGGCGAAGGAACGTTGCATGGTCTTTGAAGGATATGATGATTTTCTGACAGGCCCTTATGATGTCCTCATCAACTGCGTGGGGGTTGGCACACGAAAGAATCTTAAGTGGGACTATTCTCTCTACTTTACAGTCATCGAAGAATTCGACAATCTATGCTTGCAATACCTGCGTACCCGACGCTCCGACGCCCTCTATATCAGCCTGAGTAGCGGTGCCGTTTATGGGCGGCATCACCAAAGGCCGGTAACCAAGGCGTCGTGCCACAGACTCAAGGTCAATAAGATTCAACCGGAAGACTACTACGGCATATCGAGAATCTATGCCGAGACGAAACATAGATCTTTTGCCTCCATGAACGTCGTTGACCTTAGAGTCTTTTCCTATTTCAGCCGCTTCGCGAACCTCCATGAAGAGTATTTCCTGTCCGAAATCATGGGATGCCTCATCCATAACATTCCCTTCCGCACGACGCCCGAAGACATGGTTCGCGACTACATCCATCCAACGGATCTCTTTAGACTGACGGAGCGCTGCATTGAAGTTCGGCGATTGAACACGGCCTTCGACGCGGTGAGCCTGAAACCCGTTACAAAAATGGAACTGCTGCACTTTTTCGCCACGGAATACGGCCTTCATTATGAGTTCACCAGTACCTCCCTCTCAGATACCGCGACGGGAACCAAAAGAGTTTATTGCTCGGCTTACCGCTCGTCGGATAAGCTCGGGTATCGACCGTCCTACACCTCGCTCCAAACCATCTCGGAAGAATCACGCCAGCTTCTCGAGAGTTTTCAGGGCAAAGAGAGGAGGCAGTAATGAGTGAGAGTTCCACCCAAAATGCAGATGCCGATGTGGCATACACAAAGAGACCTATCTTAAGTATATTGATCTATAACTATAACGGAAAATACCTTGGCAGATGTCTGGAAGCAATTTTTAGTCAGGAAATCATTACCCATTTTGAAGTTATTCTAATTGACGATGCGACTTGGGACGGAACTTGGGACACGGCTTTGGAATTTTTGCAGCACCATTCTGACCGCATCACCTTTCAACGCAACCGCTTTCCCCACGGACCGGGGATAAATTTTCAAAAAGCTTTGAGCATGGCCAAGGGGGAGTTCTTTATTACTCTTTCAGCGGATCAGGCGTTCCGGCCGAATTACATTGGGAAAGCCATTCAGGCGATGAAGGAAGACCCCTACGCAGAATTCGGCGGCGTACACAGTTTGGATGGGTATAAATACGCCTCTCCCTTTCGAACAAATTATTGCATAACTGACGAACCTCTTGTCAGCATTTTATGTTACAATTACAATTATGGAAAATACCTTGCACAAAGTCTTGAAAGCGTTTTTCAGCAAACCTACAAAAACATCGAATTGTGCTTTTCAGACAACGCCTCCACGGATGAGTCATGGTCAATTGCATTAGAGTTTGCCCGTAAGTACCCCCACCAAGTGTATCTAGTCAGGAACAGAGATAATTTCGGTGTGGACGCAAACTTTGCCAACTGTTTGCGCAATATGAACGGGAAATATTATATCAACTTTTGCTCCGATGATGTTCTTGCTCCCGAATACGTGAAAAAGTGCGTGGAAGTGCTGGAGCCCCGACCAAACGTTGGCATGGTTATCGTTCACCGGTCCATCATCGATGAACATGGCAGGCCCGCAGAAGAACCGCCCTTCTATAACCAATCATGTGTCATTCCCGGACATGCCCAGGCCGCAGTGTATATGATGGCCGGCGTCAACCCCAGCGTGTCTCAAATCATGTACCGAAGTGCCGTGGCTCTCCCAAAGGGTGTGTCTGGAGGTCTGGTCGCCAGATATTACGGAACGAGAATACTCGACTTCAACATCAGCCTGGAATATGACATCGGTTATCTCAAAGACCCCTTGCTCCTGCATCGTATCCACTCTCAGAGCGACACGCGACGGGCGGAATCCAACCTGTTGCCTGTCATCGGATGGTACATTCTGAACCACCAATTGGCGGAACTGGCAACCATTCACAAAGTGGAACGGGCGGCAAGGCGCCTCCCGGAATCCATTGAAAAATTAGCACATTTGGCTATTCGATATGCCGTGAGAGCTTTGATGGATAACGACGAGGAGACGGCTTGCCGCTACTTTCATTTGGCGGCGGTCATGACCCCGACAATCTGTGAGGATGCACGGTGGAAGCAACTGGAAGCCTACTGGAGCGCTTCTTCCGGCACAAGGCGTGAAATCATCGACTTATTTAGTAAAACCGATAACTTAGTATCGAGATCCGTTTCCTATGACCCCCCTGCTGGGAGCGAACCCTTAGAGGATCCACACATGGGGCGATCCCCTTCTCTGCCCCCCCTTAAAATACAGCGAATGACTCCCCCAACCACGAAAACTCTACCCGAGCAAAAAATCCATCTGGAAGGAACCCCGTGATGGAATTTGTTTATAAGAAACTACGCGAAGCCACCCACCTTATCGTTTTTGGGCTAGGCGCCCAATTTAGAAATTGCTACCGTCAGCTTGTTTTGGCCTTAGGCCGCGAGCCAAGTTTTCTCTGCGACAATGATCAGGGCAAGTGGGGACAGACCTTTTTTGGAAAACTGTGTCTCTCTCCCTCAGAACTACCCCGACTGGCCTCATCCGCTCCCACGGTGGTCGTAGTCACCATTCGGCGGTACGAGCCAGTGGTCGCTCAACTACACGCCATGGAGATTCCTGACGTCTTTGTCGCCTGCTTTGACAGGGGGTATGATTATATCTTTGGAATCAAACCCCCGGATACGAAATCCCCGTTTCAAGGTGCCTTGGACTGTGACGATCGCATTCTGGCTGACAAATGGTCTTTTATAACAGGATCCACGAGGGGCATAGGAAAAACAATTGCCGTTGCTTTAGCCGGACTTGGGTCCAACGTGATCTTGCATGGGCGGTCACTCGACCACACCCATGAGGTTGCCCAACTTTGCCGAAAAAAGGAAGTTGAAGTAAGAACAATAGCCGCCGACTTCGCCATTATGAAACAGGTTGAGGTAATGCTCGAGACCTTGGAAACTGAATATCCACCAGTAGATATCCTCTACAACAACGCCGGCATCTGCCTTACCAACGGCCAAGGGACGCCATCGTGGGCGATTTGGTGGTCCATATCCACCAAGGAATACCTGCATCATTACATGGTAAATACACTTGCCCCCATCCTTATCACTAACCATTTGGTTCCCCAAATGCTCACCCGGGGCTATGGGAGGGTCATCACCATCTCCAGCACTATAGAAAGGCAGCCGGACGCCATCGCCTACGCATGTAGCAAAGCGGCGCTTAACAAATTCGTGCATGATTTGGCTCCGACCCTGCACGGCACAGACGTAAGCATGTGTCTCGTGTGCCCGGGGGCATGTCCTCACAGACATGGGCGGCCCCTCAGCTCCTCACAAGGTGGAGACCGTCATCCCCGGCGCTATTTTGGGAGCAGTCATGGATGCCAGTCTCAACGGCCGCTGGATTATGGCGCAGGACTATGCCGGACTGAGCTTATCCCAAGCCATACAAAAGGCACAATACTACTATGGACTACCTTAGGGGCTCAGATGAGAGGTTTGCACTATGACCAATACCCTTAACGGACGAAGTCAAGTCATGGTCAGGTCCTGTCCCAAACTGGAAAGCGGCTTGCGGTTAGGCCAGGAAGGCATTCACGCATGCCAACTCGGCCCCTTTTCTTCTCCCATCTTCTGGACCGCAGAAGAGGCAGGACGCCTCCATATCACCCGCGAGATGATCATCGAAAAAAGACAATGGCTTTTTGAGCTCCTCAATGACCCAAACAGCACCACACCATGCAAACATTGTCATATGGTTACTACAAAGCGACTCCAAGATGTGCGCTTCGATCGCCTTGGCCATATTGATCTTGCTGCTGAAACCATATGCAATTTACGTTGCAGTTTTTGCGGATACACAAAATCTAACTCCTTTGCAAGAGCCAAGTATGAGGCGTTAAACATACTCCACTTATTTGAGCCGCATGATGTTTTATGGAATGCAGCGGTGGATTTCAATGGAGGCGAGCCAACTCTATTGCATAATTTCGATGATTACCTTGATTATTTTCGGTCCCGACGCATACGTGTATTTCTTTATACAAATGGAACAATATATAGTCAGTCTGTCTTTGACGGTCTTGTGTCAGGAATGATTCGCTGGGTCTGCATTTCCCTCGACGCTGGTACGCCCGGCACCTATCGCAAAATCAAAAAAGCCGATCGATTCCAAGAAGTCCTTGAGAATATCGCTCGCTACTCAAGTGCCGGTGCGTTAGGAGGAGGCCAAGTAGCCGTAAAGTACATTTTTTCTGAGAATAACTGTGGGGAGGACGACATCTGTGGCTTCGCCTACGCCATGCTGGCATTACGGCCTCAAGAGGTTTGGCTCACCTTTGACTTCGAACCTATTGCGGGAATCCCCGGCGACCAAGAAAATTTTGGCGGTTATGATTACTCCCGGCACATTTCAGCTTATGCCAAGAGTTATGTCATGTTAGCCAAGCACGGACTAAAACCAGTGCACTTTCCCGAAAAGCACCTCGCTACTGTAAGCATGCAAGGAAAGCTCTTCTTGAAAGCGTGCAAAAATCAAATAGCAGCACTGGAGGCTTCTCGATCCAATGGTCCCCAGAAGGACATTCTTCTTGAAGACTTTCGGCGCCTTCCGTCCGGGCAACCTGGAACTCGGCCTTCAGTTCAAGATTTCGCTGTTTTTCGCCCTCATCCACCGCGCTTCCGATTCGAGGGCGAATCCTGGAAGCTGCTTTCTCTCGAGCAAAAGCGAATCGCCTTTGCACCAGCCTCCGTCATGACGGAAAAGCTCATCTCCGCTCCGGACATTCAGCAGGCCCGCCTGGTATGCATTTTCGACCGCGATCCGTTTTTGCACGGCAAGAAGATAGCTGGATTACCCATTCTTCCCTACGAGCACCTGAAACAATGTGACATAGACCATATTGTGATTTGTGCTGCAGACCACAACCGACAAGATATTGTCGACTCCGTCTCTGCCTACATCACGAAAGAAACTGCAATTTACGTCATTGACCCCAGTTATTGTGAAGCGGCAAATGAGACACAGCGTTAAGGTGTAATGTACTGGAAACCCAAGGGGCCCCCTCTGTGCCAATGAGAGTGAGACACCTACCCCTTGTTAAATTAGTGTAGGGCGGCTAGGAGAAGACGTGCTATGGCATCCCTGAATCCGTGAATAGAAAGGCGGCAGACTGACGGTGGGGCATTCGAAATCCATTTCACGGCTGGGTGATGGCCGCTTTCGACTCCCCCGGCGGC
>VSSL01000445.1_pt1 | contig 12452 bp, 11 predicted proteins | sample 4557531 | NCBI WGS metagenome assembly VSSL01 (sample SAMN10986726, study PRJNA523729) | hot springs metagenome | isolation source: hot springs | place: India:Timba, Gujarat | collected 2018-05-31 | reverse complement strand
TGGGGAATATTTGTAAAAGTTTATCAGGTAACAGGTTCCGAGCAATTTACACTTGTACCAAAAGCCAAACAGGTAATTTTCACGCAGCCTCAATTTAGCCTTAGCACATTGAATCTTAGTTTAGCTGCCGGTGATTTTAACAATGACATAAAATCAGATGTCGCATTGGCATTCTCCTTTTTTACTCAATCATTAAGTGAAAACGATTCTTATCTGTATTTAATTGAAGTAAGTGAAAATCTAAACACTATTACCTTTAATTCAACCAGACGGGTTATGCGAAATTCTGTTGGACAAAATGCAATGGCAAAGAATGACCTTGTAACCGGAGATTTAAACGGAGATGGTAAAGATGAAATATTCTGGGGAATTGAAGGAAATGTTTATGTATATGAACCTGATACTGCAATGATTCCTGTTTACAGAACTGAAATTGGCGGGCTTTTTACGAGTGACTCTGATGATCAGCTTACAAATAATTATTTGGGAGTTATGGATATTGACCGTGACTTTAAAGATGACTTGATAACAGTCGAATCATTTTATTTTGGCGATCCAAACTCTAATCAATACTTCAGACTAAGAGCATATGGAATAACCGGCAATAATATTAGCAGCTTATTTCTCAAAGCCCAAAGAAATAACGAAGAAAATATTCAAATTAATGGCGGAGGGTCCGAATTCAGAAATTATGCTATTGCATTGGGTGATTTCAATGGCGACAGAGTAAGGTTGGGTTCTCCGAGTCGCTATCAAATAACTGATATTCTTCAGCCAATGGTAATACTTAATGCACCACCTATTCACTTTGATATAATTAATGGGACTGTTTACGATCTTAATTCGTGTTATAATGGAAACAACTGCGATTTTTATTCCCAATATCAAAAAGTCTCAAGTCAATCAGTTGAAGTTCAGTCTGAAGTACATCGCGATTGGGGTATAAGTGCTTCATTGTCTGGTGGTGGGAATATTCTTGGCCTCGGGGTCAAAGCAAGTATGACCGCAAATTATGGTGAAAAATTTCAACGTATTTCAAACTCCTCACAAACAGTTACTGTGGGAATTCAGGTTACCGCTTCTGAAGATGATTATATTTACGCAACTGTAGCTGACTATGATGTTTGGGAGTATCCTGTTTACACAGATAGTGGATTTCAGGGAAATTTATTAGTTCTGTTTCCACTTCTGAAAGAAAACAGATGGTTCCCTGCAAAAAGTTGGAGTGGTAGTTCATATAAACCAAATCACGAAGTAAGCAATATTCTTTCATACTATGCTTACACTGATTCACTTGAGCAGAACGAAGAATTGGCTGTAAGAATCAAAGGTAGCCTAAACGAAAGTTTTGTACTAAATGGAAATTCAAATATTGATTGGTTTCAAACATTTACTGAGTTTCAACAAAATCAATCTTTAGCATCAAGGCGTGTGGGATTAGAAGTTGGAACGACTGTAGGTGGATGGGGTATTGAAGTCGGAGTAAATGGTAATTATTCACAGGAAGAAATTTCAACTCATACAACAAGTGTAACCGAACAAATCAGCTTAAAAGTTCATCTTGATAATGTTAATATGGGGCTTGGTGAAGTTTCATATCTTGTAACGCCATATAGTTATTGGGCTAAAAATGGAGCTTTGGTAATTGATTATGCAGTTCGTCCTGAAGTTTCTGCACCAGGCGGAACTCAAACCTGGTGGCAGGTAAACTATCAGAGCAAATCAGATCCGGCTTTCATTCTTCCATGGAGATATGATCCGGAAAAAGGTTTTACCTTGCAAGATCCAAATAAGCGATTCCAAACCAAAGAAATTACTTTTCAACCGGCTGATGTGCATCCGGGAGATACCGTTTTAGTCAAAGCAAGAATTCATAACTATAGTTTGATTCCTACTCCGAGTGCTGTGAATGTTAAGTTTTATGTTGGAGACCCGGATTCCGGTGGAACACTTTATTACAGCATTGAATGGTCAAAGTGTATTTTCAACAAATGGGATAATTCCTGCCCGTGGAAAACAGGAAGTTCAGATGCAGTGGGCTATACCATCCAACTTACCTCTGTTTTCAAGAATCTATGCCGTGATTGACCCAGAGAATCAGATCGATGAGTTGCATACTAATAATAATAAAGGTTGGGCTATACTTGGTAGAACACTACCCACATCAGTTGAGGATGAAGAGGTCTATGTTGTTGATAAATATGAACTTTCACAAAATTACCCCAATCCATTTAATCCATCTACTAAGATTGTTTATTCTATTCCGACCTATGGAAAGGTAACTATTAAAGTATTTGATATTTTGGGAAGAGAGATTACAACTTTGGTTAATGATATTAAACCTGCCGGAAGACATGAGGTTGATTTTAATCCAAACTCCTTCGGATTAAGCTTAGCTTCGGGAGTATATTTCTATCAGATGAAAGTTGTTGATCAGACAAATCAAGCTCAGGAATTTATAACAACTAAAAAGATGATTTTGCTCAAGTAATTTTTGAACTTCAAAGTGTAAAGTATAATAATAAAAGCGAGCGTATTGCTCGCTTTTTTATTGACTAAAAAGAAAGAATAATTTTAATAAACCCAGTTAATTATTAAATCCATATCATTAAGAGGCAACATTAATATTGGCTCTCCATTATATTTAAATCGAAGTTTCAAATCTTCAATCAATGGCGAACTATCTTCTATTTTAATCGGAAATAAATCCGGTAAAAACTGATTGATGTTAATAAATGGTCTTTGTGGATATTCTTTTAACTCAAATTCGTTTTTTGATAGACCTGCTTTAAATCTTGCAATTTCAATCGCTTCATTTAGTCCACCTATAACATCAACTAATCCATTTTTTAATCCGTCTCTTCCGCTCCAGACTCTTCCCTGCGCAATATTTTCTATATCCTGATATGACTTTTTTCTGCCGGTTGCTACCCGGCTTACAAAATCTTTGTAAAGAGTTTTTATTCTTGTTTCAACAATCTGAGATTCTTCTTCTGTAAAATCTCTGTCTGGCAAAGAAACCGGAATTATCGGAAGTGTAAACCCAAACCCAAGGTCAGCGAACTTGCCGCGCTTCACAAAGTCAGTTGACAATCCTAAATCTTGCTTGAGATTTTTGTTGTAGAAAAATGAACCTATAACACCAATAGAACCTGTTATTGTTGTTGGAGCAGCAACAATCGTATCTGCATACATAGAAAGCCAATAACCACCTGAAGCAGCAACAAATCCCTGCGTAACAATAATTGGTTTTTTACCTTTATTCTTTCTCAGAACTTCTGCGATTAAATCAGCAGCGAGCGCATCACCACCTGGTGAATCAACACGTAGCACAATTGCTTTTACATTGTTATCAGAAAATGCTGATTCAACCTGACCGACGAGACTTCTGGCTTTAATTCCATCATCCATTGATGTGCCGCCTATTGCATAGATAACCGCAATTTTGGGTTTTTCGCTCCAATAATTATCTGTTGGAAGATTATACTTTTCAAGAGAAGCAGGATTTATAAATGATCTTGACTTACCTTCATAAGATTCAATAATTTTTGTCATATCACTCCATCTTCCCAAAGTATCTACAAGATTTAATTTCACTGCTTCATCAGGAAGATATGCAATCAACTATCAACAAGCTTATCAAACTGTGAAAGAGTGAAATTTCTTCCTTCACAAATATCCTTCTTGCAACATCATAATATTCATCCACAAGTCGTTGTCTTTGTTCTCTGTCTGCTTCACTAAAATTTTCCCGAGAATATGTTTCTGCTGCTGACTTATACTTAAAATATCTTAATTCGTGAAATCCAATTCCAATCTTATCCAAACTTCCTTTCAGAAAAGTTCTTCCTATCAAATAACCATTAAGAGCAATTGAGCCCATCGGATCGAGAATTATTTTATCAGCTACAGATGCAAAATGATATTCATCCATCGCAGCTCTGTCAATATAAATGTAAACTCGTTTGCCTGCCAGCCTAAACTGCTTCAGCTTTTCTCTTACTTCCCATAACATCTCTCTGTTTATAATTGCACCAGATAAATTTATTGCAATTGCAGAAACTGATTTATCATTTTAGCAGTTTCAATTTTATCAATTAAATCAATCAATGAATTTGAATTATCCAACAATCTGTATGTCTGATATTTCAATCCACCGTTTAAGTTCATTTCAACGACTTTATTATCCGATGAAAACTTTGTAAAAATATTTCTGTCATAAGCACCAATACGAATCCCGTGTGTGTTATAAAATTGTTTACCATCTTTATCAAGATGCGAAACTGTTGTTAGTCCGAAGTTACCAAAACTGAGTTCGATTCCGACATTAATTCTTTTATCTTCAAAATATCTTCCTACCAATCTGAAACCATCAATTGGCTCTGCTGCTGCACCAAAGCTGTAATTAGTTTCTTCAGGTTCCATATCACGCGAAAGAACATAATCACCGAAAAAGGCAATAAGCTGATTTCCGAAAGGTCTGATTGCAAAGTCAATTACTCCTTCCCTTTCGCCATTTGTCGGAAGATTACCAACAAGACCAATTGAAAAAAATTTGTTTGGTCTTACTAATAAACCCAAAGAAAAAACATCAGCGCGATTGAAGTATGTTACATTTCCAGTTGACCAACCATATCCAATACCAGCACTGAATGAATTGTTTCCGAAACCAGCAGATAATTTGAAATCAGTAACATGATATTTGTCAAGTGATTGGTTGTACATAGCAAAACCAAAATTTGGTAATGCAGCAAAGATTCCCCAATTATTAAAATCATTCCAATCACCTATTCTGTCATTCCAGGTGAATAAAAAGTCAGCTTGATGCAAAGTGGAAAGCAAAGCCGGATTATCCCAGCCATACAGTCCAAATTTCAATGCTGATGCTGGAGCGAGAGACATATCATTCTGATGATAATAAGACGGAAAATTAATTTGTGAAAATCCTGTAGCAGTTAAAAGAATAAGTAATAATAATAAATTTTTCATAATGCTCTCCGGGAATAATTCTTATTTACAACTGACTAAAAATAATTACAATAAAATTTAAAGAGAGAAATTTATGACCTTATAAAGAGGAACTATTAGTTAATGAGATAAGTTTTGTGAGTAGCGCGCGTATTGATTTAAAACTATTTAATAATCTTATAAGGAGAAGAAAATGTTAATCAAAAAAAATGTTGTTTGTACTTTTAACTTTCGTAACCACTATTTCGCTTGCAAGCTGCAGCGATGATGAAAACACAACCGCACCAACACCTACAGAAAAAGCTAATGTACTCGTTGTTCATGCTTCGCCGGATGCACCAGGAGTTGACTTATTAGTGGATAACACTGTTGCCGGAACTAATCTGACTTTCCCAAATAACACCGGTTATTTATCAGTTAATGCCGGAACAAGAAATGTAAAAGTTAATGTAACCGGTACTTCTACAACTGTTATTCAGGCAAATCTTAATATAGCAGCCAATAAGAATTATTCAGTATTTGCGGTTAATCAGGTTAGTGCAATAGAACCATTAGTTTTTGAAGATGATTTAACAGCACCGGCAAGCGGTAAAGCTCATGTTAGATTTATTCATTTATCACCAAATGCTCCAGCAGTTAATATTACATTAACCGACGGAACAATTGTATTTGGCAATGTTGCGTTCAAGGGCTCTGTTAATTTTACTCCACTGAATGCAGGAACTTATAACCTTCAGGTAAGAGATGCGGCAACAAATCAAACAGTAGTATTAGAACTTCCAAACATTACTCTTCAGGCAGGAAAAATCTATACTGTATTTGCAAAAGGATTGCTTGGTGGAACCGGAGCTCAGGAATTGGGTGCCCAGATAATAGTAAACAAATAGTGATTGCTCTCTCCACATTAAAAGCCGGTTCAGAAATGAATCGGCTTTTTTATTTGCTTGTCTTAATTTCAACTGAACTTTATTGTTTATAATTTTGAACCGCAAAACAAAATATTAACTGATGATAGAGATAATCAATCTTCATAAAAATTTCGGAAGAAAAGAAGTTCTTCGCGGCGTTAATCTAACAATCGAACCCGGAGAAACTATTGTAATTATCGGAAGAAGCGGTTGTGGCAAAAGTGTGTTGATAAAACATATTGTTGGTTTACTTATACCTGATGAAGGTTATGTTAAAGTGGAAAATAAAATTGTAAATGAGTTGAGCATAAAAGAATTATATGAGTTGAGAAGAAAATTCGGATTTTTATTTCAAGGTGCTGCATTGTTTGATTCAATGACTGTTGAGGAAAATGTTGCTCTTCCCTTAATTGAATCTTACAATAATTACACACTGAAAGAGGTCCGCAAAATTGTTGAGGAGAAACTTGAACTTGTTGGACTAAGCGGTGTATTAAATCTTAAACCAGCAGAACTTTCAGGTGGAATGAAAAAAAGAGTCGGACTTGCGCGAGCACTGGTAACCAATCCTTCTTACATTTTGTACGATGAACCAACAACCGGACTTGACCCGATAATGTCAGACTCAATTGATCAGCTTATCAAAGAACTTTCAGAAAAGCTCAAAGTAACTTCGGTTGTTGTTACACATGATATGTACAGTGTAAAAAATGTAGCTAAAAAAGTTGCAATGATGAACGATGGAATTATTTATTTTGTGGGTAAACCGGATGAACTTCTAAATTCAAAAGATAAAGTTATTATGGATTTCATTCGTCGAACCGAAGTTTAGTAAAAAAGAATAAATGAACCTCTTTACACTTCTAAGTAAAAATCTTATATTGAAATCAAAAAAGAGGAGGTATGTATGGAAACTATCAAAGACATTATCAAAGGTCGTGATATTTACACAGTGGAATCCGGGACTTCAATTAAAGCTGCAGTAAATTACATGGCTGAGAAAGGCGTTGGACTCGTTCCCGTTCTTAAAGACGGTAAGCTTGTTGGGGTATTTTCCGAAAGAGATTTGGTAAAGAGAGTGATTGCTAAAGATAAAGACCTTAATTCAACTCTGGTTGATGATGTGATGTCCACTAACCTTGTGATTGCAAAAATTGATGAAACAACAGAACAGGCAATGGCAAAAATGAAGGAAGCAAAAACCCGACATATACTCGTAATTGACAATGAAAAGCTTGTTGGTGTTTTATCAGTAAGAGATTTATTGGAAATAGATTTAAATCAATGTAAAACCACTGTGGAAGTCCTTCACAATTATATCTATTCAAAATAAAAAATGAATCAAATTCCTTCTATTGTAGAAATCATTCAACTGATGCTCGCACCTGGATTAATGATATCTGCCTGCGGGCTTTTATTACTTGGAATGAACAATAAATATTCTTTGGTTGTAAACAGAATCAGGCTATTAAATGATGAAAGAAGAAAAATTGTTCATAAGCTTGATGATAAGAATTTTAATTACCACGAAAATGTTCGTCTCGCAAGCATATCAAAACAACTTGATGCACTCGTCTTCAGAGTAAAGCTGGTACGGAATGCTGTGTTGTCATACACAGTAGCAGTTGCTTTATTTGTTCTGACATCACTGTCAATAGGAGCAGAAGAAATATTCAGTATTAACAGATTAACATCCGTAATTACCATTTTATTTTCTTTGGGAATGTTATCAGTTTTAACGGGAGTAATATTTGCTGCATACGAAACCTACAAAGGATATGAGATAGTTAGATTTGAGGTTTTGGCTGAGGAGTAAGATTTAGGTGGGAATAAGGGTGAAGGTATACGGGAAAAAGGAAATAAGGTATAAGGTAATAAGGTATAAGGTAAAAGGAGTAACTTTTAGTTAAACTATTTAATTGAATGAATCGGACTAAGTCTGAAACGGAAAAAATCACGCGGGAACGAACAGGAGTTCGTTCCCTGCAAAAGTAAACATCCTTGATACTCAATGAGCAGAATTTTGTTTTTCTTAATACCAAAAATGGAACTGTAACACAAACGAATCATTATCAACCGAGGGATTTTCAATTTGTAAACGGTACTGAGGTCTTATCTCAATAAAACTGTATGGTTGAAATTCGAAACCAAGCACAACTCTTGAAATTTCATCTTTGCTTAAGTCAATATTAGGATCTATTCTGTCGTAGCGAACAATTGCATCAAGTCCGGTTAAAATTCCGTAAGCTGCTTCGATCATCATAACAGAAGTTTTAGTATGAGTACTAATAAGATTTTCAGCTATATCAAATTCTGCCAATAAAGAAAATTCATCATAACCAAAACCAGTGAAGCCGCCGTACATATTTACTTTATCCGGTACTTTAGCAGAAGCAAATGAACCTCCGAATAATAATCCAAGTGAGCCAACATTAGGAGTTAGTTCTATTCTCGAAGTGAAAGTGGGATCTTTGGATAAAGGTCTTGATGGAGAAATATTATTTGTCCCCACACTTGCAGATGCATAAAGAAATTTATCTGCAAAAATTCCAAGTTCAACTCCGGCTTCATTATAAAATGGATTGTATATCAATCCTCTATAAACGCCTTGAGAAAATAACAATCCGAAATCACCACCTCGTGTGTAAGCTGTGTGATCATCCAGCCGGATTCCAAAATTCGGGAAGAATGCACCGGCTTTAATGTAACTTTTGTTTGGCAGAATGTGCGCAACTCCGTAGCCTTCCCAAATACGATTTACGAAATCATATTTTGCAGTTACATTAATTTCCTTAGATAGTCCGAAGTTAGTGTAGATTGAACCGCTCATATTCTGAAAGTCAGTTCGCTTTTTTTTCCTGAGAGTATAAATATTGCGAACGGAAGTCCAAGCCAATATGAATATTATCCGAAATTCTTGGAGACATTATAAATTCTTTATCCGGAGTTGAAATCATGCTCAAAGTGTTCTTTCCCCAGTGCCAGCCATTTTCATTTCTGATTATTCCACCAGAAGGATTAAAATGACAGTCAATGCAACGATCTTTCAGTTTTACTGCAAAGCGTGGTAAAGCAGTAATACTCCCAACTTCTGAAATTAAAAATACAATACACATTAAAAGGAAGGATTTTTTCATAAAGCACCCTTTCGTTGATTAGTAATAGTGATGATTCTTTTAATACGAAATTATTCCGGACAAATAACTTAAATGCTGATGAAGAATAGTTATTGAATCGGGGAATTAGTGACAACAAATATTAATTTAACTTTCTTGCAACTACTACAGTGGTTTTAAGATTTTCAACTGTTCCACTATTATCATTCAGTGCTTCAAGCAGGATAATGTAAATTCCGATTCGAAGAGCATTGCCATCATCATCCAATCCATCAAAAATCACTGAACCTGTTGAGCCAGCTGGCTGATTGCTGTATATATTTCTAACTAATCTTCCTCTGCTATCAAAAATTTTCAGTTTAATCTGGGAAACTGATTGTGAAAGATTGTAATTGATGATTGCAAAATCTTCAAATCCATCATTGTCAGGTGAAAATGGATTGGGAGAAACAGATATGTTAGATTGAAGATTTGTATTTTCTGCGAAGATGCTGTTAACAGAGCCCGGAGTTCCGCCAACAGAATTTACGCAAGTGCTCCAATTGAGAGGGTCATTACTTCCTAAATTCGGATTAATTCTTTCAATTGATTTGTTTTTTGTTGTAACAAAATTTCTGTTGTGCCATTTGCTGGAATAAAAAACCGAATCAATAACATTTCCTTTAACATCTCTGAGAAGAATTAATTCGCCTGTATTAACTAAACCAAGTGAGGATATCCCAATAATATTTTTAAAGTCATAATTACTCAGATTAAATTTATCAAGTATGATTGAATCGGCTATCAAAAGGAAATATGCTTTGGGTGGTAGTGAAAAGCTTGATGAAAACAACTTAAATGAATTTCCATTTTCATCAGATATTATCCAACCACCAATATTTATGGAATCATTGCTGGCATTATAAAATTCAATATACTCGCTGTTATCTATATCGGGATCAAACATAATCTCATTGATGACAACAGAGTTCCTTTGATAAGATGGCAAGTTAAAAATAGAATTTGCTTCGCCCGGTGTACTTCCCTTTTGAGAAAGCGATAATGTCCAGTTTGTGCTGTCATTTGTGGATTCATTTAAATTTATTCGTTCAAGAGAGACATTAGTTTTACTTCCCCAGGAAGAACGATAGAATAAACTATCAATAATTCCATTCCTGAAATCATACAACACAACTCCATCTGAGGTGTTACCAAGTGTACCAAAGTTCGCATAAAATATTTTGCACTGAACATCAGGATAAAATCTAAGAAAAGAAGTATCTCTTGAAATGATAAAATATTCGTTAGGTAATACATAAACATCCTGCAAAGCGATAATTGCATTTGTTGGAGATGTTAATACATCGCTTATGCTCCAGTCCTTCAGGTTAATCGAATCAGAAGAAACATTAACAAGCTCAATCCATTCGGGTCTATCAGAAGAAGTATTGTACATCACTTCATTTATTTTGAGTATATCCGATGCAAAACCAGGTTCAATAAATTTCTCGAGATAATTATTCAGCGTATCTGAATCACTAACGAAATAGACTGAAGCTGCGAGTAAGGTTTTTCTCTGAAGATTCTGAATTTGTACTGATGAAGTAACAATAGTAGAATCACCCGAAGAAAGATTTGTTCCCGATACTGATGAAAGCAGTTGGTCAACGACATTGTTAGAATCCGTATCAATAAAAAATTTAACTTCGAAAGTGCTGGCACTATTTAATCCGGAATTTTTGATTTTTGCAGATACAGAAACATTATCATTCAATACCGGAAATCGCGGAGTGAAAATAATTTCTGAAACAAGAAGATCAAATTCTTTCGGTGTAACACTATTAATTCTTCCGGGAGTACTTTGCTCAATATCTTTGCTGCTTAACCAATTTGAAGATTGATTGGAACTGGCAACTGACGAAATCCTTTCGAGTGAATATCCGTTTGTTCCTCCCCATTGATTTGAGTAATAAACAGAATCGATTGTCATACCACGATTGTCTTTTAGAATTACTCCATCGATGTCATTATTCAGATTTGGAAGATTTAACTTAAATACTTGTGAAGGAATAAATCTGTGATAATTAAAGATTGATGTATCTTTCGACAGAACAACATAACTGCCCGGAGCAATTGTTAAATCGGATTTTATTTCGGCAGTAACCGGTGTTGTAATTACATCAGAAATTTTCCAGCCATTAAGATTAATCTGTTCAGAAGAATTATTGTAAAGTTCAATCCATTCGGGTTCACCACCAAATGGGGCAAAACATTATTTCATTAACCACAATAGTCTGTGGTGGAAATCCGGGTTCAATATTTTTATAAAATAATTATTTGAAGTATCCTGATCATTCTGAAAATCAGCAATAAAGTAAAATGCTTTTTTACTGATTAAAATTCTGAATCAGGTATGAAAAGTTTATAACTACTGAATCATCATTGCTAATTGAAATTGTGAAGAAGTTTCAACAAGAATGTCAGGCAGAGAATCAAGATTGGTATCTTCAAAAAGACTTAATGAAAAAGATGCCGGCAAATTTCCGATGTTTTTAATTACAGCAGCAACACCTACATTATCGCCATTCAATGGAAATTTTGGAGTGAACACAATATCGCTTGCAAGTAAATCATAATCCTTTTTTGTGACGGAATTGAAAGTGCCGGGAGTAGCTTTGTAACGACTTAGAGATGTTTTCCAATTTAACGAATCAGTTGAAGATAAATTAACATTCACTCTTTCAAGCGATTTACCATTTGTTCCTCCCCACGAAGAAAAATACTGCAAAGAATCAATTACACGATTGAGAGAATCAAGCAGAATTAACTTATCATCAGTATTATTGAGTGTTGGGAACGAACTCACATAAACTCCTGACTGAACATTGTAAAAAAAGTTTATAGTTGAATCTTTAGCAATAATTAAAAACTCATTCGGGTTTAATAATAATGAACTCAAGATTACATTCACTGTATCAGCAGCATCAGCTATTTTATATCCTTTAAGATTAATTGTTTTGTTTGAACGGTTATAAATTTCAATCCATTCTGGTTCAGGTGAAGTTGGTGCGTACATTATTTCATTTATTACAATATCGTTTCGAACCTCATTAACCACTACGCCAACAATTTTATTAAAAGCAATATTGTTTGTTGTATCATCATCAATTGAGGTCTGAATTTTCAGAATAAAATTATTTTCACCTTCGTCGAAATTTTCTGTGCTAAAAACAGTTTCAAGACTGTCAGCAACATTAAGAGTAATAAAGCTTTGTTGAGTCAGCAACTCATTAGTTTGAGGAATTGAATCAAGATTTACATCGTGATAAAGCAACAAATCAAACTGAGCAGAATTATTTAATCCGATATTTTTTATTTTTGAACTAAAAGAAATCTGCTCACCAACTATTCCATAATTATTTATTGATTTGAATTCAGTTATTGTTAAGTCATAATCCTTAGGTGTAACTGAGTTTATCTT
>VSSL01000444.1_pt1 | contig 12477 bp, 10 predicted proteins | sample 4557531 | NCBI WGS metagenome assembly VSSL01 (sample SAMN10986726, study PRJNA523729) | hot springs metagenome | isolation source: hot springs | place: India:Timba, Gujarat | collected 2018-05-31 | reverse complement strand
ATGGTGGCGGTGCAGGGCTTCGAACCCCGGACACTGCGGATATGAGCCGCATGCTCTGACCGACTGAGCTACACCGCCATTTTCCGGCCCTTTCTAAAGAATTCCGCCATTCCTGTCAATAGCCAAAACAGGGCCTCACTCCGGGCCCTGCGGCCCTTTCTTATCGCGATTGACAAAGGGAAGGGTCTTGAGTTTAATGCGCTAAGGGCTTGAAGGAAGATAACATTTGGCCTTACTCCATGAAAAGGACTTTCGGCGCGGTTGGAAGCGATCGGGGAGGTTGAAGAGAATCCATGTATGAAGTCAAGGTGATGGCTGATTTTGCGGCGGCTCACAACCTGCGCAATTTTCGAGGCCGCTGTGAAAACCTCCACGGCCACAACTGGAAAGTGGAAGTCACGGTCCGAGGAGACCGGTTGGAAGACAGCGGCGTGCTCGTGGATTTCGGCGAGGTCAAGGACGCGCTCCGAAAGGCCTTACACCAGTTGGATCACCAATACCTCAACGATCTGCCTTATTTCCGGGACAAAAACCCTTCTTCCGAACTGATTGCCCGGTTCCTTTTCGACGCCTTGACGGCCGTCGTGGACGGGCCGCACCGCCGGCTCTACAGTGTGTCCGCATGGGAGTCCAAGGATTCGTGTGCCACGTACTACGGGGATCGCTAGCAGCCGCCTTTTGGATAAGAAGGAGCAGATCATGAGTCGACGCGTGCAGCTTCCCGGCGCAGCTCGAACTTTTGGGACGAACACGGTTTGGAGGCTCGTTGTCCTAGCTGTTTTCTGCCTGTGTGGCGTTCTTTTTCTCGGCGGGGACTCCATGGCTCTCCAAAAGCATACTCTGGAGCCTGCGGCGCCGTCCCAGACCTCCGGCGGCGGTGCCCAAACGGCGGCTCCAACGACAACAAGCCCGCTCCAACCGACGGCCCCTTCCCCCGAAACGACGCACCGGGCGCCGGCACCTGCCCCGAGCCCTGCCGCGGAATCCCAACCGGGCCCCGGCGCGCTTCCCCAAACGGCGCCACCCAAGACGCCGGCGGTGCAAGAGGCCGCTCCCGGGTCCAAGGTGGAACCCCACGCGCCTACCCTGCCCGGACATGCGGAAGAGGAAAAACACGAGGAACACGGGGTCGTGCTCCCCCAGATCTCCCCGACGCCCGGTGTCACCTTCGTGGAGACCATGATTGCGTTGATGGAATATGAACTGAAGGGACGTTTTCTGGGCTGGCGCCCTAACGACCTCATTGTGGGTCGGTTCACCGACAACATCAACAACTATCAGCTCGGCGTGCTGGAGGCCATGCGATTCACCACCCTGCGGCTCAAGGACAGTCTGACCCGCATGGGCGAGGCGGACACATACGACCGGGATCTGGAAGACGCCCTAAACCTCTTTATGAACAAGGCCACGCTTTTCTGGTTTCCGTCCGCGGAAACCTCTTACGGCGAAGCCGTGGACCATTTGAAAAAGTTCTTGGAAAAACTGAAAACCGGAAGGCGCTATTTTTACTATCGCGTCGATAACCTCATGTCGCTCATGAAATCCTACGGTGATCTCTTGGGCAACGTGAACAAGAGCCTCATCATCGACCGATACCCCGACGGGCGCCCTGTCAGCTGGTTCGCCGTGGACGATTATTTTTACTATGCCAAAGGCGTCGCCCACGTCATGTACGAAATCCTGAGGGTTGCCCGGGTGGGCTTTTACGAGCAGCTGGTCACCCTGGATGCCGTGGACATCATGGATGAAATCCTCCACGAACTGCACCGCGCGGAACAGATGGATCCGTGGCTTGTGTTGGACGGGGACCTGGACGGTTTTCTGGCCAACCATCGGGCGAACCTGAATGCACCCCTTTCCGAAGTGGCCCACTTGATTACCATTGTGAGCCGGTTCTAGTTTCCCGGCGACCATATCGGAGCACGCTTTTGCTGACCCCGGCTGACCGATTCGGTCGAATCCGGGCGTGTGGGGCGGACACGGATCACAGTCCGCCCGCCCCTCCTAACGCCTCTGTGCTTCCAAAGCGTCCAGAAACTTCTTTTCCTGCCCGAGATAATAAGAAAGGTTTTCCGGCTTAAGGGCGATGGCCTGCCGGATGGCGGCCAAAGCTTCTTGGTGGCGGCCGTTGACATAGTAGGCTTCCGCCAGCGTGTCCAAAACGTAAGGGTCCGGCTGTTGGGCCGCCGCTTGTTCGGCCAGTTCCAGAGCCCTTTGCGGGTTGCGGTAAGGTGCCGGAGCTGTAGCGTAAAGCCAGGCCAAGTTGTTCTGGATCCCGGGGTGATTCGGGGCGAGCTGAAGACCTTTTTCCAGAATCAGCCGTGCGTAATGGTAGCGGTGCCGCTGCATGAGGAGCCCGCTGTAGGCCATGTAGAGTTCCGGCCGTTTTTCGTCCAGCCGAAGTTCCGCCTCCAGGATGTGAAGCTGAATGTCCTGCCGCCAGGCCTGGGCCTTTTCCGAGTGGCGAAACTGGACGGCTCCGTGGATCAGCACGCCGAGCGCCAGAAAAAATATGGCGGCGGAGCGCAGCAGCTTCCGGTCATGTCCCGCGATGAGCTCCGGGTTCCTGGCGGCGGCGAGGAGCATGTCCATGCGTTCCCGGATGCTGTAGTGATGCCAGCTGGGGAGATCCTCGATCCGCCCGCTGTGGAAAGCGATCTTTTGGAGGGACGAAACCAACGGATAGGGGTCGCCGAGGGTTTTTAAGGCAAAAAGATCGGCTTGGCGCTCGCATGTCCGCATAAAATAGCCGAAGAGGTAACGAAAATAGAGGACCAGCAAGGCCAGGACCGGGATGCTGTATGTCAGGCTGAAGAGATTTCGAGAAAGGGTGTCTTTGGACAGTGCCCATTGCAGCGCCCATTTCTGCTTGAGAAAAGCCAAAAGCACGATGTCGTGAAAGGCGGACGACGCGGCGGCGTAGGCGAGGAAAAGGGTTAGGTAAAAGAGCGCATGAAACCGTTTGACGTGCCCCATTTCATGGGCGACGACGGCTTTGAGCTCTTCCGGGCCAAGCAGTTCCAGGAGCCCTCGGGTGATGAGGATGTATCGAAACCGAGGCAAGACCCCCAGCACGGCCGCCGAGAAGTGATCCCCGCCGTAAAGCGGCCAGAGCAAAAAATCCCCTAGTCGAAACCTTTGGGAGTGACAGAATTCTTCCAGACGGCTTCGAAGGGGAGACTCGGGCATGGGCTTGCAGCGCCAGAGTCGGACGATCACGGGTGGGGAAAGGCAGAGAAAAAGGCTGAAGACCAGGCCGAACAAGACAATTTGACCCAGTTCCGAGGAGAAGACGGCGGGCAGATGCACCCACTGGAGCCCGTCCAAGATTAGCGCGATGAAGAACCAGGGAAGGAGCAGCGCCGTGTAAAAGCTGAAGTGCCCTTTCACAAAAGCCGCCCGTCCCGCGCTTGTGCCGGTCAGGCGTCGATGCAGCGGATACGCCCAGAACCACACGGCCGCCAGATGCAGAAAGTAGATCGCCAGGCCCACAAGACCGGAAACGGTCGTGGACTGGGAGAACCCCGGCACCCATTGGAGAAAATCCTTGATGTTGAGGACAAAGACGTCTACGGCGAGAAATCCCAGGGCGAGGACAGACAGACGGCCCTGGAGTCTGTAAAACCGCGCCGCCACCAAATCCGGTGGAACTCCTTTCTGCAAGGCCGCCCCCAATCGGCGGAAAAGCACGCCGCACAGGAGCACGAAGGCGGCGAAGACCCCAACCGTCAAAGACAACGTTTTCACCGGCGGCCGCAACGTCTCGTTTCCCGGTTCCTGAAGGGAAAAGAGCACGAGCGCCACGATGAAGGTGAGGATCTGTCCGTACATCAGTCGGTGGCGTTCTCCAGAAAATGGGCCAAGCGCCGGGCGGATTCTTCGGAGACGGGTTTTCCGGAAGCCAGAAAGCCCATGCGATGCAAGGCCCAGGGCACCGCCCGAACCGGATCGGGGCCGACAGCCTCCAGCCCTTCCCGAAGCAGCTTCATGACCGCCAGGTATCCCTGGGTGTCCCGAGCCCGGGCGCTCAGGCTTTTTCGGTCGAGGAGTTTCCGCCATAGGCGGGGCGCCAGATTGGCCGTTACGGACACTACGCCCGTCGTGCTGGGATATTCTAGGAAGGTGCGTTCTTCGCCGTCCATCAGTCCGAAATCGGGGCGTTTCACCACGGCTTTGGAGTAGTTGAAGACGCGTTTGAACGAGCCGTGGTGGATGAGGCCCAAAATGCGGGGATTGCGGGCGAGCGTCTTGAGGACGCTGGTGCGCAGGTTCACATGCCTACCCCAGGCTTTCAGGGGACGGATCCGTTCCGGATCGTTTTCCAGGACGAACGGCCGATGGGATAACACGGCGAGCTGCTGATAGACGGCGGGAAGCCCCCGATTGCCGTGGTAAGACAAAGGGGTGTCCAGCCACAGGACCAGGGCAAAGCGGGTGTCCTTTCCCAGCTCTTGTTCCAAGCGCTGAACGTTTTCGAGGGTTTCCGCACGGTCGCGGCCGGTGATCCGCACGGCCAGGGGCTGATAGTCCGGAAGGCGCGCCACCAGCTCCGGGATATGATCCAGATCATGGGCCTGCAGATGCGGCCCGTGACCGGCCGGGTTCCAAAAAGGGGGGTCGATCACCCACCCGTCCACAAACGGGGCCGTGGCCCGAAGAAATCCCGCCCAGTCCAAAGCGTCCGGGTCTTCCGGGGTGTAAAGGCGACACCAAAGGCCCCGAAGTCGACATTCGGCCATCATCACGTCCTAGTGTGCAAAACGGATCTGTCCCTTTCCCAAGAGGTCGTGCAGATGCAGGATGCCCACGATGCGGTGGGAAGCATCCAGGACGGGAAGAACCGTCACGAGATGCTTCTCCATGATTTCAATGGCTTCCCCCACCTTGCGGTCCGGCTCCACCGCCTTGGGATTGGGGCTCATGACCTGAGAGACCTGCAAGGCGTCAAGGGAGGTGTGCCGTTCCAGAGCCCTCCGGAGATCCCCGTCCGTCACGATGCCGATGAGCTTGTCCTGGGCGTCCGTGACCAGCACGGCGCCCAGCCCCTTTTGAGAGATGACGCGGATGGCCCGGGGCAGAGGGCAGTCGGCCGGGACCATGGGAATATCCTCCCCGCGACGCATGATGTCCATCACATGGGTCTGCAGCCGCTGGCCCAATTGGCCTCCCGGATGGTAGCGGCGAAAATCCCCCACCGTGAAATCGCGTTTCTTGATCAAGGCCACGGCCAGAGCGTCCCCCATGGCCAACATGGCCGTGGAGCTGGCCGTTGGGGCCAACCCGAACGGGCAGGCTTCCCGGGGCACTCCGGTGAAGATGGCCAGATCACTGTGCCGGGCCAGGGTGGACTGCAGGTTTCCGGTAAAGGCGACGATCTTCGTACCGATGGCGCGCAGGCTGGGCAGGATGAAATTGATTTCGTCGGTTTCGCCGCTGTTGGAAAGGGCCAGCACGATGTCTTCGGGCCGGACCATGCCAAGGTCACCGTGCATGGCTTCCACCGGATGCAGGAAAAGCGCCGGGGTTCCCGTGCTGCTAAGGGTCGCCACGATCTTTCGTCCCACAATGCCCGACTTCCCCACACCCGTCACGATCACCCGCCCGGACGAGGCGTAGATCCACTCCACCGCCCGGGCGAAGTTTTCGTCCACATGTTCCATGAGGGTCAAAAGGCCTTCGGCTTCAATGTGCAGAACGTCCTTGGCGATCCGCACCAAATCGCGGGCGCTCAAGGCGCGTTCCGATCGGCCCGGCCGGACGTTTTGGAGCCCGATGGTCCCGCACGCGATGCCCTCTTATTCAAAGCAGTCCTTTCGCACCTCTTCGTGAAACGCCACCGGATAGTTCCCCGTAAAGCACGCCAGACAATAGGGATGGGCCTCCGGAGTCGCTCCGGCTCCCTTCAGAAGACCTTCCAGGGAAAGATAAGAAAGGGAATCCAGCCCGATGAAAGCGCGGATTTCTTCCACGCTGTGCTGCGCAGCGATGAGTTCCCCTTTGGTGGAAAAATCGATACCGTATGGACAAGGGTGCCGATGCGGCGGGCAGCTCACCACCATGTGCACCTCACGGGCTCCGGCCTCCCGTAAGGTCTTGATCCTCGTGCGGGTGGTGGTGCCCCGGATGATGGAATCCTCCACGATGATGACCCTCTTGCCTTTGAGGATTTCCCGGACCGGGTTGAGCTTGATCCGTACGCTGAAATCGCGCATGGTCTGCGACGGCTGGATGAAGGTCCGGCCCACGTAGTGGTTTCGGATCACTCCCATCTCCAGAGGGATCCCCGATTCTTCCGAATAGCCCAAGGCGGCGTAGGTGCCGGAATCGGGGAAAGGCATGACGAAATCCGCACCGATGGTGTTTTCCTGGGCCATGAGGTGTCCGAGCCGTTTTCGGCAGCTGTAGACGTTTTGCCCGAAGATCGTGCTGTCCGGCCGCGCGAAGTAAATGAACTCGAAAATGCAGTAAGCGCTGGGCACCGATTCGAAAGGCTTGAGGGATCGCAATCCGTTCCGGTCGATGACAACGATTTCCCCGGGTTCCACATCGCGGATGTAGGTGGCCTCGATGAGGTCCAAGGCGCACGTTTCCGAGGACAGCACGTAACTTCCGTTCATCTGCCCGAGGCACAGAGGCCGGAAGCCTCGCGGATCCCGAGCACCGATAAGCGTATCCCGGGTGCAGAGCACCAAAGAATAAGCCCCTTCCACGTGCACCAGAGCGTCCGCCAGAGCGTCTTCCAGGCCGTAATGCAGCCGGCGGGCCAGCAGGTGGACAATCACTTCCGTGTCCATGGTGGACTGAAAGATGGTCCCTTCCCGTTCCAGTTCCCGGCGGAGGCGGGCGGCGTTGACCAAGTTGCCGTTGTGGGCGATGCCGTAGTACTCGTTCTTGTGGAGCACCACGAAAGGCTGGGCGTTGGCGAGCCGGGACGACCCCGTGGTGGAATAGCGCACATGACCGATGGCCAAGTGGCCCTTGAGCCCCCGGAGGGTGTCTTCCTTGAAGACTTCGGACACCAACCCCATGTGCTTGTAGTCGTAGATATGACAGCCGTCCGAGGTGGTGATGCCCGCGCTTTCCTGCCCGCGGTGCTGCAGGGCGTACAAGCCGAAGTAGGTGAGCTTGGCCGCTTCCGGATGGCCGAAGACGCCGAAGACGCCGCATTCTTCCCGCCGGCTGGGCCGATGGAGGAGGTGAGCTGGGAAGACCGTGTGGGTGTTCATGAACGGTTTGTCCTTACGGTTGGATTCACCGCTGCGGAAAACGGTCGGAGGTTCAGGACCTCCCGGTGGTAGTCCTGGATCGCCCGCACATCCCAATCCCCCTTGCGCAGTTCCGCGACCGCCTGGGCCATGGCTCCGGCTCCGGCGATGGTGGTGGCGTAGGGGAGGTTATAAAAAATCGTTGCGCGGCGGATGCGGTACGCATCGGAGAACGTCTTCTTGCCGAAACTCGTGTTCACGACGAGCTGCACCTGAGCGTTTTTGATGTAGTCCAGCACATGGGGCCGCCCTTCGCTCAGTTTGTGCACCTTGCGGGCCGGCACGCCATGGTCCGTCAGGAATTTTCGAGTGCCCGCGGTGGCGATCAGGCTGAAGCCCATCTCGTGGAACGCCCGGGCGATGGGGACGACCGCCGGCTTGTCCTTGTCATGCACGCTGACGAAAACGGTTCCCGAAAGAGGCAGGCTGTAACCTGCCGCCATCTGGGCTTTGGCATAAGCGAGGCCGAAATTTCGATCGATCCCCATGACCTCGCCGGTGGACTTCATTTCCGGACCTAAAAGGATATCCACGCCGGGGAATCGGGAAAAGGGGAAAACGGATTCTTTCACGGACACATGGCGCGGTTCCCGTTCGCGGTCGAATCCGAGATCCCGCAGTTTATGCCCCAGCATGACCTTGGTGGCGATCTTGGCCAGCGGCACGCCGGTCGCCTTGCTCACAAAGGGGACCGTGCGGGACGCCCGCGGATTCACTTCCAACACGTAGATCTGCTCGTTCTGGATGGCGAACTGCACGTTCATCAAGCCCACGACGCCGAGCCCGTGGGCCAAAAGGCGCGTCTGACGCTTGATCTCTTCCTGGAGGTCTCGGGAGAGATGAACGGGCGGCAGCACGCAGGCGCTGTCTCCCGAATGGATTCCGGCCGCTTCGATGTGTTCCATGATGCCGCCGATGACGGTGATTTCCCCGTCGCACAGGGCGTCCACATCCAGTTCCACGGCGTCTTCCAGGAATTTGTCGATGAGGATGGGATGGCCCGGGGAGACCGACGCCGCCACGTCCACAAAGCGGCGCAACGTGGGCTCATCGTAGACGATTTCCATGGCTCGACGCCCAGAACATAGGACGGGCGGACCACCACGGGATAGCCGATCCGCCGGGCGGCCTCCGGCCCGCCTCCTCGGCCGTGAAGGCCGTGGCGTTTTCCGGCTGCTTCAGGCCCAGCTTTTGAAGCAGCTGCTGGAACCTCTGGCGGTCTTCGGCGAGATCGATGGCGTCCGGCGATGTGCCGATGATGGGGGCCCCGGCCCGTTCCAGAGGGACGGCCAGATTGAGCGGCGTCTGACCGCCGAATTGGACGATGAGCCCCAAGGGTTTTTCCGTCTCCACGATGTGCAGGACGTCTTCTCGGGTGAGCGGTTCGAAGTAGAGCTTGTCCGAGGTGTCGTAGTCCGTGGACACCGTTTCCGGGTTGGAGTTGACCATGATGGATTCGATGTCCAGCTCTTTGAGCGCAAAGGAGGCGTGGACGCAGCAGTAATCGAATTCGATGCCCTGGCCGATGCGGTTGGGGCCGCCGCCCAGGATCACGACTTTGGGCCGCGTCGACGGGCGCGATTCGTCCTCTTCTTCGTAGGTGGAATAGAAGTAAGGAGTGTAGGCTTCGAATTCCGCGGCGCAGGTATCCACGAGCTTATAGACCGGGCGGATGCCCCAGGACCGGCGTTCGTCCCATAGGGCCTCTTCATCTCTTCCCGTCAGTTCCGCAAGCCGTCGGTCCGAAAAGCCCCAGCTCTTGGCCAGACGCATCCCCTCCGGGTCGGCGGTGAGGTTTTCCCGTCGGATGGCGTCCTCCATTTCCACGATTTCGCGGATGTGTTCCAAGAACCACGGGTCGATGGCCGTGAGCGCGGAGACTTCCTCCACGGAAAAGCCCAGGGTGAAGGCTTCGGCGATCTGGAAAAGCCTCTTGGAATTGGGCCGGCGCAAGGCCTGCCGCAATGCCTCCAAGTGTTCCGGTCCCCTTTCGGGCGATGGGTCGGAAAAGCCGTATCGGCCGATTTCCAGGGACCGCACGGCTTTTTGCAAAGCCTCCTTGAAGGTGCGGCCGATGGCCATGGTTTCGCCCACGGATTTCATGGACGTGGTGAGGACGTCCTCCGTATCGGGGAATTTTTCGAAGGTGAACCGAGGGATTTTCACCACCACGTAATCGATGGTGGGTTCGAAGGAGGCTTTGGTTTCCCGGGTGATGTCGTTGGCCAGCTCGTCCAGGGAATAGCCCACGGCGAGCTTGGCGGCGATCTTGGCGATGGGGAAGCCCGTCGCCTTGGAGGCCAAGGCGGAGGACCGGGACACCCGTGGGTTCATCTCGATGACGACCATGTCGCCGTCTTTGGGGTTGACGGCGAACTGGACGTTGGATCCTCCGGTTTCCACGCCGATTTCCCGAAGGATGGCGATGGCGGCGTCCCGCATCCTTTGGTATTCGCGGTCCGTGAGGGTCTGGGCCGGCGCCACGGTGATGGAATCCCCCGTGTGGACGCCCATGGGATCCATGTTTTCGATGGAACAGATGACCACCACATTGTCCATGCGGTCCCGCATGACTTCCAATTCGAATTCCTTCCAGCCGAGGACGGATTCCTCCAGCATGACCTGATGGATCAGGCTCGCATCCAGGCCGGCCCGAGCCAGATCCATGAGTTCTTCACGGTTGTAGGCGATGCCGCCTCCGGTGCCCCCCAAGGTGAACGCTGGGCGCACGATCAGGGGAAAGCCGATGGCATCGGCGATGTCCTGGACGTCCTTTTCCGTGTAGGCGATGCCGCTTCGAGGCACCCTGATGCCGATGCGCTCCATGGCGTCCCGGAACAGCTGCCGGTCTTCGGCTTTCTTGATGGCTTCCACGCGGGCGCCGATCATTTCCACCCCGAACCGTTCCAGCACGCCGAGTTCCGCCACCCGCACGGCGGTGTTGAGGGCCGTCTGGCCGCCCAAGGTCGGCAGCAGGGCGTCGGGGCGTTCCTTCTCGATGATTTTGGCCACGGCTTCCGGCGTGATGGGTTCGATGTAGGTGCGGTGGGCCATTTCGGGGTCGGTCATGATGGTGGCCGGGTTGCTGTTGATGAGGACGACCTCGTAGCCCTCCTCCTGCAGGGCTTTGCACGCCTGGGTGCCCGAATAGTCGAATTCGCACGCTTGGCTGATCACAATGGGGCCCGATCCGATGATGAGAATCTTGCGGATGTCCGTTCTTTTGGGCATGGAGAAAAGCTCCGTCGAGGCGGCCTAGGGCCTTTCGGGGTGGGGGAGATCGCCGGGGCTGAGGCCTTTGTGGCGCCGCATCAGGTCGATAAACCGATCGAAAAGATAGGTGGCATCGTGGGGGCCGGGGGCGGCTTCCGGGTGATACTGCACGCTGTAGGCCGGAATCTCCAGATGTTCCATCCCTTCCAGGGTGTTATCGTTCAAATTGATGTGGGTCGGGCGCACCGGGACGTGTTTCATGGATTTCACATCAACGCAGAAGCCGTGGTTTTGGCTGGTCACTTCCACGCGTCCGGTGCGCAGATCCTTCACGGGCTGATTGGCGCCCCGATGGCCGAACTTAAGCTTGAAGGTGCGGCCTCCGAGGGCCAAGCCCATGAGCTGGTGGCCCAGGCAGATGCCGAACACCGGCTTTCGGCCGAGAAGACGCCTGACCGTATCGACGCCGTAGGTGACGGCGGCCGGATCGCCGGGCCCGTTGGAAAGAAAGATTCCGTCGGGACGGGCGTCCAAAACGGCCTCTGCAGGGGTCTGGGCCGGAAAGACAAGGATTTGGCAGCCGCACCGTTCCAGGTTACGCAATATGTTGTATTTGACGCCGAAGTCCAGGGCGGCCACCCGAAACCCCGGATGGTCTTCCCGCCACGTAGGGTCCGGCTGCGGTCCGTTTTCCCAACGATAGGGCGCAACGCAACTGACTTTTCCCACCATGTCCACGCCCACCAGGCCCGGAAAAGCCCGCACCTGCTCCAGGAGTTCCCGCACGTTGTCCGTGTCCGTGGCGATGACGCCGCGCATGGCACCGATCAATCGGATGTGTCGGGTGAGGCGTCGTGTGTCGATGCCTTCCACCCCCATCACCCCTTGGGATTCCAAGAATTCGGCGAGGGAGCGGCGACTGCGCCAGTTGCTGGGAAAATCCTGGTATTCCTTGACCAGGAAGGCTTCCACCTGGATCCGCGCCGACTCCATGTCCTCGTCGTTGATCCCGTAGGTGCCCGTCAAAGGATACGTCATGGTGACGATCTGTCCCTTGTAGGACGGGTCCGTGAGGACTTCCTGGTATCCGGTCATGGCCGTGTTGAACACGACTTCGCCGAGGACTCGGCCCTGTTCCGCGGCGGCGAAAGCTCGGCCTCGAAACACGGTGCCGTCTTCCAGGACAATGAGGGCCGGAGGCCTCTGCCACGGCTTTTTCATGGCTTTCTCTTTCTTTTGTGCTGTAAGGATAAGCCTCTCAAAATCGCGTCATTGTATCGAGAAAATCGGCTCTGACAAGACGCATCTCATCCGTGCGGCGAGACGGAAATGGGGGACGTCCGGGTCCGCCACGCTTCTTCCAACCGAGCCAAATCCTCCGGCGTGTCGATGCCTCGGGAGTCTTTGGGCGAGATCCCGACGCGGATGGGGTAACCGTGTTCCAGGGCTCGAAGCTGTTCCAGCTTTTCGGTGTTTTCCAGAGGGGTAGGCGGCAGGGCGGCGAAGGTTTGCAAAAAATCCCCCCGATAGGCATAAAACCCCAAATGTTTGAGAAAACGCAGAGGTTCCGCGGCGGCGTCGCGACGGCTGGGAATGGGGGCCCGGGAAAAATACAGGGCATATCCCTTCAAATCCGTCACCACCTTCACCACGTTGCGGTCAACGTATTCGCGCGGATCGTCGGTTTCAAAAGCCAAAGTGGCCATGGGCACATCCGGGTCGATCATGGCGGTTCGGACCAAAGTTTCCACCATGGAGGCGTCCGCTTCGGGTTCGTCTCCCTGGACATTCACGACCCAATCGGCGGGGCCGAGGCCGAGTTTTTGGGCCGCTTCGGCAGACGGTCCGTCCCGCTGGGATGATCGGGCCGTGTGGGGACGGCTTCCACCCCTAGGGAACGGACCAGGTCCAAGATGCGTTCGTCATCGGAAGCGACCGCGATGCCGTCCACGATGCGGCAGCCTCGTAGGCGTTCCACCACCCATTGGATCATGGGTTT
>VSSL01000443.1_pt1 | contig 12480 bp, 15 predicted proteins | sample 4557531 | NCBI WGS metagenome assembly VSSL01 (sample SAMN10986726, study PRJNA523729) | hot springs metagenome | isolation source: hot springs | place: India:Timba, Gujarat | collected 2018-05-31 | reverse complement strand
TTTTTTCAATGAATCGACATTATTTGAAAACGACTAAAATGATCAAGTTTTGTTGCCCGCCGCAGCTGGGGGATTCGCCACAACTCCGTCCGGCACCCTCGCCCGGCACGCTTCGTTCGGGCTTCTCCAACGGGCTTGTCACTCCCCTCAGGCTTGTGATACCGTGCCGGCTCAGGCCTGGGTGGTGGAATCGGCAGACACAAGGGACTTAAAATCCCTTGGGACCTTGTGCCCGTGCGGGTTCGATCCCCGCCCCAGGCACCAACCCCAAGGCATCACATCAGGTGTTTTGAGGTAATCTTGAGGCCGCACGGCTGTCCGGTGCGCTTTCTCCGCCCACGAGGACGTACGGCGGTCGGAACATGGGGGCGCGGCATGCCGCGCCTTTCGCTTGTGGGGAACAAGACGAACTCCGTGCAGAAGGAAAGGAGCGGATCGGTGACGGCGACATGGTGGATCTTGGCGTGCAGCGGCATTCTCGTGGGAATCGGCGCTTCATTTACAGGCCTCGGCGGCGGTTTTCTCATGGTCCCTCTTCTGCTCTTTTACGGCTTTACCGCCCAGCGCGCCGTCGGCACATCCTTTTTGGCCATTCTGGTGATTTCCATCTCGGCGCTCATCGCCCACAACAAACTGGCCAACGTGGACTACAGGGCCGGGCTGCTCCTCGGCGTCGGCGGGATTATCGGCGCCCAGATCGGCGCTCGGCTGGTGGAACATGTCTCCACCGCCCATTTCAAGAAAATCTTCGCCGCCATCTTGGTGGCGCTGGCGGTCTACCTGTTCTTCAAGAAATAGCCCCGTGGATCGTGGCAGGGGTCCCCTGTTGGGTTTCGCTTCGCTCACCCCAACCTACGGTTTCTACGGTCTCTACGGCATCGGCGCTTGGGAGATCCTAGAGCGCCGCGGCACCGTGCCGATAGAGCTTTCGCAGCACAAACGGCAAGATGCCGCCGTGCCGGAAGTATTCCACTTCCATGTCCGTTTCCAGGCGGGCCGTCACGGCAAAGGAGATCACCGCGCCGTCGGATTTGACGGCCTGCACCCGAAGCTTCTTTCGGGGCGCCATGTCCCCCAGTCCCGAAATGTGGTAGAGCTCCGTGCCGTCCAGCCCCAAGGACTCATGGCTTTCCCCGTTTTCAAAAACCAGCGGCAAGACGCCCATCCCCACCAAGTTGCTCCGGTGGATGCGCTCGAAGGACCGGGCGATCACGGCCCGCACCCCTAAAAGCGCCGTCCCTTTGGCGGCCCAGTCCCGCGACGACCCCGTCCCGTACTCTTCCCCGGCGAGCACGATCAGCGGCGTCCCTTCTTCGGCATAAGCCGTGGCGGCCTCATAAATGAACATGACGGTCCCCTCAGGGAATTTTTTCGTCCAGGCGCCCTCTTTCTCGCCGACCAGCCGATTTCGAAGGCGGATGTTCCCGAACGTGCCGCGAAGCATCACCTCGTGGTTGCCCCGCCGTGCCCCGTAGGAATTGAATTCTGCGGGACCCACGCCGCGGTCCCGCAAGTAGCGGCCTGCCGGGTAGTCTTCGGGGGATGGACCCCGCGGGGGAAATGTGGTCGGTGGTGACGGAACGCCCCAGGACCAGCAGAGCCCGCGCCCCTTCAATGTCGCCGGGCGATACGGGATCGAGCGTCATGGTGTCGAAATAGGGCGGTCGTCGAATGTAGGTCGATGACGGGTCCCAGGAAAACGTCGTGCTTTCCGAAACCCGAAGCTGCCGCCATAGGTCGTCTCCATCGAAGACGGCGGCATAGGCTTTCTGGAAGAACTCCTGTTTCACCGACATCTGCATGACCAGCTCGATTTCCTCCGAAGAGGGCCACAGCTCTTCGAGATAGACTGGTTCGCCGTTGGGATCCAGGGCCAGAGGTTCCCGGGCGATATCCACATCGATCCGCCCTGCCAGGGCGAAGGCCACCACGAGGATGGGAGAGGCCAGGAAATTGGAGCGCACCCGGGGGTGAATGCGGGCCTCAAAATTCCGATTCCCGGAAAGCACCGCCGCCACGTTCAGTCTTTGCTCTTCGATGACCTTTTCCACGGCCGGATGGAGCGGCCCGCTGTTTCCGATGCACGTGGTGCAGCCGAACCCGACGGCGTGGAAACCCAACGCCTCCAAGAAGGGCAAAAGCCCCGCATGGGCCAGGTATTCCATGACCACGGTGCTTCCCGGGGCAAGGGAAGTCTTGACATGAGGCGGAACGCTTAGGCCGCGCCGCACGGCGTTTCGCGCGAGAAGCCCCGCGCCGATCATGACCGAGGGGTTGGACGTGTTGGTGCAGGACGTGATTGCCGCCAGGACCACACTCCCGTCTCCGATTCGGGACAAACGGCCGTGTATCTCCACAGGGAAGAAACGTTGTCCCAGCGGGGCGCACGCCTTGAGTTTCTCCGTTCGGCATCCGGATTCGTTCATGAAAACCGATTCCTGGACTTTCGACAGATCCGGATCGTAACGGCACCCCAAGACGTCGGCGAAACGGGCTTTCACGTCCTTCAGGGCCATGCGGTCCTGGGGCCGAGCCGGGCCGGCAAGGGACGGTTCGACGGAGCCCAAATCCAGCTCAATGATATCCGTGTATTCCGGTTCTTCATCGGTTTCGGCGAAGAGGTTCAAAGCTCTGCTGCACACATCCGCCACCGTCGCCTGGTCGTTCCTTCCGGTTAGTCGGAGATAGTCGAGGGTGACGGCGTCCATGGGGAAATAGCCTACGGTTGCGCCGTATTCCGGGGCCATGTTGGCCACGGTCGCTCGGTCCGGAAGGGACAGGTGTCGTAAGCCGGGCCCGAAAAATTCCACGAATTTTTCCACCACATTGTAGCCGCGAAGCCGTTCCGTCACGTGGAGCACCACGTCGGTCGCAGTGACACCGGGACCGAGGCGGCCCACAAGCCGTACGCCGATCACTTCCGGAAGGGTCATCCAATAAGGCTGGCCCAACATGACAGCTTCCGCCTCAATGCCGCCTACCCCCCAGCCCAAAACACCGAGGCCGTTGATCATGGTCGTGTGGGAATCCGTCCCCACCAAGGTGTCCGGATAGGCCCACCACACCCCGTCCGAGGCGGCCGATTCCAGAAGGATCACATGGGAGAGAAACTCCAGGTTCACCTGGTGACAGATCCCCGATCGCGGCGGCACCACCCGCAGGGTCTCCAAGCTTTTCTGGGCCCACTTGAGGAGCGCGTATCGCTCCCGATTCCTTTCGTATTCCCGGGCGGTGTTGAACGCCAGGGCGCGTTCCGTGCCGTAGGCGTCCACCTGAATCGAATGGTCGATGACCAAATCCACAGGGACCAGGGGCGTGATCGCCCGCGGGTCCCCACCCAGAGCCTTCATGGCGTCGCGCATGGCCGCCAAATCCACCACGGCGGGAACGCCCGTAAAATCCTGCATGAGCACCCGGGCGGGGTAGAAGGCCATTTCCACGGGCTCCTCCCTGCGAGCAACCCACCTGGCGGCGTTTTCCACGTCGGACGGCTTCACGGTCACGCCGTCCACCTTGCGGGCCAGGTTTTCCAACAGCACGCGAATGGAGTAAGGAAGACGCCTCAGCTCCACACGCAGATCCTTCGCCAGGCCGTCCATGTCCACGAGCCGAATGCGACGCCCCGCCACTTCCACCGTTTTCGTCCACCGAACGTCAGGCATGGATGATCACCTTTCCGCAACCGGAGTCATCGGGTCATTCCGTCCATCATGTCGTTGCCAGGACATGAAACTGAGGGACCGGATCAACGGGCACCGTTCGCGTTCATTCACGTTCATTCCCGGCCCTTGATCGCCGCGAAACGCAGATGGATGCCGTCGGGGCCGGCCACGACGAAATCCCTCAGCCCATAATAACGGTCCCCCAACGGGGTCACAACAGGGTAACCCAATTGTCGGGCCCTTTCATAAAGCGCATCGACGTCGGGCACCATGACGCGGACGTTCCCCACGGGCTTCAGAGGAGGTTCGGCATCGGGCCGCTCCACGAGGAACAAGAGGGAATCCTCCCATCGCAGTTCCACAAACGGGCCGTCCCGCCGGCTGACGAGGAAACCGAAGTCCGTAAAAAATCGGCAGGACTTTTCCAAGTCCTGCACGTAGACGGCAAGAACCAACTGTTCCCCGGGGGGCACGCATCTTTCCATGGCCTTTCTTTCCGTGCGACGTTTGAGAAATTCCTTCACCGCAGGTCCAGTACCGGCGTCCCACGGCTTAATCTCTTCGGGCGGAAGGATTTTCACTTCGGCGATTTCGTCGCCCGGCACCATGGTTCCCTCCGCCTGTACGTGGTAGGCGACGATGGTTTGGTTCTTTTCCACAAAGGCAAAATGCCCGAGAAAATCCACGATTCGACCCTGCAGCCCCAATTCCTCCTGCACTTCACGGAGAATCCCCTCTTCCGGGGTTTCTCCGGCTTCAAGGAAACCTGCCACGATGCCGAAAAACCGCCGGGGCCAGCCTTTGCTCCGCAGCAGGACGACCCCGCCGTTCCATTCCACAACGGCCGCCACCACGGGGGTCGGGTTGTTCCAAAAAACATAGGAGCATTGGGGATCGGAACAGACTTTGCGCTCTCGCCCGTCGATTCGCGCATCGCCCAGAGGCTTTCCACATTCCGGACACCATTTCATCCCTTTTTCCTTCGCCCGTCTTCCCGTGAAGGTCATCGCGAAAAACCGGCCTCAACATGGCATCAAAAGCTCTGACCATCAAGAGCCTTGCCTGTCTTCTTTTCTTCATTGCCGATTGCGGGTTAGTGTGAGCGTATGGCAAGAGTTGCACGGTCCCCCCTTGTCGAGGACGATCCCATGGGTCGACGACCGGATCCGCTGCTCGAAGAGTTTTTGGACGACACGTTGGCGTTGCCTGAGCTTGCGTGGGAGACGGTTCCTTTCCACGTGAACCCCTACATCGTCTGGGACACTTTCGACGAGAACGTGGAAGGATGGGTCCCCGTGTGGTACCCGGTGCGGGATCCCGTCTCGGGACGCTCCTACGGGGAATTCGAGAGGGCCCATTATTTCCACCATCATCTCGTCAGGGCCCTCGCGACCATGCATCGGTGGCCCCTATGGGGCTCCCGACGTCGGAAGAAGCACGCCGTGGCCATCGCCTTGCTCAATATCTACTGCGAAGTGGCCCATCAGGAATGCGCCCTTTGAGAGATTTTGGCCGGCGACGACGTTTGGGAACGGGATCCCATCCCGCGTCCGCATGCCGTCCGTTGCCGCCGTCGGCAGTGGCGTTTAAGATGGTGGTGTTGTGAACCGAGGAGAGCCAGGACGTCAGACAACGGAAAACTTGGGAGGTTTCACGATGGAAAGCAAGGAAAAGCGCCGAGAGAAGGTCATCGAAGCCCTCAACAAGGCCCGGGCGATGGAACTTTTGGCCATCCATCAGTACATGAACCAGCATTACAACTTGGACAACATGGACTACGGCGAACTGGCCGCGAAGATGAAACTCATCGCCATCGATGAGATGCGCCACGCGGAAATGTTCGCCGAACGGGTCAAGGAACTGGGCGGAGAACCGGTCACGGGGCATGACGGCCAAGTGGTCAAGGGACAGGACGTGCGCGAGATTTTCCCCTTCGACGCCAACCTGGAAGACGACACCATTGACGTGTACAATCAGTTTCGCTTGGTTTGTCAGGAAAACGGCGATGCCATCAGTATGAAGCTTTTTGAGGACATCATCAAAGAAGAACAGATCCACTACAACTATTTCGACAACGTGGACGGGCACATCAAGAAGCTCGGCGACACCTTCCTGGCCAAGATCGCCGGCACCCCGTCGGAGACGGGATTGCCCCCCCGAGGCTTTGCCGTCGGCACGGGTGCCGAAGCCTAGGAAGGGAGACTTCCGCGAGCCCGGTTCCCACCGGGCTCCTAGTCCGTCTTTCTTTTCGGTTCTTCTTCGCCCGAGGAATCGGCGCGGTGTCTCAGGAGTTCCTCATAGAGGGCTTGGCCGATACGGCGTTGCAAGTCCTCGGGCCGGACAAAATCCTCACACGCACAGAAGACGTCCTCCGGTTCGCAGACCGAATACCACGCGCAGTCGAGGCACGTGATCATCGTGTTCCTGACTCCCTTGAAGATTCGCCATAAGACGACCAGGTCCTTTTGAATGCACGTCTCGGATATCGGCACTCGACGGCGCACGCTTAAATGTTTTTCCGCCTTCTCGCTCCACGGGGCCTTGCGGGCGATCCCACAAGGCGCTCCGATCACGGCCGGTGGAGATCGGTCACGTACCCTTGAATGATCTCGTGCGCCCCATCGGGTGCAGCCAGCAAGGTCCCCTCGACGCGGCGGGATTCAAAATACTCGTTGAGATGGAAGGGTTTGCCGTCCAGGAATCGGATGTTCCCGCCGGAAGCATGGAGGATGATCTGGGCGGCGGCCAGATCCTGATAGGACACACTGCGCATGAGGGCCCCCTCGGCCCGCCCCATGGCCACATAGGCGATATGCGCGGCGGTGCAGCCGAGGTTTCGGATTTTTCCGGGAAAATTGGACCGGAAATGGTCATGCATTCGGGAGTAGGTGAACAGGAGGCTTTCGTTGTTGATCTCGCCGGAGTAGGCGATGCCGATGGGAGAGTCGTTCAAAAACGCCCCCCGGTCCGGTTCGGCGTAGAAGAGATCGCCCGTGACAGGCATGAGAAACAAGCCGAGTATGGGCCAGAAATTTTCAAAAAGGGCCAGGGAGGTTCCCCACAGAGGGATGCCGGCTTGGAAATTGGCGACGCCGTCCAAGGCGTCATAAACCCAAAGGTAGCCTTTGTGGCCGTGAACATAGTCTTTTCGCGGAGGAGCATCGCCGAAAACCTCATGTTCCGGAAAGCGCCGGCGCAATCTGTCGTGGAAAAAGCGGATAAGGTGCAGTTCCGCTTCTGTGACCAAGTCTTCGTCGAACTTTACGTCCCTTCGGCCTTTTCCGTAGAAACTCAGGGCTTCCCGCCCCGCTTCTCGAATGACTTCCACGGCGAATGCTTGCAGCTCCCCAATGCCGGCGCCTTCGTGACTCATAACGCTCCTCCCTCGCGACGTTTTTCGGTCTCCACCCTTTTTCCCGCTCCTTATTCTTCGGACCTTAAAAGGTCCCTCCGCCCTTGTCAAAGGGTCATCACGGTCTGGAATGGTTTTTGTCTCTCCTGCCGATGATCCATGGAACAGGGGCGAGAATCCCGGGACGGCGCCGGAGGCGTTTGCAACAAAGCGACGGATGTGTTATGAACCGTCCCGTGCACAAGAAGAGATAATTCGAGGTTTTTCGAGGGCATGACCCATCCGTATCAAGACCACTACTTCCACCGGGCCAAGAAAGAACATTACCTTGCGCGCGCCGTGTATAAGCTTGAGGAAATTCAAAACAAACACCGCCTGGTCCGACCCGGGGACCGGGTGTTGGACCTGGGCGCGGCGCCGGGCTCGTGGATCCAGCTCACCAGCCGCATCGTGGGGCCAAAAGGTCTGGTGGTGGGCGTCGATCTTCAGCCCATTACCCACCTTTTTCCGGAAAACGTGGTGACGCTGCAGCAGGACATTTTCGACGAGGCCTTCGGCGGGCTTCTGGCATCTCGGTACGGTCCGTTCGACGTGGTACTGAGCGACATGGCTCCGAGAACTTCGGGGGTGAAGTCCGCCGACGCTGCCCGATCGGAGCTTCTTTTTGAGAGGGCCTTGGACGTGGCCCGCGAGGTGCTTCGACCCGGCGGCCATTTTCTGGCGAAAATCTTTCAAGGCGACGAGTTCCATGCCCTGCTCGTCAGGGTCAAGAAATCTTTTCGGCGCGTGAAGGTGGTCAAGCCGGATGCGTCGCGAAAGCAGAGTCGAGAAATTTATGTCCTTGCCATGGAGTTCAAGGGCACAAACGGTTGAACGGAGGATGGACGGATGTCGGGACATTCCAAATGGAGCACCATCAAGCACAAGAAGGCCGCCCAGGATGCCAAGCGGGGCAAGATCTTCACGAAACTCATTAAGGAATTGACCGTGGCCGCCCGCATGGGGGGCGGTGATCCGGAAGCGAACCCGCGGCTCCGAGCGGCCATTGCGGCCGCCAAGGCCGAAAACATGCCCAAGGACAACATCGAACGGGCCATCAAGAAGGGCACGGGGGAACTGGAAGGCGCGGCGTACGAAGAGGCCATCTATGAAGGCTACGGCCCCGGTGGAGTGGCCATCTTGGTCGAAGTGACGACGGACAACCGAAACCGCGCCGCGAGCGAAATTCGCCATATTTTCAGCAAAAACGGCGGTAGCCTCGGTGAGGCCGGCTGTGTGGCCTGGATGTTCGAAAAACACGGCCTGATCGTATTCAACAAAGACAAGGTCGGCGAAGACGAACTCATGGAACTTGCCTTGGAGGCGGGCGCCGAAGATGTCCGCGATCAGGGAGATCAATTCGAAGTCATCACGACACCGGCGGACTTGGAAAAGATCAAGGCCGTCTTCGATCAACACGGCCTGGTCTACGAGATGGCTCAAGTGACCATGGTGCCCCAGAGCACGATCCGGGTTGAGGATGAAAAGACCGCCCAACAACTCCTCAAGCTCATGGACGCCCTGGAAGATAACGACGACGTGCAAAACGCCTACGCCAACTTCGACATTCCCGATGAAATCCTCAATGCCGTCGCCTGAAAAAGGAAAGGACCGGGAATGCGCGTCCTCGGGATAGACCCCGGGTCCCGGCATACGGGTTACGGGGTCGTAGAGTGCGACGGCGATCGTCTCATCCCCGTCGCCTCCGGCTCTGTACCGCTGCCGGCGACTCTGCCGCTGCCCGTGCGGCTCGGACGCATCTTTACCGAAATCAGCCGCCTCATTGAGGAAACCCGCCCGGAAGAGATGGCCGTGGAGGACGTTTTCGTGTCGCGAAACGCCCGCAGCGCTCTCATTTTGGGCCAGGCCCGCGGCGCCGCCATCGCGGCGGGGATCCACGGAGGGGTCGGCGTTTTTGAATACAGCGCCTTGGAAATCAAACAGGCGGTGGTCGGGTATGGAAAAGCCGAAAAAAGCCAGGTCATGCACATGATCCGACTCCTTCTCGCCATGCATGAGCTGAACGATCCCCACGCCGCCGACGCCTTGGCCGTGGCCGTGTGCCACATCCACGCGCGAACTCTTTCCCGACGTTTTCGAATCGCCCACAGGCCATGATCGCTTATCTGGAAGGCCGTCTGCGCCATAAGGCTCCGGACCACGTGATCGTGGACGTCCACGGCGTGGGCTATTGCGTCCACGTGCCTTTGAGCACGTTTTATGATCTGCCCGAAGTGGGATCGCCGGCGAGCCTCCATGTGCACACGCATGTGCGGGAGGATACCCTCCAACTTTTCGGATTCGGAACGATTGCCGAAAAGGACATGTTCCTGCATCTCATCGCCGTCAACGGCGTCGGACCCAAGTTGGCCCTAACGATCCTTTCAGGGATTCACCCGGATGAATTGCACCGGGTGGTGCTGTTCCAAGACCGACAACGCCTGCAGAAAATCCCGGGGATCGGGAAGAAAACGGCGGACCGCATCCTTTTGGAACTCAAGGACCGGTTGCGTATTGCCGCGCCGGAACCGCCGCCCCTGACGCCCCCGGAGGTTCGGACGAAGACGGGGGGATGGCCGACGCCTATTCGGCGCTGCTGAATTTGGGATACCGACCCGCCGAAGCCTCCAAGGCCCTTCACAAAGCGCGGGCCGCTGCGGCGCCGGCACAGAGAAACCTTCTCTGCAAGCGCTTCTGCGGGAAGCGCTTCGGCTCCTGGCCTGAGGGCGGCGGCCCCACGGGTGTATCGAATCGGAGAACCGGACCGATGATGGATCGACTGCTGGAACCGAGACCAAAGGACGATGAACTCCCGCTCGAGGTCGGCCTCAGGCCGCGTACCTTCGACGAATACTTGGGGCAGAAGGAACTCAAGGAGAAACTGACCATCTTCGTGCAGGCGGCCCTGCAACGAAACGAACCCTTGGATCATGTGCTTCTGCACGGCCACCCTGGACTGGGAAAAACTTCTCTCGCCTCGATCATCAGCCGGGAATTGGGCGTTCCTTTCCGCTCGACCTCGGGGCCCGTCATCGAACGTCCCGGGGATCTGGCCGCCATTCTCACCAACCTGGAACCACGGTCCGTTCTCTTCATCGACGAAATCCATCGGCTGAACCACGTGGTGGAAGAGATCCTCTATCCCGCCATGGAAGATTTTCAGTTGGACATCATCATCGGCCAAGGCCCCTCGGCGCGCACCATCAAATTGGATCTTCCTCCCTTTACGCTGGTGGGCGCCACCACCCGGGCGGGATTACTGTCCCCGCCGCTCCGCGACCGGTTCGGGGTGGTGCTGCGGCTCGAATTTTATCCCGTGGAGGAATTGAAAGAGATCGTTTTGAGGTCGGCGCGGATTTTGGGTTTGGCTATTGATGATGAGGGCGCGCAGGAGATCGCCCGCCGCTCCCGAGGTACCCCCCGCATTGCCAACCGGCTTCTCCGGCGCGTGCGGGATTTTGCCGAGGTCCGCGCCCAAGGAATCATCACCCGGCATGTGGCGGATACGGCCCTGAAGATGCTCGATGTGGATGAACGCGGTTTCGACCGGATGGATCGGCGCATCCTGTCGACCATCATCGACAAATACGACGGTGGTCCTGTGGGCATCGAAACCTTGGCGGCGGCCGTTTCCGAGGAAAAGGACACCCTGGAAGAAGTCTACGAACCCTATCTGATCCAAGAGGGCTTCCTGAAGAAGACCCCTCGAGGCCGCGTCGCCACTCGGCTGGCCTTTGAGCATTTGGGCCGTCCCTATCGCCCTTCCCGCCAACTGGCGTTGTTTTGACAAAGTCCTGTTCCACCGACGGCAAAAAGGGTATAAAGAACGGCAGAATCGGGAAGAAAAGGATCCCGGGTTCCCAAGGCGGCGGATGCGGTGCTATCGAACCAACCCGGTCCGAAAGGCCGGATCGCAAAGGAGGTTCCCATGGCCGAAAGTGTTTACAAAATCATCGAATTGGTGGGAACAAGCACGGTTTCGTGGGAAGACGCCGCCAAGAACGCCGTGGAAACGGCGTCCAAGACCTTGCGCGATCTTCGCATCGCGGAAATCACCAAGCTGGACATGAAGCTCGAAGAAGGCAAGGTCGTGGCCTATCGGGCTCGAGTGGCCATTTCTTTCAAGTATCAGGGAAGCTAACCGAAAAACGATGCCCCCCCTAAGGAGCGGAAGGGGCCGCACCGCCGCCGTTCCCTTAAGCCCTTAAGGAATTTCATCGAAACGCCCCGGCGTGGTGATTCCCGGCCGAAGAAGGCGGAGCCAGGGCTGCGGCGTATAACCGGTGGGCGGGTGCGGTGGTTTTCACAGAAACCCTTGTTGAAATTGTGGAGGAAAAGCCATGGGTCAACGGAAGGTGAGAATCCTCATGGCCAAATTCGGCCAGGGCTATGAGGCGGCGCTTATGCGCCTCGCCGCTGCATTCAGTGAAGCGGGATTCGAGGTCATCTACACCGAATCGGAAGACCCCAAGGCCATCGTGAACGCAGCGCTTCAAGAATCCGTGGACCACATCGGCATCACCACCCTTCCGGAAGCGCGCCTCGACCAGTTCGCGGCCGTCTTAGAGCTGCTCAAAGCCCACGATGCCCATAACATCGGCGCACGGCGGGCGGCTTTTTTCGACGACGCCCTCGTTCCGGAATTGAAAAAGATGGGCGTTGCGGAATTCTTCCCGAAAGGCACAACCCACGAGCAGCTCATTCAATGGGCTCGCCAAAACATCCACCCCGTCGAATAATGTGAAAAAGACGGCGCCTTGTCAGTCGGCTTGCATCCATCTCCTTTTTTGGATACCTTTGCATTGGATGTGGAGGAGTCCACCCGATCGCCGGTTCCGCATGGGAACGGGAGGAAAGTCCGGGCTCCGCAGGGCAGGGTGCTGGGTAACGCCCAGTCTCGGTGACGAGCAGGACAGTGCCACAGAAAGCAAACCGCCGAGCACTCACTTGACCGTTGGCCCGAACGCTGAGGACAAAGGGTGAAGTGGGTGCTCGGTAAGGGTGAAACGGTGAGGTAAGAGCTCACCAGTCCCGGTGGTGACACCGGGAGCTCGGTAAACCCCACCCGGAGCAAGGCCAAGTAGGGGAGCGTTTGAGGGTTGCCCGCCCGAAGCTCCCGGGTCGGCTGCTCGAGCCCCTCGGCAACGGGGGGCCTAGAGGAATGATCGGGACCTCCCCTTTCGGGGAGGCACAGAACCCGGCTTACGGGCGCCTCCACATCCTCTCGGAATCGCCGATGGGCCACGCCCCATCTTTTCCCAAAACCTTGAGCCGCTGCCATGATGGAACGATTGTGACGGGCTGTGTTTCCTGGGAGCATACCTTCGCCGTGGTGCCAGCCGCCGGATCCGGAGTGCGCATGGGATTGCCCCATCCCAAGCAGTTCCATCCTCTTCACGGAAAACCCCTTCTTCTGTGGACTTTGGA
>VSSL01000442.1_pt1 | contig 12507 bp, 13 predicted proteins | sample 4557531 | NCBI WGS metagenome assembly VSSL01 (sample SAMN10986726, study PRJNA523729) | hot springs metagenome | isolation source: hot springs | place: India:Timba, Gujarat | collected 2018-05-31 | reverse complement strand
TTGAGATCGCCGATCATGATGACATCAACCGGTTCCACTATCTCACCCTTCTGCAACCGGTTGCCAGAAAACGGCGTCATGATATAATTGGGTGAAGGCGGGTCGGACGGTCGCCCCGGTTTTTTTCCCGGGGAGGAAAGTCCGGGCACCAAAGGGCAAGGCACTCGTTAAGCGCGAGGCGGTATGCGGGTGACCGCATGCCGACGGAAAGTGTCACAGAAACGACACCGCCTGCACCGGTTGAGGTTGGCCGGTGCGGGTAAGGGTGAAAAAGTGCGGTAAGAGCGCACTATCCGGCATGGTGACATGCCGGATGGACAAACCCTGCCTGGTGCAAGACCAACAGGGAAGAGGACTTGCCCGGTCCGTCTGATTCCCGGGTAGGTTGCTTGAGGCTGACGGGCAACTGTCAGTCCCAGAGAAATGACCGTCGCCCCGCAAGGGGTACAGAACCCGGCTTACAGACCCGCCTTCCACCTGAACTTCCCCATTATTAATTAGAGTCCGGCTCGAGCATAAAATTCACCGCCTGATTCTGCCCCGGGATTGCAGGTTTTTTAATATCAACAATTTACAGATTTATTTTCGTTATTCTTGCCCCTGCCCGGGTGGCAGTTCCCTACACCGTCGGGCATAATATGAGCCCTGCGCTGAGTGCCAGCGGTGCGCTCGGAGATCGGACAGAACAAGTTGACACCGGCAGGATTTCCGGCAAGCTACTATATATGGAGCAGAAGGCAAAAGGCAAAGGACCGGAAATCAGGGTAAAGTTCATTGATATCAAATACTGTGACCTCTGGGGCAGACTGCGCCATGTCACCATTCCTGCAGAAAACCTGAAGTCCGCGGTGGAAAACGGGATCGGATTTGACAGCTCCTCGGTTGCGGGCTTCGGCAAGGTGGAGTCCGGAGATATGATCCTCAAGCCTGATCTGGAGACCGCATTTGTTGAGCCGTTTGCGGGCGAGCCGACTGTCTCAATGTTTGCGGAAATCTATCACCCGCAGACCGGTCAGCGTTATGAGCATGACCCGCGCTATATCCTGCAGAGGGCGGTGAGCACCGTGAAAAAGGCAACCGGCTGTGATGAAATCATGTTTCTGCCCGAATTTGAGTTCTATCTCTTCACCTCGGCCGAGTTCTGGACCGATGAAAGCTCCGCAGTTTACCGGGTGACCAGCGAGGAGCTCAAGCATGATGACCAGACCGGCACCGCCCTGTTCAAGGGCTCTGCCTATCATGTTGCCCCGCCGTTTGACCGCAGTCAGGAATTCCGCAGTCAGCTCGTCTGCCTGATGGAAGGCTGCGGCATTCCGGTTAAATATCACCATCATGAGGGTGGCAGATTTGCTCAGGTGGAGATTGAGCCCGGTTATCTGCCGGCGGAACGTGCCGGTGATGCGATCATTCTCACCAAGTATCTGATCCGCAATCTCGCATTCCGGCAGGGCAGAACCGCCACCTTCATGCCCAAACCGATTTACAACGAACCCGGCTCAGGAATGCATATCCACCAGTATCTTGTGAAAAACGGTGTGTCCCTTTTCGGCGACCGGAAAAGCCCGACCGGACTGAGCCAGCTGGCGCTCAATTACATCGGCGGTATCCTCGCCCATGTGCCCGCACTCTGCGCCCTGACCAACCCTTCAACCAACTCCTATCGCCGGCTCGTGCCCGGTTATGAGGCGCCCACCGAAGCCTTCTTCTCCATCGCCAACCGGACCGCAGCGATCCGGATTCCGGGCTATATCCGCAAACCGGAAAAGATGGCGCTGGAATACCGGGTTCCGGATGCCACCGCCAACCCCTATCTGGCGCTGGCAGCAATTCTCCTTGCCGGGCTGGACGGCATCCGGCGCCGGCTTGATCCGGGTCTGCCTCAGACGGTGCGGGGTGGCACCGAGGAGATGCGCTCCAGAAGCACACCGGTGCCGTCCGACCTGATGCAGGCGCTCCGGGAGCTGGAAAATGACCACCAGTTTCTGACCGGACCGGGGGTGTTTACCGAGGAGACAATTCGCAAATGGGTTGAGCTGAAGCGGATTGAGGCCGAGGCGATCGCCCGGCGCCCCCATCCCTGGGAGTTCAACCTTTACTACGGCTGCTGAAAAACCCGGCGGAATCCTGCCTCATCGCCTGATTCGGTCCTTTTTAACCCGAATCCTTCAGTGCAACCGCACAACCTTTACCGGTCTGTTCATCAGCCCGGTTCTGACAAAATAGACACCGGCGGGCAGACTGCTGATCGAAATCTCCACTCGGTGGTCTGAATGCAGAGTCGCTTGGTTATATAAGAGCACCCGGCGACCATCAGCGCTGTAAATCTCAATGTCAGCCCGTCCCCCATTATTCCCCATCACCATTAACGGCAACCGTTTACTGACAACCGTGGGCAGTGCTGCGAAACCGGGACACCGCTCCGGCTCGGCAACTCCAACTGGCGGACGGCTGCATAGGGCACCGTAAACCCGTGTGGTGTTGTATGGTTCCGGTGTGAATTCAGCGACCGTCACCGCCAGCCGGTTATTACGCCCGCTTGCCATTCGGCCATCAGCTAAATAATAGTCACTCCTCTTGATTTCCCAGCCGAGAGTGTCATAGGGAATTCCGTTCCGGCTGATCAGGCTGAGATTCAGGCTGTGGTGTTTCCCTCGGAGCAGAATGTAATCATTGCCGTCAAACACCAGGTCGGTCGGATACCTTCCACCCAGAAAAATCCCGGCACTGTCCAGCACCGCACCGTCTGCGGATATCCTGGTGCCAACCGCCACACCCCGAACATTTGCCGGCGGGATTCTTCCATTCGACCAGGCAACCAGAAAATCGCTCCCATCAGTGGCAAGCGCCAGCGGATCCTTGACCACACCACCGGGTGTAAAGGAGAGCAGTATCGTATCATAGACAATCGCTGCGGTATCCACAAATGCACCGAGAACTCTATTGGGTTCCGAGCTATTTGCGCTGCCTCGGATCCAGGCGACGAAAAACCGGCTTTGATTGCTGGTAACCGCCGGGTAAAAATTCCCCCTCCCTAGATGTGCCGGAAAAATCATAAAGCCGAATGTATCAATGAGCGTTCCATCTCTTCTTACTCTGGTGCCGAACAGATATGGGGCGTTACCTAAGAGGGGGGCTGCACTGTAAACCACCAGGTAAATATCATTCAGACAGGCAATATCAGGAACGAACTCATACCAGTCGGGACTGGCACGGATAATAATACCTTCCGGGTCGAGGACCTCGCCCTGTTGTGTTATCCGGACGCCGACGATATCATTCTCTGCCATTATGACCATGAAATAATTTTCACCATCAAAGCATAATCGGGGATGCGCCACCTTCCGGGCTTTAAACACCTTAAACACACCCGGTTCCTGAACAGTTCCCTCAGGTGAAATGAATACACCCCAGATAGCATTATCATTATCTACATTGCTCCGCCAGACAAACAGGTAATTTGTCCCGTCGAACTCAACATCACTTTGCCTCTGGGACCCTCCAGCACTGGAAAGCATCGCCGTATCCAGCACCTGCCCGGCTGAGTTCATCACTGTCATTTTGACATTCTGAAAGGTAAGATCCTTCAGCTCATCCCATGCCACCACAAAGAGACCGTTGCCACCGGCAACATCCGGGTCATACATCTTGTCATCATCAGCGTCAATCACAATATACCCTGAATCAAGTGGCTGCCCACTGCTGTCAATCCGGCGGCAATAGAGGTATCCGGTGCCGTCTGTGGGGTGAAATTGAACCGCCATCAGGTATATGCCGTTGCCTCCGGTTACCCGTAACCCCGGAAAATCAACCTCCACCCGCACCGAATCGATAAGTACCGGAATGGTGTCAATAAGCACACCCGCCGGATTAACTCGGACACCGAAAATCTTATACCAGGCGGTGGGCGAATGGGGTGAAAATGTAAGGAAATAATTGCCATTGGCAAAGCACAGCCCGAACTGATACCGGCAACCTTCCATAAGATCATACCTGGGCGGTGGTGGATTGACAGGCTGTATCCAGAATGCCAGCGTATCCCGGACACAACCGGCAGAATCTGTCACCAGCCCGCAGATCCGGTATTCTCCCATTGCGTAATCTATGATTTTCAGCGCAATCAGCTGAGTTGTGCCGGCGCTGGCAACCTGAAAATCATCGACCAGCACATCCGGACCGGCGGCAAAATAGGCAACCGGGGCGGAATCGGCAAACCGGCCGTTGAAGTATATCCGCCTGCCCCAGAGCGTATCCCGTGCCCACCATGTGACCAGGTAGGAGGAGCTTCCTGCTGTAACCCGTGGCGCATACCCGTTACCCGCTTCCAGTATTATCGCTTCGGAATCAAGCGGTGCCAGATCCGGTCCCAGCCGCTTTGCCAGAATCTGACCCGAGTCAATGTAAACCCTCTGCTCCCAGACAAGCAGGATATTATCACCGTTTGCCGCCACACCAAAATCGTTAATATCATAACCTTCGGGAACACGGTGGACTGATTTTCCAATTGAATCCTGAAGGACCCCGCTCTCCGAGATCCTTGCGGCAAAAATTGCCCGGAACTCGATCAAATCGATCCTTGAATCAACCCAGAAGGCGATGAACTGATGCGAGTCAAAAACAACCTTCGTTTTCCACTGGTCATAGACCTCCTCCACAACTCTGCGGGTGGTATCAAGCATGAAGAACCGGGGCGGATCTGAATATCCTCCGGCACCGGCAACCGCAAGTAAACTGATCAGCAGTTTAACCGCCCTCATACCTCATCCCGTTTATCTTATTTTAATACTAAAATTTTAGCCGATGTCGCACCTTATACACAAAGTTATTGTTTTCCGAGATCCGGTCCTCATCGTTGTTGTCAGTTACTCTGACTATCTCCTGTCCCCCCACAAACGAAAAGCAAAGCCAGAAGAAGGGATAGATATGTTTTGTTTATCATACATACACCTCCTAATGTGTTACTAACCCGATTCTCCTGCTCTGACAATTATATAATAATGCCATTTTAATTTTTGTCAATCACCATTATTTGACATATAACCAACGCTGATTTATGCTTTATCAGTTAACAAGCTCATACTTCTTGATCGGTAATATATTGACCGATGAAAGGAATTAGGGACATGAAGAAATCAATCAGCAGTGAAAAGGCACCGAAGCCGGTCGGTCCCTACAGTCCGGCGGTAATTGCCGGTGAATTTGTCTGGACCTCGGGTCAGCTCGGGATTGACCCGGCAACCGGCGAACTCGTTCCCGGCGGCATTGAAGCCGAGACTGAGCAGGTGCTGAAAAATCTTGCTGCGGTGCTGGAGGCGGCGGGCAGCGGTCTGGACCGGGTCGTCAAGACCCTGATCTTTATCACCGATATGAACCAGTTTGCCAGGGTGAATGCGGTCTATGCCCGGTATTTCCAGGAGCCCTATCCTGCCCGCTCCACGGTGCAGGTCTCAGCCCTGCCCAAGGGTGCGATGGTGGAAATTGAGGCGGTTGCTCTGCGTTAAGCTCCTTCTGCTGGCAGGGCTCAGCGCTCAGCAGCCGGCAGGGATCAGAGAATCAATCATCTTTGCCCGGGACCTTTCCTATCGTCAGCTTTATCATACTGCCCGGGAGAAGGTGGAACTGCTGAAACAGCATCCCGACACCCGGCTTCCCGGTCTGTTCTGGCAGGCGTGCCTGCTCCAGCTGCTGATTTATGACTCCGGCAACACCGCCCTCGTGGACTCATTTGAGCACTGCACCGAGCAGGTGCTTGACGCCTGCCGGCGCCGGCTCCAGGAGCATGAGCAGGATGCATCAGCCCATCTCTATCTCGGTCTTGCCCTGCTCAACCGGGCAAACCTCCTCTCCTGGCAGAACCGGAAGTTTGACGCCTTCAGGACCATGCTCAGGGTCCCCTCCCATCTGAAACGGGCGCTGACGCTTGACCCGCAGCTCCACGATGCCCGGTTCGGTCTGGCGGTCATTGAGTATTTCAAGGCAACCGCTGACCGCTACTGCCTCGGACTCGGACTGCTCGGCTCCCGGGAACGGGCATACCGGCAGATGGAGGAGGCGCGACTTAGAGCAGAACTGCTCCAGCCGATGGCGGAGTTCATGCTCGGATTCATGCACAAGGAGGACCGGGACTACCCGGCCGCAATCCGTTACTGCCAGCATCTGCTCCGGCGCTATCCCGGCAACCGCTCGGCAAGGCGGCTTCTGCGCGATATCTATCTGGCAAAGGGTGATTACCGGCAGGCGATTGCGCTCGGCAGGGAACTTGATGCCGACATCCGCCAGACATTTCCTGATAACCGCTATGGCCTGACCGAAAACTGGCTCAAGCTGGCATACGCCTGGCAGGGTCTGGGTGTTGCCGACAGTGCGGTCCATTATGCCAACCGGATCATTGCTCTGGAGTGCTACGCATCCCGGGTCCCCTGGCTCGGCAGTTATGTCCGGGAGGCAAAAGCCCTGAAATACCGGCAGAGGCGGGGATGAGCACAGTAATCATCGGCGTCGGCAATCCGGAACTGGGCGATGACGGGGTTGGCATCCGCATTGCCGAAATGCTTAAGGAGAAAAACCTGTCCGGAGTTGTGATCATTGATGCCCGGACAGTGCCGGAAAACTATCTCGGACCGGTAATTGAAGCCCGGCCTGAACGGATTCTGTTTGTTGACGCCTGCCGGTTCAGTGGCGAACCGGGCGAATTCCGGCTGTTTGACCGTTCCGAATTTGACCGGCTGGAGGTAACCGGCTTTTCCACCCATACCCCACCGCTTGCTCTGATTGGCGAACTGCTTGCCGACGAAACCGGCGCAGAGGTTTACCTTCTGGGAATCAACCCCTCAGACAACAGAACCGGCACCGATCTCTCTCCTGCAGTCCGGCAGGCATTGCCGGAAATCGTCAGTTTTATTACCGCCTGGGCAGGCGGTGTCTAACCCTTAACCCGGTAGCCCAGCGTATAAAGTTTCTTTACTCTCCGGTGCTTGATCGCATTCCGGGTGTCAACAATGAGCCGGCTCTCCCGCAGAATCAGATTATAGTCCAGACAGGTGTGGTCAGTCAGAATCACCACGCAGTCGGCTGCCCGCAGTAGCGCCGGTGTCAGTTTCTGCGCCCGGAATTTTCTGCCGGCAATTTCAATCTCCGGCACATACGGATCGACATATTCAATCCGGCGCACCTTGTCCAGCAGCAGTTCCATCACCTTGATTGCCGGGGAATGGCGGGTATCATCCACATCCCGCTTGAAGGCGGCGCCGATGATCAGAATCCGGGCATTTCTTGCGGGCACACCATTGATACCCAGCACCTCCAGAATCCGGTCAACAACAAAGAAAGGCATCGCCTCATTGGTCTCCGCTGCCAGTTCAATAAAGTTGGAATGGAAATCATACTCCCGCGCCTTCCAGGCAAGATAGTAAGGGTCAATCAGGATGCAGTGACCGCCAATTCCCGGACCGGGATAAAAGGGCATATAGCCGAACGGCTTGGTCGCCGCCGCATTAATTACCTCCCAGACATCGATGTTGCCCATCCGGTCGCACATCCGTGCCAGCTCATTCACCAGTGCAATATTCACGCTCCGGAAGATGTTCTCCAGCAGCTTGGACATCTCCGCCACCCGGGGCGAGGAGACCGGCACAACCCGGTCCACAATCTTTTCATAAAAACGGCAGGAAAGCTCGGTGCATTTTCTCGTCACCCCGCCAATCACCACCGGCGTGGTCCGGATCGTCCATTTCTTGTTGCCCGGGTCAATCCGCTCCGGTGCAAAGGAGAGGAAGAAGTCGCGCCCGACCTTCAGCCCGGTCTGCTCCAGAATCGGCAAAAGCACCTTTTCGGTGGTCTCCGGATAGGTGGTGCTGCGGAGAATGATCAGCTGCCCCGGTTTCAGATTTTCTGCTACCTGCTTCCCTGCCTCAACAATATATGAAACATCCGGATCCTTGGTGGCGGTAAAGGGCGTCGGAACACAGATATTGATGATTTCACACTCTTTACACTGCCGGTAATCGCTGGTCGCCTTCAGCCTGCCGGCTCTGACCAGCTCGGCAACATCCTCTGCCGGCACATCACCGATATAACTTTTGCCCTGCCTGACCGCCTGGACCTTGTTTTTGTCCACATCAATTCCGACCGTGTGGTAACCGGCACGGGCGATCTCCACCGCCAGCGGCAGACCGACATAACCGATGCCGATCACCGCCACGCGTGCCTGCCGGCGGTCAATCTGCTGAACAAGCTTATTCATTTGAACACTCCTTTCCTTACCAGACATTACGGTCAAAACTCCGGTACTGCACCGCCTCGGTCAGATGCCGGGGCTCAATCTGCTCCCGGCCCTCAAGGTCGGCAATGGTCCGTGCCACCTTCAGCACCCGGTGATAGGCACGGGTGGAAAGACCGTAGTGGTCAATGGCGGTGCGCACCACCTCCTCGCCTTCCTTTGTCAACGGACAGAACCGGCGGATGAGTGCCGGTGTCATCTGGGCATTGCAGTAAACCGGGCGCCGGAGTTTCAGACTGCCGAAACGGGCAAGCTGAACCTCCCTTGCCTTCAGTACCCGTTCCCGGACCTTTGCCGAACTTTCTGCCGGCTTCTTGTCTGCCACATCCGCATAGCGCAGTGCCGGCACCTCAATATGAATGTCAATCCGGTCGAGCAGCGGTCCGGAGATCCGGCTCCGGTAGCGCCGGATCTTCTGCGGGGTGCAGGTGCAGGTATGCTTCGGATCACCGAAAAATCCGCACGGACAGGGGTTCATTGCGCCGACGAGCATGAACCGCGCCGGAAAAGTCAGAGTTGAGCGCGCACGGCCAATTGTCACCTCACCATCCTCCAGGGGCTGGCGCAGCGCCTCCAGCACATCCCGCCGGAACTCCGGCAGCTCATCCAGGAAAAGCACCCCGTTGTGTGCCAGAGAGGCCTCGCCCGGACGGGGAAATGTCCCGCCACCAATCATCCCGGCTTCGGACACATTATGATGGGGAGAGCGGAACGGCCGGACCGCGACAATCGGCACCTCCGCCGGCAGGGTTCCGGCAACAGAATGAATCCGGGTTGCCTCCAGCGCCTCATCCAGCGTCAGCGGCGGCATGATCGTCGGGAGACGCCGGGCAAGCATCGTCTTGCCACTGCCCGGCGGTCCGGTCATGAGCACATTGTGCCCCCCCTGCTGCCGCCACCTCCAGCGCCCGCTTCGCATGCTCATGACCGTGCACTTCAGAAAAATCAATCCCGGCATCCCGCGCCTGCTCAAAAAGTTTCCGGGCATCGGTCCGCACCGGTTCCAGTTTTTCAGTTCCATTCAGAAAATTCAGCGTCTGGACCAGCGACCCGACTCCGTAAACGGTCAACTCCGGCACCAGACCCGCCTCCAGTCCGTTCGCCGCGGGAACTATCAGACCCCGGACCTGTGCGGCACGGGCAGCCAGTGCCATGGAAACGACACCCTTGACCGGCCGGACCGAGCCGTCAAGCGAAAGCTCTCCGGTCAGCACAAAACCATCAAGGGCACCGGCACCAATCCCGCCCGCAGCTGCAATGATTCCGACCGCAATCGGCAGGTCAAAAGCCGGACCCTCCTTCTTGATGTCCGCCGGCGCCAGGTTTACGGTAATCCGCCGGTTCGGGAATGCCAGCCCGGAATTCTTGATTGCCGCCTGCACCCGGTGCTGAGACTCCTTAACCGCCGCATCCGGCAGCCCGACAATATTAAATACCGGCAACCCGTAGGCGATATCAACTTCCACGGTCACCAGATAACCGTCCACCCCGAACACCGAACTGGAAAGCACCCGCGCCAGCATCAGAAAGCCCCTTCCAGATGCTCAATCTCCATATTCCCGCCGGTCCGGGTGAGACTCAGCACATCAAACCGCACCGGCACATTCTCCAAGTTGTGCCTCAGGAGAAACTCCTGTGCCAGCCGGTAAAGCCGGACCTGCTTGGATCTGGTTACCGCCTCGGCGGGCAGACCGAAGCGGTCTGAACTCCGGGCTTTGACCTCAACAAACACAACCGTGCCATCCCGCTCACTCACAATATCAATCTCACCGAACCGGCACCGGTAATTGGTTGCCAGAATCCGGTAGCCACGCCTCTTCAGGAACTCCTGTGCCGCAATCTCCCCCTCTCTGCCCAGGTCCCGGCTGCGCATACAATATCAGAATCCGGGTGCCTCGACCTCTTCCCGCAGAAATTGCGGTCTACCGCTGTCTTGATTGACCAGACTCCGGACCGGCTCAAAGCTTCGACGGTGAACCGGTGCAGCCCCCAGCCGCTTAAGAGCGGCAATATGAAACGGGGTTCCATACCCCTTGTGCCGGGCAAATCCGTATCCCGGATAGCGGACATCATACCGGCACATCAGGCTGTCCCGGTAAACCTTGGCGATAACTGATGCAGCGGCGATTACCGCGCTCCGGGCATCACCGTTGACAACTCCGATACAGGGCACCTCCAGCCCGGGTATTTCCCAGCCATCGGCGAGCACCAGCACCTGATTCCGGCACTCAGGGGCAAGCCGTTTTAACGCCCTTGCCACCGCCAGCCTCATTGCCTGAAAGGTTGCCCGGGCGATGTCGGTCCGCTCAATCACCTGCTGACTGACCGCACCGATACCGATTGCCAGAGCTTTTGCCCGGATCAGCGGCACAAGAAGCTCCCGCTGTCTTGGTGTCAATTTTTTGGAGTCATCAACACCACGAATTGAAGTGCCCTTCGGCAGCACCACGGATGCTGCCACGACCGGACCCGCAATTGCGCCCCGGCCTACTTCATCAACGCCACAGACCAGGGCACTAAACTTCGCCAGCCTGCGGTCCAGATTGCGCACCGGCTTTGAGTTCCTTCAATACCGCCTCGCGACCGGTCTTCTCGCGCAGATAATACAGCTTTGCCCGGCGGACCCGGCTCTTGCGCCGGACCTCGATTCTGGCAATAACCGGCGCCTGCACCGGGAATATCCGTTCGATTCCAATTCCCTGGCTTACCCGGCGCACGGTAAATGTCCTGCCTGCACCCTTGCCCCGGACTGCAATCACATACCCCCGGAATACCTGAATCCGCTCCTTATCACCTTCCCGGATCCGGATGTGAACATCCACCAGATCCCCTGGCTCCGGTGTTACAACACTGGCGGGTGAATTGCCGCCGGAATTTACTTTTTTCTCCTTAATCTTCTGTGCCATGAACTTAACTCCTTTTCAAATCTTCTCAAAAACCTTCTTGATTTCACTTCCGCATTCACCGTCTTTAATCTCTGCCGGCAGCTCGCCCAGTTCCCGCAGGAGAAAATCACGCTCTTCAGCACTCAGCAACACATTGCGCAGCAGCTCCGGCCGGCGCCGGGCGGTATTGAGTAGCGCCTGCTGCCGGCGCCATTTTGCCACCGCACCGTGATTCCCCGAGATCAGCACCTCCGGAACACAGACACCCCGGAACTCCCGTGGCCGGGTATAGACCGGTGCATCCAGAAGACCGTTTTCAAACGAATCGGTAGCAACTGAGTCCTCATCGCCGACCGCGCCGGGGAGAAGCCGGGCAATGGCTTCAATCATCACCACTGCCGCAGCCTCTCCCCCGGCGAGCACATAATCGCCGATTGACACTTCCTGGTCAATCAGCAGCAGCCGGACGCGCTCGTCCACCCCTTTATACCGTCCGCAGATCAGAATCAGGTGCGGCAGACTGCAAAACCGGTGCGCCATCTGCTGGTCAAACCGCTCCCCCTGCGGTGAAAGCAGAATCACCCGTGATTCAGGCTTTCTGATGCTTTCAACCGCAAGGAAAATCGGCTCCGGTTTCATCACCATCCCCGCACCGCCCCCGAACGGATAATCGTCCACGGTGCGGTGCAGATCGGTGGTGAAATCCCTGGGATTAACAATCCCGATCTCCAGCACACCCTTTTCCCGGGCAATTCGAGTCGGACCGCAATCAAACGGACCGACAAAAAACTCGGGAAAAATGCTTACCAGATCAATGCGCACCGTTGCCTGCCCCTGGCTGCGGACCTGGGTCAGCAGTAGCGACTACTCGAGGATTTCGAGCTGCGCCCGCTTACCCTGCTTCATCGCGGCCGCGGAGATGATCGCGCGGATGGACTTTGCGGTCCTGCCTTCCTTGCCGATGACCTTACCCAGGTCACCCTGTCCGACGCGCAGTTCGTAAATCAGGGTTTTTTCGCCGGCGATCTCCTTGACCTCAACCTTGTCAGGATGGTCAACGAGTGCTTTCGCGATGTGTTCGATCAGTTCCTTCATCGTTCCTCCTTTTTAGTTTGCCGACTCAGGTTTGTGTGGAGCAGACCCCTCAATCTGCTCCGGCTCAACATCCGTATCCCCGACTGTCTTCGGGGAGAGGGGTGGCTGTTCCGGTGATGCTGGAGACTGCGCCACCGGAACAGTTTGACGGTAACGCTTGATTAACCTGTTCACGGTGTTTGAAGGTTGAGCACCAACTGACAACCAGTAATCAACCCGTTCGAGATTAAGCTTTAACACCTTGCGGCGCGG